>Ga0123336_10003007_pt1 | contig 14371 bp, 11 predicted proteins | sample SSSSmetaG_FD_96466 | JGI IMG/M metagenome (GOLD analysis project Ga0123336, IMG submission 96466) | Glacier valley bacterial and archeal communities from Borup Fiord, Nunavut, Canada, to study Microbial Dark Matter (Phase II) - ​SSSS metaG | ecosystem: Environmental > Aquatic > Freshwater > Ice... | reverse complement strand
TGCCTCTGATCTGCCCAATCACCTGCCCAATGGATACAAACAGTTGGGCGCGCAGGGTCTCGCGGCTGCGACCAATCAGCAGGTGCTGATCAATTCCGATTACCGCAACAACGTCGTAAACTTCGGTACAAAAGCGGCGGTAGATAACGCCGTGCCGAGAATTGTCGCGCAGACGGTTCCGCCAATTGTCAAGCAAACGGTGGCCCAGGCGGTACAGAAAGCGGTGGCGCAAGCCGTGCCAAAGGCTGTTGCACAGGCAACCGCGAACGTGCCAGCCGGCCCCATCCACGACCAAACGGTTGCGAAAATAACTGCTCAAGTCATAAAGCAAGTGACCGATCAGGTAACGGCCCAGGTGACCGCTCAGGCCACACCGCAAATCACCCAACAGGTAACGCATCAAGTGACCATACAGGCTACGGCCCAGATCACCGGCCAGGTGCATCATCTTCTGCAACAGGTGTTCGACGCGCTGAAGCTCTCGCTCGGCGTCGGTATCCAGCGTGGTTTTCTTACCGTTTTCGTCTTTTGTGTCGGCGTCTTTCTTGCCTCGCTCTTCTTAAAAGACCTTCCACTTGGGAAAAGCTATCGTGAGGAGAAAAGTTCAGTACAGGCGGCCCCAGAGGAGCGCGTGACGCCTGCCGCGTTGTAGTGGCGCTAAGGGTTTGGGGATAGGGAGACGGCAAGGGTCTCCCTGCTGGGGTTATGAGTAATTCCTACGCAAACGCGGCATGGAGTGCTGCGGCGGCCTCGGTAATGGCAACGTTGCCCTGCTCCATGATACCGCCCAGATTGAAGAAGCCGTGTATCATACCGTTGTAGCGGGTCGCCGTTACCGAGACGCCAGCCTCGCGTAGGCGGGCCGCGTATAGTTCGCCCTCGTCGCGCAAGGGGTCATACTCCGCTGTAATGACCAACGCGGGTGGAAGTCCGTGCAGGTCTTGCGCCCTAAGTGGAGCCATGTAGGGGTTGTGTGCGTCCGCTTCGCTGTTCGCGTAGTGGTTCCAGTACCAAACCATCTGATCTCGTGTCAGAAAGTAGCCGTTGGCATTCTCATGAATAGAAGGCGTTCCTGGAATAAAGTAGTCTGTCGCGGGATAGATCAGCATTTGATAGACGAGCCGGGGGCCGCCTTTTTCCTTTGCCATAAGCGCGACAACGGCGGCAAGATTGCCTCCGGCACTATCGCCGCCAACGGCCACGCGCCTGGGGTCGCCATTGATGCTGGTGGCGTGTTCTGTGACCCATTGTGTGGCGGCGTAGGCGTCTTCAGCCGCCGCTGGAAACTTGTGTTCGGGGGCGAGGCGATAGTCCACCGAGACAACGACGCACGGCGTTTTGTTTGTCAGTGAACGGCACACGCCATCATGGGTGTCCAGTGAGCAGACAACCCAGCCGCCGCCATGAAAAAAGACCAGCACAGGAAAAGGGCCGTGGCCTTCCGGTGTGTATATCCGTATTGATAGTTCACCCGCCGGCCCCGCGATGGTGCGATTTTCAACCTTATGCACAGCCTCTGGCTCACCACCTAACTGTATACCGCCCTCCATGACCATCCGAGCCTCCGCAACCGTCTGGGTATGAGAAGGGGGCAAGTTCATCGCGGTAATCATATCGAGAAACATTTGCGCTTGTGGGTCAACTGGCATAGGTATTCCCGTCCTTTTGTATTGCTTGTTTGGAGACCGGATTAGAGACCACTCGGAATCGCTTTAGCGTCGAGAATAGCGCGGCTCAAAGGGCGGCCAAGTTCACGCAGGCGTTCGCAACCAACCTCACCAAGATGTTGCCAGGGGGCGAGCGCGAGTCTATCGGTATTTTGCTCAACCAGATCGCGGTGCGCCTTGCCTTCATCGGTCAACGTACTTTCGGCGGTCAGCCAGCCACGCTCACGCAGATTGTGTGCCGCCGCCTCCCACTCCTCGTCCGACCAGTTACGGGTGGTTTGTAATGCTTGTCGCGATGCTTCACCCGTTGCCGCGTGCATCACGAGAGCTTCACAGGGGCCGACCTCATCGGTGAGCAAAGCGGCAACATGTCCGCCGAAGCGAAATTCACGTAAAAGGGTGATGGCGTGCCAGAGAATCATGTGCGGCTCGGTGGGCCATTCGAGCGTGGTATGTGCGGCGTAAACGATGCGACCAGCGGCACTACATGCGGTGCTTGCCTCACGCGCAAGTTGGGCCGCCTCTGTAACTTCGAGGCTATTGATGCGCTCGCCGAGGATGCGGCGCAGTGCTGCATCGGCTGCGCCAAAGCGAGCATCGACAAGTTGCGCGGGTGTGGCGCGTTGCCATGCCGCCGGAATCGCGCTCCGCACAAGGCCGGGGTTAAAATTGTAGAACGCTGAAATAATGAGTTCTGCCGAGACCGCGCCCAGTGCCGCCCCGCGTGAGGCAAAATAGCCCATGCGCCCACCAATGCCAAAGGCTTTGTACGCTTGGCTCGCCTCTGGAATAAAATAGATCATCGCGTGATACGGTTCGAGCGCACGGTACAATTTGCGTGCAACTGTTGCGTCCATGATTCATAGCTCCTTTGCTCTTTATGGGGACATGATATCACACAAATAGTCAAGCTCTATCCATTTTTCCTATCTTCAGGCAAACTCCACGAAGCATAAGTATGCCCCCGTTTATCTTTGTATATCAGGGTGTCATGTTGTACCACTCAGTAGTATAAAGTGCCTCTGCGTTATTCTTCTACCTAAAAATTGTTGTAACGTGTTTTATGAACATTGGAGAACTACATGCAACGTAGTAGCGTCGTACACAAGGTTGTACTTTCCATTGTCGCTGTGCTTGTCGTCGCTGTTGGCGTCTTTAGTATTTCGCTGATTGCGCGAGCCAGACAGGAGTCTGGCACTCCCATTAATGGACAGACCGTCCCATTGATCGGTAAAGCCCAGCTCATTGGTACGGCTAGCGGGCAGCAAAAGCTGAACCTCTCAGTTGGGTTACAGATGCGTAACCAGCAAGAATTAAACCTCTTATTGAGCAATCTGAATAACCCGCATTCGTCCTTGTATCATCATTATCTCTCGCCGCAGCAGTTCGCGGCGCGGTTCGCCCCAACTGCTGCCCAACAGCAGCAGGTGATAAGCTACCTGCACAGCCAGGGGTTCGCTGTTGCGAGTGTCTCGTCCAACGGTTTGCTTATCGACGCGAGTGCCGATGTCGCGCAGGTGGAGGCGGCCTTCGCGGTCAAAATCAATAATTATCAGATTGGCGCGCGAAAATTTTATGCCAACGCGAGTGCGCCAGTTGTGCCAAGCGCGGTCTCTTCACTTATCACCTCTATTGGCGGTATGGACAACAGCACCCATATGCGCCCTTTGTACCACTTAAAAGCGCAGGGTGGCAAGCAGGTGGCGCACTCCGCCAAAGCGAAACAGGCGATGGCTGGCTTTGGGCCAACCGACCTCCTGAGCGCATATAATGGAACCCCTTTGCAACAGGCTGGCATCAAAGGTTCTGGTCAGACCGTCGCGGTGTTTGAGCTAGACGGCTATCAGCCGAGCGATATCGCGCAGTATCTCCAGACCTACAATCTTGGTACGCCCAGCATTACAAACGTGCTTGTTGATGGCTTCAACGGCGCGGCGGGTGCGGGTGCTATCGAGGTTGAGCTGGACATCGAGGTTGTCGCGGCGATGGCTCCGTCTGCCGCCCAGATTGTTTATCAAGGGCCAAACACGACCCAGGGTGTCAACGATACGTACAACAAGATCGTGACTGACAACAAGGCTCAGATCGCCAGCATTAGCTGGGGCGAATGTGAGACGCAATCGGGAGCGGCGGAGCTGCAAACGCTGGACGGCATCTTCAAGCAGGGCGCGGCACAGGGCATCTCGATGTTTTCCGCGTCGGGCGACTCTGGCGCGTATGATTGTAACGATAGTAACCTCGCCGTTGACTCACCCGCGAGCGATCCCTACGTGATCGGTGTGGGCGGGACAAACTTGCAAACCAACGGTGGAGCGTATGGGAGCGAGTCGGTGTGGAGCAATCCAACTGATACACAGCGTAGCCCCAAAGGTGCGGGTGGTGGTGGTGGTATCAGTAGCACCTTCGCGCAACCAAGCTGGCAAACAGGCCCCGGTGTCAAAAACCAGTATAGTACCGGCAACCGCGAAGTTCCAGACGTTTCCGCGAACGCCGACCCCGCTACAGGGTACGCCGTGTACTGTACCGTCTCTGCCTCTGGCTGTCCCACAACTGGAAGCATCACTGTTGGTGGTACAAGTGCCGCCGCACCGCTCTGGGCGGGAAGCATGGCCCTCATCAACAACTACCTGCAATCGCAGGGCAAGGCTGGCGCGGGTTTTGCCAGTCCGCAATTCTACGCCTTAGCTAATTCAACACCGCAGTACGCGCCATTCCATGACGTGACAAACGGCTCCAACCTGTACTATCCCGCAACTGCGGGTTACGATCAGGGGAGCGGGATTGGCTCGCCAGACATCTATAATATCGCGCGCGACTTCGCGGGTGTCACGAGTCCACCGCCATCGCCCACGCCTGGCCCCACGAATACACCGACGCCAAACCCAACTGCGACGACTGCACCGACGGTTACGGCGACGGCTGCGCCAACCGATACCCCGGCTCCGCTCCCAACCGATACGCCACCGACAGGTACGGGCACTGCTGCCGGTTCGCTCATCCAGAACACGGGTTTTGAGGATGGGGCCGGCATCTGGCGCGAGTCTTCTTCTGGTGGTTACGAGTTGATCGATGCGAAGCATCCGCATAGCGGCAAGTACGGGGTCTATCTCTGTGGATATAACAACTGTGATGACGTGATCTCACAAACCTTCACCGTACCCAGTAGCGCGTCCAATGTCAGCATCAGTTATTGGTGGCAGGCGACAACGAGCAGCAAAGCGCAGGGGTGTGTATCCGATCTCACCGTCTCCGTTCTCGACGGCAACGGTCAAATTATCGGAACGTTACAGCACCTGTGCAACACCGATGCATCAAAGAACTGGAAACAGGAAACATTTGATGTTACCGGCAAGCTTTCGCAGTACGCCGGCCAGACCGTGACGCTCATCTTTAGCGCCCATACCGACTTTTTGCATCGCGCCTCGACTTTCTATGTCGATGACGTGAATGTGGTTAGCAAGTAACACGCGAATAGATAGCGGGGAGGCCACTGTGGCCTCTTGTACATGAAGCGATGCAGGGAAGACTAGTGGTCTTCCCTGCATCGCTTCATGTCGCTATTTCACAATAATCGTAAGACTCATGTCGCTATGAACGGTACAATAGAGTTTGTAGGTTCCGGGCGTGTTAAAGGGACCAAACGATTGTGGGGTACTATCTTGAAACGTTGCGTCTTTAATGACGGGCGCGTCCGCCTCTATTTTGGGATGAGGGAGGCCGTCACTCCCCCACGTTCCGTTATCTATGATGTGGGCTTGCATAGTGTCGCTGACAAGGGTGAGCTTGCTCCCCTTCGCAATTGTGATAGAACTTTTCCCGAATGTCGAGCCTGTCATATGTACCGTGTTCGGCTCGTTGCTCGAACTATTGCCTGCGATACCGCTACACGCGCCAAAGATAATAGTGGCGAGTCCCACCAGTACAATACTAACAATAAATTTCCTCATATAGTGCGTCTTGCTCTCTTAAAAAATTGTGGCAGCATCCCTGCTTTATTCTTCTTTTTCTCTCCATCTTCGTACTCTCGTAGTATAAAACCGTCTCGCCGTTGTGTCTACCTGAACTTTTGTATCGGGTGTTCTCTGTAGAACAATGTTCCCGAATTAGGCTCTTTGCCCTAGATGGTGTGGCGCGGAGGCGATGCAGGCTATAACTGTGTCCATCCCACAAGGTAGAGCTGTGTACCATCGCCGATATCGGCAAACAGGGTGGGGTCGCCGCCAGTGAGCGTCCCGTAATACATGCTGTATTGGGACGAGTCGGGACGGTTAGATTGCAGCGCGTAATAGTTGCTGTCACGCGAGATATTCGACCATGTAAATTGTGAGTAGGGACACAGCGATTGCGTGTTCGCCGTATCTGCGGAGAGACGCAGGAGGTTTGAGCCGTCGATATTAATTTCCCACAACCCGTTTTGTGTTGTGTCGCCAATGGTATTTTTTATCATAAACAGCAGCGTTGTTGTGCTTATTGCTCGTACATTGGTAATAGCCAATGTGGGACTCGAAAAAATCTTTCCCGCAGGGCCACCTTGTTCGGGAATAACGGCGATGGTGCTTGGCCCATTCGCATTGTTCGCTTTGAGATTTCCGGTACAGTTACTCGTGTATAACTGTTTTACGTCGTAACTCGTATCGAAACCAGTACATGTCTGGGGGGTAGCAATTACCTGTTGCAGATCGCCCTCATGCTGCTTTACCCCTTTTTTAGTATCGAGCAACGCAAGGGTTTGGCCCGCTGTGGAAGTACCCACAAGATAGACACGCGTCGCGTCGAGCCAGGTGCGTGGCGCATACGCGACCTGCTGGGTCGCTGTTTGCACAAGTTCTTGCTGCATAAGCCCATTCGTGATATCCAAAAGTGAGAGGGACGCGAGGGGGCTTTGTCCTTCCGCGAATATGACCGACTTTTGATCGAACGACCACTCACTATTGACAATGGTACTCCCAATAGCGGCGCAATAGAGGGTCTGCAAGCCCTGTCCATCGACGCGTACCATGCGTATCTGTGCCTGTCCGTTGAAGAAGACGGTAAAAAGAAGCCACTGTCCATCTTGCGAGACCTGCGCGTCCTTGATGCTCAGGTTTGGCATTTTGATAATTTCTATCCCTTTGAGGTTTGTATTCACATCGCGCCTTTTCAGCGTGCCCTGCAAAGGGCTTGTGTCACTTTTATACTCGTTGACAATATAGATGAGCTGCTGATGTGAGCCGAGGATAAGCGGGGCTTGCACCGCTCGACGGGCCTTGCCACCCTCTGGACAGGTGGTGGTGGTAGCTGGCACGTTCTGCGTTGTCAACGTACTGCGCGTGGGGGATACCGCCAGTGTTTTTGTTGCTGGCGGTGGCGTTATGCCTATAATTGGTTGTTTTCCGAAGAGGCCTGGCGCGAGTAGCGCGGCCCCCAAACCGCCGACCAGCAGGAGCGCGACAAGCAAGAAGCCAACGAGAAGCGGAACGGGTGAGCGTTTGCGTGTTAGCGGGACAAGCTTTGCCCCCGGTCCTGGGCGCGGTGAGGACGCGGGAAGAGATTGGTTATCAGGCTGCTGGTTTTGCGCGGAAGTTGTTGTGTTAGGGTATGTTTGCGCGTTGGGCGAGGTCGGAATAGCCTGACGTGCAACCAGTAACTGGTGTTGGGCGGCCCGTAGTATCTGCTCGTCAGCGGCGGACAGGGTGGCGGTCTGCATGGGCGACGTTTCGCTATCGAGCGGCGTAGACAAGGCTTGCACCAGTGCCTGGTTCAGGGCATCGGGTCGTTGAAAGCGCTTGGAAGCCTCTTTTTCCAGCGCGTGCAAGACAACGGCCTCGATTGCGGGCGAAATCGTCGGCTCGATAGCGCGCAAGTGGCGGGGGCGTTCGTACATCTGCTTCATCAGGACGCCCATGTAGTTTTCGGCACTAAACGGGCGCGTACCTGTCAGTGTTTCATAGAGTACTACACCCATGCTATAAACATCGCTGGCCGGGGTAACGCTGCTCGTGATTTGTTCGGGCGACATATAATCGGGTGTTCCCGCAATCGCGTGGTTGGTCATGCTGGTTGTCTCGCTGATAATCGCGGTTGTGTCGCTCGTATCGGAAGATGTTACCTTGACTAGCCCAAAATCGGAGAGCATTGGTGTACCATCGACCTTTAGGAGGATGTTGCCGGGCTTGATGTCGCGGTGGATGAGGCCGCGGTCATGGGCATATTGTAGGGCTTGTAAAATCGGCGTGAGCAGTCGCACCGCCTCAGTTGCGGGCAGTTTTTTGCGTGTGTTGAGCAGATCGCGTAGTGAGCCGCCGGGCATGTGTGGCATCACGAGATAGGCGGTATCATGTTCTTCGCCATAGTCATAGACGGACAAAATGTTGGGATGGTCGAGCTGTGCCACCACGCGAGCTTCACGGGCGAAACGGCGCAGAAAATCCTGTGTCTCACCCTCGCGCGGTTGAAACACTTTGAGCGCAACATCGCGTTGCAGGTTGACATCTCGCGCCAGGAAGACCGTCGATGTTCCGCCGATACCCAGTGGGCGCAGAATACGATAGTGGCCTATAAGCTTCCCTGTCATTTCTTCTGGCCGCATTGCGTTCTCTCCGTTACAGTATTTGTAAGTATAGACGCTTGGTTGCATACTTTTTGCTGCAAACAGGATACCATATAGCACGTCTGTTGCATATCACACACCGGATTTTCTGGCAAGCAGTGCGTCCCGCATCATCAAGGCCAAATCTACAATATAGAGAACGATCACGATATCGCCGAGCGTGGTTGCGGCTGGGCCGCTTGGTAGCAGTTGGTCGATACCCCACAGGATAAACGCCGACGCCAGCATGACGCGCTTGAGTAGTTCAATGGGGCGAGGACGTACCAGAAATTGCAGGAAGAGGTATGCAAGCCCGACCAGTAGCAACGGCAACGCCGAGACGGGGCCATGCGTCAAAAAGGCCAATACTGTTGGGAAAAAATCAAATAACAGTAAGGCAATACATCCAAATAGTGACACCACAAGCAAGACGCGCACGAGCAACGAGAGCGGTGACTGTCCGGGACGGATAGTTTCGGTGGATACTATTTGTGCGGATGATTGAGGTTTTTCAGTGGTCATGGGTTCGTTCAAAAGCTTGTTCCTCTTGTTTTAGGTTATGAAAGTAGTCGCATACGGGCAACGAGAACGGGCGGTATCTCTTTGAAGTTTGCCCAGCTTAATGCCCTTCTGTCGCTTTCAGAAGGCCCAAAGGCTAATTTCTTTGGACGACAGGAAGCATAGTAGGTACGCCCACTATGCTTCCTGTCGTCCCTCTTTATAGGACATCATACCACGCATTTTGTACTACAAGGCTGTCCAGCCAACAATGAACAACGCGGCGTTTTTCGCGGTGACAAAGGTTGTTGTTTGCTGACCATCGAGCGAACCGTAGCCCAAAGAGGCGGTAGTGCCGTCGGGACTTGTGTTTTTGAACGCGTAACTCATACCGTCGCGCGACCCGTTCGACCAGGGGGTTTGGGCGCAACTATTGAGCATTCCCTCGGACGCAAGACGGATACGTCCCGTGCCGTCGGTGTGAATTGCCCACAGGCCATTGAGCATTGAACCATATGGCGTATGCACGGACTTCGTTTGCAAGAGCAACGTGTTTGCTGTAATCGCGCGTATGCCTGTGATTGCCAGTTGTTTGTTGTCGTAGACAATCTGTAACTTGCCACCCAGAGGCGGCTGTGTGCCAAAAGAGCTTGGTCCAGAGAAACCCGCGAGGCCCGGCCCTGTTGTAAGCGAAACGGCCTGACATTGACTGATATACAGCGTTGTGGCATCATAGCTGCTATCGGCGTCCCAGCATGGATAGGCTCCCCCCGCTGGAAATTGTTGAAAAACGGTAATCAAGTCTCGCACATGCTGATTTGGGCCTTTGCGAGTGTCCAGGATGGCGAGCGTGTTTGATGGCGCGTCGGTGGCTGGCACGGTGACGTACACACGGGAGTTGTCGAGCATAGAAGTAACAAGCATGGGTGTCACCAACGCAACCTGTACGCTTCCGGTCTGTGTGTTCAACGAAGAAATGCTCCCCTTTGCGCCAAAGAGCGACATAAGAATGGTGCGCTGGTTGTTCGACCACACCACGCCACCGCTATCCAGCAGTGTGTCAGGTGTTCCACAATACAGCGTTTGTAGACCTTGCCCGTCCATTCGCACCAATTGCAGTCGGTTCTCGATGCCACCGCCAACGCTCACATTTGCGACGAACAGTACCCATTGACCATCGGTTGACACCTGCGCCTGCCTGATGGAGGCCTTGGGAAGCGTGATAATGTCGGTCTTCTGACCCGTTGTAACATCGAGCTTTTTGAGTGTCGCCATGATTTGATCGCGGCTATCCTGTCCTGTACTCACGTAATAGACAAGTGTTTTGTGCCCGTGCGTTGCGAGCGGAGCCAGTACCGCCGCACGGCCTGTCCCAGGGGCGGGACAACTCACCTGTGTTGTTGGAACAGGCACGGTCATAGTCACGGGTGTCGCCGTGCTTGAACCATTGTCACCTTGATTGGCTTGATGGGTGCTTGTGGGCACGGGCGTCCCTGGTTTTGGGGAAGGAGTGGGCTGACCTGCCGCCATTCCGGTAGAGCCACAGGCAACGAGAAGACTCAGGAAACAGCAAGAGAGCAATGTTCCCAGCAGTCGCTTAAAGAAACGATAACGAATAATAGGCATCATTTTTCCCCTTTTTGGCAGTGTTTTTTCATAAAAAAAACATACTCTAAGGGGTAGACGCCGACACCTACGTTTTTATCGTGAATACGAGGCGGGTGTGAGCAGATTCACACTTGGTAGCGAGTGGCTAAAGACGACTACAATAGAAAGAGGAGTTACGTACGTGTTCTGAGAAGAAGCCAAGGGAAACCATGCATGCTTGACATCGGAACGGTGTAGTGTTATGCTTGCGGAAGAATAAAAAAGAACGCAGAGATCAGGATTACTACACGTTGGGGTAGTCAAATAGCGAGCCGCGAGGGTGCAAGGCGGTGGACAGATACCACGTCGAACCCACCTGAGAGTGTCAGTGACAATAAACTGACCGGCCCCTCACCGTTATCACAGAGGCGCGGTTATACTGCACGGCACAATAGCACTATTGGACTGGCAACAGATGACCGTATTGAGAGGAGCCGTGTTTATTGCACGACTCAAAAGAGGTGGTGTCACGGGCAATGGCTCGTCCTTATTGAGGGCGAGTTTTTTTGTGCTTGTTTTTAGGAGGAATCATGGCAAACGAAGAGAAGTATGTCGAGGATATTGTCGATCAAGACGACAATTTTTCAAAATGGTACAACCAGGTTGTGCGTAAGGCGGCCCTCGCCGACTATGCGCCCGTCCGTGGCTGTATGATTATTCGTCCCTATGGCTATGCGCTATGGGAAAATATCCAGCGTCTCTTGGATGCGCGTTTCAAAGAGACCGATGTAGAAAACGCATATTTTCCCCTACTCATCCCACTTAGTTTCTTACAGAAAGAGGCGGAGCATGTCGAGGGGTTCGCGCCTGAACTGGCACTTGTGACGCACGGCGGCGGCGAAGAACTCGAAGAGCCGCTTGTCATTCGCCCGACCAGCGAAACCATTATCGGGCATACCTACGCCAAGTGGATACAGAGTTACCGCGACCTGCCGATTCTGATCAACCAGTGGAACAACGTTATGCGTTGGGAGAAGCGAACCATGCTTTTCCTGCGAACATCAGAGTTTCTTTGGCAAGAGGGCCATACCGCGCACCGTACGCTCGAAGAGGCGGAAGAGCGTACCCGAATGATGCTCGAAATCTACCGCCGTTTCGCGGAGGAAGAGGCAGCGATCCCCGTCATTGTTGGACGGAAAAGCGAGAGCGAGAAGTTCGCGGGGGCATTACGCACCTATTCCATCGAGGCACTCATGGGTGATGGGAAGGCGTTACAGTCGGCGACGAGTCACAATCTCGGCACGAACTTCGCGAAGAGTTTTGACATTCAGTATCTCGACTCGGATAGCCAGCGTAAATACTGTGCAACCACGAGTTGGGGATTGAGTACCCGCATGATTGGCGGAATCATCATGGTACACGGTGACAAATCCGGCTTAATCATGCCGCCGCGTCTCGCGCCCTATCAGACGGTGATTGTCCCGATTGCGCGGAAGGATGCGGAAAAGGCGGTCATTGGTGAGATGGTCGAGCGTGTCCAGAAGTTGCTCAAGGGTAAGGTGCGCTTTAAGACCGACAATAGCGAGAACACGCCGGGGTGGAAATATAACGAGTGGGAGATGCGTGGCGTCCCCGTGCGTATGGAGATTGGGCCGCGTGACGTGCAAAATAACAGTGTAATGCTGGTGCGCCGCGACAACCGTGTCAAAGAGTCGGTTTCGCTCGACGCCTTAGAGGTACGCTTACCCGAACTTCTGGAAGAGATACAGAAGGCACTCTTTCAACGCGCCCTGGAGTTCCGCGAGCAGAATACGCACTATACTGAAAGCTATGAAGAATTCAAGCAGATCATCGCGGAGAAACGCGGTTTTGTGCGTGTCAAGTGGGCCGAAGATAGCGCGGCTGAACAGGCTATCAAGGATGAGACAAAAGCAACTTTGCGTGTGATTCCGTTCGATCAACCCGAAGTGCAGGGCAACTGTATCTATACAGGGAAACCTGCGACCTGTGAAGCGATCTTCGCCCGTGCTTATTAACTAAAACGGAGCACGATGGGGGCAAATGTGCAGGGGGGGCAAGTATGATGGGAGCGAATTGCGAGGATGAGCATGAGTGGAACAGGCCCCATCACTACTCTACATGGACTCGCGTGGCAAGCCATGCGATGGTGGAAAGTACAGTAGTGGCGGCGGCTCGCCCCGCCATGCCCCCTGCTCCAGTATTCCCAGCACCGCGTCGCTGTAGGCGGCGCACAAGAAAGCGAGACATTCATGATTACCTATAACGATTTTGAGAAGGTTGACATCCGTGTTGGGAAAATCGTCAAGATTGAAGACTTCCCACAGGCGCGAAAGCCTGCGTACAAACTCGTAATCGACTTTGGGCCAGAGATCGGCACAAAAAGATCATCCGCGCAAGTCACACAGCACTACACCAAAGAAGACCTGTTGGGAACGCAAGTTGTGTGCGTTGTCAACTTTCCCTCGAAACAGATTGGGCCGTTCATCTCCGAGGTTTTAACGCTCGGCCTACCTGATAGCGATGGCAACGTGGTGCTGTTGCGTCCAACAACCGAGGTTCCCCTCGGTGGAAAAATGTTCTAGTGTTTCTGCTATTTGACGATAATCACAAGCGGTAATGTTGTCACGGCGTCTATCGCGATGTGTTGCTTGCCCGCGTCCAGGTATAGGGCGGTGGATGCGCCGCCATCCAGGTTGAGGGCGGTTTTAAGGGACAGGTCAGATGAGGCCAGCAGGTCGGCCAGTTCGTCGAGCGAGAAGGCCGCGCCGGGGCTGGCGATAAATAAGAGGCGACCCGACGTGTCTTGCGCCACTATGCTGCGCCGTTGGCTGGCTGCGTTTGCCTGGAATTCCGTGCGTTTGCCATTGATGAGCAGCATGGGTGAGCATTGTGTAGCCTGCTGTAGTTGCTCGTTATTGGGGTCATAGGGCTGCTTACTGAGTGAGCGCAGACTGATATTGCCCTGTGTATCGACGGCGAGCATTCCACCAAAGCCATTGTAGGTTGTGCCGTATGACTGACCGTTCGCGATAACCAGGGCTGTTGCCGCATTATTCTGGGTGAAATAGCCACCGTTGATGATCGCGGTTGCGCCTTCTTGTTTCATCCAGTCGTCTATCGCCAACGGCTTGGTGGGTTGATAGCCAATTTTGAGATGTACCTTGCCAAGATCGAAGCGTGTAATGGTGACGGTATCCTCGTTGTTCCCCGGACTTTTCCAGTCTTCGTAACGCACCTCAATGCCGGGTGAAGCAGTCACCCATTGATTCAGTGCTGGTGTGCCGGCTGGTGGTGTTGTCGAGACAACGGGTGTGCCGTTGTTAAAGGTCGCATTAGAGGTGAGGCCACACGCGAGCAACGTTCCCGCGAGGAAGAGTAACAAGAGACAGAGCTTACAAAGCGCAAAGAGTTTAGAGAAGTGTTTGGCAGGCTTCAATGGTGTCTTTCCTCCGCACACCGACAATAGATGCCTTATACGCACCTGTTGCCGGTGTCTTTTCATTATTTCTTCCAGGAAACCGCTTCAATCGCGGACATTGTACCCTTAAACTCCATCGCGAGCCTGAGTGCCGCGTCATGGGCGGCATTCTCTACTGTGTCATCCAATGGTGTTAGCTCGACTTTGCCGTAGCGACGTTCGAGGCTACGCTGAATAATGAGATCGGTAAACCAGGGGTTTTTGGGGAGCAAAGGCCCGTGCAGGTATGTGCCAAAGACATTATTGTACATGGCTCCCTCGCCACCGTCTTTCCCGTTGTTGCCCCAACCCGCCAGCACCTTGCCGAGCGGTTGCGCTTTTGCCCCAAGATAGGTGCGTCCACTGTGGTTTTCGTAGCCCACAAGTACCTTTGTGCCGGTCTCCGCAAACGAACATTCGAGGGCCATGTGGGTCATGAAGCGGGTTCCGCCGCCATCGGTGTACAGGTCGAGCAGACCCACCCCTTTTAGCTCTGGCCCCTGGAACGGTTTGTAGTAGTGACCGAGCAACTGGTAGCCCGCGCACACGCTAAGAAACACAACATTGGCGTCG
>Ga0123336_10003005_pt1 | contig 14379 bp, 9 predicted proteins | sample SSSSmetaG_FD_96466 | JGI IMG/M metagenome (GOLD analysis project Ga0123336, IMG submission 96466) | Glacier valley bacterial and archeal communities from Borup Fiord, Nunavut, Canada, to study Microbial Dark Matter (Phase II) - ​SSSS metaG | ecosystem: Environmental > Aquatic > Freshwater > Ice... | reverse complement strand
GTTGAAAAATAAAAATGGTCGTCGTTCTTGAATTTGTCCGCGGCATCGAGCCTCACTTCACCGCGCGTCAAACCATAAGGCGCCTCGAAGTTCGCAAACTCTACCGCCACCCGGCCATTCGCCGGCACATCCGCCTCGCGATACCCGGCTGATTTTCCATTCAAATACAACGTGACATTCAGGCGCTTGGCCGGCGTGTTATAGCCCGCGATGGTGGCCTGGATTCGCGCACGTTTCGGGTCATAGATGTGGCGCGGCGCTATCACGCCATCCACCGCGAAATTCATCTGGCCCGCGCTCACAACAGCATGAGGCGTGAGTTGAATATTTGACCCAAGCTCCAGATCGGAAAAGCTGGAGGGCATGGACGTCTTCTGCATGTCGCTGAAGAGGTGCACCTCCACGGGACCATGCACCGGCTGCGCCAACACGCGCAGTTGCCGCGTCAAATCGGCGAACGAACTTGCCGCATCGGTCGGCTCCGCTGCCTCGATCGCCGTGCGGGCCTTGCCGCGATCCTGCGTCATGTCGGTCAACACGCTGGTCTGCGCGGCAAACATCATTACCTGCACCCGGTCGGAGCCGCGCATGCTCTCCAGCAGTTTGCGCGCTTCCGCCTTGGCCGTCGCAAACCGCGTGCCTTCACGCATGCTGAAGCTGGTATCGAGCGCGATAATCACAGAGCGGTTCCCCGCCGCGCTGGCAACTGCGCTGGATCGCAAATAAGGCTTCGCAAACGCAAGCACCAGCAGCGCCAGCAGCAGCATGCGCAGCGCGAACAGCAGCAGATACTGCAGACGCCTGTGCTTGATGGAGCTTTGCGTACGCTTCTCAAAAAACATCAGCGAACTGAATGGCAGCGGCGTGGTCTTGTGGCGCTTCAGAAGATGAATATAAATTGGCAGCCCAAGCGCCGCCAATGCCGCAAAAAATGCTGGAGTCAGAAACGCCATCTAATCGCGCCGCTGCCTTAACGAGAGATACTCACGCAACCCTTCATCCAGTGGGCGTGAGGTATTCATCAGGAAGTAATCCATGCCCGACGCCTGCGCGGCGCGCTTCAATTCCGCCAGGTGGTCTTTCATTTTCTTCCGATATTCATTCTTGCTGTATTCCGGCGTCACTTCCAGGGACGACTTCGTTTCCATATCGATCAGTAGCGTGGAATCGCGAAACGTGGGCTCTATTTCCTGCTGATCCAGAATGTGGAACAGAATCACTTCATTGCCATGAAATCGCAGCGGCTCCACGGCCTTGACGATGGCGGCCGGCTGTTCGTAAAAATCTGAGATCACGGCCACAATGCCGCGCCTTCGCAGGAACTGTTGAAAGTGGAGAAACGGCTTCGAAAAATCGGTGTGCGTCCCCACCACGGAATGCTCAACCGCATGAAGCAATCGCGCAAGCTGACCCTGGCGCGTCGAAGGCGCAATATAATTCGTCACGTCATCGTCGAAAACAATCAGCCCCGTAGCGTCGCGCTGCAGTTTGCCCATGTACGCCAGCGACGCCGCAAGAAACCGCGCGTAATCCAGCTTGGGCATGGGGACGTCGCCGAAACCCATGCTGGCGCTGGTATCGAGCAGAATCAGCAACTGTGAATTCGTCTCACCGCGATAGCGTTTCAGGAATGCTTTTTCCGTGCGGGCGAAAACATTCCAATCCACATGACGCAAATCGTCACCCGGTGTATAGGCGCGATACTCCGCGAATTCCTGACTGAATCCGAAGTCCGGCGAACGGTGCAAACCAGCCACGAAGCCATCCACCACGGTCTTCGCCACAAGGTCGAGCGAAGAGATGGTGGCTAGTGTTTTAGGATCGAGAAATCGCTGCATAGGCTGCCTGAAACTTTACCGGTATGCGCGAACCGCACGCACGCTTCATTCTTTCGGCGGAACTTTCAAATTCAACACCTGCTGCAGCACATCGTCCGGCCGCAGCTTGTCGCTTTCCGCATGAAAGTTCAGCAGCACTCGATGCCGCAGCACCGGAATATACAGCGCGCGCACATCCTCATAACTCACGTGATAGCGGCCTTTCATCAACGCCCGGCATTTCGCGGAGAGCACCAGAAACTGCGCCGCGCGCACGCTGCCACCATAGTTGATGTACTTCTTCACCACGTCGGGCGCGGCCACATCGCGAGCACGCGTGGCACGCACCAGATCGATCGCATAACGAGCAACCGATTCGCCGATAGGCACCATGCGAACCAGCTGCTGAAAATCCAGAATTTCTTCCGCCGTGGTCACCGGGTCGGCCGTGGCCACGTGTGTGGTGGTGGTCAAATCCACCACTTTCAATTCCTGCTCGGCTGATAAATAATCCAGCAGCACATTGAACAGGAACCTGTCCAATTGCGCTTCGGGCAGCGGATACGTGCCTTCGAGTTCGATCGGATTTTGCGTGGCCAAAACAAAGAACGGATTGGGCAGTTTGTAGTTCGTGCCGCGCACCGTGCAAGCGCGTTCCTGCATCGCTTCCAGAAGAGCCGATTGCGTCTTGGGCGGCGTCCGGTTGATCTCATCGGCCAGCAGCACGTTCGCAAAAATAGGACCTTCAATGAATGTCCAGGTGCGCCTCCCGTTGGTCGGATCTTCCTCGATGATGTCTGTGCCGGTGATGTCCGATGGCATCAAATCGGGCGTGAACTGGATGCGCTTGAAGATCAGCCCCAGCGTCTGCGCCATGGTGCGCACCAGCAAAGTTTTCGCCGTTCCCGGCAACCCCGTAATCAGACAATGGCCGCCCACAAACAGCGAAATCATCACCTGCTCCAATACTTCTTCCTGGCCGATGATGACGCGGCGCACCTGCTCAGTGATTTTTGCTTCTACTTCGCGAAAGCGCGCGACACGCGCCTGAAGAACGTCTGGTGTGGGTGTCATGAATGAATTTAGTCGGATGCGCCGGCGGTAAGCTGGAGCAGTAATTTTTGTGCCGGCTTAAAGCCGGGTGCGGCTTCGAGTGCAGTCTCCACTTCTTCACGCGCCTTGGCGTTTTGTTTCGCGGCATAATACGCGCGAGCCAGATCGTAGTGCGCGCCCGCCTGGTCCAGCGGCTTCGTCGCCACCACCGCCGCAAATTCACGAATCGCGCCGGATGTGTTGCTCTGTGCCAGCAGCAGCCCGCCCAGGCGCTTATGCAAATCGGCATCCTGCGGCGCGATGTAATTCAATCGCTCCAAAGCCGCGGCCGCATCTTTTGGCCGGTTCGCCGCCTCCAGCATGGTCGCCAGTCGCTTGATGGTATCGGGGTCGCGCCCGCCTTCGCGTGAATACTTTTCCAGTTGCGTCAAAGCGGCGCCTGCATCGCCTCTCGCGGTATACGCATCGGCCAGCGCCACATAAACATTCCCCGTTTCCACAAAGTCCGGATACAGATCGCAAATCTTCGCGCCAATGCGAATCACGTCGTCGTACTTCTTTGCCGTCGCGGCCTCACGCAGTGTCTTGAACTGATCGCGCCACTCCGCATAGTGCTCCACAGTGTCTTTGGTATGCACGTCCAGCCATGCCAGGAAGCGCTTATCGAACTCAGCCGGAGCAATGCCTAGTTGCTTCTGAATCACAACGTCCGTTGGCGTGCTCTCCGCGAACGCGTGAATCATGTCCAGAAGTTTATGCTCACCGTATTTCTCTGAGATGTAATCGCAAATCTTACCGGCTTCGAAATACGACACGATGACCTGCGCCGGGTACGAAGGATGAATAAAGCCGCGGTCGATCTCGGCCACCGGCAGCAGCTTCTTCGTCTTGATTGCCTGAATCACGTCGGGCGTCATGCGGTCGCCCCAATCGGGCGCCGCCGCCGTCTCCTCATGCACCGCGACGCCTTCGGTGAACCAGCGCGGCACGCGGAACTTTGTCGCGGTCAACACATACACGTGGCTCATCTCATGCCACAACGTGGATGCCCAATGAAACTCACCCGGCTTGCGCCCGCTAGGGCTGTCCATCGCCACCACGCCGCCAAACGTCACGCCCAGCGCGCCCAAACCCGGCATGCCCATGGTCCGCACCGCGAAGTCCTCATGATCCGGGTACACTTCCACCTGCACCGGAAATGACAGGTGCATCTCATACTTCTTGTCGTAAACGGCCATCGCCCGTTTCATCTCCGTCTCAAAGTACGGGTGCAGAACATCGGCCTCCTTCTTCTGCAAACGAAGAATCGTCGTGGGCGTCTCAAAGGTCTTAAAGTTTTTGTAGCTGTCCATCAGACGGAGCGAATTCACCGTGGCATTGTCTTTCCAACCATGGTTGAAGGCTGTCTCAAGCGCGTGCCGAGCATCGGCCTCCCGTCCCATGCGCATCAGGTTGATGCCCAAATTCGAATACGCGGAATCCAGATACGGGTCGGCCGCAACCGCCTTCTTGTAGTATTCAATTCCTTCGTCATACCGGCGGTTTAACACTAAAAAGTGAGCGATAGTTTCATAGCCACGGCCATAATGGGCGTCTGCGGCCGCGATCTTGGCCTCCCACTCTTTCGGAGAACGGTCCGCCAGCAACTCCACCGCCGCCCGCAGAGCCAATGCGTCCTTCGCGCCCGGCGAAAGTTGCAGAGCCGAATCCGCTTCCGCGACAGCGCCCTTCGGATCGCTATCTTCTAATTTCAAACGGGCCATGAACTCGCGCGCTTCCACCAGTTTTGGGTCGGCTTCCAGTGCCTTCTGCGCCAGCCCCAGCGACTTACCTTCGAATGTCTCGTTCGCCACCAGCGCCAGCCCCAGCAGCGCCGGCGCATAATCCGGCTTGATCTGCAAGGCTTCCGTGAAGAGCTGCCCTGCATCCGCCCGGTTATAACGTTCCAGAAAAAGGCGGCCCCATTTCACGCGTAGGTCCGCGTCTTTCGGCGAAGCGGCTACCGCTTCTTTAAACGCCTGGTTGGCGCCTTTATAATCGTGAGCGCGCCATAGCTCCTCGGCGCGTTTCAACGTCTGCGATTGTGCTACCAACCCCAAACACAACATCAGCCCGATGGATCTCACTTGTCTAACTCCTCCTGCACCCGCGCCAGTTCCAGCAACAGCTTCGAAAGTTGCGTGCGATACATATCCGGCGCCAGCAGCAACTTCTGATACTTCAGCTGATCGATCTGCGCCTCCACCTGATCGCGCTTCGCCTGCAGGGCCCGCTTCGCCGGATCGGCCGACAGGCTCTCCGCGTCCAGCTTCACCACGGAAAAAGTCATCGCAAGCTGGCCGGCGGCGCCTCCTTTCACGGAATCTTCAATCACGGCATGTTCGGTGGAAAGCCGCTTCTGTTCGTCGTAAAATCCCTTGGTCTTGCGCTCCGCGAAACGGAATGCCTCCATCGCGGAAATTGACCCGTTCTTATCGGTATCCGTCGAAGGGTCGCTCAACGCCTCCACCCAATAGCGCGCAAACACGGTGGCATTTTTTTCTGAGCCTGTCTTCGTGGCGCTGATGAGTATGCGGTTTGCGTGACGCAGCGCTTCGTTGCCGCCCCCACTCGAACTGCTGGTGTTCACTACAAGCTGCCGCCCGGCCGGAACCTTATCCATAAATCCAGCTAGTTCGGCGGCGCTCAAATCGGGTCCCGGTAAATTGAACTTGTACCCATTTTCAAATGTACCGTGACCGATCAGCAGCACCACCAGCGCATCCTGCGGCTTAGCAGCCAAGGCGATTCGTCCGAAAGCCGCGCGAATGTTTTCGCGCGTGGCCGCCGCGCCCTTCAAGGTCTCAACAGAAGCTTCGGGCGCGTGCGCCTTCAGCGTCTTCTCCGTTTCCGAAGCCAGCATCGCGAAGCGTTGTTCGTAATCCGGTTCGCCGCCCAAGCCGGCCACGGTTAGATAAAACGTGTTCGCCCGCGCAGGTATGGTCAGCACCAGTAATGCGACTGCGAACCGCATTTACACCACACTCCATTTGCGCCTCAGCAGCCACTCCGTCGCCCGCAAACTCAAGGCCAGCAAAAATACAATCGGCATGTCCCAAAGATCCAGCGTCTGGCTGGTGGTGATGCCGGCATCTGAAAAGTTGATCTGGCCCGGAATTTTTCGCGCATCGCCTGCTGTGTAATATTGCCCGCCCGTCTGCTCGGAAAGCTTCTTCAGCAGCTCTTTGTTCTGGGTGGTGCGGAAGGTCTCAGCCGTTCCGTCTTCGCGCCGGAACATCACCACATCGCTGCCCGCCGTGCCACCTGAAATTTCAGCCAGATAGCTGCCGGGTTTCTCCGCCGTATACTCCGCCGTGTACACGCCCTCTTCCGAAGGCACGGGCGATAGCGTCACCATGTCCGATAGATTCTCCGGCCCCACAATGTGCGCCTCCACCTTAGCGTTCGCAACCGGCTGGTACGTCTTATCCCGCACTTCCACTCGCAGCCGCACTTTCGTTTCGTCGCTCAACACCTGACGTGGAGTGGACGCAAGCACCGTGCCCGGCGTTTCCGTCACCACCCACCGCAACAGTTGCCGCCAAAAAATTTCGTGAGTCATATCGGCCACCGGCTGCGACATCTGCCATCGCCATGTGCCCGCGCTCGCCAGCACCGCCGTCCGGCCGCGTCCAAAATTTTCAGTCACCAGCAGCGGCACCCGGTGGTTGCCCCCGGCCAGAGTTTCCATCAGCGTCACAGCACCAGGCTTTGCGTCGCCCAACACTTGGTAGTTCGCCATCTGCGGCATCTTTTTCCAACGCTCCGCGCTCCGCTCACGGCCTTCCTCCAAACGGCAAATCACGCTCTCCCGCCCCGCGCGCGTCAAATCCGCCGAAACATAATCGCGGTGAAATGTCTGTTGCGATTGCGTCAGATGCACAGGCAATATTTCAGCCAGCGGCGATTTTGCATAGCCACCTTCATTGAATGCAAACCGCCCTGCAAGAAACAGCACCCCCCCGCCGCGCCGGTCCGCGAATTGCCGAATCAAATCCTGCTGCACCGGTGTGAAGTAATTTGCCTCCACGCTGCCCACAATCAAGCCATCGTAGGCGAACAGGTCCTCCGCTCTCGACGGAAACCCACTCTCCAGTTCATTCGCGCCGGCCACACCCTGGCGATAGATTTTGTTCGGCGTGGTGCGCAGCATACTCACAATTTCCAGACTGCCGTCATCTTCCACGGCGCGCCGCAAAAACTTGTACTCCCACCGAGGTTCACCCTCTATATAGAGGATGCGCGCCTTGCGTGCCGAAACGTTCACCAGCTGCGTCAGCGCGTTATTGGCCGTGTTCTCTTCGCCACCCACCGGGTCCACTGTGATCTGCACGGCGCGCGGACCGGCCGCTCCCGCGTTGAACACCACGCTTTCCGTCTGTGAGACTCCATCCGCCCCTAGCGTCACCTCTTGCGACGACACCACTTTCCCCGCGTCCTTCACCGAAACGTGTGTCTTGCGCCCCGCGAAGCCAAACTGGCGAAACGTCACCTGTGCGCTCAAGCGCGATTGTTGCAGCGCTCGCGTAGGCAGCGATACTTCTTCTATCTCAACGTCGCTGACCGGCGTTTCCCGCCCAAAGCCCACGGTATAAACAGGCACCCGAGCCTGACGAATTCGCGCGATGGTATCGGCATCCACCCCGCCCGCGTTATCGGAGCCATCGGTCATCAGAATCACCGCGCCCACCGGCAGGTTCGAAGCCTCACTCGCCACTTGGCTCAGCGTGTCGCCAATGTGCGTGGCGGGCGAATCGGGCTGCAGGGTCGCCGGGTCTGCCACGCGTTCCAATTGCTGGCCGAAAGAATAGGCCCGCACCTGAAAACGGCTGGATAGTGGCACGGCCAAGGAATCGCGCCATAGCTTCTGCGCCTGCGTCAGCCGGCTCACACTCCCCTGATCCGTCAATGCCATGGACCGCGAATGATCGAACAGAACGGTCACCACATTCTGCTGTGGGCGTAGTGTGGCCACGCTCAACGCTGGATGCCACAACAGCAGCAGCAGCAAAGCCACCAGCGCGGTTTGCAACAGCCAGATGGCCACTGGCCGCAAGCCCGCCAGAAATCCGCGATTGCTGCGAATATGCCAGTAAAGCAGTGCCGCCGCGAGCAGAACTGCCAGGGCGAGAAGCCAGACTGGCCAGGGTGTCAGCAGAACAATGTGACCCTTGGCGAAAGCAGTGGCGGGATATTTAAACAGCCATTCAAACATGCCTGGATTGAGCCCGTGGCCTCAGTGTAGCAGCACGTCCGGAGCGCTAAAATACGCCGCCAGCTTGCCCGCCGCAAATGGGATAATCCCAGCTTCCTTGGCATTGTCCAGTGTAAAGATAACGGCCACGTAGTGCGCGCCTCCCGGTAGCTCCACATAGGTGGCATCATGCCGGGTGGTGGATGTCCAACCCGCTTTCGCCCAATAGCCCGCCCCCGCCGGCATGGCCGAACCGGAAAAGCCATGGGCTTGGTCGTCCGGGTCGGTCGCCGGCGCGGCGAACTCGCGGTGAAGTAACGTCATCATCTGCTCGCTGCGCGCGGCCGTCACCGCCTTCCTCGTCGCGATCGTTTGCATCAAGCGCGCCGTCGCATCCGTCGTCAGCCGGTTGTTGTTCTCGAACTGAGGCCCGCGCCCCTGCCGCTCTCTCCCATAAGGACCCTCCGCGAAAGTCTTCTGATTTACGTTGATGCTTTCATAGCCCAGGCCGGCGAAATATCGGTTCATCCAGTTCCGCTTCTCCAGCCACGCCGCCAGTTCGGCCTGCGGCAGTTCCGGCCCGCCGGTTGTGCCTGTAAGTGAATCGACAATCATGCCGGTCGCGTCATTGCTTGAATCTACAATCATGTCGTGCAACGCCCGCCGCAGCTCCGGAGTGTCCGCCAGCTTGCTCGCTTCCATCTGCTGATGGGCCGCCACCAGATAGAACAGCTTCACCACGCTCGCCGGATAAATGGGAACATTTCCCCGGTATGACGCCTGCTTGCCGGTGCGCAGGTCGATCACGGTCATGGCTAGCTTGTCTTTTGCTAACCCTTTTGGCTGAAACTTCTCTACCGTCTGCCCGGCAATCCGCTGGACTGCAACGTCGAGAGTCTCCGCTGCAAGGGTGGCTGCCGCGCAGCACAACAGAATTAGGCGCATTCGTCGATTTTAGTTCGGTTGCCGCCCGCTCTTCCAGAACACAACCGCAAACGCTCCCCACGCAGCTACGCTGACCGCAAAAGACCAAACCACAATCGCGGGTCGAAACGTGAACTCCACGCGATGTTTTCCCGCGGGAAGCGCAATGCCTCGGAACGCGACGTTGGTGTAATAGATCGGCGTTTCGCTTCCATCCACAGTGGCCCGCCACCCGGGGTAATTGGATTCCGAAGACGCCAGGAATGCGGGCTCACGGGAATCCGTCTCAAGCGACACGGCATTGCGGCGGTATTGCCGCACCAAAACCGCATCGCCCGAGACATCGGCATTTGCAACGCTGGCCAGAGCAAAGTTTTCAACGATCGCGCTTGCCCGCGGCTGCCACGTATTGCGCCTCAGAAGCTGCGCCGCTTGTGCCATATCACGCGCCGATTCCGTGTTGTGAACCAGATAGAAACGCGGCAGCGCGGCACGCGTGGAATAAAGGAATCCGCCAGCGACCACCACCACATCCGTATACGAGGAATTGTTCAGCTGCTTTTCGCTAAGGCGCTTCCGCGTCAGAATGCAGCAGACATTCATCGCCTCCATCACTTGCGTGCGAATGGTGTTCGCCTGATAGTAATAACCCCAGCGGTAACCGGTCGTCAACGCCAGGCGCACCTGAATCATGCGGATGGGAGCCATAGGGTCGGCGCCCCCAGCCGTGGGAACTTCGATCAGCGGAGCGCTGCCCACCCAATCGAGCGAATCGCCGATGGTATCCGTCCGCGCACTGGGCACAGTCTGCCGCGCAAAGCTTCGCACGGCCCTCAACAAAGGCGCACTGCCGGCAAACGTTCGTTCTGTCACGCCAGGGTCCAGAGCCACCGTCGTCGAATTGAACGGTCGATTGGACCCAAACCAGGTAAGGTCGAAGATGGTCACCGCAACCAACAGCAGTTGTGGAACGCGTCTCTTCACCAATGACGCCCAACCGCATGCACCCACCACACAGAGCGTAAGCGAGAATGGGCCAAGCCATTCCTGCGGATAAATAGCGCCCAACACCAGCGGGGGCATCACCGCTCCGTACAACATCCCGAACGGCGTGGATTCGCCCAACATGAATAACAGCGCGACCGCCAACATCGCGCCCATTGCCCACGGAAATCGCGATTGACGCTTCACCAGAAACACCAGCGCGCCAAGAATCGTCGCCGTTCCGCAATACAGATAGGTCAGCGTGATATCCAGCTTTTCGTGATAGAAGCCGCGATCCAAAATCCTATAGCTATTCGGCCAAACCAGCGATTGCAAGCTCTTCAGCGGCAGTCCCCCGCCGTTGCCGATCCAATCCGAGCGGTAGCGGCTCACGCTATGCAGCGTCATCTCCGCCGAAGGCGCCAACACCACCGCGCATAAGAGCAAAGTACACGCGCAACTGCCTGCGAACTGAGCCAGCAGTTTGCCGTCCGCCCGCCGCGTCACCACCAGCAGAACCGCCCAAACCGCGCTTGAAAAAAATGCGATCGCGGTCACGGGAGTGAAGCCCGAAAGAATCGTCATGGATAGCGCGAGGCTCAATAGCAGCCCATTGCGCAGCGTGAAGCTCCGGGCACCCCGAAGCAGTAGCAGCCAGATCAGCGGCAGCCACGCCATACCTTCCACCGCTCCCACATGTTCCACCTGCGAAGCGAAGAAGCCGCCAAGCTGAAACGCGCTGGCGCCCAATGTGGCGATGATGCGGTTCAGGCCAAATTCGCGCAACAGTAAGTAACAAAAAATGCCGGCCAGCAGCACATGCGCGATTACATCCAGTTCCAGGCAGTACAGCATTCTGCCCGAAGTCGCACCGCCCAGCAGCATGGCAAGCAGGCGCGGCGGATAATAGATCGCGGTCTGCACATTGGCCGCGAAGGGATAGCCGCAATAGTCGAACGGATTCCAGAAAGGTAACTCGCCATCCCGCAGCGACTTACTAAAAAACAAAGCCAGTGGAAGATGATACTGACGAATGTCCCAGGGAATAATCGTTCTGCCCAAAATAATGTTCCGATGAAAGAACATCATTTCCAGAAGCAGAGTAAGGTACGGCGCGAACCTAAGTAACCGATGTCTCATCGCTTACGGCTTCAACCATCACGGACGACCCTTTGCCGAACGCCGCTTCCGCGATGGCAAAGGGCACCGCAGCAACGGTAAGCGCCAGATACGCCATGCTCTTCACCACACGCACCCAGCGGGTCTCACGAACCGCTCTCAAACGGCGCGCCATCGGGTCCAGCTTCGGAGCAAGGCTGGTGGCAAATCCCGCCGGATTGTCGCGAAGGTTGAAGTGTCTAATGCGTTCCACACGAAAGCCGCAACGCCTCAGAAGTTGCACCAGATCGCGAGTCCGGTAATTTACAAGATGTCGCGGCACGTCCAAACCGTTCCATCGTTTCCCGAACAATCGAAACTGCCAGCTATCGACGTTCGGTACCTGCACCACCACGCGCCCGCCAGACCTCAAAAGCCGGCGCGCGGCCATCAGGTGCGCCACCGGATTGTTTAGATGCTCCACAACATGAAACATGGTCACCACCGAGCAAGACCCGGCCCGCAACGGGGTATGTTGCAACGTGCCGCATAGCGCCGCGACACGGTTCACCTTATGCGCGCTGGCGGCTGCCTGAGCCGAAATATCCATGCCCACGCCCCGCACCCCGCGCTTCGCCAGCATGCACAACAACAATCCTCCGCCGCATCCCACATCGAGCAATAAACCATCCGCACCAGCTCTGCGGTAGGCCGACAAAACGAACCCAATGTGGTCTCGCAGCACCAGGCGCCGGTACGTCTCTTCCAGGCGCGAAAACGCATCGGGAACAAACCAGTAGCTGGCCGGATAGTACAGAGGCAGCCTGTCATCGGGAATCGGCGGTGTCAGTCGCATCAGGCCACAATGCACGCACCGCACGACGGTGAACCGGTCCTGCGTGGTTCGGTATAACTCGTCCGACGCTTCAAACAGAGGCTGATCGTGCGATTCGCCGCATGAGGGACAGGTCAACTTCAATGATACGAAAGCCTATAAAACCATTTCAGCCGCAACCGCATTGCGCAACGCTACCGCCAGAAATAACATCTCGTCTTCTGTGCCCACCGTGATTCGCACACAACGGGGCAAGCCCCACGAAGTGAGAGGACGCACGATGACACCCTGCTCCAGCAGCGCTTGCGTTACATGCCGCGCTTCCTCTTCAGACGGCCACACCGTCATGACGAAGTTCGCCTGCGATTCGATGAAACGGATTTTCTGTTCGGTCAGCGTACGCCTTAAGATAGCCACGCCGCGCGCATTCGCCTCCAGCGACCGATGAAAAAACGCGCGATCATGGAGCGCCGCAATTCCAGCCGCCTGCGCCAGCGTTCCCGGCTCAAAGGGCAGCTTCACCTTCAACAGATTCGCGATCAGTTCCTCATGCGCGAACCCATAGCCTATCCGCACGCCGGCAAGCCCATACACCTTCGAAAACGTGCGCAAGGTGATCACGTTGTCATAGCGATAGTCCATCGAATCCGGGTAGCGCGGATTGTCTTTTGCATACTCGAAATAAGCTTCATCGAGCATGATCAACACCCGCTCCGGCACATGCCGATAGAACGCGTCGAACTGCTGCTTGCTGAAAAATGTTCCGGTCGGGTTATTCGGATTGGCCAGATAGATGATCTTGGTTCGCGGAGTGATGGCTCGCGCAATGGCTTCCAGATCGTAAGCATAATCCGACGTAAGGGGAACGGTGCGATAGTGAGCACCGCGCGATTTCGCCAGCAATTGAAACCCGATGAAAGCAGCTTCGGTAGTGAGGATTTCATCGTCATCGCAAAGAAACGTGCGAATGATGTTCGAAATAATGGCCTCAGACCCGCTACCCGCGATGACATTTTCAACGCGCGTGTCATACTCCCGCGCCAGCGTCTGGCGAAGCGCGAGGCCGCCATCGGGATAGATATTCAGGTGAGCGACATTGTCCCGAATCGCCTCCAAAGCAGCCGGTGAAGGCCCCAAAGGATTCTCATTCGAAGCCAATTTGACAACACGCGACAGCCCATAAGCACGGGCCACATCGGCAGCCTGGCGGCCCGCCTCGTATGGTCGCAAAGAGGCAATGTAATCGGGAACCAAAGGCATAGATATAGGATAGCAGCACTGGTGAGTGGTGGTTAACGAAAAGGCGCACTGGTATGCACTACAGGCAGAATGAGTGCGACCAAGGTAGAGGAAAGCGAGCTGGCAATCGAGGCACTCACGCCCGCCTAACTGAAACAACTGTACTCGTGGCTCGATCAATACGGTCCACAACCGATCGATTTGCGCATGGAATCCGATATTGCGGCCGGTCGTTTGGACCATGCGATCCGTCAAGCGTTGGAGTCCGAAAAGGCCGGAGAAGCCCGGCCTTTGTAGGCCGATGCTCCATACAGCGACACCGGAGTTCTGGCGGAACTACCACTCCCTCCCGCCGGGCATTCGGAACCGCGCCGACCAACAGTTCCTCCGGCTGAGGAGCAATCCTCATCATCCCTCGTTACAGCTCAAAAAGATCGGCGTCCGCGATGGACTCGAAGTGTGGTCGGTGCGCGTAACGCTCAGTTACCGTGCAGCCACCCTTCAGCGAGCCGGCGGATCTTTGTGGTTTTGGATAGGCAATCACGAAAGATATGATCGCCTATCGTAATGCGTTCCAGCACATTAGACCATAACAAAAAAAGCCGGGAAGGGATTTACCCGCCCGGCCTCTTGCCTAACTCCCTATTTACTTCTTACTCGATCGGAGTAGCCTCACCCAGATCTTCACTCAACCCACCCGTATACTGAATCCGGGCTTCATCGTCATAACCCGGAATAGAGTCCAGCGTCGGCTCTGCCACCGGTTCTTCCACTACGTCTTCACCCGCGATCTTCACGCGGCGATAGTATTCCATGCCCGTTCCGGCCGGAACCAACCGTCCCATGATGACATTTTCTTTCAGGCCGCGCAGATAATCCACCTTGCCATTAATCGCGGCTTCGGTGAGTACGCGCGTGGTTTCCTGGAAGCTAGCAGCACTAATGAAGCTATCGGTGGACAGCGAGGCTTTCGTAATACCGAGGAGTACCGCTTTGCCCTCCGCCGGACGCCCGCCCGCTTCCAGAACACGCTGGTTTTCCGCCCGGAACTTGAAGCGATCCACCACTTCTTCCGGCAGGAATTCCGTGTCCCCGATATCTTCCACCTTGATCCAGCGCATCATCTGACGGCTGATTACTTCGAGGTGCTTATCGTTGATGTTGACGCCCTGCAGACGGTACACTTCCTGGATTTC
>Ga0123336_10003002_pt1 | contig 14389 bp, 8 predicted proteins | sample SSSSmetaG_FD_96466 | JGI IMG/M metagenome (GOLD analysis project Ga0123336, IMG submission 96466) | Glacier valley bacterial and archeal communities from Borup Fiord, Nunavut, Canada, to study Microbial Dark Matter (Phase II) - ​SSSS metaG | ecosystem: Environmental > Aquatic > Freshwater > Ice... | reverse complement strand
CATGCACAAAAAAGCTAAAACAATAATACTTATCCCTTTTTTAAACATTTTTCATCCTCCTTTTTGGAGTTAGGATGTGCATTAAGGTTATATCTCATACTCTCATTTCATATATTATAGATAGCAAAATATATCAAACAAGGAGGAACATACATGTTGCATCCTTCATTTTATCCACCTATTATGTCCAGACAACAACAAGGCTCATTGATTGTCGATCTTAGGACTAATCCCGCACTAGGTCCCCTAAGGCCTATCCCCAATGTGCTTGTAACTATCAAAGAGTTTAATGCGAACGGTGATGGCCAAACGTATGCGGAATTGCTGACTAATGAAGTAGGGCAAACGCCTCCTGTAGAGCTTCCTGCTCCACCCATTGAATACAGCCTTGATCCACTTAACAGGCAGATGCCCTACTCAAATTACACAGTAGAAACGAGTAATCCGGACTATGTGGATGTTTCTATATTAGGTTCACAAGTATTTGCAAATACTGCCTCTATACAACCTATTTCACTTGAATCTACTAGAACAAGGGCTAGGCAGCTCATCGAGGCCATTATTATAGGTCCCCCAACGCTTTTTGGTAAATATCCCCCTAAAATCCCTGAAGCAGAGATTAAACCTATTCCCCCAGGATCTGGCTTTATCACGTTAGATAATGTTATTGTTCCAGAATTCATCATTGTACATGCGGGGACTCCAAACGATATGAATGCTCCTAATTATACGGTGCCTTATCTGGATTATATTTCAAATGTCGCTTCGTCTGAAATCTACCCCACTTGGCCACTTGAAACGATTAAAGCCAATATTATAGCTATTATTTCCTTTACCCTAAATAGGATCTTTACAGAATGGTATCGTAATCAAGGTAAACCTTTTACCATTACTAACTCTACGGCTTTCGATCACGCTTTCTTTTATGGACGTAATGTCTTCGATACCATCACGCCTATAGCTGCCGAAGTATTTAATACCTTTGTGAAGCGTCCCGGTGTGCAGCAGCCCCTTTTTACCCAATATTGTGATGGGGTTCAGTCCCAGTGCCCAAACTGGATGACACAGTGGGGCAGCAAAAGTTTAGGTGATCAAGGCTATACTGCAGAAGCTATTCTTAGAAATTTTTATGGTAATATTGAACTTCAAGATGCACCTAAAGTCGAGGGCATCCCTGAGTCTTATCCTGGCCAGCCATTAAGGCTCGGAGACCAAGGTCCTAATGTGCGTAAAATACAAGAGCAGCTTAATCGCATCAGCACTAATTATCCTCTGATCCCTAAGGTGTCAACGGATGGCAAATTTGGGGCTACAACAGAAGAAGCTGTGAGAACATTTCAACAGATATTTCACCTTAGCCCTGACGGCATAGTCGGCAAAAAAACTTGGTATAAAATATCTGCAATTTATGTAGCTGTTACAAGAATAGCAGAGCTTACGTAAGGTGTTATAACAATACTCCAATGTCTTGTAAAGGCAAGCAGGCAGGCGCGGAGACCTGCCACTACGGTTGATTATTAGATCATTAGCCCGTAGTGGCAGGTCTCTGCGCCTGCCTATGTTTGATTATTCTGTTTTGATTGCACTTAGTGCTGAAAGATTCATAGCTCTTTTGGCTGGGAAATAGCCTGAAATAAGGCCTATAACCGTTGAGAATAATATGGCTCCAAGTGCAAGCCATAGCGGAATAACTGAAACCTTTGCAGCCACTCCATCTGCTGTATACATGCCCATCATGCCAGCGATGCCCCCGCCTACTGTATTGATAACTAAGGAGATTAGAAGCGATATAATAACCCCTACTGTCCCTCCTAGTGCTCCAATCATAATTGCTTCTACTAGGAACATTTTCTTTATATCTGAGATTTTAGCCCCAATAACCTTCATGATACCAATTTCTCGTGTCCGTTCATAAATACTCATCATCATCGTATTAGCAATTCCGATTGCTGCTACAAGGAGTGAAATAGCTCCTATCCCGCCTAGTGCTAACTGCATACCATTAGATACTTTTTTCATCTGCGTAAGCATATCCATTGAGCTATAAGCCATATAGCCTTGTTCTTTAAAGGCTTCCTGAACTTCTACAACTTTTTCACGATCACTTACTTTGACTTTAACTTCACTATAGGTGCCCTTTTCTTGTCTATTACCGTTTCTATCTCTCGCATTATTACTATCTTGTTTGCCATAAAGCTTTTCAGTATACTTTTTCTTTTCTTCTACAAATTTGCTGAATATTTCTCTTGGCACGTACGCATTATTTGCAATTTCATAGTTAGTATCTGAGAGTATACCTATTGCTTTAAGCTCTATAGGCTTTGGTGCTTTTATCTTCTTTCCCTCTTGATCTTGTAGTATAGGTTTACTCGTCATGTAATCAAACTCTGTTATTTCAAGTCTCATTTTATCTGCTTCTAAATTAATAGGTATGGGCTCTGGTTGTTTATTCCAGTTAGCCTTTTTACCAATTTTGGTAAATTGTTTGGGGATTTCTCCCCCTAAGATGATGACATTCTTTTCTCCGGGATTCATATCCCTTCCCTGTGCTACCGCATAACCAAGTGCTTTCATATCTTCTGGATCCAACGCATAAATCATCATATTCCAGTTTGTTCTATATTTTCCGTAGGTAATATAGGCATCTGTCTGAAGCGAAGGGATTACACGCTCTACAAACTTCATTTTAGAAAAGCTTTCTATCGCTTTATCATTAAGTTTCGGTGCTTTAGCATCTTGATTTTGTCCTGCAGCTACAGTAATAACCGTTAGGCTACCCATCTGTGAAACTTGCTGTTCAAAATTTCTGTCCATAGCAATGCCTAGTGAAAGCATTAAAATAATAGAACACGCACCAATGATTACCCCTAATATTGTAAGAATGGTACGTACTTTGCGCCTCCATAAATTGCGTATACTCATGTATACTATATCAATCGTCTTCATCTAGCATCATCTTTTCTCTTTTAGCTTTTCTCTTTTTGAGGATTATACTCGTTATAATAATAGCTCCCACTATGCCAAGTCCTATTCCCATCATAAGCGGAAGTTTTGTACTTGGTGGCTGTTGTATCATGTTTGGATCTTCCCCAGGCACATCCTGCATAGGCATCATCTCAGCTACATCTATCGTAAACTCTTTGACAATACGCTTCTGGTCCCCGGCTGCTTCTTCATACTCTACAATCATATTACCTGTAAAAGTACCCGCTGTATCAGCCGTAATGATTGGATTATAATCTTGCGTAGCACCCTTTTCAAAATTGCCTACAAAAATTTTATTATCTTGAACCGTAAAACCTTCTCCTTCAATATGTACCATCATATTACTAATATCAGTCTTACCTGTATTGTAAAGAATAGTACCAAGTTCAGCTGGTACACCTGCTTGGGCATCCTGCACCTGAATATCACCTATTTCTACTTTGGTAACTTGCTCAACTGGGATACCTATACTTTCTGTCGCCTTAACTTCATTGCCGTTATCATCTTCATATTCCATCTCTATTGTAATTTCATAGGTCTTTGGACTTGCACTCGGAATCGTATAAAGTTTAATCTTCTTAAGCTCTGTCTGACCTGGCCCTAAATCTGCTATATAAAAGGTGTTACTTGCACCCACTGGTGTAAACACAGTCCCTGTGGCCTTTTCTCCTTCTTCTTTGACAGCAAGACTTGCCTTTAAGTTATGTACACCCTTCGTTTTATGGGCATTTAAGAAGCCTATTTCAAGATCAAATTTCTCCCCTGCTTTAACAACAACCGGATTTGATGTGTAAGTGCCAATAATAACCTTTGGCATACCTTTCTTCGTCTCTGTGTCTTTTTCTCCTTCTGCATCCTTTTCTGGATTAGAAATATTGACGCTGCCATATTGAGAGATGATTATTGGTTTTTCAGTGCCCCCATATTCAACCCCAATTTCAATAGGATGAGAACTACTGACTGCCGCTCTTGTTGCAGCAAAAGTTACTGTATATTGCTTTGTTTCCCCTGCTTTCAGTTTAGAAATGAAAAAGAGGTTTTGAGATTTTGGAACAATTCCTTCATCACCTTTTGCTGAAACCTTAAGCCCCTCAGTACTTCCTTTTGAGGAGACATTAAACTTAACTGTAAAGTTTTTATCTACCCCATAAATTCCTTGTGGTGAAACAATCTGACTAATAATAACTTCTGACGCATTAGACAACGCTGATGTTCTTAAATAAATGTACTGTGTATCTTTTGCTTCTTCGCCTAAGGAATTAAGATAGGTGAAATCCACCTTAAGAGGCACTGCACTTAGAGTAGACTTCCCATCTACGCGTAATTGCATATTGATCATACTTGAATCATTGGCATTAATGACAGCAATATGTTTTACATTACCGCCTCCGACTACCGCAACATTTTCAGAACTAAATTCTACTCTAATATTTTTAGCTGGTCTTTCTCCAACATTTTTAATAGAAATGTTAGCTTCTTGTGTAACGCCTGGAGTGAAAATCTTATCTTCGTCATTACTTACTTCTAATGCAGAAGGCACAATATGACTATCCACCTGTAAGTTAACAGGGAAAGAGGCGCCATTAACACTCACATTGGCTTTATATACCTTTGCTTTAACTTCTGCATCTACCTCTATAGAAAAACTTGCTGTTTTCACTTCTTTAGGCTGCAGCTGAGAAATAATAGCCTCTTCTGTCTTAATCTTAATGCCATCGACCTTTTCAGCAAGTTCCAGTTTAACCTTGACATTCTTTAAGGTCTGTTTACCTTGGTTAATCACCTTTACTTGTGCATTTTGAGTTGTTCCTGCTTTAACGAATACGTTATCAGCATCATCTACTTTTAAGACGTCTCTTGTTTCATCTACTGTCATCGCACTAAGTGTAAAAGTTTCTGATACACTACCACCTGAAGAAAGTATGCCTACCGTTACCTCGCGCCCATTGCCTGTATATTTCAAACCACTAATTACAACTTCTTGTGGTGTTTTTTCCTCATCTTTCTTAGGTCTCACAATTTTAGTTATTGGGTCTTCTATTGTAGTGTTACCTGTGACATCATCCCAATAAATAATATCATAAGATAACTTTGAATCATCTACTGCTCCACTTACATACACATCTGATATACTGATAGGATCTGCATCGACTCTAGCTACTTTAACTTTAAGTGAAAAAGTATCCTCCGGGTAAAGATAAGAAGTTCCTTGTGTAACCTCTTGAATAATAAGTTCTGCTGCAAAGGTTGGCACTGTAGTAATAGGCATCAAATAACTAAGTCCCATGACTAAACTCACCAACACCCCCATTAATCTATTCTTGTTTTTCATAAGTTGTTTCCCTTCCCGTTTCTGTGTTTTTCTCTATTTTATAAATACTACCGTCCCTTATGGTAATAACTTTATGTGCATAAATTGCAATTTCTGGGTCATGAGATACAATAATGAGGGTTTGATTATATTCCCTGGCAATGTTAGTAATCATATCCATGACTTCCTTAGTTGTATGCGTATCGAGGTTACCTGTAGGCTCGTCCGCAAAGAGAATCTTTGGTTTATTAACAAAGGCTCTTGCAATACTTACTCTTTGTTGTTGCCCGCCACTCATCTCTTTGGGTTTATGCTTAAGTCTATCCCCTAGTCCTACGGCTTCTAGCATCTCCTTTGCTCTTTTTTCTCTTTCTTTTTTAGGTACTCCTTGAAAAATAAGAGGCAAGGCAACGTTTTCTAGAGCTGTAAGGGAAGTTATAAGATTATACGATTGAAAAACAAAACCTATATATTTTTGTCTAAAAATTGCAAGCTCTGACTCATCTAGTCTTTCTATATGTATGTTTTTTATTTTAACAGTTCCCTTGGTCGGCTTTTCAAGACCTGCTAACATATTAAGCAGCGTTGACTTGCCAGAACCCGAGGTACCAAACAAGCAACAAATCTCTCCCTTTTCTATCTCCAGATTGATCTGATCAAGAGCAACTATTTTTTCTTTTCCCATGTGATATATTTTTCTTAAATTTTGTACTTTTATGATAGCTTCCAGAGTTTGTCCCCTCCTTTTTTTGACGTTATTTTTTCTTGTAATACAACCATTGTGCATAGTATATCATAGCGTCTATTCGTTTACTATAGACTATACATTACAGTACCATTACCTTTTAATTGATTATTGTTAATATTTTGTTGCATCTTTTGTAGTGGCAGGTCGTAGCGATCGCCTTGTTTTAAACCGGCAGGCGCGGAGACCTGCCACTACAAAAGATGTGAATGATTAATTATTTTCTATATAGATTTAAAAGACTTGCTGCCTACGTAATATATTTAAAGATTCTTCAATACATAGTTTACCATACCCCCAATTAGGGCTTGGAAAAGTAGTTCCCTGAATATCCTTTTTTGTCCCTCTTAGCAAATAAGTTTTCAAGTTCTCTCCGTACAAGAAGAGATTATTTCTCCTAACTATTCCCCATTCCATAAGTAGTGCAACGCCTCCTGTTACATGGGGCGTTGCCATACTTGTGCCACTTAGAATGCGGTACCCATATCCTGTATAGCTTGCGGATAAGATGTTAACTCCTGGAGCTACTAAATCAGGTTTGATCACACTATCATTTCTCCCATAACCTCTTCCAGAAAATACAGCCATTTGGCCAGTTACCGAATTATAGGCTCCTACCGATATCACAAGACGTGCTGACGAGGGTGTTGTAAGCGTTGTTTCCGGTATTGGCCTAAGCATGAAACTATTTTGGCCTACTACTTCCGTTGTAGGCCCCCAGGCATCGTACCTGCCATCAATAACACTTTTGCCATGAATCACAATCGTCCATGCGCCACTTGTAATAGGCCGATTATCTATAGCAATCAAAAAGACTGCAAATTCTTCATCTCCGTTAAGCGGTGAAGGCCCGGCAAAGGTAGCATAGACTTTAGTATTCCCCAAAATATACTGCACAGGCCCTTGTGCATAAAGTATAAGAGGCGTTCTGTTACCTGCTGGGTCTATGACCTCAAATTGAAATTCATCAATAAAACTCTTCCACACCGATAGATTATATATAAAAACATTAGCTCCTATTTGAAACTGAAACTCCGTTGCCCCCCCCTCGGTGACTGTGCCACTCGTATGATTTCTGCCTTCTCCTTCATTGCCGCTTCCTACGCTAATATTAGTTTTCCAAAGGGTACTGGCGTTATCTAGATACTGTTCTAGTAAAGCATTACCATCATGTGGGCCTTCATTCATGCCTATACTAATATTAATTGAGATAGGTTTTGCTAGCGCTGTTGCCTGATCTATTACATATCTCACGGCTAACATAATTTCTATATTTCTAACAAAAGCTTCAAAACCCGGTCTTCCTAGTTTTACAATAATAAACTCAGATCCAGGCGCTGCGCCGACATTTCTCCCATCTGAAGCCCTGCCGTTTCCGCCAGCTATACCTGCAACATGTGTGCCATGTCCAACTGTATCCCTACTCGGAACTATTTGTTGCTGTAGTTCTTTTGTAGGCGCCTCAAGTGCTAAATTAATCTGCTGCCTTGTATATTCCGTCCCTATTTGATAACCAACAGGCGGATTACCGCTTATTGTTTGATCCCAGATGGCGTTAATTCGCGTGGTTCCATCTTCATTTCTAAAGTCTGGATGGGCATAATTGATACCAGAATCAATAATTGCTAGGAGTACGCCTTCTCCTCTTAGGTTATAAGGAGGATTATTTTGAACATCTTTAATGCAGGAGGCCTGCATACTACTTTCTATATTATAAATCATTCGCTTAGGGGTTTCCATATACTCAACCTCTGTATATAAAAGCAAGTTGTTAATATTTGCTGGTGGCACCGTTAAAACGGCGTACTGTTCACTAATAATTTGTGCAACACCTGCTTGTTCTGCCGCCACCCTCTGTATATCTCCATTATACTTGACAAGAATCTGCCAATTTTCTGCTATGTCAAAACCTAAGTATTGTAAATATTGATTAGATTGTGCGACTTCCTGCGGTGATAGCGTACTTAATATCTCAAGTGTTGCATCTGTTTTATTTTGCACATGACCCTCCTAACCTTTGCTATACATTCGTCATTGTTTCTCTCATTTCATCAAGCGCCTGTTCAATGCACAGAATACCATAACCCCATTGTGGATTAGGGTAAGGTGCTTGACTTTGTGGCCTTCTGGCATTTCTTAGCAGATAGAACCTTAGACTGTCTCCATACAAATATTGTTCCCCAAGACTTGCTATACTGTACTCTAATAAAACGGCATAAGCCCCTGCTACAAAAGCTGCCGCCGCACTTGTTCCTGATACTGGTTCATAGAACATATCTTGTTTAATAGATGTTGTTATAACCCCCACGCCTGGAGCCGTTATGTCCGGCTTAACTTCTTGTAAGGAAGTAAATCCCCTTCCGGAAAAAGCTGCTAATTGTGAGGTCACCCCATTAAAAGCTGCTGTGCTTGTTATTCTGCTTGCAGTTGAAGGAATTGTGAGTGTAATAAACGGATCCTCCTGTAAAAACCGTGTCTGGTTATTCATGTCTTCTATAATACTTCCCCATATATTATAAGAACCATCAAAAATTTCTACTGCCCTAATAAGAATAGTCCATAATCCTGTATCAATCTCTGCCCCTTCTGATGCTTGAAGCCAAATAAGAATTTCTTGTCTCGTACTACTTTCTCCTGGCAGCGCAAAGTTTACCATAACGACTGTATTTCCAAATACGAACGCTCTATTAGGCGTAAGGATGCTGAGTGTTTCTGTCAGCTCACCTTTAGGTGATTCTACCACTATTTCTAGGCGATCAATAAATGGTTTCCACATGCTGCACTGGTAATCTATCAGTCCCTTGTCTATAAAAAATTGTACAACTTGTGTCTCATTATTATTCAGTTTGCCACTTGCATGGCTCCCCTTGTTTGCCTGATTACCTGTTCCTACAACAAAATTGCATTTCCATACATTCGCCATTTGGTTGATATATCTTTCAAGTACTGCCCCACCGCTATGTTCTCTTATATTAGTTCCTACCCCAAGAAGTATACTAATTGGTTTATTGAGCTCTAATGCTTTATCTAATACATATTTTATGCCTAACATAATATATTTGTCTGTTGGTGCCGCCGCGGTTCCTCCTTCGGGGCCTATTTTAACGATAATAAACTCACATTCTGGGGCTACCCCTTTATATTGTTCCCTTGACGCCCTCCCATTCCCTGCTGCTATACCTGCCATAGCCGTCCCATGACCTATAACATCTGTTGAAGGGACTATCTCAAGACTCTCCTGCTTCGTAGGCAGCAAAAGGGCGTTATTGATGTTTTCATTCGTATATTCTGTCCCTGTTTCAAACCCTTCTGGAGGATTTCCTACAATTGTTTGATCCCATAAATAGCGAATGCGACTCGTTTGGTTTTCGCTGATAAAATCAGGATGCTTGTAATCTATTCCTGTATCAATAATCCCAATTAATATCCCCCTACCTGTAAGATTATATCTTCCTGTTGGATTCCCCACGTTCGTCGCACATATTTGATCGAGAGAAATATCAATATAACTCATTTTCATTGCAAATGAGATATAAACCATATTCGGATACCCTGCTAATCTATTAATATCTTCCTTTTTAATTTGCACAATAGCAAAGCTACCATTTAAATAATAAATTTTGATAGCTAATGCCTGTTCAATGTCAGCCATACCATTCACATATTGTACTATAAGCTCCCATATATTCTCGGCCACATCGACTATAAAAAGTGCTGATACCACAGGTGAAAATAAGTTTTGATACTTTAAAGCAAGCTGTACTTGTGGACTTAGTTTATAAGTATTCATCTCTTCGCTCCTTCTTTACAAAATGAGAGGTGTGGCAAGCAGCCTATTAAGTTCTTTAGTATCAAATATGCCATAGCCTTGACTTTGATTTGGATACTCAACATCTTGAAATTGCTCAGCCGCCCTAAGTATAATCCCATTCATAATCGAAGTATTTGGCAGTGGAATAACTCCTTCTTCATTAAATTTACTATAAAGCGTAGCGATTACCCCTAACATAATACTTGCAGCCACTACTGTACTTGTTACACCCACCCATTCTCCTTGGCCACAAAGGGCTAAAATGTCGTATGCATGCGTTATAAAAAGGGGTGTAACTCTCTTATTCCAGCTAAAACCTCTTCCTGAACTTCTGAGTACAACCATACTCTCTTTATTATAGCCTCCAACATTCATTATAGGCACACTAGCTGCTGTAGATCCTATAGTTATAAAGGGACTTGAAGGTCTAAGGGTTGTATAGGGATTGAGTTCTTGTTGCGCTAACCATATGTCTATTTGACTTAAACTATTAGTATCTAGTGAAAACTCTATTCTCCATCCCCCAACTTGGGGATTATCTAGTCTAAAGAGTATCGTACCGGCTCCATTTGAAAAATCATTTTTTTCTCCATTTGAGTAGAAGGTCGTTTGTTCCGTCAAACGTGTAATACCTGCTTTCTTTAGATCAATCGGTTCAGCCAATCCACCTTCTGGCGGGTATAATAAGACCGAAAAAACAGTTGAAAACTTATGATAGATAACACCCACTATATTTTGACTTTCCTTTTCTACGCGCATATTAACAATTTTCAAAACTTCTTGTTTACCTTCAAACCCCTGATGATGCATTTTGTCTGCTTCTTCTCCTGCTGGGGCTATAAGTGTCACAGAAGGCCTTTGGGCCATAGAAGCTAATATTTGATTCAGTATAAATAAACCATCATGCGCATCAATATTTGCATTAAAGGGAACACATAGCACAATAGGCCTTCCTTGTTCTGTTGCAAAATTCATAAGTTTTATAGCGCCAATAAGTACATCGGGCATAAGTGCACCATTTGTGCTTGGCACTCCTCCGTATATGCGTTGCATCGCTTCTGGCGCTATATTGATGTTTGCTACTAAAAATTCTGCCTCCGTTGCAATGCCTTTATAATCCCCGTTGTAACTCTCTCCCCCAGCAATACTTAGCATCATCGTACTGATGCTATCTCTGCCTGGAACCTTAATCATCGGCGTGATTTCTTCACCTTTTAGTATTTGATTAATCTGTTCTTTAAAATAATTCTCACCTGTGTCTGCTTGTTTTTGCTCCCAAATATAAGCTATTCTACTTGTTCCATCTTTATTTCGCAGTACTTCATTCGTATAGTCTACGCCATCAACTACTATAACGCCTATATAAACGCCTCTTCCTTTATATTGCAATATCTCAGGTGCAACACTGTAAGGAAGCTTTTTACTCACATTGCTTTTATTACAAGGGCCATAGCTTACAATAGGCATTTGATATTGAGGCGCTACCTGCAATTTAAGGACATCTCTTAATGCATCAAATGCACTTTTTTTAGCATATAACATGCTATAATTACCGATTAACCTGATCACTTCTAAACCTAATGACTCATAATACGCAGGTTCTCGAAAATTTCCTGAATTAAGAAGAACATAAATTTCTTGCTCAGGACTGATACTTTCATAAAAAACATCATCATATAAAGAGGCGTCTTGTCTAGCATACTTATACATTTCTTTAAACCTTAAATTATTTTCAGAGCTGTGTAATAACACAGCGGCCCTTTTCACTGCATCATTAAAACACTCTTCAACGTAAATGGTCTGATCTAAGTAAAATTCACAAGACTTTTGTTTAGGTTTATAGTACTTATAGATGTCTGTTTTAATGACCTTAGTAATAAGTACCCCGTTTATATTCTTTAAATAATGATTAATAATCTTATACGTTAATGCTCTATATCTATAAGTTTCATTTGGAACCTTTATACTCGCATAAATAATAATAGGTTTATTAAGTTCATTTGAAATATTGCACAAATAGGCCATGCATTTAATATAATCTACGGCTTCTATTTTATTATCTTTACTATAGCAGTGAATCCACGTGCAAGGACTTGCCTCTCTCCTTGTGAAAGCTTGTTTACTACTGTATGTGTTCATATCATAATAAAGATCTATCCTCTCATGTGACAGTTTGGCGCCAATAAAGACTAAAATCATATCTGAACTATCCGAAAAGGTTCCACCTAGGTGCTCATTTTGTCCTTCTAGCTTAATATCATAATTGGGTTCTATGTATGTTGTAATCTCACTTAACCATGGTAAGTATTTTTCTTCTATATCTAATATCTTATGACTTGTACTAAGCTGTTCTATATGTTTCGTATACTGTCCTAAGTAGCTATTCGCTTTTTCATCATGCTCAACAATGACTTTCATAATTGCCTCCCATCATATCCTCACTATACTCCCCCTAAGATCTAACTTGCCATATCCTTCTACATTATTGGGATAGTCTATCCCTCTTCTTCTTGTAGCTCCTCTTATCAAGATTCCCCTAGCAATACGCGTATTCATCTGTTCTAAATTACCTTGCACTACCGCCCACTGCATAAGAAGCACTGCTGCTGATGCAGTAATAGCTGCTGCTGTACTCGTACCTACATAGGTCGTGTAACCACCTCCTGGTTTTGGTCCTGTTACATTGACCCCAGGTGCAATAAGCTCTGGCTTTACTTTGTAATCTGCAGTTGGTCCCCTTCCAGATCCTACGTAAATACTTTGGTCTACATAATTGTAAGCTCCTACTGTAACGAGATACTCAGAGCTTGATGGAATACATATAGTGGTTAAGGTATCTGAGTTTAAAAACCTTGTGATATCTATTACAAAATCATTCCTTTGAAGCCATACATTATAATTACCATTTACAATCGCCTCTCCATAAACCGTAATGGTCCAAAGGCCTGGCGTCGGCCTCTCAAACCTTATAATGATATTCTCAGATCCAGTCTGTACATCTGGATAATTATAAGTGACTGTAACAATGGATTGTTCAAGACCAAGCGTATAAATGGTCGTTTCATTTGGAATAATGGGGAGCCTATCAACGACTTGCCCTATAGGACTTCTTAGGGATACAGCAAGTTTGTCTGATATGCTAGCCCAAATATTTACAATAAAACCTCTTACTTCTTCTGGTGATACATTGATTTCTATATCTTGCTTTTGTTCATTTGTTATAATGCCACTAAAGTGATGTCCACTATTTGCTTCATTACCGGCTGCAATGATTATAATGAGATTTGTGAAAGTACTTAATGCATTTAAAAATCTTTCTACTATAGTCGACCCATTATGTGCACCATCAGTATTCCCTATTCCTATACAAATGACAAGGGGCTTTTGTAGCTCAAATGCTACTTGCAAAAGATAATTAATCCCCTCTATAAAATTGTTATCTTGATATGCAATATCATCATCTTTTATAAGATAATATTGTTTTAAATAGGTTGAAGCTTGCCTTAATTTTACCATTACAATCGATGCATCAGGTGCACCCCCTATATATTCATCTGCTCCTGTTTTGTCGTCGCCAGCTGCGACGCCTGCTAAAAAAGTGCCATGTCCGATTTCATCTCGCGTTGGCACAATCTGATAAGGATCTTCTGACTGAAGTGCCCTATTTATTTCTATCTCTGTATACTCAGCCCCATAGCTATGCCCTTGTGGTATATTTCCAGTTAATGTCTGATCCCATATGCTTAGTATTCTCGTTGTATTATCAGCGTTTTGAAAAAGTTTATTAGTATAGTCTATCCCGGTATCCACAAAACCAATAATAATACCCTTTCCTGTAAGCGGTCCAAAAGGATAATCATGGAACATTAAGATATTAGAATCAGCCAGCGCTTCTCTTGCATAAAGGCCATATAAGGTAGGAACACTTAAAAATCTCGTGTTACTTTGAAGTCTTTGTATGTCATTTTCAGCCCCTTCTGGTACTTCTACATTAATAACTTGATCCGCAATGGTCCTAAATATAAGGCCAGGATAGTTCCTTGTTAAATCCTCTATAGGTTGTGTGCTCTGCAATAGATATTCTCTTAAAATGATTTTATTGGTTTGTCTTAACAGGCGTGTCATAAGTCACCTCTTTAAATAGTCAAATGCTCAAAATCTATTCGTTTAGACTTTGAGCATTTATCTTTCTTTATTATGTTTATGCTAAAGATGTTTTAATTATTAATAGTTAATTTATAAAGTAAACGGGAGAGTAAGTAATGTATTAAGTGTTTGTATGTCAAATATACCATAGCCTTGACTTGGATTTGGATATTCAACCCCCTCAAATTGTTTGACGGCGCTAAGTATGATACTATTCATAACTAATGTATTCGGAAAAGGAAAGACCTTTTCATCAATAAATTTATTATAAAGAGTAGCTACTGTGCCTAACATAATACTTGCTGCTGGCAAGGTCCCTGACACCGTTATCCATTCACCATGTCCACTAGGAGCTATAACATTGCTAGCATGTGTTACAAAAAGAGGTTTT
>Ga0123336_10003001_pt1 | contig 14390 bp, 19 predicted proteins | sample SSSSmetaG_FD_96466 | JGI IMG/M metagenome (GOLD analysis project Ga0123336, IMG submission 96466) | Glacier valley bacterial and archeal communities from Borup Fiord, Nunavut, Canada, to study Microbial Dark Matter (Phase II) - ​SSSS metaG | ecosystem: Environmental > Aquatic > Freshwater > Ice... | reverse complement strand
GGCTTGTTTAGCCATTCCAATAAGTCCTAGCGTCATACTCTTAAGTGCATTAAATCCATTTATTACAGCTGCTTTACCCATTGTAATAATCTGCATTGTTACATTTTTCATACCTGTAATAACTGTTGTTGCTGCACCTCGTATTTTAGTAAATCCAAGTTTTATGGCATCACCAGCATACATTGCTTTAAGCCTTATGGTATCCCATGCACCTGGCACACTCTTAAGGATAGATACAAGATTTCTAAAGTTTGTAATACTCCCTACTACTGTTGTGCCTACAAAACCTATTACCGTACTTAAAGTTCCTAGTGCAATAAGTATTACACCAATTACAGCTACTACTAAAAATATATTAGATACCAGTTGTTGATTCTTCTCAATCCATGAGCTGATCTGTCCAAGAAGTTGGTCTCCTTTTTCTATCCATCTATTAATAGTTGGGAGCATACCGTTTCCTATAGTCTCAACTGTATTTTGTATTTTTTGTTTAAGAACAGTAAACTTTTCACCATCTGTTTGATTGATGGCATCTGCCATTCCCTTTGCAACTGATGTGCCTTGCCCCATAGTGTCATATAGTCCTAGAATATTGCCTTGCAAATCATCTGTTTTTGTATAAAGAAGATCTATCAAAGATACAGCTTCCTCAGTTCCAAATGCTTTTTGAAGCTCCATCTTTTCAGCTGCATCCATTGTTTCTCCAAACTTACCTTTTAGGATCGTAAGTATTTCAGGCATTGATAACAATTTATTGTTTGCATCAACGAAGCTAAGTCCTAGTTCTTCACCTGCTTTAGCTGCTGATTGTAAGAATGCCTTATATTTAGTACCTGCCTCACTGCCACCCATAGTTGCTTGTAACATACCCAAGATAGAAAGCTGCTCTTCAAGTGGTACATTCGAAGTTGTCGCTGAAGCTCCTAAAGTCTGTATAGCCTCTGACATTTTTGTACCATCTGTCTTGAACTGCTGAACCGACTTTGCAATACCTGCACTAAACATCTCTCCAAATTCAATGTCACTCATATCTTTGTAATATCCTTTATAGATACCATAGCCTGTTGCAAAAAGTGATGTCATCTCAGCTATTGAAGATTTTGTTCCTTTAGCCGTTATACCTGCAATCTTTGTATATTCTGCTACTGACACATCTGTAAGAGTTGAAATACCTGATCTAATATCATAGGCTGCTGTTATAAAATCTGCTTTTGTTGTTCCTGCCCAGGTATCTGAGAACGCTTTGGCTGCATCCTCTAAAGCTCCTAGATCCTTTACCCCTAGCGAAGCCAACTCCCCCAAAGCCTTTTTAGTCTGAAAGGTTGCAGCGACAGGGGCAAGTGCTGCCTGTGTCATGCCAATTCCTATGCCAGCCATCATCATGCCAGACTTGGCCATGTTTCTAAATCCATTATCTAAAGAGTTTAATTTACCCTCTACGCCTTCTAATTTCTTGCCAACACTACCCATAGGCTGAGTAATATTATCTATCATGTTTACAAATACTGATAGTTTAAAAACTGCATCCACTAAATCACCCCTTTCTTTTTCTTAATTTTGGTAATATAATGATTATAAAAACTAATGTATTACCTTAAGGAGGATCATCTTATGTGGCTTATCTCTTTCTTTTGTTTTCTATATGGCTTATGTGTAGCTATTTTAGTCCCTTTCTTTTGTTTCCTAGCATTTGCCTTTATCTATTCAATCCCTTATTTATTATGGGCATCCTTTGAAATCAGAAAGCCTGATGCACCTAAAAATTTCAAGTATGAAGCTGGCCCATTTAAAACCTTTTTTCGGGCTACTAGGTTTTACTTGCAGCTTATAACATTTAAAAAGCCGACTCTTATGTAGGGTCGGCTTTTTGTATTATTCTCCTAAAGCCCTAACAATAGCCTCTTGCCTATTTGTTACTTCTATGTTTTGCATATATTTTGCTTTAGCATAAAGTCTAATAAATTCTTCAAAGTCTTGATTTAATAGATTATCTGGAATGAGTTTATCAGGTACAAACCTATAAATCTCAAGCTCTATTTTATCTATTATGGTAAGCTCATCCTCCTCATTTTCTATAACTTTTTTAAGCTAATATTATCTGATAAGCCAAGTAATCCGAGTAGCTTTTGCCCTACACTCATTGCAAGCGCTGGATATTCTTCTATGACTTCCTCATATTCCTGTTTCTGTTCACTCACAATACTTTCTAATGTAAATAGTTTCATTGCTGCAAGTGATCTTTTAGACATGTTTTTGATAACAATGTTAAAGCTTGCAGGTGTTGGTTTTTTGAAATAGAAGATGAACTCTTTTTCAATATCATCAATTTCAGCATCTACCCTATAAACCTTTGGATACTTTGCCTTGATTTCTGCTTCCATTCCTTCCCCACTCACCATTGTCATCCCTTTAACTTTACCTTCTTCGGTTTCTTTAATCTGATCTGTTACATCTTTTTCATTCTCAAACATAGCTTTTCACTCCTTTGGACATTTATTTTACAACTATATTGCTTTCATACCATCTGAAATAATTTGACCTACAATCACCATATCAAGATCTACTGTAAGACTCTTATCTCCTTGCTTACCTCCACCACTTCTTTTAGCAAAGGTAACCTTTTCAATTACATCTGTTCGCATTGGCTGCCCTTCCGCACCATATGTAACTACAATTTTATCTATAAACAACTTATAGAAAGGTATCTTCTTCTTGTTACAGTAATCTACAAGATCATTGTAATCATCCCTTAAGAGGCTTATCTTACCACTTGCCTTGTAATTACCTGTTCCATACCCTCTTGGTCTGCTGCCTTTGCCATACACGAGTTCCTTTTCGAGTTCATCATCGTAGGATATCTCCTGAACTTCAATATTTAGCCCTGGCATTTGAACATCTACATCTGACCAATCATAGGCTTTGCCATTGATTATTGCCATATTTCATCAACCTCTCTTAAAGTGCTGGATTTTCAAACCCTGCGTCTATTTCAATTTCTCTAAGTATTCCAATAGGTACTGCTCTTATTTTAAAGTAAAGCTTTTCAGTCCCTAATATGTCTTGATCTTCTGGTATTTCTACTCTAGCTGAAGACAGCTCTTTTTCATCTACCATACGTTCAACAGGTACATTAATAAACTCTACTATTGCTTTAAGACTAGCCTCTTGATTGCTTAAATCAACCTGAGTATGCATCTTAGTTAAAGCTGTTTTACGTGTTTCACGAACCGCTTTATACATAGCTCTTACTCGCTCAGTATAGGCAAAGTCACTACCTTCTTTGGCAAAGGTCTTTGAGTTGTTAACGTATATTCCTTCTATACCGCTGTACTGTCTTAAGGCTGTATACCCCAGATCATCAATCTCGCTTGTATAGTCCTCTATTCCTGAAGGTAGTATCTCTAGTGCTCCTTTAATATCAAATTCGGAAACTTCACCGATAGACTGCTGCACCTTCGCCCTAGCATGAAGACCCATAATAACGCTTGCAGCATTGATATCTACTTCTTTTCCATTTCGCATAAAGCGCAATCTATGAGACACAACTTGAAGGTTTCTTGATATAATTCCTTCTTTTTGAATTCTTAAGTACTGAGCATATATATCAAGAGTTTCCTCAGTATTCATTGCTCTTACTTCACATGCAAAGATGCATGGTTTGTAATAGATATCAAAAAACTTTTCTCCTTCTACTGCAAGAGCTGCCCATAGTGCTTTTTCACTTGCCCCTACAATATGGATAAATTCAAAGTTAATGTTTAGGTTTTTAATCTTTCCTAACGCCTCTATAATACCTTGGTTATTCATCTTAGGCGCGGTGCATGTATAGGTCACTTTATCATCTTTATTAAAGATTCCTTCTCCAAAGTTGATAGTAAGTCCTGTTTCAGCTATTACATAGGTACCAGTTATAGGAATAGTTTCTTCCTCACTTAAGTCCCCATCATCTACCACATACTTAAATGCTCCTACATTTTTATCACCAGTAGCAGTTATAGTAATTTGAATGATATGCTCGTTATAAGGTGATCCTATTAAAGTAATTTCTCCTGTACCTGTTACAGTTTTTAACTTCTCTTTAATTGTTCCTGCTGTTCCTAATGGCACTGGAAAAGCATAAATCATACTGCAACCACTATTCATGCTGTCCATGCAGCTATCTGCAAGAGGACTATCGCCTAGTTTCCCTCTTATCTTTTCCACATCCATGGTGCCTGTTATAGTAAGAGGCAAATCACTTACTATACGACTTACCCCTATTTTGATATGTACGCCTTCACCCTTTATGGTACTTGCACCAATACCAAAGTCTGTTATGGTATGCTTAACATCTCTTAACATTTCTTAGCCTCCTAGCAAGATGTATTTTTAAAAGCATCAAGTGCCTCTAAAAATTCTTCTCTTGAAATTTGTTTTCCTTTTTTCCAACCTTTAAGCATTTTAACTCCTGCAAATACAGAAGTATTAACCTTAAGTTCTTTAGCTAATGTATCTACATCTACAAGTAATGACTCTGCTTTCTTAGATCCCTTAGCCTTAGTGTCTGTTTCAGCCATTCTTACTCCTCCTCTTTTATAGTGATATCTGGAACAAATGGTTTGTAGGTTACATCTTGATAAATACCACCATAGAACGTAATGGGCAGTTGCACCGCTATTTTACTTTGAAGGATACTGTCTTCTTTATCTACCCAATCTGCCTCTTCAATTTCAATGGCTATATAATTACCTTCAGTATCGTATATTCCCTTATCTATTAAGGACAAAAATCTTGCAAATATCTCATCACATTTTGAAGTTTCAAACTCTCCTATGATTACATTGACTGTCGTTTCTCTACTTAGTTTTTTAATGCGTTTCACAGTGCTATCATTTACTTGGTAAACTTTATTCTTCTTTTCCCTTTGAAATCTATCCTTGTCTACTATAGCTGCTCCTACATGCGCACCTGTGAATGTCTTTAGTTCTTTCATAGTTTGGAATACTTTTGTCTTTATACCTGCCTCTTTAAGCTTTTTTTCAATATAGTCTTGGTATATTTCTATCATCCTACAGCACCTTCAATCACATCATTCATAGTAGCTTTAATTTCTATCATGTCTTCATCATTAATACCCAGAAATGGCCTAGCTGGTATAGTAATTTTAACTACCTTTTTTCGTGTCCATCCACCAGGAGTGACAAAGCTTAACCCTTTTGAGCCTTTTGCTCTAATTGTTCTGCCTTCATCGCCTAATTGATGCGTGGCTGCATAAATAGTATTTGTTCCTACAGCCACACCTTTATTTGTTACCTTTGATTTAATAGAGTTCTTAAGTCTTGCAGTATCTACAAGCGTCTTTTTCTTTGACTTTCTGATACTGCCGTTGCTTGAGATAGTAAATCTATTACTTGGTGTCCACGCCTTGCCTTCTGGGTCTTTACCATCTTGAAATCTCTGAAGAGTTGAACTTCTAAGTACTTCACCTATTGCAGCATTAGACTGTTTAAATTGGAGTTCCCCCATATTTATAAGGGCATTTTTAAGTCTTCTTATATCTCCATCAAGTCTTACACCAGCCATGCTTATCACATCCCATTAAGTGAATTTCTACTAAACATCCTCTTGTTTGAATTAATTCTAAAATCTGATGTTGGTCTTACTACCTCTTCATCAGCGCCACCCAAACCTATTTCTATAATTCCCTTTGCTACATTTTCTAAGAAACGTATCGCAGACTTATATCTTTCAAGAAAAGTTTCTTCTCTTGATCCATCCTCTATTCCATTCCTAGAAAAGATATTATAGAGAGCTATATCCTTGCTAAATTTATTAATTACTTTAGGTGTATTCGTGAGCGGAGTAGGATACCTTTTATTAAGGTACCCATTTATCTCACCATCTGCATCTTCTATAGCTTCAGCAATTAGCTCATTAAGTATTGTTTCTTTTTCGCCTTGCTCTTCAATGAGGCTATTTCCGATAATGCCATCAATACTATCATTTTTAATATTTTTTCTAACCTCTTCTATAGTACAGTACATAATTTCACATCCTAGCTTGTTGATCCATCTGAACCATAGGCCATTTGCCAGAAGCCATATCCTGCATTACTTCTACCATCTACGCCATATAAGAACTGTTTATTTTTAAATACGTGTTCATCACTTTCATTAAAGAAAGCCACAAATTTAGGTTTCTTTCTTTCCTGATAGATAAGTGGCTTAAGTGCTTTAGAGGTGCAAAGTAGATACCATGATGTATCTGCACCTGCAAGCTCAGGTACCACTAATAGCTCAGCTGTATCTCTATAAATATTGGTTGATCCATCTATCTTTTCAGCCAAAAGAATTTGTTTTGCTTCTGCTTCAAGAGCTGGTGGTACAACTAGTAAGTTTGGAATAATTTTAAGTGTGTTTCCATATTCATCTTTTAAAGACATCATTCCAGAACGTGCAGCTCCATAAGATGTAGTTGAAAGCTTTGCAGTACCTTTATTACTTGCACTACCTTTTTTGCCTACTGGATGATCTGTTGCGAAAAATGTCTTTTTATCAAAGCATTCGTTTTTAAATCCATCTTTTATAAGTCCAAATACTAAACCATCTGGATGTTCAGCTGCACTTTGTCCAATTTCTGATATAACAGGATTATACACACCGATTTTATCATCTTCAATGTCGTTACGATCCACGCCAATAGTAAGCTCATAGTCCTTATTTTTAATGGTATAATCACTTGCTACCAGATTTTGAATTTGTCTTTCGCCAATCCATTCACGCATTCGTGGTAATTTTCCTAACCACTTATAATTTTCTTCACCTGTTTCCGATGGAACCAATGTTGCTACCTTTTGCCACAATGGATTAACCTCTGTAAACATCATATTGAAAATCGTTTTAAAACCTGTACTAATACCTGCTAGTGATGATTGATTAACTATCATATCCTTTGCCTCCCTTATCTAATTTCAACGATAACTTGATCGCCGTCTAAGCCTAATATTTTGCCTGCTGCACTTGCTCCTGTTGCTAAACTTGTAACTGTTTCATCATCCAAGATATAACAAGTCCCTAGTGTATGTGTATCTGTTACAGGATTAGTTGTATCGTTTTCAAAAAGAAATGCCCCTCTTTTAATACGAATACTTTTTGCCCCGTTTGCTCCTGTGTTGTCAACAAGTTCTTCAGCTCTTCCAGCAGCTATTAATCCAGTTGCTTTTTTACCTGGCACAGCATAGCCTCCATCTACAGCTACAATACTACCTTCATAAATTTTTGTGCCTGCCTTAACCTTAAGTACAATAACATCTGCACCTTGCTCAATCGTATTTCTTGCCTTTGTGAGTGCCATGATTATTCCACATCCTTCCCATATTTTTCAACATCCTCTTTTGTGAGTCCAAGCATTTTACATGCTTTCATATCAACCGCTACAGCCTTTTTGGTGCTTGACGGTATATCAAGTTCTCCCATAGACACAACTACATTTGCTGTCTCAACATACTTTTTAAAGCCTTCTGGTGCTTTAAGTGCATATTCTTCGGCCCACTCTTTCTGTGCTGGCGTAATTTTACCCTCTTTCATAGCAAGCATAACAACATCTCCAGCTTCCTTCTTATCAAGCTTATCTTTGAGTGCTTTAAACTCTGCTGCTGAAACTTGACCCTTAGCTACTGGATTCTTAAGCTCCATAATTTTTGATGTTACATCTTCTTGTCTGGCATCTTCTTTAAGATCAAGCAACTTAAGTACCTCTTTATTAGCGATAACTTCTTGATTTGATGGATCTGCAACACTTGCTTCTTGTATTTCTTTAAGCTTTGCTAATACCTGATCTTCTGTTGCACCCTCTGCAAGTCCTAGCATTTTAATAAGTTCTTGTAGTAAATTCATATCATCTTCTCCTCCTTCAATATCCTCTATGTTTATAGAGTTTTTAATTGTATACATACCATCTATAGCCGGTGTATTTGTAAGTGCTACTGAGTGGAGTATGACTGCCTTATTGTCTGTCTTTCTAACAAGTACCACCGGTGATAAGTACCTGTACTCTTTATTAGCTATGTATTCCTTTGCTTTTTCTGTCCATTCCACTTTGGCAACTACTACATTATCTTTAATGTAAAAATCCTTAATCCATCCTCCAGCAGGTGCCTGTACATCATTTAAAGTTTGATGCTCGTAATCAACGACAATATCTAGTTTTCTATCTTTAAAAGCCTTCCTCATAAAATTTACGCTTTCGTTATCAACTATGAAATTCCCTTTTTGCGTTTTAACAAACCCCATTGGAAGGATTTTTACTTCGTCTGTTTCTTGTAAAATTTCTTCTGTACATATAATAGGTCTCAGTTTCACGTTACCCTCCTACCCTAAAGCCTCGTATAACACCGTTATAACGCGTTATAACAGGCATTTCTTTTAACTTGCTACAAGTTCTACCCCACAGTATAAAAATAATGAAATACGGGGCATTTATGAACTATTCTTTTTGCATCCTGGTATAAGCTTTTTTTAGTGCTTCTGGATACTTATCTACATCTGGTTCAAATGTCTTTTTAGCTGGGTTAGTATGAAAACCTTCATCAGGTACTAGCGGTGGCATTTCATTTCTGAGCTCTAGTCCCTTAGCTTCAACTTGCCTTTTTGATAAGCTCCTCACTGTACATCTGCATTTATAACCATTAGGTGGGTACCAGGTATCCCACACTTCATGATCCGCTGGATACACCATTCCATCCATTGCTCTATGTGTTGGTCTTGTGTCCTCATCATCTACTGCTACATACTGCCAGTAGGGTCTAAGACTAATGACTTCTTTGCTACTCATACTTTCATAGTGACCTACGTTATAAGCTGTTTGTATGTTTGTCCTGAAGATATTATCTGCTTGAAAGTTGCCCACTCCCTCATAGCCTTTCTTTCCAAGGAAAGTGTTTACCTCACTCTTAAAAGTTTCTATAGTCGTTCCATTTTCTATAGCTTTAAGCAGCTCATCATAAAACTGGTTCACTATTTCTATGCTTGTGTATCCTGATACTGTAAAAGCAAGTTGCTTGTAACCCTCACTTAATTTGTTATACTCTGCTTTTATTATGGGGATTCTTCCTTGGAAGTACTTCTCAGCTTCTTCAAAATTCAGATTGCCATATAGAAGGTCAAATAAATCTTTATCCATCCTCCCTCACTCTCCCCATAAGGTAAGCATTAAGCAAGCTACCTTTTAATAAGCTTTCAAAGCTACCATTATTCATATCCTTACAAATGCTATATACTTTATCTTCATCCTCCAGAAGTTCCTTGAGCTCCTCCAAACTGCTGCATTTATCTGTTATGTCCTTCAGCACTTTAAATTGCTTATTGAATAGTGGTGCGCTTTCTAGCTTTGCTATTTCAACCAGATCATCTATTTCTCCTTGCTTACCTTTAAGCTCAATCTTATTCGCTAACATGCTTACCTCTTGCTTTTGCTTTTCTCCGCTTGCTACCTCTTCACCGGATTCTGGTTTTGGAATACTGAACTTTTTATAAATGTGTGAGGTTGCTACTTTAAGTCCAACCTTATTAATTAAAACCTCTAACATAGTAGCTTGTTGTACTAAATCCTCTGATTCTTCACAATCGAAACGTATAGTCGGTACTTTAGCCGATTCTCCAAAGTTAAGTTTTACAAGCGGCGTCATAAGATCACGTCTTAATGTTGCTGCAAGCGCTTTACAATCTGCTACGGTCAAATCATGTCTTACGCCATCATGTACCTTACCTTGGGCATATGATCCGCCCCCGCTATCTGATGTAAGTGTCTGTCCCAAAATGCATTTGCTGACCTGCTCATCACAAAACCTTGCTAGTTTTTCATAGATGTCTGCTGAACTTTGTTTGTTACTTTCCTTAATTTCTATTTCTGTGTTAGTTGGATACATTCCAGCTGCATCTGTACCTAGATTAATAAGTGCCTCCATAAGGGCTTCCTTATCATCTTCGCTTGCACTAGGATCATACTTTCCAACCCTCAGTGGCATTCCAAATACTTCACAAAAACTTACCCAATCCTTCACATCATAGTTCTTAAAGAGGTACATCCATGCAATGATTCTTAATACACCTGCTCGTGATGGGTGACCTGACTTTGCCTTATATCTATGGATCATAAACTTGTTATCAGGAATATATATTCCTTGTGGGTCACTATCAGTCATAAGTCTTAAGTAGTCTTTGTCATCCCAAAAGAAGTGTTTTTGATGAACACTCTTTAGTTCCTTGACTACAAAGTACCCACCTTTTAACTCCCATATAATTTCTGTAAATGCTATTCCTTTTCCTATGGCATCTAATAAATCTATTAGTACCTCTTCAAAGCTCTCAAGCTCTGATAGTTGCTTTTCAATAAATTCTGCTATCTGCTTATCATAGTCGCTGCTACTTACAGGTATGACTTCATAATCAAGACCCGTAACTGCATTCTTTCTTGTCTGCAGCTGTGAAAAAATATGTGGGTCTTTTTCTTCCATTTCCTCAAAGAGCTCCATCTGTCTCATAACATCTCCAGTATCTGCTTCTTTGAATATTTGAGCTAGTCTGTAAGGCGTTAGTCCATTGGAGGGATAGTCTGACCACTTATCAGTATTATTTACAACTGCTATTCTTTTTGTTAAAGGTATATTTTTAATAAACTTTTTAAGTTTCTCAAGCATTTATTCCCTCCTAGTAAGCTCCCTTTTTAAACTTCAATCCTCTTTTAAGTACTCCTAAATAGTCTGCTTTGCTTGCCCCTGTTTTGAGTGCAAGTCTGATTGCCATCTCTAATGTGTCCGGCGCATCATCATTTCTTCCCATAGGAAATACTTTCATCTGCTCGAGAAGAGTTTTATGTTTCTCATTGAATTTGACATACATGTTTTTAACAAACGCTTGTAAGCTTTCAATTCTCATTATTTTATTTACAGTATTAAGAATTTCTTCTATTGGTAGATATTCGCCACGTTCTGCACTTATTTTTGCAAGTACATCTTTAAAGAAATGTTGGAACTGTACTGTTTCAACACCGAACTTTGTAAAGCCTTTACCATAATCTCTCTTTAGACGTTTGTGCATTTCAATAACATCTTCTATGATGATATCTGGTTTACGTCTTTCAACGCTTGCTTCTACTACATATAGATAACCTGACTTAGTGTTTTTTGCGAGTGCAACAATGGCAGAGGTATCACTATTCTTATTCTTACCAAGCGATGGATCTACCGCTCCAATGAATATAAATTCCTTAGCTCTAAAGTCAACCAATGCCTCATTATAGTAATCAAACCATTCTGGATTAAAGGTGCAGCTCTCAGGATCAATAGGATCATTTTGTATCTCAGAATTAAAAGAGCTTTCACCTTCAGCTATTTTTATACACATAAGGTCATAGTAAGATAATTTTTCTTCCCAAAGCACGCTAGTACTTTCTAGCATTTCTTCTTTGTTTGCTTCAAAGAATGCTTTTGCATCCTGCTCTCTATTATCATTTTCAAGGTTTATGTATATGAGTTCCCATTCACCCCAAAGACCCTGATTCTTAGCAAAACTGATAACTCCTTGATATTTAGAAGCCTTATACATAGGATTTCCCATAACTTTTGCTAGAAGTGAATCATAGTGCAGCATCGTCCCTATATAAACAATATCTGTATAGGTATCTCCAGCCTTAGAAACTGCTTTATAGAACCAACTCTCAAGCTTCTTTCTTTGTTGTAAAGTATTAACATTCTCATCATTTTCAATATCATCCAGAATAATAAGATCTGGTCTATAGTTCCTATGCCTTCTACCACGAACTTTTTTACCTGAACCAATAGCCTCAATTTTTATATCCGTATTAGTCCTAAGTGTGCTACTGTTCCATGGATCTGCTTTAAGATCTCCGAAATCTAATCTTATAATTGGGTTATCTTCTAGCTCTGTAGCTATATCATTAAGGAATCCCTCTGCCTGCTCACTACTATCTGATATGATCAGTATGTAATGCTTGTATTGATAGAGTATTGCATGAAGTGCATTCTTAAATGTGAAGTTAGTCGACTTTGCATGTCCACGCGGGGCAGCTACAACTCTTCTACAGCCATCTAATCTTGATATCTCTTTGGCATCACAGTATGGATTCTTATCCTTCAGTACACCATGTTCCCAAATAGCATTAAGTTCACTATGGAACTCAGGTGATTTTCTAACAAAGTAGTGTGGCAAGTATGCCCGACCAAAGTATTCTAGGTCTATTGCTGCAAGTTCTTTTCTTAAATCATCAGCTTTTTGTCCAACTGCACGACGTTTTTTTAATTGGCCTTTACGTGGATCACTGCCTCTACTTAAATAATCATCTAATAACTTCTCTTGATAAGCTATTGATTCTTGTTGCTCTAAGTCATTTGTTTCAAGAGTTTTAATATACTCATCTAGATTAATCATCTTGAACCATCTTTTCTTTAGCCTTAGTCAGAATAGCATGAAGCTGTGCTGCCAGATGCTCATCAGTTTTAATTGTTTTAAGAATATCAGCCTCCATCTTTTCAAATGCTATTTGAGCTTTATTCTTCATATCTTGTTTTGCTTTCTTCTTATAAGTGTCTGTTCGACTTGCTGCTATAACAAGTCTTCCAAGCTTATCAAGTGGCATGTCATCCATTCTTCTTGCGCTGTTGCCATACGTGTTGTAAGTTCTCCAAGCATCATTTGCATAGCAGGCTCTGCATAATCCATATCTGGATTCTTTTTTAGGACTTCGACAAGCGCCTTTGCCTGCTCCTGTGCCTTTTGTAATCTATCCATAGCTGCACTACTTCTTAAGGCATATCTACCTACGCTGCTCTTAGATATTTCATAACCTTCTTCTTTCAAAAACAGAGATATATCTATGTAAGTATTGCTGGTGTCTCGTAAAAGTTCATTGACCTTTTCTTTTAATTGTTCAGGCAGCTCATCAATTTTACTCCGCACTCTTGTACGTTGTCTTTGATCGCCCATAAGCTAAATATCTATGCCTTCATCCACTTTTATCGATAGCACCACAAGCTTACCTTTACTTGATAACTTAATCTCTATTTCATCTGGTTCCATATCACACATCCTAACTGGATCATGCTTCTCCATATGTCTAACTTCGATATACCCCTGTCCTTCCAAGTAATCTAAGCTGTCTTGAATATCCTCTGAATCTATGTTTCTTGCTTTAAGCGCCGCTTCTAGCTCATAAAATTGAAAGAATCTATTACTGAAAACATTTGCCATTGTCCTCATGATAATCCCGTTATTCCTTTTAAACTCTGTTGCCATTACTGCATTTAGTTGCTTACTCACGTTTTAGGCCTCCAATCTTTAAGTAGTTGCATAAGATAATCTTGTATCTTATCTAGTTTTTTACTAATTTCTCCGGTGGTTCTTGCAAAATCTAACTTGGTAACAAAATCTTTCTGTACGGTTTCCTTGTGCTCTGCAAGCTCCTTGCAGAGTGTATCAACCTTGCTATTTACTTCCTTTTCAACCTGAGTAATCTTTTGAGTAGTATCTATATAAAACTCGTCAAGCTTATCTCCTAGCTTCTCTGTGTCTAGCTCGTTTTTTGTAAGCTTTGTCTCAATGTCTTTTAAGGTTTTTACTAAGAAGAAACCTATAACGCCTATAACAGCTCCTGGTATAAGGCCAACTAATATTGTCTCCATGCTGCATTCCTCCCCTAGTTGGCCGCAATCCCATTCTTCTTAAATGTTTCAAGTGTAGCCTCTATCACATCTTTTACGTAAGTATCTACGTCCCCAAATGTTGTTTCTAATGCTTCATGATACTTTGGCTCTAACATATCAACAATTTGTTCTAAAGCGTCTTCAGCCAACACCATTAATTCGGATCTAGGAGCATTACCCTGTTTTACGAGTTCTCTTAGTTTTTTGGCTGTTACTCCTTCTATTGCAAGTATTGTATTTTGTGCTAACAGGTCCACCCTGTCAATGGCAGCCAACGCTAAATTCAACTCTCTTTCATCCTTTATCTTCTGAGTTTCAGTTTTTAGTTTTATAACCCATTTGTTGATGAAGTTCAGAAGATATAGACCTCCTATCGTGACCATTCCTAATATTACATTTAATAATAATTCTTGTATTGCATTTTGCATTACTTTGCCCCCCTTACTTTTATTTTTTGTTTTGTTTTGCAATCTCTCCAAGTCCCTATATTCCAGTCATAATAAATGCTTCTGCCATTTAAAACAGATCTTGCAGCCATTCGTCATCTTCCTTTCAGACAATAAAAAAATACCAATACAAGGAACTTACTTCCTTATACTGGTATTTTATAGTTTCTAAGAATTTGTTAAAATCTAATTTATTCTTAAGTATTATACAGCGTACTTCAATCTATGCGAATAAATTTGTTTGTCCT
>Ga0123336_10003000_pt1 | contig 14391 bp, 12 predicted proteins | sample SSSSmetaG_FD_96466 | JGI IMG/M metagenome (GOLD analysis project Ga0123336, IMG submission 96466) | Glacier valley bacterial and archeal communities from Borup Fiord, Nunavut, Canada, to study Microbial Dark Matter (Phase II) - ​SSSS metaG | ecosystem: Environmental > Aquatic > Freshwater > Ice... | reverse complement strand
GTCAACGTCGTTGGCGGCTCGTGCGTGCTCGCCGAGGGGGGTGTGGTCGACGGGGAACAGCACTGCATCACAAGCGACGCCGTCAGCTCCGTTGCGCCCTGGATTGCAACCGCCGCCGCGCCCGGCTTTGACGATCAGAGCCGCAAGATGTACGTGAAGCTCGGCTCCAGCTTGGTCGTGGTGCTGGTGTTCTTACTCTTTCCGCTTCGCATGCGACTCGCGCTCGACCGCGTCGAGCGCCACCCCGGACTTTCGGCGGCAGTAGGCACGGGCGCGATCGTCGCGATTCTCCCGGTCGCCCTTTTGCTGCTTATCTCGATCGTCGGCATTCCGCTCATCGCGCTCGAGGCTGCCGCGCTCTTTGCCGGCGTTTGGATCGGGACCGGCGCCGTCGCCCTCCTCGTCGGGCGGCGCTTGTGGGAACTGGCAATGCCCCGCACGACACCGGCACCGCTGGCGGCGCTGATCTTGGGTTTGGTCGTGGTGAGCGCAGCGGAGATCGTGCCGGTCGTCGGCTGGGCCGTGACGGCGCTCGTTTGGTTGGTTGGTCTCGGCGCGACGATCCTTGCCTTCATCAAACCCAATACGTGGTCGACCTTCGCGCAACGGCCCACGATCGGCGGTCCTCCGATGAACACTCCCGCCTAACCGCGAACGACGCGGAATGGTAGGTACCCTCGGATCCGAACACGCGTTTGCAACGCGCACCAACCGCTTGCGCGCCTCGACGATCCGGGAGATGCTCACGGCAACGCAGCGCCCCGATGTGATTTCGTTTGCCGGCGGTCTGCCCGCGCCCGAACTCTTTCCGCTCGCCGAAGTTGAAGCGGCAACGTCGCGGGTGCTGCGTCGTGACGGCGCGGCGGCGCTGCAGTATTCGGTCAGCGAAGGCATCCCGGCCTTACGCGAATGGGTCGCGGCTCGTCTGTGCGCGCGTGGTGCATCCGTGTGCGCCGAGGACGTGCTGATCGTCGGCGGATCACAGCAGGCCTTAGACCTCGTCGCAAAAGTCTTTCTCGATCCGGGCGATACCGTCGTCGTCGAGAATCCAACGTATCTCGGCGCGATCCAGGCCTTCGACGCTTACGAAGCGCGCTATCTCACCGTCGAAACGGATGCGTTGGGCCTGGTCCCCGATTCACTCGAACACGCGCTCGAAGCCGAGCGGATACGACCGAAATTCCTGTACCTCACGCCGAATTTTCAAAATCCGACCGGTGTGCTGCTCGCCGCCGAACGTCGCGCGAGCATCGTTGCGATCTGCGAACGTTTTCGTTTGCCCATTTTCGAGGACGATCCGTACGGCGAGCTGAGCTTCGATGACGTCGTACCTCCGACATTGCTCTCGCACGAGAGCGATTGCACGCTCTTGTATTGCGGCACCGGCTCGAAAATCGTCGCGCCCGGATTGCGGATCGCTTGGCTCGTCGTGCGCGATGAAGCCGTTCGCGAGAAGATCGTTCCGGCAAAACAAGCGACGGATTTGCACACCGGCACGTTCGCGCAATACGTCTTCGCCGAACTCGTCGCGGACGCGCGATTTTTGGATGCGCACATCGCATCGATCCGCTCGCTTTACGCTCATCGGCGTGACGTGATGGACGTCGCAATGCGCGCCCACATGCCGGCCGGTGTCACGTACAACGTACCGACCGGCGGTATGTTCTTCTGGGCCAGCGTCCCCGAATCGGTCGACACCGAGACGCTTTTCGCAGCCGCGTCGCGCGACGGCGTTCTCTTCGTGCCGGGGCGCGCGTTCTATCCGCACCGCGATCGGAGCAACGGTCTGCGGCTCAATTTCTCGAATGCCGGCGACGATGCAATTCGCACCGGGATCGAACGACTCGCACGCGCCATTCGCGAGGTCGGCGGGTAAAGCCGTCGAACGGGGCGTCTTGGCAACTTTTCACCGCACCTCGGAGGGTACGTGGGACTCGTCGTAACCGGAATCTCGCAAGACGGCGACATCGTCGCTTTAGAAACCGCTCTCAAAGCCGCGGGAATCCCGCTCGACGCGATCCAGCTCATCGGACCCGATGATTCGACGCAGGGCGTTTCGCGCGGCATTATCGGTCCGCGCTTGATGACCGGCGACCGCAGCGGCGGTTTCGTTCCGGGCATCAATTCCTCGGGTGGCGGACTGGAATTTTTCCGCAACGAAAACTTGAGCGACCGCCTCGGCGATCTCGAAATCCCCGATTCCGAAGTTGACAACTACGTCGAGGCACTCGAGGCCGGTCGCAGCGTGGTCGCGTTTTTTGCTAAACCCGATACGCTCGCTAAAGTCGAGGAAATCTTCCACCAGAGCAACCTTGCGAAAGTGAAGACCTTCTAGCGCGATCTTAAACGAGCGCTGGGACGGTTCGGCGCTCCGCGATGTATGCCGCGAGGCCATCCATCCAATGCGGCGGTAGCGCGATGCGTTCACGCGCGATGGCGCCGAGTTCGAGGGCCGAAAAGGCCGGTCGGTCGATGTAGCGGTCGAACGATCGATACGACACGGGTTGGAAATCGGTGGGTTGAAGTCCGGCCAAACGAAACGCTTCGGCGGCAAATGCGAACCACGTGCAGTGGCCTGCATTCGTGACGTGATACGTGCCGAACGTACCGTTCTGGAGAATTCGTCGGATAGCGCTTGCGACGTCGCGCGCGTACGATGGCGAGAACGTCATATCGTCTACCACGCGAATCGGTTCGCCGCGCTCGGCTTGTCCGAGCACGCGTTCGACGAACGTATAGCCTTTGGTGCTGCTCCCGGCACGCCCATAGAGCCCGCTCGTGCGAAACACGAAGTGCCGCTCGCCATGACGCCTGATCAGTTGCTCGCCCGCCGCTTTCGAAACGCCGTACGCATTGATCGGATTGATGCCGTCCGCTTCGCAATACGGTCGGTCGGTGCGACCGTCGAAAACGTAATCGGTGCTGACCTGCGCGAACGCGGCGCCGGCGAGCGCACAGGCGTTTGCAAGCGCATCGACCGCGATCGCGTTGATCGCGAGCGCGCGGTCGGGATGGATTTCGCAGTGTTCGACGTTGTGATACGCCGCCGTGTTGATCACGAGCGTGGGCGCGAAGCGGGACACGAGCGAACGCATCGCGTCGTGGTCGCCAAGATCGTAGGCAGCACGGTCCGCCGCGATCGGCTTATAGGGTGCGAGCTCGGCCACGAGTTCCGTCCCGAGTTGACCGCTCGCCCCGACGATGACGATTCGATCCAGCAGGCTCATACGCGAATCGAGTAATCTTCACTCGTGAGCGAGAGATGCGGGCTGTAGTAGGGATCGTCCGTCGAGGCGACGTTCCATCGGGCTTGCATGAATTGTTGTTCGCCGATGCTGCGCGCGATTTTCAGCGGCGTATCGTCGTAGCCGCGACTCTTCGACTCGTAGTGATAGAGTTCGGCATGCGGAACGTACACGTTGCGATAACCGGCCTCGCGAACCCGCAGGCAGAAATCGACGTCGTTGAACGCCACGGTGAGCTGCTCGTCGAGTCCGCCCATGCGATCCCAAATCTCACGACGCACCATCAAACACGCGGCAGTCACCGCAGAATAGTTGTTGATCGTCTTTATGACGTGAAAATAACCCGGCGCATCGCGCTCGTAGAAACGGTGACTGTGACCGGCGACGCCGCCGATACGCATCACGACGCCCGCATGCTGGATGGTATCGTCTTCGTAGAGCAGCTTTGCGCCAACGCAGCCGACGCTCGGGCGTTGCGCCTGTTCGAGCATCGCCTCGATCCAGTCGCGCGCGATCACTTCGGTGTCGTTGTTCAGCAGTAAGACGATTTCGCCGGAGGATTGCCGCACGGCGTAGTTGTTGATCTCCGAATAATTGAACGGCACGTCGTGCGGCACGATCTTCACGCGTTCCGGCTCGAGCGCTTGCCACTTGGCAAAACACACCGCCGTCTCACTCTCGACGCTTCCGTTATCGAGGATCACGACCTCGAAATTGCGATACGACGACTTGGCGAAGATCGAGCTCAAGCAGCGCTCGAGATCTTCGGCGTGATCGCGTGTCGGAATGATGATCGACACTTTCCAGTCGCGCTTGAGATCGTAGCGAACGACGTAATTGCCCGGATCGTCTTTGAGCATCTCGACGCGGCCGGGCTCGCTACGCCGATGCATGGCCTCGGCGATGGCATTCATCGCCGCATCGTAGGCGTAGTTCTTGACGCCGACGCCGCTTGCTACGGAGGCGGCGTGGATACGCCAATGATAGAGGACGCGCGGGATGTGGTGGATACGCGACGTGCGTTCCACGATCCGTAAGACTAAGTCGTAATCTTGGCTGCCTTCGAAACCCGGCCGGAACGCACCGACATCGAGCACGAGCGAGCGCCGGTAGACGCCCAAGTGTGAGACGTAATTTCGCGAGAGAAACGTTTCGGGCGACCAGTCCGGCTTGAAATACGGATTCGAGCGGTGGCCTCGATCGTCGACCTTATCCTCGTCGGAATAGATCATGTCCGCGTCGCGATGCGCGTTGAGCACGCGCACGTTTTCGAAGAGGGCATCCGGTGTGAGCACGTCATCGTGATCGAACAGCGCGACGAACTCACCGCTCGCGAGCGCCAGCGCCGAGTTCGACGCGTGTGCGATGTGGCCGTTCTCCGGCCGGAAGACGAGCTTGATCCGATCGTCCATCGCGGCGTACTCTTTGAGTATCGCGCTTACGTGCGGCACCGTCGATGCATCATCGGCGATACACAGTTCGAAACGATCGTAGACCTGAGCGAGCACCGAATCGATCGCTTCGCGCAGGTAGAGCTCCGGCGTGTTGTACGTCGGCATGATCACGCTGATGAGCGGGCGATACGTCAGTACGGTCGCCATGTCGCGCAGCCGCTCGATATCGCCGCGACGAAGTTCGTTCTGTTGTCGCCACAAGAAATACGGATCGGCCGTACGCGTGTATTCCGAGACGTCGACCGGCACGGCGAAAGCGGGAATCGCTCCCTCGTTATCGAGCCGAAAGCGCTTCTTCGCGCGGAAGAAATCGTTGCGCAGCTTCCAAAAGCGGCTGAGTTCCATTTGATGCAGACGCTCGCGCATCGCGCGCATCAACGGTTGCATGCGCGAGATATGTTCCTCGGCGTGTTGGAGCCGCTCGGCCACTTCTTTGCGGCTGAGATCCGAACGCCACAGGCCGACTTCGCCGACGAGCGTTTTGAGATGGGAGGCCTTGAGCGCCTGGGCGAGGAGCGCACGTTCCTCGCGCACGGCGGCAAGTTCTGCTTCGAGCCCGCCGACTTGCGCGGCGAGATCGTCCGCTAGTACGGCGTACCGGCTCTCGGATGCGCGCTGCGCGGGGGCATCGGCGTTCACACGTACGTCCATTTCGTCGGTTTCCTTCGACCTAGACGACTTCGTCGCCCTCGGGAATCGCGCGGATCACTTCTTCGTCCACATGGACGACATCCGACCAGACGTAGCCGTATTGCGCGATCCAATCCGAGCGGACGAGCCGGTGGCGGAAACCTTCGCGTACGACGTACATGCGATGGCCTTCTTCATCGTCGCGTAAACCGCGAATGACGAGTTCGCGACGCACATCTTTGCGCGCGCGTTCGATCAGGGCATCACGCGCGACGAGCACCTCGGTCGAGGCGAGCGAGGAGAGATAGCGATGCGCGCCCTCGCCGGACTCACCGTCGAAGACCACTTCACCTTTGTCGAGCCAAACGGCGCGCTGACACGAGTTCCGGATGAAACTGAGATCGTGCGAGACGACGATGATCGTCGAGTGCGCGTCCCAAAAGCGCTGAATTCGCTCGGCGCACTTGCGACGGAAGCTTTCATCGCCAACCGAGAGAACCTCATCGAGGATCAAGATTTCGGGGCGAATGTCGGTCGCGATCGCAAATCCGAGGCGAGCCATCATGCCGGAAGAGAGCGATTTGAACGGCTCGTGGCGATGGTCGTAGAGCTCCGCAAACTCGAGCACCGAATCGACCCGCGACTTCATCTCGACGCGCGTAAACCCGAGCAACACGCCGTAGTAGACGATGTTGTCGATGAGCGAGAGATCATAGTCGAAGCCGGCGCCGAGTTCGATCAGCGGTGCGATCCGACCGTTGATCGAGATCTTCCCGGTCGTCGGTTGTAGAATACCGGAAATCAACTTCAGTAAGGTCGATTTCCCGGAACCGTTCGCCCCGACGATACCGATCTTCTCGCCGCGCTCGATCTTCATCGACACGTTATGCAACACGCGCCGCTTCGTCGGCGCGCGATACTTGTTCTCGACGATCGAGAAGAGCATTCGTTTGAGATCGTAGGAGAGTTCTTCTTGCGTCCGTCGCCGCAGGGTTACGTTGTCGACATCGATGACGACCATTACACCAAATCCATGAAGTCCGCTTTGATCGTCAGGAAAAAAAGCGCCCCGATGACCAAGACGATCGTCCCCGAGAGTAAGGCCAGCCCCATGAAGTGCAGGTCGGGCACCGCGCCGCTCAGCGTGATCTGCCGAACGCTATTCATGACCGAAACGATCGGATTGAGTTCGATATACGGACGGATAACGGCCGGAACGACGTCGGGCGGATAGAAGATGGGGCTCGTAATCCAGAGCACGAAGACGACGACTTCGTAGAGATTTTGGACATCGCGAAAATAGACGAACAAGCCCGAGACCAAAAGCGAGAATCCGGTCGCGATCATGACGAGCGCGATCAGCGGCACGGGCAGCGCCAGCACGTTGAGCACCGAGTGTGAGGTCACGAGCGTCACGATGATCAAGACCGGAAACGCGCCGACCAACAACTGAAAGATGTTCGCGAGCACGATGCTGATCGGAAAGACGCTCACGGGAATGCGGATCTTATTGAGCAGCGAGCCCGAACCGACGATGCTCGTTAGCGCCTGCGTCGTCGTCGCCGAGAAAAAATTGATCACGACTAGGCCCGTAAAACAAGCCAGCACGTAATTGGCGATCGACCCTTGGTAGTACGGATTCTTAGAAAAACTAAAGCCGAAGATCAGCGAATAGACGGCCGTCATAATGAGCGGGAGCGACAGCGACCAATACACGCCCAGGACCGACCCGCGATAGCGTGTCTTGAGCGTTCGACTCGCGACGATGGTCACCAGATCCACGTATCGACTCAAGCGTAGATCGGCGATGAATCCCGTGATGTTCAGCGGGCGGCGCAACGTGATATTCACGTCCGCGCCGTCGATGCCGCGTCGCTCGTTTTCGCTGCTTGTGCCGCCTCGACGTTGGTACGGTAATCACCGCGTGAAAACAATTTTTCGATGAACACATAGAGTACGATGAACAGGTAGCGGCTACCCATTTCCTTGACCTTGAATTTGGAAATTCCGCTCTTGCGATTGTACCAATGGTTGGGCAAGACGGCGTACGAATAGCCGCGCACGATCGCTTTTAGCGGCAGCTCCACGGTAATGTTGAAATGGTGCGAGAGGATCGGACTCACGCCGGCGATCACTTCGCGCCGAAAGAGCTTGAAGGCATTGGTCGTGTCGGTATATTGAATTCCGAAGAGCATTGCGATGAAGACGTTTGCCGCGCGGTTGATCATGAGCTTCGGCGTTGGGTAGTTCACGACCACGCTCGAGCGTGCGAAACGCGTCCCGAACACGCAGTCGTAGCCCTCGTTCATCTTGCGATAGAACGCGACGACGTCGCGCGGATCATCGGAGGCATCGGCCATCACGATGCAGACCGCATCGCCGGTGAAGGCATCGAGACCCGTGTGGATCGCATTGCCGAATCCGTTGCGTCGTCGGTTCTGAACGTACCGCACCCCGGAAAAACGCTCGGACAAGCAAGCGATCGCAGCGCGCGTTCCATCGGTGCTGTGATCGTCGACGACGATGATTTCGTACGGAACCCGCGCGCTCGTAAGCGTATCGACCAGCGCCACGATCGTGGGCTCGATCGAGCCTTCTTCGTTGTGAGCCGGGATCACGATCGAGAGCGTCGGCCCAAGAGCAGTCGACCTCACGTCCTGGGGTGCCCGCGACGATCGAGCGGAAAACGGGGGCTGGAAACGAGGTTCAAGTCTAGCGGTTCCTCACGACGGTAGAACGGATGGCGGAAGGCTTCCGTCCCGCTACGGGTCGATGCGCAGGGCATTCCCGTCAAATACGAGGTCCACGACGGAGCCTCCGTTCTCAGCGGACCGCTACCCATCGCTGAGGCAACAAGATTTTCCGATTCGGCGCGAAAGAACATCGACCGTGCTTCGCTCGTTCACCCTTTACCCTATTTTCCGGCGCCCAGACGGGAGTTCCTCGCGCGCCGCCACACCAAGGGCGATTTGGTGAGGGCACCCTCCGATGCGGCGGGGTCGATCGACGAGATGGATTTCGTCGATGGTTTGCCGGACCTGGTTCGCCACCGCGCGCCGATCGTGGTCCCGATCGGAGCACCGATCCGCATCCGGGGTTGGGCACTGAACGGTAAACGGCATGAACTCGCGACCGAGCTCGGGTTTTTGCTTGGAAATCGCCGGATCGAGGCGACCTTCAACGGCCAACGCCCGGATATCGCCGACGTGTTCCAATCCGCGGCGCTCGCGCGCTGCGGATTCGTGCTCGGACTTGCAACGGCCGGGCTCGAGGCAGGCCCCCAGAAGCTCACCGGCCTCGTCCGCTTCGCCGCTGACCAGCGTTGGCGCCGATTCGAAAAGAAGCTCGTGTACCTCGCCAATGGTTTCGACATGCGGGTGGGCGCCCAGATCGCCACGACGCCGGGCTTCCGCGGCGCGCTGGATCTGGTTCGCGATCACGACCGACAGCGCTCGGCAGAACTCGGCGAGCCCTTCGTGGTCCTCGCGGGAACCGGACTGCTCATCGGCGGCTGGATGTTCCACGAGACGGAGCAGATCGTGCGCGTGGCCGCCCGCTTGGGGGGCTTCGGCGCGGTCATCGGACGCATCGGCCTGCCGCGAGTGGATCTCATGACCTTACTTGGCGAGCCGGCCGCCGAGAAGTCGGGATTTGCGATTCCGCTGCGGCTCGACGGCATCGCCCCCGGCTCGTACACCCTCTCGATCGAGTACGAAACGACCACGGGATGGTCGGTCATCCCCGGTACGCGGACGATCGTCGTCGTCCCGGCGCCCGACGTCTTTCCGAGCGCCGCATATCGGCTGCGCGAACCATTGGCCGCTCGATTCGCGCACGGTGACCGCTCCTTTGCCGCAAACGAGCCGCTGCGGCTCGTCGGATCGCTCATCGCCGACAGCGGGACCGAAGTGTTCATGGAAATTCGGCGGCTCGACGAACGGGCGCTCGCGAGCGCGCCGCAGACCTTCCCGGTGGATTGGCCGCTGCCCACACCAGGCGACGAACCCGGTTTCGCGCTGGAGATACCCCCCGGTCGACTTCCGCGCGGGCGGTATGAGGCGGCGATCCTTGCAACGACGCCGGATCGGCGCGCCTATCGTCGGGCCCGAACCCTCTGCACGTTCGAAACGATCGCGTCGAGCGGAGAGCGCTAGGGGCGGCGAGCTATTTTGGCGAGCCGGGCGGGCAGACCAGCCCCGCCGTCGCCCGTTCGGCGGGCGTACTCTCGCAGCCCGGCAGGTCGATCTTCCAGCCGACCGGATTGATCGGAACCGCCAAGGCGTGAACGGGCTGGTGGCGCACGCGCGCCGCTTCCCACGCCGTCAGCAGCGGTGCCTCGGCTACCCAATGCTCGTCGACGAAGTGTCCGGCTGAAAAATTCGCGACGGCGGCAAACGCAAAGACGACGATCATCGCCAGCGCGAACATCCGCGACTTGCGAAGACGCGCGGCCAGGCCCGATCCGACGAGATAGACGATGAGGATCGCACCCACGAAGAAGTAGCGCTCGCCGCCGAAGGTGCTGAAGTGGCGGACCGATCCGAAAATCGCAAAAAAATTGCGTCCGACGAGCGTGATCAGCAGCGATGCGAGAATCCAGAGGCCGATCATCGCGGCGCGGTAGCGTCCGAGCCGATCGCGCGTCAAGAGCGCGATTGCCGCGAGCAAGCCGATCGTTATGACGACCGCCGCATATGGCGCTGCGGTCAAGTGAATCGCCGTAACTTGACCGAGCACCGTCGGAAGCACCACGCGGTACGTCAGCGTTGCGGCTAGCGCCGTTGCTAGGACGTGCACGCCGAAGGGTTGGTGGGTCGAGGGCAAGAGCGTTAGGCTCAAAGCGACTTCGACGAGCGATCCGGCGATGACGATCAGTGACGTCGTGCGCTCGCGATTGCGGGGAACGGCGATCACGCGCAGCGCGAGCGGTAGCCAAAGAATCGTCAGCGGTGCCGAGAACGCGCAGAGCGCGGCGGCGATTCCGCGCGCGATTCCACCGGAGGCCGAGACGCGGGCCGGTCGATACAAGATGAGCAAGAGCGCGCCGAGTGTCAGAAACCACTGGATATTCGTGATGTCGCCGATCACCTCGCCGCCGAACGGGACGCTGGCTGCGGCGATCACGATCGCCGCGCGAGCGAAGTCGGAATGAACCAGATACCGATAGGCGCGCGAAACGAAGAGCGTGAGGACGCCTGCCGCAATCGCAAGGGCCACGACGTCGTACGCCAGCGGTTGCAACGCGAACGGGAAGGCCAATGCCGCAAACGCCACGAGGCGCGGAATGACGTGGACGTACCCGCTGTAGGGCACGAGCAACGAGTGCACGCCATCCAGCAGCGCGGAATGGAAAAAGATGACGCCGTCCTCCGCCCAGAACTGGGCGTTGAGCAAGGCGTCCGGGCGCCGAGCGAACAGCAGCAAAAAGACACCGCAATAGAGGGCGGTGACGCGAACGGCCCACCCAACGCGCGGGGCGAGCCGGGCGGTTGCAATCAAACGACGGTCTTCAGCGATTCATTCGAGTCGTGCAGCCAGCGTTCGACATTCTTCTCATACATGTCGCGCAAGAGCATGTCGAGATCGTACCGTTGCACCCATGCGGGATAGTGCGTCTTGAACTTGGTCGTATCGCTGATATACCAGATGTGATCGCCGATTCGATTGTCCTCGGTATACGTCCATTTCATGGCCCGCCCCGAAATGTTCTCGCACGCTTCGATCGCCTCGAGCATCGAGCAGTTGCTGAAGCGCGAGCCACCCATGTTGTAGACTTCACCGATGCGCGGCGCGCGATAGAATTCATCGAACGCGGTGACTAAATCGTAACTATGAATGTTGTCGCGGACTTGTTTTCCCTTGTATCCGAAGATCGTGTACGGCGTGCCCGTGACGTTACACTTCATCAAATAGGCAAGGAAACCGTGAAGTTTCGTTCCGGAGTGATTGGGGCCCGTCAGACACCCACCGCGGAAGACAGCCGTTTTCAAGCCGAAATAGCGGCCGTATTCCTGGGTGAGAACGTCGGCGGCAACTTTCGATACGCCGAAGAGGGAGTGTTTGCTCTGGTCGATGCGCATCGTTTCAGCGATCCCCGCCGAACCCGGTAACTCCCAACGCTTCGCTTGCTCGACGAGCGGCAATTCGTTTGGTGCATCGCCGTAGACCTTATTCGTCGAGGTGAAGATGAACACGGCCTCAGGTGCCCGGCGGCGCATCGATTCGAGGACGACGAGCGTGCCATTTGCGTTTACGGTGAAATCCATGAACGGGTCGCTTGCCGCCCAATCATGCGAGGGTTGCGCTGCCGCATGCACGACCAGGACGATCGATTTGCCGTAGCGTGCGAAGATCGTGTCGACCGCCGACTCATCGCGGACGTCCGCTTCGTAGTGCGTATACGTCGTGGGGTATTTTGCCTTGAGCGATTCGCGATTCCACGCCGTCGATGCGTCCGGGCCGAAAAAACGTTGCCGAAAGTTGTTGTCGATTCCGACGACATCGAATCCACGATCGCTAAAATAGCTCACGGTTTCGGATCCGATGAGGCCGGCAGAGCCGGTGACGAGAACAACTGGCAAGTTCGTTTCCTTCGGGCCTTACTTCGCCCAGACGCGGCGCACGAGATCTTCTGAATCGTGAATCCAAGTGAATATATCCGCGAGCGTCTCTCTCGCCGTTTTCCGCGGTTGCCACCCGGTCGCTTCCGTCACGCGAGTGTTGTCCGTTACGTACACTTTGAGATCGGCCGGGCGATTGTCCGGGACCGCGCTCACGGGCACGACGTTTCCGGTGATTTCGGCACAGAGGGCCGTTGTTTCCAGGAGCGAGAGGCTTGATGTCACGCCGCCGCCCACGTTGAAGAGTCGATACGGGAGACGGTCGAGCGCATCGAGCTGCATCTCGATGAGTGCTCCTAAGTCGTCGATGGATACGAGATCCCGAACCTGCTTTCCCGTACCGTTCCAGCCGATGTAGGCGAGCGGTTTGCGAAAATAATGCATCGCCATCCAGAGCGCAAAAACGCCCTGATCGACTTTTCCCATCTGCCACGGGCCCGTGATCACGCCGCAGCGATCGATCACGTAGCGCAGTCCAAACGCTTCGGCATATTCTTCGATGAAGAGTTCCGAGGCGAGTTTGGTTGCTCCGTAAAGCGAGCGTGCGCCCGACGTCGTAAACGTTTCGGCGACGCCCCGTTCGCTCGCCCCGACCAGGGTCTGATCGGGGAGGATCGCGAGCCGCGTCTCCTCCTCGCTCGTGCGGATGGCGTTGATGGCGGCGACCGGATAGACGCGACTCGTCGAAAGGAAGACGAAGTCCGACGAGTGACGCCGCGCGAGTTCCAACGCCTTGATCGTGCCGGCCAAGTTCGTATTGATGATATAGTCCGTATCGCCACCGAGGCCGGCCAGGACCGAGGGTTCGGCCGAACACTCGACGATCAAGTCGAAAATTCGCCCGGGGATCGCCAGATCTTCCGCATTGCGGACATCACCATGCGCGAAATCAACCCCGGCATCCGCAAGCCGTGACAGATTCAATTCCGATCCCCGGCGGCGGAGATTGTCGAGCGCCGTAACCCGGGCGCCCGGAAAGCGGCGTTTCAAGCGGATCGCGAGATTCGATCCGACGAAACCGGCGCCGCCCGTGATGAGAATTTCTGAATACGAAGCGAGTAACCGGGGCATCGAGACGAAATCTTCGGAGAATGGGGCGGGGTTCCCGCGGCAGCGGTGCGAGGCGGCCGTCGTCCCGGTGGGAAAGACGCCGCACATGATCGCGTATGTGACCGGCGGCGCCGGTTTTCTCGGCTCGCATCTGTGCGACCGCCTGCTGGCCGACGGGCACGACGTCGTGGCGTTCGACAACTTCGTGACTGGCGCTCGAGGGAATCTTGCCGACGCCCAGCGTTGCGGACGCTTCACCCTCGTCGAGGCGGATGTCTCCGAACCGCTCACCGAGGCGATCGCGGCGTTACCGATCGCACTGCGCACCCCCGCGCTCATCATGCACTTCGCGTCGCCCGCAAGCCCGGTCGATTATGGCCGCGATCCAATCGGCACGTTGCGCGTCAACGCGTTCGGCGCGGCGCACTTGTGCACGCTTGCCGCGCAAACGGGGGCGCGCTTTTTCCTTGCGTCGACCTCCGAGACGTACGGCGATCCGCTCGAACACCCACAACGCGAATCGTATTGGGGCAACGTGAATCCGGTCGGCATGCGCGCGTGCTACGATGAATCCAAGCGTTTCGCCGAGGCGTACGTCACCTCGGCCGCGCGCGCGCTCGGCATCGACGGGCGAGTCGTTCGCATCTTCAATACGTACGGCCCGCGCATGCAACCCGGCGACGGTCGCGTCATCCCGAATTTCTGCATGTCGGCGTTGCGCGGCGAACCGCTGACGATCTACGGCGATGGCGCCCAGACGCGAAGCTTTTGCTACGTCGACGATTTAATCGATGGCATCGTGCGGTTTGCTCTTGCGCCCGATCTATCGGGCGCCGTGATCAACATCGGCAACTCGGGGGAATTCACGGTGGCGGAACTCGCCGCGCTCGTTGCACGCACCGTCGGCGTTCAGCTCGCCCTCGAGCGCCGTCCGCTGCCGCCGGACGATCCGACGCGACGCCGTCCGGACATCACGCTCGCGCGAAGGTTGCTCGGTTGGGAGCCGACGATTTCGCTTGCTGCGGGCTTGCGCGACACGGTGGCATATTTTCGCGGTATCCACGCGGGCGCGCTCTCGTAGTCACCACGATCGGCATCGCGTTGTGCGCGGCCGCAGCCGCTTTTCTCATCGCACGCCGCAATCCGACCGCGCGCGCAGCCGCGCTCGCCTGGGCGTTCTTGGCGGCGCTTAGCAGCGGGGCCATCGCGCACATCCTACATGCACCCGCGAACGCTCCCGCGCGATCGACCGCAACGTTCGCTGCGGATTTTCCCGTGCCGAGCGACGTGCGCGGGCTGCAAGGCGAAAGCAGTCTCGACGGTTTTCTTTCGAGTCGCGGGTCCGCGTTCGCACCGATCGGACCGACGGCGACCGTTCGTCGGACCGAGCGC
>Ga0123336_10002997_pt1 | contig 14393 bp, 12 predicted proteins | sample SSSSmetaG_FD_96466 | JGI IMG/M metagenome (GOLD analysis project Ga0123336, IMG submission 96466) | Glacier valley bacterial and archeal communities from Borup Fiord, Nunavut, Canada, to study Microbial Dark Matter (Phase II) - ​SSSS metaG | ecosystem: Environmental > Aquatic > Freshwater > Ice... | reverse complement strand
TAGACGCAGCGCACGCCGCGCAAGAATTGTTCACCGCCTTGCGCGCATTCGACGACGAAGGTGTGCAAGTTATCTGGGTTGAAGCGCCGCCGTCTGACCCGGCGTGGGACGGCGTGCAGGACCGCTTGCAGCGAGCCAGCGCATCGTCATGAACCCGCTGTCATGCATAGGTAACCATCAGCCCGCACCCACCCTTTAGCCATCGGAGTTTTCATGAGTTTCAAAATTTCAGCGTGCGCACGCTTGCTGCGTCGCAGCGTGGTTACCGCAGTGGCAGCGGCGGCACTGGCATCGTGCGGTGGAGGTTCGCAGTTGGTGGCCTTCGCGCCCACGCGCTTGATCGCGTTTGGCGACGAGGCCAGCGTGATCGACGACGCCGGCAGCGTCGGTGCCTCTGTGGGTGCCACTGTCGGCAACGGCGTCAAGTACACCGTCAACGCCCTCAAGGCCGACCTGACCACCCTCGATTGCAGCTTGAACCCCATCTGGATTCAGGCGCTTTCCACCTATTACGGCCTGGTGTTCTCTCAGTGCAACCCGGCGGCCGTGGCCACACCCACCGCCTTCATTCGCGCTGCCGCGCAGGCCCAGGTCGCCGACGTTGTGGCGCAAATCGATGCACAGGTGGCGGCAGGCGGTTTTGTGGCCACTGACCTGGTGACGCTGCTGGTCGGCAGCAATGACATCTTGGCCGAGTACAAAAAGTATCCGGGCGTGCCGATCAACCAATTGCAAGCCAATGTGGAGGCCGCCGGTGCGCTGCTGGCGACGCAAGTCAACCGCATCGCTGCGTTGGGTGGCAAGGTCATCATTTCCACCTCGCCCGACCTGGGTCTGACGCCGTACGCCTTGGCTGAAAAAGCCGCCAACACCGACACCGACCGCGCCGTTCTGCTGACGTTTTTGACGGCGCGCTTCAACTCCAAGCTGCGCGTGGGCTTGATCAACGACGGCCGCACCACGGGCCTGTTGTTCACCGACGAGTTGATCCAGACCATGGTGAAGTTTCCGACCAATTACGGTTTGTCCAACGTGATCGACGCGGTGTGCGACGCCGCCAAAGCGCCAGCGGTGACGGCCTGCACGGCTCAAACACTGGTGCCGTTGGTGGCCCCGGCCACCGTCACGCCGACGGCTGCCACCCACTTGTGGGCCAGCAGCGTTCAGCTCAGCCCTGCCGGTCACCGCAACCTCGGCTCACTGGCGGTGACGCGTGCGCGCGGCAACCCGTTCTGATTTTTATGAGCGTCTTTTTTTGGGGTTTTCAATGAATAAAAACTGGCGATTTTTGGCGGTCTACCTGACCGCCGCCGCAACCCTGGCAGCATGCGGGGGCGGTGATGGTGACCAGACTTCTAAAATCAAATACAGCAATTTGGTGTCCTTCGGCGACAGCCTGAGTGATGTCGGCACCTACGGCGTCAGCACCATCAAAGCGGTGGGCGGCGGTCAGTACAACGTCAACGGAACGGTCAACGCGGTGGCCTCGAAAAATTGGACTGAGCTGCTCGCAGCGCAGCTCGGCCTGCCCGCACCGTGTCCCGCGCAAACCGGTTTGAAAAGCGTGATCCCCAACATTCCTGCGGCGCCCGTGTTGAACAAAGCGGGTTGTTTCGGCTACGCCCAGGGCGGCTCGCGGGTGACGAACAACATCGGCATCGGCAACATCGCCACGTACCCGGTTGACCCGACGGGTGCGCTGGGCCAACTCACCGACCCGGTGCTGAATCAAATCCAACGTCACCTAGCGGCCTCTGGTGGCAGCTTCAAAGGCGACGAATTGGTGACCTTGCTGGCCGGTGGCAACGATGTGTTTGTCAACCTCGGTGCGGTCGCTGCGGGTGCTGCCACGCCGCTGCAGGCCGTCACGGCCATGGGCACCGCGGGCGGCGAGTTGGCCGCTTACGTCAAGAACCTGATCGTGGCCAAGGGCGCGAAATATGTGGTGGTCGTCAACCTGCCCAACGTCAGCAAAACGCCGTTCGCCTATTCGTTGGACGCCAACACGCAGGGACTGATCCAGTTGATGTCCAGCACCTTCAACGAGCAGCTTGCCAAGGGCTTGAACGGTGTGGACGTGCTGCTGATCGATGCCTACGCGCAAAGTAATGACCAAGCGGCGCGTCCCGCTCAGTACAGCCTCAGCAACGTCCAGGTACCGGCTTGCGATTTGACCAAAACCATCTTTGCCAGCTCACTGGTGTGCAGCCCTGCCACGCTGGCCAGCGGCGATGTGTCGAAGTACCTGTTTGCCGACGGCGTGCACCTCACGCCTTACGGCTACCAGTTGCTGGCGCAGTTCGTGTCCAAAAATCTGGCTGCGAAGGGCTGGCTGTGACGGCGCCGCGCATGAAAAACAAACCAGTTCGCTGGGCGAGCGGAACATGATTTTTCCGCGTACGCCGGGTGCCGCCAGCGTCCCGGGACGCTCTCAGGCTTCTTTTGTGCAAGGACGATTTATGACTTCAAGTTTCAAGGTGCGTTCGGCTGCCGTGGTGCTGACTGCCGGTGCGCTGTTGGCTTTTTCGAGCCACTCGGCCCTGGCCCAATCGGCCGGCACCTGGTTGGTCAAGGGCGGCTTCAACGGCATTGCGCCAGCAGTGAAAAGCGGCGATTTGTCGGCGCCCAGTTTGCCGGGCAGCCAGGTTGATGTGGCCAGCGCCAATTCCTTGATTGCCACCGCCACGTACATGCTCACCCACAACGCGTCGGTGGAGTTCGTGGCGGGCTTGCCCTACAAGCACGACATCCAGGGCGCGGGTTCGTTGGCCGGTGTGGGCAAGTTGGGCAGCATCAAACAGATTTCGCCCACGGTGTTTGCTCAGTACCGTTTCATGGCCCCCAATGCCACCGTGCGTCCTTATGTGGGCATCGGTTTGACGTATGCCTATTTCTACGGCGCAGAAGGCTCGGCTGCGTTGACCGCGCTCACCAACCCGGGCGGCCCCGCCACGCGCATGTCGTCCACCTCAGAGTTTGCTTTGTCGCCGCAAGTCGGACTGACCGTGCAACTGCACGAGCGCTGGTACCTGGACGCCACCATCGTCAAAACGTTTTTGAAGAACTCAACCACACTGTCAACCGGCCAAAAAGTCGAGACGACTTTGAATCCGCTGTCCACGAGCGTGTCGCTGGGCTATCGGTTTTAGGGCATCTGAAAACCGCCCACGCAACTGTCCACGCAACTGTCCACGCAACTGTCCACGCGCCTAGTCTTGGTGCTTGATCTTCATCGCCAAAATGCAGGACGCCAGCACCAAGGTGATGATGTTGGCGATGATGATGGGCCACGCGCCCAGCATCACCCCGTAAGCCAGCCACAGCGCAATGCCAACGGTGAAAGCGCTGTACATCGCCAACGAAATACCGCTCACGTTGCGGGTGCGAAATATCAACCAGGCTTGCGGCACGAAAGAGGCGGTGGTCAACGTGGCGGCGACATAGCCCAACCAGTCTGTGGCGTCCGGGGTCAGGTTCAGATTCATTGTTCGGTGGTGCTGTTTTCGGGTTTGGTGTCGGCTTTGGTGTCCGGTCTGGTGTCGGCTCTTGCGTCGGCTTTTGTGTCGTCCACGACAGTCCATTTCACCAGCGCATCCAGCGCGGTTCGCGCTGCACCGGCGTTGGGGTGGTTGACGATGGCCACCAGCACGTATCGGCGACCGGTATGACTCAACACCACGCCGGCGATGCCCATCACGTCGCGCAGCGAGCCAGTCTTCAAATGCGCTCGGCCTGACGGCGCTTTGGAGCGGCGCAAGGTGCCGTCGACGCCAGTCACTGGCAGCGAGCTCAGCAACTCGGGCATGGTGGGGCCAGCCCACATCACCTGGAGCAGCCGCGCCATCATCTGCGCGCTCACGCGGGCTTCGCGCGACAAGCCCGAGCCGTTGTCGATCACCGCCGTGCGTGCCACGTCGCCCAAGCGGTCGACCAGCCATTGGCGCATCAGTTCGCGCGCGGCGTCTGGCGTGCCTTGACCGCGTTGCACCAACGCCAGGCTCAAAAAAAGCTGTTGCGCCATCACGTTGTTGCTGAACTTGTTGATGTCACGCACCACCTCGGCCAGGGGCGGCGACTGCACCTCAAAGGTGGGTGCCGTGTTGGCGGGCGCAGCGCCGTCGCGCACCACGCCGCTGAGTTTGCCGCCCATCTCACGCCACATGCCGCTCAGGGCGCGGTCGTTGTAGGTTTTGGGATCGGCGTAAGCCACCGCCCACTGTTTTTCGCCGCACGCTGCGCTGAAACTGCCCGCCATCTTGATGCGCGTCGGGTCGCTGAAGTCGGCCTTCAAGGCGCTGCGCCAGTCGTCGCAGGGCGCGTTGGACAGCGGCAGCGAAATGTCTGTGCGCACGCCTTGGAGCGGGGGATCCATGCTGACCATGGCCACGCCTTTGGCGGGCAGCGGCGTGAACGTGATCACCACCGATTTGTAGTTCAGCAGCAGCGCATCGGCGCTGACGTTGTAGGGCCGCAGCGTCTCGCCGTCGAAGTCGCCCGAGGCTTGCTCAGGCAGGCCGAAGGCGCTGCGGTCCAGCACGATGTCGCCGCGGATTTCGCGCACGCCGAGCTGCTGCACGCGGCGCAGCAAGAGCCACAGCCGCTCCAACACCAGCTTGGGGTCGCCGCTGCCTTTGATGACCAGGTTGCCGTCCAAAACCCCGTTTTTTTGATCCCCGTTTTGCAGCGTGCCCTGAAGCCACACGGGTGTCGACCAGGTCCAGGCAGGGCCCAGCAAATCGAGCGCCGCGCTGGTGGTCAGGAGCTTGGTCAGCGAGGCCGGGTTGACCAGCTTTTGCGCTTGCCAATTCACGCGCAATTGAGTGCTGCCCACCTCTTGCACCACCGCCACCAACGCATCGCGCGGCAGCTTGGCTTGGTCGAGCGCAGCCTCCACTTCAGCGGGCAAGCCGCGCGATGCGGCAGCGGCGGGGCTGCTCCAAAACACCACCGACATAACCAGTAAAAACGGGGTGAGCCAACTCATCGCAGGATGATCTCACGGGCTCTGCGGCGCGGGGCGCTGACCTAAACTCTGCCGATGTTGCCTTTGCTCGCTTTCGACACCTCCACCGATCACATGAGCGTTGCCTTGCAAGCCCATGGCCAGGTTTGGGTGCACGAAGGCGCCGGTGGCGCGCAGGCGTCGGCCACATTGATCGCGTCGATCCTCAGGCTGCTGGCGCAGGCCAAGCTGAGCTTGCCAGACCTCACTGCCATCGCTTTCGGACGCGGCCCGGGTGCCTTCACGGGCTTGCGCACAGCGTGCTCCGTGGCGCAGGGTCTGGCGTTTGGGGCCGGAGTGCCGGTGCTGCCCATCGACAGCTTGTGCTCAGTGGCCGAAGATGCGCGCTCGGGCAAGCAGCCTCAGGAAACCTGGGTCGCGGTGGATGCGCGCATGGGTGAAATTTATGCGGCCTGCTATGCCTTTGACGGCGACGAGTGGCGTTGCCTCGTGCCCGCCGCGTTGCTCACGCCCGCCTCGCTCAACGCCCGTTGGCGCACGGCCCCACCCAGCGCAGTGGCGGGCTCGGCGTTAACGGTGTTTGCCGAACAGTTGGACTGCGCAGCGGCGCAGCGCTGGCCGCTGGCGCTGCCCCGCGCGCGCGCCATGTTGCCGTTGGCGCAACGCTTGTGGCATGCGGGCGGCAGCGTCGATGCGGCCCTGGCCTTGCCAGTGTATGTACGCAACAAGGTGGCGCAAACCACGCTGGAGCGTGAACAAATTCGTGCCGAACGAGATGCGTCGGCTTTGGCCCCATGAGCGCGCAGCCGAACGCCATCTGGCCCCCATCGCGGCAGCTCGTGGCCATGAAGGTCAAGCACCTGGATGCCGTCATGCCCATCGAAGCGGCGGCCTATGAATTTCCGTGGAGCCGCGGTAACTTTGTGGATTCTTTGGGTTCGGGTTATCCGGCGTGTGTGTTGCACGACGCCAGCGCACAGGTGCTGGGTTACTTCGTCGCCATGGTGGGGGTGGACGAGTGGCATTTGCTCAACATCACGGTGGATGCGGCCCATCAGGGCGACGGCCATGGCCGGTTTCTGCTGGACCACTTAGTGACGCTGTGCCATCAACAGGGTGCGGCGATGTTGTGGCTGGAGGTGCGCCGCAGCAACGCCCGCGCGATGGCGATCTATCGACGCTACGGCTTCAGTGAGATTGGTGTGCGGCGCGGCTACTACCCCGCCGAACAAGGCCGCGAAGACGCCGTCGTGATGCGCTTGAGCGTGATCGCAGAGGCAGTCTGATGGCCTGGTCTGAGCGACAGGCTGCCATGCTGAAGGAAATGGGGCTGCGCGTGGACATGCCCCGGGCGGTGATCGCGGTGCCTTCGGTGCCGACCGCAGTCGCCGCGCAGGCACCATTTCTGCAGCCTGGATTTCCACACGCGGCCTCAGGCCAAGGCGTCACGTCGCGGCCCGGTGCCCCGCCCCGCCCCGCCGTTGCACCGACACCCGTTCAGTTCCAAGGACCGCGCAGTACCGACGCGCAAACCATTGCCGCCATGGATTGGCCCGAGCTGCGCAGCGCCGTGGCGTCTTGCACTGCTTGCAAGCTGTGCCAGGGCCGCACCCAGACCGTCTTCGGCGTGGGCCACGTCAACGCACATTGGATGGTGGTGGGCGAGGCCCCAGGTGAACAGGAAGACGCACAGGGTGAGCCTTTTGTTGGCAAGTCGGGCCAGTTGCTGGACAACATGTTGCGCGCCGTGGGTCTGTCGCGGGGCAGCGCTCACATTGAGCCCCAGGCCGACCCATCCAAGTGCGTCTACATCACCAACAGCGTGAAGTGTCGCCCGCCCAACAATCGCAATCCTGCGGCCGATGAGCTGGCTCAGTGCGAGCCTTTTCTGGTGCGCCAAGTGGCTTTGTTGCAGCCCAAAATCATTTTGGCCATGGGCCGCTTCGCGGTTCAAAGCCTGTTGCGAAGTTCCGAGCCCATAGGCAAGTTGCGGGGCCGTGTGCATCACTACCAGGGCGTGCCGCTGATCGTCACTTACCACCCGGCTTATTTGCTGCGCAACCTGGAAGAAAAAGCGCGCGCTTGGGACGATTTGTGCCTGGCCGTGCAGACCTATGATGCGCAACTGCCGCTCTCGCTGCCTCCGCGGTCTTCATGACACCCTTGCCACCCTCCGAGACAAGCGATGCATCGCGCTGGGACAGCCTGCCTGTCCTGGCTATGGTGCTGGCTGCCGACGCGCAGGTGCTGCAAGCCAACCGGGCGTTCACGCAGCGTTTCAGTGAGGCCACTGCCTCGTGGACGGCGTCGTTGACGGCGTCCAGTCGACTCGAGTTGCAGGTGGCACTGGCCACTGCGGCCGATTTCTCGCTGGCACTGAACTTGAACGACGACACCTTCAGCCTGGCGTGCGAAGCCCGCTGGCAAGCGTCCCAGCGCCACCATTCGTGCGTTCTGCTCGACATCACCGGTCGCCGCGACGCCGAGCAAGCCGTGCGAGATTCGGAAGAGCGCCTGGGCCGTTTCATCCAGGCCAGCACAGAAGGCATCGTCTTCCACAAAGACGGCCTCATCACCGACGCCAATCCAGCACTGTGCGCACTCACCGGCTACAGCCTGGACGAACTCAAAGGCCGCCACTCGCTGAAGTTCATCGCGCCGGACCAAGCGGCGCGCGCCGCCATGCACAGCCATTCCGGCCCTGAATTCAGTTATCAAAGCGTGGTGATTTCAAAATCTGGCGAGCGCATTCCGGTCGAGTTCATCCGTCGCACCTTGCTGCGAGACAACCAGCCTTTGCGCATCACCATCCTGCGCGATCTGCGCGACCGCCAAGCCGTGCAGGAGCGCATTCACCATTTGGCGCACCACGACGCGCTCACCGATCTGCCCAACCGCTACGCCTTCATGGAGCACATCAATCAAATGATGAGCGTGCTCAACGAAGCGCAGGCGCGCGGCGCGGCGCTCGGCGTCGAGGCCGGCGAACGCCCTGTGGCGGCGCACAGCAGTCTGGCCCTGCTGTTCATCGACCTCGACCACTTCAAACGCATCAACGACTCGCTGGGCCACCAGGTGGGAGACACCATGTTGCGCACGGTGGCCGACCGAATCACCGCCACGCTGCGCAACACCGACGTGGTGGCGCGGTTTGGGGGCGATGAATTCATGGTGCTGATGACGGGCGTGGCGTCGACCGCCGATGTGCAGGACGTGGCACAAAAACTCTTGCTGGCCATTCAGGCCACCGTCGATGTGGAAGGTCGACCGCTCAGCGTCACACCGTCCATCGGCATTGCGATGTATCCCGGCGACGCCGACACCGCCGATGAGTTGATACGCCATGCCGACACCGCGATGTACCTGGCCAAAGCGCGCGGCCGTGCGCACTACCGCTTCTTCGACCCGTCGATGGCGCGCCGCGCTTACGAAGCCCTGGTGCTCGAAGGTGAGCTGGCCTATGCCTTGGTTCGCGACGAGTTCGAGCTCTACTTTCAGCCCCAGCTGAGTGCCGACCTGCAGACCTTGGTGGGCGCTGAAGCGCTGATCCGCTGGAACCACCCGACCCGCGGTTTGCTGTTGCCGGCTGATTTTTTGCCCGTGCTCGAACAGCAGCGCCTGATGTTGCCGGTCGGACAATGGGTCATCGCCGAGGCCGTGCGCTGCGCGGGCCGATGGCGTCGGGCCGGTTTGCAAATTGGCAGCGTGGCCATCAACTTGTCGACGCTGCAGTTCCAGTCGGCCAACTTTTTGGCTTCGGTTTCCAAAGCCCTGCAAGAAGAAAACTTGCCCGGCGAGGCCATCGAGCTGGAGCTGACCGAACGCATGCTGATGGACGATATTCCCAGCGTCACCGCCAGGCTGCGCGAGATCAGCGCACTGGGCATACGCATTTCAGTGGACGACTTCGGCACCGGTTACTCGTCGCTGGGGCACCTGAAAGAATTTGCCATCGACAAGCTCAAGATAGACCGCTCTTTCGTGACCGATTTGCCCGACAACCGCGACTCTGCCGCCATCTCGCGCGCCATCATTCAAATGGGCCAGAGTTTGGGTTTGACGGTGATCGCTGAAGGCGTCGAAACCGAAGCGCAGTGCGAGTTTTTGGCTTTGCAAATGTGCGACGAAGTGCAAGGCATGTGGGTCGGTGCACCGATGCCAGCGGGTGAATTCGAGGCCTGGATCCGCGCCCGCGGCGAGCGCAACCCTGACTTATTTGCCTGAGCGCGCGGCGCGACTCGTCAACTTCCCCGCTCTGCGCGGCGCAACCAAAGCGCCTGTTGCAGGCGCGGGCTCACCCGGTAGCGAGCGTTGCGTGTGGCGCTGAACAAGTGATCCAGCACGCTCACCACCTGCTCCACGCCCACCACTTGCAGCCATTCAAACGGCCCGGCGGGCCAGTTCACGCCCAGCTTCATCGCCGCGTTGGCGGCGGCTTCACTGCACACGCCTTGGTGCACGGCATCGGCCCCTTCATTGATCAGCATGCACACCGTTCGCGCCGCCCACAGGCCGGGCGCATCCTTCATCACCACTGCGTGCCAACCGCAGGTGGCCAAGGTGTTCACTGCGACGGCTTGCGCACGCGCCGACGCGGTCGCGGAAAACGCCACACCGAGCTGCATGAGCTGGTCGCTGACCAACGGCAAGTCGATCAAGGCCAGCTCGCGGTGGCCGCTTTCCACCGCCACCTGTGTGGCGCTGCGGCCGTCGGTAACGCGCAGCTGGACGCCGTCCACTTGCAGGCCCGTCCACTGGGCGGAAGGGTCGCGCTCGAAGCTAACGCCGCGCGTTTGCAACCAGGTTTGCAAGGCGCTGCTGACGGGGCTGTGGCCCATCAAGACCCAGCCTGGTGCTGAGGCTGAAGCGGCGTGATCGGTCGCGCTGGGCCGTTCCATCTTTGCGGCCTGGCGCGCGCCGTCGTAAAAACCTTTGCCCGCTTTTCGGCCCAGGCGGCCGCCGTCGATGAGCGCTTGCTGCACCAGCGATGGCTCGTAGCGCCTGTCGCCGAAGGTGGCTTCGAACACCGACTTCGTGACCGAAAAATTGATGTCGTGCCCAATCAAATCCATCAGCTCGCACGGGCCCATGCGAAAGCCCGCGCTGCGCGCCATCGCGTCGATGGCTGCGGGCGTGGCGGCTTGTTCTTGCAGCAACGCCAGCGCCTCGGCGTAGTAGGGCCGCGCAATCCGGTTGACGATGAAGCCGGGCGTGCTTTGCGCGTGCACTGCCGTTTTGCCCCAGCGCTGCGCGAGCTCGAATACCGCGTTCGCCACGCCCGCATCGGTCTCGGCACCGGCGACCACTTCCACCAGTTTCATCAAAGGCACGGGGTTGAAAAAGTGCATGCCCACCACGCGCTGCGGGTGTTGCAAACCGTTGGCAATGGCGGTGATGGAAATTGACGAGGTGTTCGATGCCAGCACCGCGTTCGGCGACACCACCGCTTCCAGGTCGCGCATCAGCGCTTGTTTGGCGGCGAGGTTTTCAACGATCACTTCCACCACCATGGCGGCGTCGCTCATGTCGCTCAAATCGGTGACGGCGCTGATGCGGGCGAGGTTGGCTGCTCGGTCTTCAGCCGACATGCGTTCTTTGCTCACCAAGCTGGCAAAGACCTTGTCGATCTGGGCAATGGCGGCCGCTGCGGCACCATCTCGAACGTCCATCAGCTTCACGCTGTGGCCTGCGGTTGCGGCCACCTGGGCAATGCCTGCGCCCATGGTGCCTGCGCCGATGACGCCGATGGTTTGCGAGGCGGGGACGCCGGTTTGTAGGAGGTTGTTCAACGCGAGTCCTCTTGCGCATTCCGGATTTCGTAACACATGAAAAACCCCGTTCGCACTGAGCGTGTCGAAGTGCCTTGACTGAACTCTGCAGCGGAAGGCTTCGACAAGCTCAGCCCGAACGGGAGACTGGTTTAGTGAGCGTAGAAAGAATCAATAAGTCTCAACATGAAAGCGCCCCTCATTCACCATGCGCGCATGCGTGCTCGGCCAATCCAGGCCCGCCAATTTGCAGGCCTCGTCCAACGCGTCCAGCACGCCATTTTCCATGCCTTTCAAGCCGCAAATATAAACATGCGTGTCACCGCGCAGCAGCTCCACCACGTCACGGCCGCGCTCGCGAATGCGGTCTTGCACATAGCTGCGCGGCTGGCCATTCACGCGCGAAAACGCGAAGGTGGTGTCCATCAAATCAGCGGGCAATTTGTTGAGTGGGCCGAAGTAAGGCAGCTCTTCGGGCCTGCGTGCACCGAAGAACAGCATGAGTTTTCCGCCGACGGGTTTGCCACTTTCTTTGAGGCGACGGCGGTGCTCTGTCATTGCGCGCATCGGTGCCGAGCCGGTGCCGGTACAGACCATCAGCAGGTTGGATTCGGCGTGGTTGGGCATCAAGAAGCGATCACCGAACGGGCCGGTGAGTTGCACCACGTCTCCCTTTTTCAAGTCGCACAGATAGTTGGACGCCACGCCCATGGTGGGTTGGCCGTTGTGGTCGGTGGTGACGCGTTTCACCGTGAGTGACAGGTTGTTGTAGCCCTCGCGCTCGCCCGTGCGCGGGCTGGCCACCGAGTACATGCGAAGGTAGTGCGGCTTGCCGCTCGCGTCCACGCCCGGCGGGATGATGCCCACCGATTGGCCTTCGAGCAGCGGCATGAAGTGCGTGCCGCAGTCGAGCACGAGGTGGTGCACCGCGCTTTCGGCACCGTCAGCAGTGAGGCGGAAATTGCCCGCCACGGTGGCGCTGAGTGGCTGCTTCGGGCTGTACAGATTCAGGTACGGATGGGCGGCTGACCACGGGGCGTTGGCTGAGGTGGGCGAGACGGCCGCGTTGATTTGCAGTTCTTCGGTGGCTTCTGTTTGTGGGTTGACTTCAGCTACTGGCGCTGCCGCCTGCAGCGCGGGCAGTTCGTCCCAGCTGAGCTGGTCGGCCAGCGAGTAAACGCCCGCTTTCGGCATGGGGTGCCAGTGGTCGATGCTGCCGGTGGGGCAGGGCGAAACGCAGGCGTTGCAGTGGTTGCAGATGTCCGCGTTGACAACGTAGTTGCGGCTGTCGTGGGTGATGGCGTCGACCGGGCAGGTTTCTTCGCAGGTGTTGCAGCGAATGCAGACCTCGGGGTCGATGAGGTGTTGTTGGATGTATTTGGTTTCTGTGACTGCGTTCATTTTTTGCCTGTTTCTAGGGTTCCTCTTATCTTTGTACCGCGCCGGGTCTCGCCCCGGCAGGCGAGTAACTTTCTTCTGTCGCGCCAGAAGAGAAGTCACCAAAGAAGAGGCGCTCAAGGCGCATTTGTGTGGCGCATTTGTGTGGCGCATTTGCGCAGAGGTCATGAGCTCGAATTTGACCGAGCGGTGTTCGTGCCTCCACTCACGCTCTTGGCTGTCCAAAACGCTGGATCGATACTTCAAGCTGGCTGCTTGCTGCTCCTTCCCCCAAGCAGGGGAAGGCCGGGAATGGGTTGACTGCCGTCAGTCAAAAGAGCTTTTTCAACGCTATATATGTATTGCCCTCTCCTTTACGGAGCGGGTTGTGGAAAGGTGAAAACGCGTCATTAAATCCGCATGTATTCAACGCTTTCGCCCCCACCCTGGCCCTTCCCCTGCCAAGCGGAGGGAGCCATTCACTTAATTGAACCGCACATACTCAAAATCCGCAGCCTGCTTGTTAATGCCGATCGGTGGCGGGGCAATCCAGTTCGCGTATTTGCCGGTTTCCACCACACGCCCCATCAGCGACGCGACGTAGGCGCGGTCGCTCTCGGTGGCCAGCCACTGGTCGACATTCACTGCCCACTCGGCTTCGCTCAACACCTGGCCTGCGGGGCTCACGCGGATGTTCGCGAAGCTGCCGATGTGTCGGTTGAAAGCCTTGTGCGGCACGCTGAGTTTGAAGTTGATGCCGGCCTTGTCGATCACGCGCTGCCAGCGGCCCACACCGGCACCCGAATCGCGGATGTAGTCGTCGCGCAGCACCTCGTTCAGGGCGTTGAGCATGGGCACTTCTTTTTCCACCAAGGCACCGTCTTTGGCTTCCAAAATTTTGTAGCTGCCGCCTTTGAGGATGTGGTCGTCGTCGCGCTTGCTTTCTTCATAGCGGCCCTTCAAACCCGAGCTGTAGAAGATGGCGGCGTTGCTGCTTTGGTCGGCACCGAACAGGTCAATCGTCACGCTGTAGTGGAAGTTCAAATAGCGCTGCAAAGTGGGCAGGTCGATCACGCCGTGCTTGCGCAACTCGGCTGGGTCCTCGATGCCGGTGGCCTTCATCACCTCGCAGGTGCGGACGATCACGCGCGACACGCCGCTCTCGCCCACGAACATGTGGTGGGCTTCTTCGGTGAGCATGAATCGCGTAGTGCGGCTCAGTGGATCAAAAGCACTTTCGGCCAGGGCGGCGAGCTGGAATTTGCCGTCGCGGTCGGTGAAATACGTGAACATGTAGAAAGCCAGCCAGTCGGGCGTTTCTTCGTTGAAGGCACCCAGGATGCGTGGGTTGTCGGCATCGCCCGAGCGACGCTCCAGCAGCGCTTCGGCTTCTTCGCGGCCGTCACGGCCGAAGTGTTTTTGCAGCAAATACACCATGGCCCACAGGTGGCGGCCTTCTTCCACGTTGATCTGGAACAGGTTGCGCAGGTCGTACTGGCTGGGTGCGGTGGTGCCCAGGTGGCGCTGCTGTTCAACCGACGCGGGTTCGGTGTCGCCCTGGGTGACGATGATGCGGCGCAGGTTGGCGCGGTGCTCGCCGGGAACCTCTTGCCAGACGTCGCGGCCCTTCTCGTCGCCGAAGCCGACCTTGCGTTGCTCTTGCGCCTGCGCGAGGAAGATGCCCCAGCGGTAGTCGGGCATCTTCACGTGACCGAAGTTGGCCCAGCCGTCGGGCGCCGTGCTGGTGGCGGTGCGCAAGTAAACGTCGTGCTGGCCCGAGCCGTTGGGGCCCATGTCGTTCCACCACTCCAAATAGTTGGGCTGCCAGTGTTCCAGCGCGCGTTGCAGCGTCCGGTCTTCTGACAGGTTGACGTTGTTGGGGATCTTGTCGGTGTAGTTGATGTCGGCCATGGTGTTTCCTTGGAATTGATGCTGCTGCGGGATGTTGAAGTTGGTGCTGTTCGTGTTGGGAGTTTTCACCTCTAACCAGCCCTCTCCGTCAAGCAGAGAGGGCCATACGGTCAAACGCGGTTCCAGTCGAACTGGGCTTTGTTGCCGGTGCCGTAGACCTTCAGGGCGCCGCCTTCGCCGACCGCATTCGGGCGGACGAAAATCCAGTTTTGCCAAGCGCTGAGGCGGCCGAAAATTCGCGTTTCCATCGTCTCGGCACCAGCGAAGCGCAGGCTGGCTTCCATGCCAGTAAGGGCGTCGGGCGACATGCTGGCGCGCTCTTCCAGGGCAATGCGTATCTCGTCGGTCCAGTCGATGTCGTCGGGTGCGGCGGT
>Ga0123336_10002994_pt1 | contig 14398 bp, 5 predicted proteins | sample SSSSmetaG_FD_96466 | JGI IMG/M metagenome (GOLD analysis project Ga0123336, IMG submission 96466) | Glacier valley bacterial and archeal communities from Borup Fiord, Nunavut, Canada, to study Microbial Dark Matter (Phase II) - ​SSSS metaG | ecosystem: Environmental > Aquatic > Freshwater > Ice... | reverse complement strand
GAAAGATGCCTCCGCCTCAATCTATGGTGTACGAGGTTCTAACGGAGTCATTATCATTACTACAAAGAGGGGAAAATCAGGAAAGGCTACTGTTAATTACGAAGCTCACTATGGCGTGCAGACAGCTGGCAAGGGTTTTAACCTGGCCTCACCACAAGAGGTAGCAAATGCAGTATGGCTGCAGCAAAGAAATTCCGGTATCGCAAATCCAAGCACCAAGCAATATGGAAGCGGCGCTACTCCGACGCTCCCTGACTATATTACTCCTTTTGGTGTAAAAGAAGGAGCCCCCGGTACAGATCCTTCTTTATATGATATTAATTCCAACCAGATTACGAAGGCTAACAAAGAAGGTACGGACTGGTATCATGCAATTATTAAAAATGCGCCCTTACAAAGTCATACTTTAAGCATGAGTGGCGGTTTCAATAAAAGCAGCTACCTTTTTTCTTTGGGCTACCTTAACCAGGAAGGCATATTGATGAATACCGGTTTAAAAAGATATTCTTTAAGGCTCAATACCCAAACAAACATCAAAGACAAAATACGTGTTGGAGAGAATGCCTATGTTTTCTTTAAAACAAACCCAACAGTTGGTAATCAAAATGAGGGAAATCCCATTGCCTTTGCCTTTCGGGAAAGCAGCATCATTCCTCAGTACGACATAAAGGGAAATTTTGCCGGCACAAAATCGCAGGACTTGGGTAACTCCAGGAATCCATTTGCGGATGCCACCCGCAACGGTGTCAATAAAGCAAATGATTGGGAAATCACCGGTAATGTATATGCTGAAGTTGACATTTTGAAACATTTTATGGTTCGTACGAGTTTTGGCGGTAATGTCAACAACCAGTACTACCGCAGTTTTGGTTACGTTGGCTATGAAAACGCTGAAGGCAATACCGGTTCCAATTCATTTAATGAAGGTGCTTCTTATAATTCAAGCTGGACCTGGACTAATACTTTAACATACAGCAACACTTTTGGAAAACATACGGTTAAAGGTTTGATTGGCACAGAAGCCTTGAATTTTTATGGGCGCGGTGAATCCGGAACCAGAGGCAATTATTTCTCGACTAACCCAAATTTCTGGGTGCTGGGTACGGGTTCCCCGATAGGTCAGCAAAACACAGGGTACGCATATCAAAGTTCTCTGTATTCACAATTCGCAAGGGTTGAATACAATTATGCTGACAGGTATTTACTGAACGCAACCATTCGCCGGGATGGGTCTTCTGTGTTCTATACCGGGAGACAATATGGTTACTTCCCTTCCGTTTCAGTGGCATGGAGATTATCGCAGGAAAGCTTTTTTAAAGACATTAGTTTTATCGATGACTTAAAATTGCGTTACAGTTGGGGTAAATTGGGATCCGCTTCTAATGTACCAGGAACAAATCCATTCTCTCTCTATGCTTCGAATGTAGGCCGATCCTTTTATGATATCAACGGCACCAATACGGCTCCTTCTTCCGGTTTTTATGCCAGCAGCATCGGGAACCAGCAAACAACCTGGGAGGGAGATATTATTACAAACATAGGACTTGATGCTAGTATTCTTAAGCGCAAAGTGGATGTGACAGTGGAATACTATAAGAAGAAAATCAGCGGACTCCTTTTTCCTGCTCAATATGATGTGTTGATAAGAGGCAGTGCTGCATCTCCGTTCATAAATATCGGTGACATGCAGAACACCGGGTTTGATGCCTCAGTTGCTTATCATGGCGGACTAAAGAATGGGCTGAAATTTGATATCACCGGGCTGATTACTACGTACAACAACAAGATTATATCTATACCCGGTACCGGTTACTTTACTACTGGCGGAAGTCGCAACGGAGATATCGTTAGGAATGAAGTGGGTTACCCGGTATCATCTTTTTATGGATATAAAGTACTTGGTCTTTTTCAAAATGATGCAGATGTAGCGAAATCACCTGTTCAGGATGGCGCTAAAGCGGGTCGCTTCAAATACGAAGATAATAATGGGAGAGATACGGCGGGTAAATTGACCGGTAAACCGGATGGAAAAATTACTGCTGATGACAGGACTCATTTTGGGAATCCCAATCCTAAGTTTACTTATGGATTAAATATCAGTGTTAGCTTTAAGAACTTTGATTTTTCTACTTTCTTCTATGGTTCTTATGGAAATGACATCTTTAACGGTACTAAAATTTTCACCGATTTCCCCCAATTATTTAAGGGTGGCCTGAGCAAAGATGCAGCGCTCAACTCCTGGACGCCGACTAACACCTATACAAAAGTCCCAAGACTGGAAAACGATGCAAGCTTTAGTACAACTACCGTGATTAACAGTTATTATCTGGATAAAGGTTCCTATTTACGCAACAAATTAATGTCATTGGGTTATACCATTCCTTCGAGTAGGCTCAGCAGGATTGGTATTGATAAATTCCGGGTTTATGTGCAGGCCATCAATTTGTTTACCGTTACCAAATACAAAGGATTGGATCCTGAGTTACAAAGCTCAGATCCTAATGACCGGAGTGGTAATATCAATGGTGCTTCTAATTCTTTCGGTATTGATTATGGTAACTATCCCCACACTGCCCAATATCTTATCGGTATAAACGTCAATTTTTAATTCTTTTTAATTTTAAAAATATATGAAAAGATTCAATATAAAATTAATACTTACCTCAGCGGTTATTACCACTGTTATGGTAGTCTCATGTGATAAAAAATTCTTACAAAAACCCACGCTGGGTACGCTCGATCCTACGATTCTGGCATCGGCTGATGGTGTCAATGGGTTGTTAGTTGGAGCCTATTCATTACTTGATGGGGAGGGTACTAACGGTGATGGTACCGGTTCCGGCGCCTCGAACTGGATTTACGGTGGTATTGCCGCCGATGATGCTTACAAAGGTTCTGACAACTCGGATTTCAATGAGGCATTGGCGCCAGAAACCTGGACCACTACTTCAGCAAATGGCATTATACAGCAAAAGTGGAATGTTGTATGGGCCGGGATACAACGCGCAAATGAAGTTTTACGAATCATGCCTACAGCGAAAGACTTAACACCGGCACAGGTGACGGGGATCACTGCGGAAGCAAAATTTCTAAGGGCATTTTATCACATGGAAGCGAAAAAGATGTGGGGCAAAATTCCCTTTATAGATGAAACCGTAGTGGTAGGTACCGCAACACCAATAGATAATACAGTGGATGTATGGCCTAAAATTGAAGCGGACCTTGCATTTGCCGTCACAAATTTACCCGGCTTACAACCGCAGCCCGGAAGAGTGAACAAATGGGCTGCAATGGCTTTCCAGGCAAAAGCGTTTATGTTTGAAAAAAAATATGCCGCCGCCAAACCGATACTTGCAAGTATTATTACTAGTGGTGTTACGCCCAATGGTACCAGGTATGCTTTAATGCCAAATTATGCTTCTAACTTTAACGCCGCGCAAAAAAATGGCCCTGAGTCTGTATTTGCGGCTCAGATGTCGGTGCAGGATGGATCTTCCGTTGCCTGGGGAGGTACTCCTAATGGCAACTTTGGAGATATATTAAATTTTCCTTACAATGGCGGTCCCGGTGGTTGCTGTGGATTTTATAATCCTTCACAGGACCTTGCCAACGCGTATAAAACAGATGTTAATGGACTGCCATTACTCGACACATGGTTTAGCGGTCCGGGGGTTAGTACACCGACCGGCGCTTATACCGGCACTTTAGATCCCAGGATCGATATTGCTATCGGAAGGCCCGGAATCCCGTACCTCGATTGGGGAGCTCATCCCGGGGATGCATGGATAAGAAACCCACAGGCCGATGGTCATTTCAGCCCTAAGAAAAATGTATTCGCATTGTCACAGAAATCAACTTATACCGATGCTGGCAGCGCTTACTGGGCTCCAACAGAATTGACTTCCAACAATGTAAACCTCCTTCGCTATTCTGATGTATTGTTGTGGGCAGCCGAATGTGAGATCCTTACCAGCGGCAATCCGGAAACTGCAAGGGGATACGTAAACCAGATTCGCTCCAGGGCAATAGATCCCAGCACCTGGGTGTATAAAAACAGTGATTTTGATGCCACTACGTTTAAATATAAAACACTCACTACACCAGCTGATAATTATAAAATTGGTATCTATCCTGCTGGTTCATTTGCCGATCCGGTTTATGCCCTGAAAGCAATTGTTTTTGAAAGAAGACTGGAACTGGCAATGGAAGGGCACCGTTTCTTCGACCTGGTAAGATGGGGTACTGCAGATGTTGTATTAAATGCTTATAATACAAGAGAAAGTACCCTGTTATCCTATAAAGTCGGTAAGGCTTTTATAAAAGGAAAACATGAATACTATCCGATTCCCCTGTCTGAGCTTGATTTGATAAACAGTAATAAAATTAATAAGCTGGTGCAGAATCCCGGCTATTGAGCTGATTTGATATTGAATTCATCCTTATTAAAAAGGTAGAGTATTTATATACTCTACCTTTATTGCTTAAACGATCAACCGCTTCATTATTGTTTAATTTTAGTTTGATGAGAATTGTTTGCAAGCTCCTGTTGTTACCTGCTTTCATTTGTTTAATCGCATGCAATAGCAAAAAGACTTTATTTAAGGCGCTCGCCTCTGACCGGACCGGCATCCGTTTTTCAAATAACATTGTTGAAAATGATTCTGTCAATCCCATCAGTCTTACCAATATTTATAACGGAGGCGGTGTTGGTATCGGAGACTTCAACAACGATGGCCTCCAGGATATATACTTTACCGGAAACATGGTTTCAAACAAATTGTATTTAAACAAGGGTAACATGCAATTTGAAGACATAACGAAGAAGGCAGGCGTAACCGGGGAAGGCAAATGGTGCAGAGGCGTTGCGATCGTTGATATTAACAATGACGGGTTGCCTGATATGTATGTTTGCGCATCTATGGACAAAAACCCGGAGAAAAGGAAGAACCTGCTTTATGTAAACCAGGGCATAGATAAAAACGGTATCCCGGTTTTTAAAGATTTGGCTGCAGCCTATGGATTGGATGATACCACTCATTCTACTATGGCCGCTTTTTTTGACTATGATAACGACGGCGACCTCGATATGTACCTTGTAGTAAACCAGATTGTACCAACGGTCAACCCCGCTACTTTCAGGCCTAAAATTAAGGACGGCTCTTTCCCCAGCACAGGGAGATTGTATCGAAACGACTGGAACGATACCCTGAAACATCCTGTATTTACTAATGTTACCAAACAGGCAGGACTTACCATTGAAGGTTACGGGCACGGCGTTACCATAGCTGATTTTAATAAAGATGGGTGGAAAGATATTTTTGTAACGAATGATTTTATATCAAACGATCTTCTTTACATAAACAATCATGATGGCACGTTTACCGACAAAGCCGCCTCTTATTTCAAACATACTTCCGCTAATGGAATGGGTCAGGACGTTATAGATATAAACAACGACGGTTTATCGGATGTAATAGAACTCGACATGAACCCTGAAGACAACTACCGGAAAAAAATGATGTTGAGTTCGTCCGGTTATCAGACTTTTCAAAACAGTGATTACCTTAATTATCAATACCAGTATGTAAGAAACGGACTGCAGGTTAACCAAGGACCGCGGGTGAATGGAAACGACTCAATGGGCGATCCTGTTTTTAGTGACGCCGGGTACCTCGCAGGAATATCAGAGACAGACTGGAGCTGGTGCCCGCTCGTGGCAGATTTTGATAATGACGGTTTTCGTGACCTGGTCGTTACAAACGGCTACCCCAAAGATATTACCGATCATGACTTTATCACCTTCCGCCAGCAGGCTTCTTCGGTAGCTACCACAGCATTTACCATGAAGCAGGTACCCCAGGTTAAACTGCACAAATACGCTTTTCATAATAATGGAAACCTGACTTTTAACGACGTTTCAAAAGACTGGGGCTTTACCGCTGTTACGTTTTCTAACGGGGCAGCCTATGCGGATCTGGATAATGACGGCGACCTGGATATCATTGTAAATAATATTAATGATGAAGCTTCCGTTTTTGAAAATCAACAAATGAATACCGATCCGAAAAACAATCATTATCTCGGCATCCGTCTCCTGGGCGATTCTTTAAATATCAACGGGCTTGGCACATGGATAGAATTGTATTATGGAAGAAAGCAACAGGCCTATGAACAAACGCCTTACCGCGGCTATCTTTCCTCTATGCCGGTGAATCCGCAATTTGGTCTTGGCAATATTGATGTTGTAGATTCTGTGGTAATTAAGTGGCCCGATGGCGAAAAGCAAGTGATTAATAATGTTGCCGCCAATCAGATTGTGCAGATCAATAAAAAAAACGCGCGGCTCGTTTATTCGTGGTCAAAGCCCATCCTGGCAGCCAATACACTTTTTAAAGACATAACAAATACTGCCGGTATCTCTTACGTCCACAACCAAAAAGATTTTGTTGATTTTAATATTCAAAAATTACTGCCACATAAATTTTCTGAATACGGGCCTGCTCTTGCAGCAGGTGATTTAAATGGTGACGGATTAGATGATTTCATCGAAGGAGGTAATTCTTCTTACGGCGCAGTTATTTTTTTGCAGCAGGATAACGGCAGCTTTTCACAGACACAACTATTGTCTTCGCCTCAAGCTAACACGCAGGTTTCTCAGGATATGGGTATCACATTATTTGATGCCGATGGTGATGGTGACCTGGATCTTTATATTACGCATGGTGGGTATGAAAGCAAGCCCAACACGAATGCCTACCAGGATAAATTTTATATAAATGACGGCAAAGGAAAATTTGTAGTTGATTCATTAGCGCTTCCTCAAAATTTTACCAGTAAGTCCTGCGTAAGAGCCATCGATTATGATAAAGACGGTGATCTTGATCTTTTTATCGCCGGAAGGGTAGACCCCTGGAATTACCCCAAAGCCGTATCGAGTTATATATACAGGAATGATTCTAAAAACGGGCAGCTAAAATTTACAGACGTAACCAGTGAGGTAGCCGGCTGTTTAAATAATATAGGCCTCGTCTGCGATGCTATGTTTACTGACTTTGATAATGATGGCTGGCCTGATCTTTTGATCGCGGGAGAATGGATGCCCGTCACTTTTTTAAAAAATGATAAAGGTGTATTTAAGAATGTAACGGCAGCCTCAGGAATCAGCGATCAAACGGGTTGGTGGAACAGCATAGTGGCGGGAGATTTTGATAATGATGGCGATACAGATTACGTGATAGGCAATCTTGGAGAGAATTCATTTTATAAAGCCGCCCCTCAGTACCCCGTTTCTATTTACGCCAAAGATTTTGATAACAATGGAAGTTTCGATGCTTTCCCGGCTTTGTACCTTCCTGCAAGTCAGGAAGATCCTTCAAAAAAAGATTTTCCCGCTCAAACACGAGACGATATCGTAAAGCAGATGATCGGAATGCGATCGGTATTTCAGAATTATAAATCGTATGCTGTATCAACCATAGACCAGCTTTTTACAAAAGAACAATTAAAAGACGCATTGATTTTAAAAGCCAATAATCTAAAATCATGCTATTGCAGAAATGATGGTAATGGAAAATTCACCCTGACTCCATTGGCGCTTCAGGCGCAACTCTCCGCTTTGAACGGCATGATAGCGGACGATTTTGATGGGGATGGGAAACTTGATCTGATTATAAATACCAATGACTTTGGTACCGACGTAACAGTGGGGCGTTATGACGCGCTCAATGGACTAATGCTAAAAGGTGATGGCAAGGGTTCCTTCAAACCGCAAACAATACTTGAAAGTGGCATTTATATTCCCGGTAATGGCAAAGCATTAGTTACTTTAAGAAGTAAAGATGGTAAGTACCTGGTTGCAGCTGCGCAAAACCGTGGTCCCCTTAAACTTTTTGAATTGAAGAAAGATGTGTCTAACATCAGTTTGCTTCCTGACGAAGTAAGCGCTCAGGTAAAATATAAAAATGGTTCGTTGCGTAAACAGGAATTTTATTATGGTTCTTCTTTTCTTTCTCAATCGGCAAGGTTTATAAACATAGATCATAACGTTTCATCTGTAACCATAAACAATACAATTGGAAAAATCAGGAAGATAATTTTCTAAGGATGTTTTCAAATTATCCAACAAGGAAGATAAAAAAAATAGTAGGATCAGCGATCAGTAACAAGCTATCGTTCGATGGCTTTAACCGGACGATAGCAACAGGGCGATATAATCACGGTAACAGTAAACAATTGTTACACCACACTGTCTTCTTACCAGGTTTAAAAAAACGAAATGATTGCTGATTTAAAAACAATAAATAAATACTTTTCGGGGATTTTATTATTGACACAGGTAGTTGTCCTTTTTTCATGTAACGATTTTAAAAAAAATCGTACGCACCAGGGCGTCCCGGATTCAAATATTACAAAAGGAAAACATTTGGCAACTATTTACTGCCAATCCTGTCATCTTCTTCCCGATCCTTCTTTACTCGATGCAAAACATTGGGAAACCGGTGTGATACCCGGTATGGGGCCACGGTTGGGAATATTTGATTATGGATTTAATCACTATCCGTCCAGCAGGAATGATATTAGCCTTGATAGAAATTATTATCCTTCCAAACCGGTTATAGGCACGCAGGATTGGCAATACATTATTGATTATTATACGTCAGTATCGCCGGATTCATTGCCGCAACAGCAAAGAAAATATCTGGTAAAAAAAAGTGCTGATTTATTTAATCTCGAAATACCTGACCATCTGAATAATATACCAACGACCTGTTTCGTTCAGATTGACACGCTGTCTTCACCACGCAGGATAGTTATCTCAGACATGGTATCAAAAAATATTTTTCATTTTAATAATGCCGGGAGGTTGATCGATTCCTTCCATAATATAAGCCCTGTTGTTGACATAGAAAAAGAAGCGGAAAGTATGATAGCCTGCAATGTTGGTATAATGAAACCCAATAATGGAAAATATGGAAGCATCGTCCGGCTTTCAATGGAGGCGGATGGAAAATTGAAAGTTGATAGCACGCTGAAACTGACTAACCTCGCCAGGCCTGTCCAGGTCAGTCCCGTTGATCTAAATAAAGATGGTAAAACAGATTATCTTATTTGTGAATTTGGCAACCTTACCGGTGCTTTATCCTGGGTGGAAAACAGTGGAAATAACCAGTACCGCTATCATGTATTACGCGCCGCCCCGGGTGCCATCAAAGCATATATCGACGATGTAAATCACGATGGACTTGCTGATATATGGGCATTGTTCGCCCAGGGGGATGAAGGCCTGTTTTTATTTACCAATGAAGGCAATGGTAAATTTAAACAGGAAGAAGTGCTGCGCTTCCAGTCCATTGCAGGGTCTTCTTATTTTGAATTCGCCGATTTCAATCACGACGGCCATCCCGACATCTTATATACCTGTGGCGACAATGCCGATTATTCTCTTGTGCTGAAACCTTATCACGGCGTTTACATTTATTTAAATGATGGTAGCAACCATTTTAAGCAGGCTTATTTCTTTCCGATGCATGGCTGTTTTAAAGCCATGGCAAGGGATTTTGACGGCGACGGAAATCTTGATATCGCCGCTATTTCTTTCTTTGCCGATTATGTACATCACCCCGAAGAAAGTTTTATCTACCTTGAAAATAAAGGCAACCTAGATTTCCAGCCTTATACAATACCGGGTACCAACGTTGGCAGATGGTTGACGATGGATGCTGCTGATCTCGACGGTGATGGTAAAAAAGATATTATCCTTGGAAATTTCTCCTTAGGGGCGGAATCTATTCCATCATCAAAAAACTGGAAAGATGGACCACCTTTTATTGTGTTAAAAAACATTATTAAAAAATAATTAGTGTTATGTCAGTCTTTAAAAACGTCGATTACAAGTTGACATAAAAATAAAATTTATATCAGTCTGCATTAATATCATTTAAGAAACATTGTTTTGCCATGTTTGATTTTTTAAAAAAAGTGTATGTATTGATCTGTTCATTATTGCTGTTAGCTGCCTGCCAACATAAAAGCATTGTTCCATTGCGGCCTAATGCTGACATCCTTCATCAAAATGAAGACATGCTTACACAGGTTATTATTTACGATGTTTTTACCCCACCCGTTGCCGGAAGGATCTATGTTTATTCGGCTCTTGCATCTTATGAAGCAGTCAGGTTCAGTAAAAAAGGGGCAGCATCTATAGCAGAAAAGTTACATGGCTTTGGAAAAATGCCACGCCCGGAAATCAATAAGTCATATAATTATACCCTTGCTGCTACAAAGGCATTTTTTACAGTTGTCCGTAATGTAAAAGTTTTCTCTATAGACTCATTGAAGGATTATGAAGCCTCCGTATACGATAATTTTAAAGATAATATAGACGACACCGTCTTCCGTCGATCAGTAGCTTTTGGGGAAGCGGTAGGTAATGCTATTCTTGAAAGGGCCAAAACAGATGGCTATCTTGCTTCGAGGGGTAAACCGAAACACCTGGGCAGCGAGGAGCCCGGTAAATGGCGGCCAACTCCACCTGATTATATGGATGGAGTAGAATGGTGCTGGAACACCATGAAACCTTTGTTAATGGATTCGGCTTCGCAATTTATGACACCGCCACCGCCACCATACAGTACCGATACAAACAGTATTTTTTTTAAAGGTGTAAAAGAGGTCTATCAAATAAATAAGAACCTGACAACAGAGCAGAAAATTATTGCTCAGTATTGGGATGATAATCCGTTTGTAATTGAGCATTCGGGGCACATGATGTTTGGTAATAAAAAAATTACCCCTGGTGGCCATTGGATGGGTATCACGGCTATCGCATCAAAGCTTACAAAAGCTGATGAAGTAAAAACAGCATTCGCTTATGCGCTAACTTCCATTGCCCTGTACGATGCGTTTATTTCGTGCTGGGATGAAAAATACAAAACTAATTATGTAAGACCTGTTACTGTAATCAACGAAACGTTTGATAACACCTGGACTCCCTTTTTACAAACCCCGCCTTTTCCTGAATACACTAGTGGTCACAGTACCATAACCCGTGCCTCTGCAACCGTGCTAACCCGGTTATTTGGAGATCATTTTTCGTTTCAGGATACAAGCGACCTGCGGTATATAGGCCTCCAGCGACATTTTGATTCTTTTGTACAGGCGGCTGATGAAGCTTCTATCAGCCGTGTTTACGGTGGGATACATTTCAGGGTGAGTATAGATGCCGGAGCAAGGATGGGTAAACAAATCGGGGAACTAATTATTGATAAAATCATTAAATAATAATTTTATTATTTATCCTGGCAGCACGAATGCTGACATCTATAAATTTAATTGTGGATGAGATTCTTTGCGCCAGTTAACTCGTCTGCCTACAATAAATTTAAGTACAAAGCGGTCTGTGAAAGAGGTAATACCGACGCCTGCTCCGGTATTAAATTCCCATTTGGCGTTATTCAGCAGATCAACCGAAACAAAAATCGCATCACTCTGCTCCGATAATTTATCCGGGCTATTTAAATACCCGACGTTACCATAATATTCTATCCCAACTGCTGCACTTTTTAAAAGCGTGTAACTTACTTTTATGTTAGGTTCAAAAGTTGGTGTTGACTTTTCATATTTGCTCTTCAAAGAAATGCCAAGTGTCGGATTAAATGATACGTACCATTTTGCCCATTGTTTATCTACGATAGGCCTTATCTCGATGTTCCAGGTACTGGTAGAAAACTGTGCCTTTTGATAACCAACTTCAGTAGATAAACTTAAGCCCACCGGCAGATGCCAGTTTAGAGGCGCCATAACTCTTGGTCTCAGATGGCTTCCCACTACCTGGTATCCGTGTCCCGGAATATATGCAGTGAACAGGTAAGCGCCAATTTCAAAAAAACTGTTGATACCGGTAGTGATCTCCAACGTTTCATGCAATGCATGATTGCTGGGAAGAACATCTTTTAAATTTCTCTTTTCCCCTCTGAATGTATAATTGCTATGAAGTTCAAACATACTCGAACCCGGCAATTGTGTTTGTGATCCATAAACCTGTATCTCGTAATTATCCTGGGTGTTACCCAAATAAAAAGCAAACATAAATAAACCGGTAATATATCTTTTCATGTTGAATCTTCTTTCTACTTTGAATGACACCAGCAGTGCCAGAATCAAAAATAATATTCTTTACGCTTCTTTACGTACGCTATAAATTGAATTCTTTATCAGCCCTGCCATCTTCCTCTTACTCGTGTATAATTTACACAGATGATTAATTTTTTGTATTATTTTCGCTGCTTTACAAATCACTCTTCATGACAATACATTTTTATCTTCGTTATCACACACAGATGGGGCAATCCATCAGCTTACGACGCAACCTGCAGGAACCAGGTAATATGGTGCAGGAGATTATCCTCATGCAATATATGAATGATGAATTCTGGCACGCGGCAGTTGAAGTTGCTACCGGTAAGGGTGTTAAACTTAATTATAATTATTCTATCACTGATTCAACAGGTGAAGAAGTACTTGAAGGCGGTCATGACAGAACAATTGATCTTGGTAAACCTGCAACGGAAACAATAGAATGTATAGACACCTGGAACTTCGAAGGCGCTTATGAAAATGCTTTTTTCACTTCTCCTTTTCAGGAAGTGCTGCTTGCCGATAGTACCACAAAGGGTAAGTCTAAACCCGTTAAAAATTTCACTCATATTTTTAAAGTAAAAGCTCCGCTGCTAAAAAAAAACCAGGTGCTTTGTATCACCGGTAACGCTCCTGTTTTTGGTGACTGGAAAAAAGACGAAGTACAGCTGCTCACAAAAGAAGGCAACTGGTGGACACTTAAAATTACGATTCCCGATGAAACTTTTCCCATCCAGTATAAATATGGAATTTATAATACCAAGGAAAAGCAAACAGGACTACTGGAAGGAAATGAAAACCGATATCTGCATGGAAATTCATCGCATCATTCCCTAACCATTCTTCATGATGGCTTTGCAAGACTTCCCAACAATACCTGGAAAGGCGCAGGCGTGGCAATACCGGTATTCAGTCTTAAAAGCCGCAACAGTTTTGGAGTAGGTGAATTCACCGATCTGTTATTATTAGCCGATTGGGCCAGGGAGGCAGGATTGAAGCTTATCCAGATTTTACCGGTCAACGATACCACTGCTACACATACATCAGCGGACTCGTATCCATACGCAGCTATCTCGGCCTTTGCCCTGCATCCTATTTATATCAATTTAGAAAAGGTGGCAGGTAAGAAACATGCAGCCTTGTTGAAACCTTTAAAGAAAAAACAAAAAGAATTAAATGATGCGCCTGTCCTGGATTACAAACAGGTGATGCAACTTAAACTCGCCACGTTGAAAGAACTCTTTATAGCACAGCGGGAAGCTTATCTTGATGATCCGTTGTTCTTCGAATTTTATCAGAAGAACAGGGACTGGCTGGTACCTTATGCCGCTTTTTGTTACCTGCGTGATAAGTTCGGCACTGCTGATAACAGCCACTGGAAGCAATATAAAGAGTATGATAAGGCCGCTGTCGAAAAGCTGGTATCGCCTAAAGCAAAACATTACGACGACATATTCCTTAAGTATTTTATACAATATCATTTACACCTGCAGCTTAAAGAAGCCACGGAGTACGCGCATAAAAAAGGCATCATTTTAAAAGGTGATATCCCGATTGGCGTATACCGCTACAGTGTTGAAACCTGGACCAGTCCTGCATTGTACAACCTTAATATGCAGGCAGGTGCGCCCCCCGATGATTTCGCAGTGAAAGGTCAGAACTGGGGTTTCCCCACTTACAACTGGCAAAAAATGCAGGAAGACGGCTTTGCCTGGTGGCGACAGCGCTTTGAACAGATGAGTAATTATTTTGATGCTTTCAGAGTAGATCATATCCTTGGATTTTTCAGGATCTGGTCTGTACCCGATAACGCGGTGGAGGGCATCATGGGTTATTTTGTGCCTGCTATCCCTGTGCATATCGTTGAATTCAGCGAAAGGCAAATATGGTTTGACCATGACCGTTATACCAGGCCTTTCATAAGTGATGAAGTGCTGGATACTATTTTTGGAGACATTGCCAATCACGTAAAACAAGAATTCCTCGATGATGGCGGCGGGATGTACCAGCTAAAAGAAGCTTTTAACACTCAGCAAAAAGTTGCAGCGTTTATTGATGGCGTGGTAACAACCGATGAGAACAACGCTATCAAAATTGGTCTGTTCGATCTTATTTCAAACGTACTCTTTTTTGAAGTGCTCGGTTCGGAAGGTACGCAATATCACTTCCGTATCGACATGCAGAAAACATCCTCCTTTAACAATCTTGATGAGCATACGAAGAGCCAGTTAAAGGATTTGTATGTAAATTATTTTTACCGGCG
>Ga0123336_10002992_pt1 | contig 14409 bp, 12 predicted proteins | sample SSSSmetaG_FD_96466 | JGI IMG/M metagenome (GOLD analysis project Ga0123336, IMG submission 96466) | Glacier valley bacterial and archeal communities from Borup Fiord, Nunavut, Canada, to study Microbial Dark Matter (Phase II) - ​SSSS metaG | ecosystem: Environmental > Aquatic > Freshwater > Ice... | reverse complement strand
GCTTGTGTAGGATCGCTGGCGTCGAACCGTTGCCCGGCTAAAGCGCGGGCTGCCCGGCAAAATTAGCGTCAGCGGCGCAGTATAATGGTACAGCCTGTTGAAAAACCCCGGCAGGCGGTTCTAAGGATCGGAAGACTGCCCTGCCTGTCCGCGCGCTGGCGCATTCAGCGCCTGTAGACCGCCAATAGGGGGTGGATACGTTTCGACACGGCGGCTGGGGCAGCCTCCAGCGGGTGACGCCGAGTTTTTCAACAGGCTGGGTAGTTATCCTGCGTGTTGTAGCGTTTCGTCAGCAAGCTAAGTAGAGGCCAGTAGCATATGAAACATAACCCCCCCAGTCTCCCCAGCAAACGTGCGTTGCTTAGCTGTCTTCTGCTGCTCGGCGGCAGTGCGGTGTTTGCCTCAGCCTGTGGGCCGAGCCAGGCGTTAGAGGCCACTGGGCCTAACGCGCAGTTACCCAGCACCGACCTAGCCAGGCTCGCCGCCACGACCATGAAAGCTTACCAGAGCTACCATATGGAGTTTCACGGCGGCGTACCCTCGCAAAGCGTTCAGATGAGCCGCAATATGACCATCACAGCGGACCTGCAATTCGGAGGTAAGGGTTCGGCCGTCGCGATGAACGATGACGGCAAGATTGAAGGCGCTCCCAGCTTGATGCTCGGTATGGGGCCGACGGGACTTAGGATTCGGGATACAAAAGACGGGTGGTTCGAGAGCGCCGACAACGGGAAAACCTGGTTCAAGGCCACTACCGATACCCCTGGCGGCTTCCTGATGGGTATGTTTGGCGTCTTGTGGAACGCGCGTCCGTCCGCGGTGGCAAGTGCGACTCCGTACCCCAGTGCCGGGGAGGACATGGTCAAAGCACTGACGTTCCAAGACGGCGACCCGCGAGTTGAGCAGATCGACGGCGTACTCACCAGGCATATTGTGGCACGCCTGGGTGCTGCAACCCAGACACCCGACCTATTAACTCAGTCGAGTCGGGGCGATCCGTGGCGTGGGGGTACGCGCGAAGTCGAAATGTGGGTTACCACAGACATTTCGCCAACCATCATGCAGATGGTCGTACAAGGGGGCAATCCGGTCGCCCAGAACCAATTGGCTCCGGCGCAGGCGCTCGCCTTCAGCCCCGATGGGCATATGCTAGCCGTCGCGCACGGTCACGCTGCTGACTGGACGGTGCGCGTTTGGGACCTAAGCCGCCCAGGGCAGCCGGCCGCGCTCCTGAAGAAACTCACGAGCGCAGGCGGGCCATTTGGCTCGGTGGCCTTCAGCCCTGATGGCAGATGGCTGGCCGCCGGTGTCGAGAGCGATGGGGTTCCGAGCAGTGTTTACCTGTGGGATGTCGCCGCGCTTGATGCGCAACCAACGCTGTTAGCGGTACCCGGCTCTGCTAAGTCGGTGGCTTTTGGTAATGGCGGACAGCTGCTCGCGGCAGGGACTTCAGTTGGTGTGTATCTGTGGGACGCGCCGTTCAAGGATAAATCGCCCAGAAAGCTCACAGGCTCTGCAGGTGTATTGGTCAACGTGGTGCAGTTCAGCAAAGTGCACCTAGCGGCGGGTACGCTCAACGCCGGCGTGCTGGTGTATGACCTCAAGCAGGCCCAAGCCGCGCCAACTAGCCTCCCGCATCAATGGGTGCAGGGCCTTGCCTTCAGCCCGGACGGGCAACTGCTCGCCTCGGCAGGGGACTTCCAAATGAACAACGGAGACGCACTGAAACTCTGGAATCTGAAGCAGCTCCAACCGACCCCCGTGGTGCTCAAGAAAGACGAAATTGGTAACATGACTGTGGCGATCAGCCCCGACAGTAAGTGGCTCGTAGCGGTTGACCGTGCAGGAAGGCCCGCCCTTTGGGAGCTGGCGCGGTTAGCGCAGAGCGGACAAGTGACACCCTCTGTCGTACTCTCCGTGCCGCAAGGAGAGACGGTAGGTACGGTCGGGTTCGATCCGAGCGGAAAGGTTTTGGCAGCTACTGCGGGCACCGGCGTGCTGCTCTGGCAGCTTGCAGACGTTGGCAAGGAGCCGGGGACGACAATGCCTGCGCCGACCCTGATAAGGGAGGATGCCCAGGTTACCGATGCGCCGTATATGCTACGCTGGAAATGGAGTAAATTCAACGCTGACTTTGGCGAGGTAACGGCACCTCCTCCCGACACGGTGAAAAATCCGTAGGGAGCAGGAGATCGCGTTACCCGCCCAGCGCCGCAACCGCCTCCGACATCGGTGCCCAGTGCCGTGCTCGGAGAGCACTAAAAAGTCGGGGAGTCTCGCAAAATTCCGCTGAAGAGTTCAGCGAGCCTCTAAGAATAAGAAGAGCGCCTGCTGCACTACCAGACCCCCCGACTTTTTAGTGCTCTCGAGCAGCTGGCCTCTGATTAGCTTTTCGCCGAAAGACTACAACGCGCAGTATAACTATACAGCGTGTTGAAAAACCCAGAGTAGAATGGATGGGCGCTATTCTGGTGATGCAGGTGCGGCGATTTTAACTGGAGTTACGAATTCGTAGGCACAAAATTGAACCGTGTAGCCGATCTGCATACCCAAGAACTGGTCCTTCGGGAGTTTTGCAACAGGCTGTAAAAGTATCCTGCGCCTCCGAAGCTAATTTTGCAGCCTGGGCTGAATTTTAGCTTTGCGCTGATCCTATGGGGACGCGCCGCCAGGGATGCATAATTCCTACAGCCTGTTGAAAAACCCCCGGCCGTTGTTGTGGTGCGCTATGGTAGACCCCACTTATGGCGACCCTCGCTCACAATTCGGCGGCTTAGGCGCCCTCAAGGCCCAAATTCCGACGCTAATCGAGCTAGCGGTACCATCAAAATGGCTCCTGGGAGGTTTTTCAACAGGCTGTCCTAGTTATCCTGCGCCTTGCTCCTGGAATCGCACGTTATCCTGCGCGTTGTAGGTTTCCGTCAGAATGCTAAGTAGAGGCCAATATCATTGGCGTCCACGCCGACCGTATCGCCATCGATGCCCCCCCAGAATTGGGCGGCAAAACGTAAATAGAATGTTTGCCGTAGTAGAGGCTGAACAGCTGTAGCGCGGTTCCACACGCACAGGCTAAACGGGGATCGATCGTTAGCACTATATCAGGGTCCTGGTCGTAAGGCAGCGGCGCGGGTTCGGGCATGGGCGGGCTCCTTTCCGGTAGGGGCGCACGGGGGCGGTCCCCCGGTGCCGGCGTAACGGGCTATGGTTCGGCGTAGTCCAAGAAACGGAGGTAGCCACAGGCGGAGCAGCGCGCCGATTCGTCGCCGACGTGGAGCGGGCCGGCGCACGTCGGGCACCCGCCCGCTTGTAGATGCCCAAAGCGCTGGGGCCGCCGCCAGTGGATGCACCAGTAGGCAACCAGGTCGCGCGCCGCCGCGCCGCCGCGGCAGGGCCGGCGGTCGGCGCTGCCGGAACGCAGCACCCGCCGTGGTCGGAGGCGGCGATAGCCCGGTCGGCGGGCGGGGACACAGGGGCGGCCCGCCGGCGTGCGCCCGCGATAGCGAAACGCATGAGCGGGGCAATAGATATAGCAGGAGTGGTCAGGCCGCGCCGCGATCTGCACCCGCCAGCCCGGCGGCAGTTGCGTGGCGAGATCCCACAGCCAGGGTGCATCGGCCAGGGGGCCGATGCGGCCACAGCCCGGCGCGTCACAGGTGGCCCACGCCGCCTGGAAGGGGGAGTCAGGCGGCGGGTTGGTTGGTGCGTCCATTGGAAACTCCTTGCAAGAGGGGCGGGGGCGGATTAGTCGTATGCGGCGTTACTGCGGATAGAGTCCTCGATGTATGCGTCGTCGGTGCTGCCGCGGATGTAGCCGCAGCTGAGGCAGACGGCGGCGTCGTCGTAATCGACGTGGAGCCTGCCGTCGCAGGTGGGGCACGCACCCGGCTGTAGATGCCCCTGCGGGTGCGGGATGCTCCAGCGCACGCCAAAGGTTGCGACGAGGGCGCGGGCCGACGCACCGCAGCTACAGGGCCGGCGGTCGGTGCTGTAGGCGCGCAGCACCCGGCGCGCAGCGAGGCGGCGATAGCCCGGTCGGCGGGCGGGGCGACACCGCCGCCCCTGGGGGGTGCAACCGCGATAGCGGAACGCATGCGCGGGGCAATAGGTATAGGGTGGGGTGATGCGTGTCGGCGCCGGTTGGATGCACCACCCCCGTGGTAGTTCTATCGCGAGATTCCACTGCCAGGCTGCGATGTCCATCCAGACGCTCACGTCACAGCCCGGCACGTCACAGGTGACCCAGGTAGCCGGGAAGAGCGAGTCGGGCGGCAGTTCGGTCATAGCGGCGGGTCCTTTCCGTCCGGCGCGGCCCCCTCGACGACTGGGGGCCGCGCCGGCGTGAGGTACGTTTAGGCGGCGATAGGGGCCGTCTCCGCCGCGTCGGGGGTCACCGCCGGGGCCGGCCAGGGTTGGTCCAGGGTCTGCGCCGCTGCGGCCGCGACCGCGTAGAGCCGCAGCAAGGTCGGCCGGTAGCGATCCAGCGCCGTTTGCGCCCGCGCCAGGGCGTAGCTGCTCACCTGGTCGTCGGGCCCGGCCTGCACCAGCGCCTGCTCCCAGGCTTCTTTGGCGCGCCAGGCCGCCGTGTGCAGGGCGTTGAAGTGGGCTATCGCCGCCCGCCCGGCCGTCAACTGCGCCGCCGCCAGCAACAACGGGTGCGACTCTGGGCAGAACACAAACACCTGGAGTCCCCGCCGGGTGGCAATGTCTACCATATGGGCAGTCCCTGGGCTGCGTCAGGTGGGGGTCGTGGGGAGTAATCGGAGCAACACATCCAGAGCCAGATCACTGATGCCGTACAGTGCGTCTCCCACATCCTGGGCCACAGCGGGATCCAACTGCACCTGCCAGCCACAGCCCAGGCAGCGAATCTGCGTGAGATCGGCCGTACAGTGCAGCCGAGCGGCACAGGCCGGACAGGGCGGTAGATGGATCAAAGCATCGCGGGGTGGGCGACCGCCCACCCCGCGATAGAGCGCCACGGTTCGTAACCAGTCGAGAAAGGCGGCATAGGGTTGCGCGCCCTTTTTGTAGTTGCAGGCGGCACAGCAGGTGACGACATTCTCCGGCACGTAACCGGCCGTGTTATCGATCCGGTCAATGCCGTTGTAGACGAGTTCGCTCCAGGCACTGCGCTTGCGGGTCGCCGGCGGACTACCACAGTAGTGACACTCCCCATCAATCAGGACCAGGATCGCCGCGTCCGACAGGGTACAGGGCAGCCCCTTTTTCCGTGCCCGCTCTCGGTATGCGCCGATGACCTGATTACGCAGTGACCGGTTCTCCGGTAAGCGCTTCGTCAGCTGCGGCTTGCCCTTGCGCAGGCAGCCGCAACTGCGGGTGTGCCCGTTTTTCAGCTTGGCGCTAGACACAATAACCTCCCGTCCGCATTGACAGCGGCAGCGATACCACGGCCGCCCGCGTCGTTCCAGCAGCGGGGTCAGCACCGTGAGACGGGCAAAGGTTTGCCCGCTGAGATCCTCGCGGGGGCAGCGGGTGCAACTCCCGTTATTGCCATTGATCAACTGGGCCGTGGGGACGATGACCGTATTGCCACAATCACAATGGCACTCCCAGCAGCGCCGTCCCTCCTCATGGACCACCCGCAGGGCGACCAGCCGCCCGAAGCGGCGGCCAGTGAGATCAAGCACACGCATGAGCTGCACCTCGCCCTTGTGTCGTTCTATCCACCAGTGCCATTGCGCGACTCCTTTCGTGGATCGGTACCGCATACTAACGTGCGCCCTGCCGGCGATCAGGGGGCCCGCCCGAACAGCAGGCCGAGCCACCCGTCGAGGGGCAGATCGCGGATGCCGCTGTAGCTGTCCTGGAAATCCTGGGCTTCCGCCGGGCTGAGGGTGGCCTGCCCGCCACAGCCGGGACACTGGATATGCGGTGCGCCCGATCCGACCACAAGTAGCGCCCCACAGACCGGGCAGGGCAGGTCGGACGGATGGGTTGTACTGGGTGGGGGCGGTAGCAGCGCCTGGTGCGTGACCACGCGGCCAATCCAGGCCAGGAACGCGTCATACGATTGCGCCCCTTTTTTGAAGTTGCAGTCGCGGCAACACGTCACGACATTGCCCGGCAGGTAGCCCTGGGTGTTGTCCAGGCGGTCAATGCCGTTGTAGACAAAGAAACTACCATGGCCCTCCTGCCGTGTGGACGGCGGGCGGCCACAGTAATGACAACGGCCGGCCAACAAGATAAGGAAATCGGCGCGGGCGAGGGTACAGGGTAGATGCTTGGCGTGGGCTGTACGGCGATACGAGTCGATGACGCGATTGCACAGTGCCTGGCCCGCCGGTAAGCGGAAGTGTCGTTGGGGACTTGTGTGGGGCATAAGAAAGGCTCCTCGGACAGCTAAATTGGGTACCCGTCAAAACAGCGCACGCTGGGTGAAGCCGGCGTGTCGCAGGTCAAGGGGCATCGGATCGGGGTTACGGCCACCATCCTAAAATTTCGGCGCAGGAGCTATGCGGACGCGCAACCAATGTGGTAGGCAGTGCCCTGACGGGGTGCCGGTTGCCCTACTTTTTCTCCGTTGCCGGGATCGTCGAGCGCGTAACGGGTCGCACAGAGGCACCAAGGTTTCCGCGTGAGGGTCATGGCTCAGTTCTGCACCGGCTCGCCTGTAAGGTTCTCCTGCGCGTGTGGTGGGGGCGTATGTGGTTGGCGCCGGCGGGACCGGGGTCCGCGCTAGCTCCCGCCATACCGCCCACCGCAAGTTGCGCGGGTCAAAGCCGCGCCTGCGCGCCGCCCGGCGAGTTTTTGAGCGCAGCCTTGCCCAATTTTGCCGGGCCAAATTGGGTCAACAAACTCGCCGGGGGGTCGGTTTGACGCGCATAGCAACTTAGGCGCGCGCGCCGGCGGTGGGAGAATGAGCGGGGGCTAGTAGAGGCACCACGATGCCCCAGGTGGCTCGATACGCCCGACGCACGCGGCGGGACAGAGTGGGGGTGAGCCGGAGGGGAGGACCAGAACCGGGAACGGGGAACCTGGAGCTAGGAGGCCGTGCGTCGGCCATCGGGTATGCCAGGAGCTAAAAGCGACCACCGGCGTGCGGGACCACGCCAGCGGCAGGGACAGGGGAGTAGGGGACAAGGACTGGGTAGGCAGCAGGGCCGTAACCTCAACCGATGGGTTGTGTGCGCGGTTGTACACCAAGCTGACCGCACCCACCCTCTGTGTCAAGATCAATCGTCTACTGGGTAAGCCGAGTTCTTACAGATCAAAGCCCTGGCTTGGCCCAACTAGCACATCGCCCTAATAGTGGCGGCTTTAGTGTATATCACTTTTACATGAGTCGTGTTCTAGACCGGCGAGTGGCCTAGGTGGGCGGCGGGTTGCTGCTGGTGCTGGTTGCGGTGGTGTTGTGGTGGTTACCACGGGGTGGTGGGTGACTGTTTCTGCATTACTTTCCGCTCCTGCACGAGGCTACCCGTGGATTGCTATTACTAGAGCCTGTTATGCACTTTGAAGTCGGATAATGGTACAATAAGGATATGGAACGAATCCCTTACCCCACTGATGTTAGCAACGAAGAGTGGGTCGTTGTCGTACCTTACCTGACTTTGATGACCGAAGATGCGCCCCAACGCGCATATCTGTTGCGTGAGTCGTTCAACGGCTTACGCTGGCTGATACACGCGGGCGCGACGTGGCGGTTGCTGCCCCATGATTTGCCACCCTGGTGGGCCGTCTATGGACAAGCCCACCGCTGGCTGCGGGCCGGGGTCTTTGAACGCTTGGTGGATGACTTGCGCGCGCTGCTGCGGGTGGCGCTGGGGCGTGAACCGGACCCGTCGGCAGTGATTTTCGACAGTCGCACGCTGCAATCCACGCCGGAGTCGGGCGCACGGGCGGGCTATGACGGTGGCAAACGGCGCAAAGGCAGCAAAGTGCATATAGCCGTGGACACGGTAGGGCATTTGGTGACGCTCGTGGTGACGGCGGCGAACGAACAAGACCGCACCCAAGTCGGCGCGTTGGCCGCCAGTGTGCAGGAGGTAACCGGCGGCACGGTCGAATTGGTGTATGTGGACCAAGGCTACACGGGGGCGGCCGCAGCCGGAGCGGCGGCGGACGAGGACATGCGGTTGGAAGTGGTCAAGCAGAGCGAGGTGCGGCAAGGGTTTGTCTTGCTGCCGCGGCGGTGGGTAGTCGAACGCAGCTTGGGCTGGTTGGCACGGTTCCGGCGGCTGGCCCGCGACTACGAAAGAGAACCAGAAACACTGGCAGGGTTGCATTATGTAGCCTTTGCCATTCTTATGTTGAAACGAATAGTTCAGTTACCAGATTTAAGTGCATATTCAAGTGCATAACAGGCTCTAGAACCCATCTCGTAAATATAAAGAACGATCCATTTGTTTTAGGAGGATTAAAGAGTACATCATAAACGTGATAGAAGGATTAGCTAGACCTGTGAAACTTTGATATACTGATCCTCCAGTTTCTAAGGAGGACTCACGATGCATTTGACGGACGACCAATGGGAACTCATCGAACCCTTGATTCCCCCGCCCCCGCAACGCCCGGATCGGCGGGGCCGTCCTTGGGCGGCGGCCCGCCCGCTCTTCGAGGCGGTGTTATGGGTCTTGCGCTCGGGTGCGCGCTGGACCGATCTGCCGGCGGACTATCCCCCGCCTGCGACGGCCCACCGCCGCTATCAGTTGTGGGTGGATCAAGGCGTGTTTGCCCGCTTGGCGGCCCAATTCGCCCACGATCTGCACCTGTTGGGCGAATTGGACTTAGGAGAGTGCTTTATTGACGGCAGTTTCGTGGAAGCGAAAGCCGGCGGAACGGCGGTGGGTCCGACGAAGGCCGGTAAAGGCAGCAAAATCATGGTGATTGTCGACGCGCAGGGATTGCCGGTGAGTGTGGCGGTGACGAACGCGACCCCGCACGAGGTCACTTTGGTCGAAACGACGTTGACGGAACGCTTCGTGAACGGAATGCCGGCGCGGTTGATTGGGGACAAAGCCTATGACAGTGACGGCTTGGATGCCACCCTGGCGGCGCAAGGGATAACGATGATTGCGCCGCACCGGCGCAATCGGCACCGCGCGACACAAGATGGGCGCACCTTGCGGCGCTACACACGGCGCTGGAAAGTGGAACGCTTCTTTAGTTGGCTGCAACATTATCGGCATCTAATGATCCGGTATGAATACTACGTTGAGAACTTTTTAGGTTTCGTACATCTTGCGTGTGCATTCATTTTGTTGCGCCGTATTCTTAATCCGCTCTAATGTTTACGAGATGGCTTCTAGTGATCACGGTCACTTGCACGACTGTCGTGTCCCTCTTTTTCGGATTTTCCCCTCGACGTGCGTGGCACGGATATGGAAATTACTCTATAATCAGATCAAGATGGTCCAGTCTGGGGAAGTATCTTACCGACTTAGCCACTCAGCTCGATACCTGCGAAGGAATTTGCGATGCCAAAGGTTTTGGGAGAAGCACGTGTCCATTTAGATCATCTAATTCGGCGACAGAGTCTTCGCTATGTCCCTCCTTCAAATCCAGCCGCTAAACATACCGAGGCAACTCCCGCTAGCGATGTCAACGTGGGGCGGGAAGATCCGCGCGTGCGGTATGAAGATATCCGACGCGACTGGTTTACTCTGATTCGCAAGCCGGATTTTCAGCGGGAAACGAATGCCTGGAGTCCCGAGCAATGCATTTTTTTCCTAGATTCAGTCGTTCGCGGGCGGATCATACCGAGCATTATCCTCTGGCATAATCGCGAAAACACTTTCATTTATGTTCTTGATGGGGCGCATCGTCTATCCGTCATTCGCGCCTGGATGCTCGATGATTGGGGTGATAAAGCGGATAGCTATTATGCCCGTCGTGACCAAGCCTGGATTTCGGAGGTGGCTCAGGCCACCCGCGAATTAGTGCATCGCGAGATTGGGGCGTTTGCTGACTATGAGCAAGCTTTCCAAGAGTACTCACGCCTAGCGGATCATGGAGATGCTCCCAAGAAGATGATGGGGGATATTCGTTTTAGCAAGGCTAAATTCTATCAGGAAATGGTTGCCAGTCATAAGACTTTATATGTTCAGTGGGAGAATGGGGACTATAAATCCGCCGAGCAATCCTTTCTGCGCATAAACCGTAGCGGGCAGCCGCTTGATCCGTGGGAGTCGAATCTGATCGAATACCGCAAGAGTAGTTATGCGCGATCGATTATGTGTATCGCTAACGGTGGAGAACGGGGTCACTATTGGCCGGAACCCGCTGAAGAAGAAATGGCTCCAGATGTAGCGCAACTCATTACGAGCTTCAGTACCCGAGCCACGAGTATCTACAAATGTCTCTTTGTTCCTCCATATCGATTGCCGGTCTCGGACTTGAATGTGCCTTTCATGGTCGCACCAGCCTACTTCCAAAAGCATAAGTATTTACTGGAAGTGATTCCTTTAATTGCGTATCAGCAGATTGCCCTTTCCGACGAGGAGCAGTTACAGCTTCTCAAACAAGATGCTGCGGTATCGGCAGAGACCATCGTAAAGAACGCTGATTATCTTTTATCGGCCATGCATGATAAACTGGAACATCTAACGAGTCCGACCCATAGCTCAAAATCCCTCTCCATCGTCCCCCTTTTCTATTGGTACAACCAAAAGGGCCAGTATACCCGTGTGCTTTTCTACGGATTTATTTACTGGCTGTTCAGCGGTACTGATGCAGAGATCACCCAGCGAAAACTTATCTTTTCCGCCCATCGTGGTCGCTTCGAACGGATTCTCTTTGATCTTAAGTCCCAAATTTCCACCCTACAAGAGAAGGGAGGGGCCGGGCTGAAAGGCACCCCCCGTGTGGCGCGCTTCTTCCAGAGCTTTGTGGATCTACTTAACCGCGAAGCTGCATTAGCTGGTGATTCTTCTGAGTTACGGGACGCGGTCGTTGGCCTGATTGATGGACGTGACCACCTAGCTAGCGGCCGTGCCCCCACTCCGAAGCGGAGCCGACTCTACAGTACAGGCGATAAAAGTCAGATTAATGTGCGGGAGCTCTTTGATCATGCGGTGCGTTGCCATATTTGCAGCGGTGTCGTGAATTTGCAGCAGGGCGGTTTGCAATACGATCATGTCACGGACTTTGCTGTTACCAAGGTGACGGACCCCGATACCGGCAAACCCACTCATCCCTTTTGTAACAACCACAAACCTGACATCCTAGAGCTGCGTGCTCGCAAGCGCCAACTAGATCTCCCCCACTTTGATCCTGAGCCGGAGATGCGGAGCGCGGACTTGATCAAACAATTAAGCTTTTGGGGAAGCGACGCGTTTCCCAGCTAAGGATTACTATAATATGCCACCATCCCAGTCTGCTGTGCGTGTTCAGTTGCCACTTTTCTCGCTCGAATCGGGCCTTCTTCCCTCGTCCGCAGCAAAGAAAACGCAGCGCTCCGGCACCTTCACGGATAATATGAAATTGCCGGTGCATCGCTGGTTTCGCTACTCCGCCGGATTCTCGGCTGAGTGGGCCGCCGTGCTCTTGCAGGAGTTTGGATTAACGGCGTCTGATGTGGTCCTGGATCCATTTTTGGGGTCGGGGACGCTCTCCGTCGTCGCCAGCCACCTGGGCATTCCTAGTGTCGGTCTGGATGCTCATTCCTTTATGGCACGGATTGCGCGGGCTAAACTGTTGTGGCCGAGTTCGATCTCAGCGTTTACAGACAAAGCCCACAGCGTACTTGATGCCGCCCGCACCAGTATGGTCCTGCTGGAGCCTTACCCCGATATTATTGAGCGCTGTTTTTCGGATCCAGTCCTCCTCAGTCTCCACCGCTTACGTCTGGCCTGGCTCGATCAGCAGAACGGTAGTCCGGCCTCCGAATTGGTCTGGCTGGCCCTCACGGCGATTTTGCGAGCAGCCTCGTTTGCCGGCACCGCCCAATGGCAATATATCCTGCCGAATGCGACGAAAAAGACTATTACCGAGCCGTTTGATGCGTTCCAAGCTCAGGTTGAAATGATGCGGGCCGACATGGAAACGCTTCAGCAGCATGGAGTCCAAGCGCCGGCTCTCATCTTCCAAGGCGATGCTCAACAGTGTTCTCTCGCCCCCGCTAGTGTGGACGCGGTGATTACGTCTCCGCCGTATGCTAATAACTACGATTATGCCGATGCGACCCGCTTCGAGATGTCTTTCTGGGGTACGGTGCAGAGTTGGGGGGATTTACAGGGAACGGTGCGCCGCCATTTGATTGTGTCGTCGAGCCAGCACGCCTCTATTGAGCGGTTGGACCTTGAGGCCTTGCTCGCTACACCAGCGGTTGCGCCTATCCGCTCCGCCCTCACCCCGATTTGCCGGGCCCTGGCGGAAGAACGGCACGGGCATGGTGGTAAAAAGCACTACCATACGATGGTGGCAGGTTATTTTGCGGATATGGCGACCGTCTGGCTGGAACTTCGACGCGTGTGTCGGATGGGAGCGCAAGTATGTTTTGTGATCGGTGATTCAGCTCCGTACGGCATCCATGTGCCGGTTGATGTGTGGCTGGGAGACTTGGCGGTGGCGGCTGGCTTCCACACGTACCGCTTTGAAAAACTCCGAGATCGCAATATTAAATGGAAAAACCGCAAACATCGGGTCCCGCTACATGAGGGTCGACTCTGGGTGGAGGGGTAAGTCATGGCGCTATCGCCCGGTCACAAATTGGGCCAGATTATCGGAGATATGCTGGAAGCAGCCATTGAACCGATGTTGCAGGACTTTGCGGCAGCACATGGTCTGTATTTGGATAAAAAAGGGCCGCGTGCAAGTCGATCGGGGACCAAGGTCCGCTTGATCGATGAGTATGCGAATAGCCATGATCTTGATTATGTGCTAGAGGTGGGTGCGACAGCGACCCAGATGGGCCGGCCGATTGCGTTTATCGAAGTGGCCTGGCGGAATTATACCAAGCACTCGCGGGCGAAAGCGCAAGAAATTCAGGGCGCGGTTCTGCCGCTCGCCGACAAATATCGCCGGGATGCGCCCTTTAAAGGGGCTATTATTGCGGGCGTGTTTACATTGGGGGCTCGCACACAATTAGAGTCGCTCGGCTTTACTTTTCTCTATTTCCCCTTGGCTACGCTTATTGCCGCTTTTCAGACTGTCGGTATTAACATTGTGTTTGACGCAAGTACACCGGATCGGGAGCTTCAGCAGAAAGTAGACTCCTGGATCGCGTTGTCGCCGACTGATCGTCAGACGGTTGCGCAGATGATCATCCGGCTCAATCAATCAGCCGTTGCTGAGTTCATGGCGGCGCTAGAGCGGACCTTGACGCGGTATGTCGTGCAAGTGATCATTCTACCTTTGCACGGCGAGCTTACCACACTCCCCTCCATCCCTGATGCGATTGCTTTCATCGACCGCTATGATCAATCACAAACTGCTGGATTGTTCGCCCGGTATGAAATTCAGATTAAGTATAGCAATGACGATCGCGTCGAGGGGCAATTTGCCCAGAAAACCGATGCGATCAGCTTCCTGCACAACTTCCTTCCTGCCTCACAGTAGATGGCCCATACCTCACACGCGTCCAGTTAAGGATTTCACAATAGCACAAGCAATCTTTTATTGGAGATTATCCCTGCTATCGGGCTTATTCCGCTGTAGCCGCCACGCCAGGTAGATCTACCTGGCGTGATCACGGGCCTGTCGTGTGAGGTGTCATATCCCCTTAGTTAAACACCTTGGTGATCCAGCGCCGCCTGTCAGCTATACGGGTTGCCCCGTAGCGGACGAGCGGCGAGGGAGCGCACGTCACGGGGCATCCATCATAATTCTTCGCTCGCCGGCTGGGAAGTCATCAGGCCGGGGAAGGGGCTAGGCCCGGCGGCTGGCGCAGCCCCAGGCACTCACCCACGAGCGGCGACCGCGCAGAGCCGCAGCAGGGTGGGCCGATAGCGATCCAGCGCGACCTGCGCGTGAGCCAGCGCCTGGCTACAGGGCGGGTGCGCCGCCTCTGCGGTGCGGAGGGCGCGTTCCCAGGCAGTTCTAGCGTGCCAGACGGCGGTGTGCAAGTCATTATAATGCTGCCGCGCGTCTACGGCCGCCGCGATCTGCACCGCCGCCAGCAGCGCCGGATGCGCGGCCGGGCAAAACACGTACACCTGCAAGCCGTGCCGGGTGGCGCGATCAATCTGATCGGCTACCCCAGGGCTGTGGCCGTCCCACACGGCCAAAAGTGCCTCGGCCTGCGCGGCCATGGCCTCGTTGCGGCGATAGCCGGCGGCTTTGCCGAAGCGGTCCCACTCGGCGGGCAGCACCGTCACCGGCACCGCGTGCGCGGCGGCCCAGGCTTCGCCGGCCAGATCGATGCCGCGCGCACCGCCGCTGACGACGTGCGTGATCGCGAAGCCCGACGCGGCGATCGCCGCGTGGACCAGCGTCGGGTCGGTGAATTCG
>Ga0123336_10002990_pt1 | contig 14415 bp, 11 predicted proteins | sample SSSSmetaG_FD_96466 | JGI IMG/M metagenome (GOLD analysis project Ga0123336, IMG submission 96466) | Glacier valley bacterial and archeal communities from Borup Fiord, Nunavut, Canada, to study Microbial Dark Matter (Phase II) - ​SSSS metaG | ecosystem: Environmental > Aquatic > Freshwater > Ice... | reverse complement strand
TTGTTGAAAATACACACGTCGCGGGCCGTCCCCCAGCCCGTTGGAAAGTAGTCCATGTTCGTGCCAGTTCCCGTCGCTGACAAGGTCAACGTACGCAGCAACGCCGGCGCGTTTTCATGCAGCAAATACACGCTCGGCGAGAAGCCAGCGATGTGAATCGCGAACATGTTGGCCGGCACCGGATTCCCGTCGACAGTGCGGGTCAAAAGCGACGTCCCCATGAGCAGGCGGTTCAGCGAGGTGGTCCCGCCAGCGGTCGTCGCCAGAATCTGCGCCGTGCAAGCCGGGTCATCATCGTCGATGTAGCCGTTATGATCGTCGTCGCAGCCGTTGCTGCAGTTCTCCGGACCCACCGGCGCCGAGCACAACAGATCCGGCGGCCCAAGCTCGATGGGCGGCGACAAATCGGGCGCCGCTAGATCCATCTCGACGGCCAGATCCAAACCCGACAGATCGGCCGCACCCGTGACCTCGGCGCGACAAGCGCCAGCGACGACAACCAAGGCGAAAAGTGCGGCCTTACGCAGCCCCATTCCCGCTCTCGTCGAGGACGGTGAGCGCGATGCCGAGCGCTTTTTTGGCCCGTAGCACCGCGGCCTCGTCGCTCTTGATCCGGTGGTACGCCTTCAAGATCTGCTCCTGGAAGCCCGTGCTCTCGAGCTCCATCTCTTCGATGCGTTTGTCGCGCTGGGCCAGCCGCGCGTCGCGTTCGGCCAATTCGGCCCGCGCAGCCTCGAGACCCGTCGTGATGGCCGCCAGCTGGGCCTTCAAGTGCGTCTCGGTCTCGTTGCCGACCACCACCTGACCCTCGAGCTGGGTGATGCGTACTTGTTGTTGCTCGAGGAGGGCGTCGCGTTCTTGCAGGGCCGTTTCGAACTGACCGAGGGTGGTGGTGTGCTCGGCCTTGAGGTGCTCGACCTCCTGGCTGTGACGGGCCTGCATGCCAATCTTCTGGTCGGCGTGCGCTTCCTCGAGGGCCTTGTGCTTGCTGGCGTGCGTGTCGTGCGCCGCGGCCAGCTCGGCCTGGTGCTTGGCCTGGGCCTCGCTGAGGGCACGCTCGACGGCAGCCTGATGTGCGGTCTCCGCGGCGCTGAGGGCCTCGGCGTGTTTGCTGGCCGCAGCCTCGAGCGCAGCCGCAGCAGCCGCGTCGGCAGACTCGATGGCGCGGTCGTGCTCGGCCCTGAGCTTCGCCGCCTCCGCCTCATGCGCCTCGGTCAGCTGCGCCACGGCTTCGTTCTTGGCCTGCTCGACGTTCTTGAGCTCTTGCGCCGCGCGCGCCTTCTGACCGGTGATCTCGTCGGTGTGCTGCTGTTCTTTGTCGCGTAGCGCATTTTGCAGCTCGCCCGTCACCCGGCCAAGATGTGCCGCGTGCTGCTGCGACGCTTCTTGGAGTGCGGCCGTGTGAGCCTCCGTCAGGGCCGCAGCCGCACGCGCGTGTTCTTCGGCGGCTTTCTCGACGGCAGCCAGCTTGGCAGCCTCGTGCTCCTCTGCCTGACGCTGGCGGTCGGCGGCGGCTTTCGCAGCCAGCTCGGCCTGGCGCTCCGCCGACGCGGCCACCTCGGCAGCGTGCTTCTGCTTCCAGCTTTCGGTCTCCTGCTCCCAGCGCTGAATCTGCTTGAGCGCGTCGTCGAGCCGACTCTTGGTCTGCTTCTCGCGCTCGCCCGCTTTGTCTTTGTCAGCGACGAGAGCCTCGGACTTCTCGCGCACGGCCATGAGGTCGCGCTCGGCGCCCAGCAGCTTTTCCTCGAGGTCCCGCGCCCGCCGCTCGAAATCGCGCAGCTTGTCTTTGCCGTCGAGAAGCTGGCGATCTCGGGCATCCACCGAGTCGCGGAGATCGAGGACCTCTTTTTCTTTCTTGTTGATGATCTCGCGCAGATTGAGAAACTCGCGCTCACGCGAGAAGCCCGACTCCTTGGCCGGCGCCGCTGGGCGCGCCTTCGCCTCTTCGAGCTCGGCGGTCAGGCGCTCGCGCTCGGCGCGTAGCTGGCTGAGCTCCGCCAACATGGCCTGATCAGCGGCATGATCGTCGTGGGCATCGTGGGCCGGTGGCAGCTCGGGCGGCGGCATCGACGACATGACCATCGGCGTCGACTGCCGACGGGGACGCTCGCCAATCGGCCGCGACGGGTGAGCCTCCGCCTCCAGCGCCACAGCATCGAGACCGAGGTCGAGATCGTCGCCGGTCGGCCCAGGCGCAGTCGACTCTGGCGGATCGAAGGGACTATCCTTCAGGGCAAATGGATCATCCTTCTTGCCAGGCTTTTTGGACGCCTCGTCCGGCGGGGGCGGTACCTGCCCGACCATGGTCGATGGCTCATTGCCGATCGCCGCAAACGCCGCATCGGTCTCGAGATCGAGGTCCTTGTCGAAGCTGACCACGCCGACGCGGGTGCGGTCCTCGAGATCGTCGGCAAAGCTGCTGCCCTGAAAGCCACCTTGAAAGCTCGACGGAGCCGGCGAATCTTCCTCGACCTCGACCTGGATTTCCTCCGAGTCGACTTCCATGTCCTCAGACTCGATGGCGAGCTCGATGCCGCCATCCGCCATCTCGGGCATGCCGATGAGATCGCCAATCTTTTGCGCCAACGCGTCAGCAGCGAAAGGCTTGTGGAGGTAGTCCTCGGCGCGGGTCTTGAGCTTCTTGTGGTCTTCGAAGTCCTTCTCGGTGGCCTCAGCCGAGGTGACGATGAGCGGAATCCCCTTGAGATTCGAGCTCTTACGAAGCCGATTACAGACCGCCCAGCCGGCGCGCTTGGGGTCGATGCACAGCACCACCAGCTGCGGCAGGTCTTGGCTGCGCGCCATCACCTCGTTGGCGTCGGCAAACGACTCGACGCGAAAGCCATAGCGCCCAAGCTCCCGGTCGAGGAACTGGTTCAGATTCGCGTCGGAGTCGATGAGGATGACGAATGCAGACATTGGACGGGCGCCCTCTGGCGAGGGTGCGCAGCACCAAGCTGGCGCGCGCACGCGTGATAGACGACCTATTTTATCGTCGGAAGGGCCTACAGATCAAGTAGATCGGCGGAGTTGGCGCCCAATAGGTGACAATGCTCAGGCGACAATGCTCGGCGGTCAAGCGGGCTCGACTAGCGGCAGTCCCCGCTTTCGCAGCTGAGGCCGAGTGGGTTGCAGTTCTGGCAGGCCACGCCGCGCGTGCCGCAGGCCGTGTCCTTGTCGCCGGGCTGGCACTTGCTGCCGGCGCAGCAGCCACTGGTGCACGAGGTGGCATCACACACGCAACTGCCGCTCACGCAATGCAGGCCGGGCATACACGGAGCATTGCCGCCGCATTTGCAGGCGCCCGCCACACAGGTGTCAGCGACGACAAGGTCGCACGAAATGCAGGCCATTCCGTTCTTGCCGCAGGTCGAAGCGCTCGGCGTATTGCAGGTCGTGCCCGAGCAACATCCGCCCGCGCAGCTGGTCGGTGAGCAGCTGGCACAAGAATGATTGGTGCAGGCGCCGCCACACGTAGCACAGGCCGCGCCGCCCGATCCGCAAGTGCTCGGATTGGTACCGGGCGCGCAAGTGGTGCCGTTGCAGCAACCATTGGGGCAACTGACGCTGTCGCATTTACAAACGCCCCCAACGCAGTGTTGTCCAGCGGCGCAGGCAGGACCCGAGCCACACGCACAGGTGCCGGTCACACTACAACCATCGCTGGTGACACCGCAGGCGACGCAGCTCTGCCCGGCCGGCGCGCAGGCGCTCACCGACGCTGCGAAACAGGTGGAGTTGGTGCAGCAGCCGCCCGGGCACGAGGTCGCATCGCACACGCAACTACCGGCGACACAACGCTGGCCAGCGCCGCACGCGGCCCCGCCGCCACATTGGCACATTCCACCCGAACAGCTGCTGGCCGAGCTGCCGCAGTCGACACAGGCAGCGCCGCCGCTGCCGCAGCTGTTCAGCGACGGTGCTAGGCAGGTATTGCCGTTGCAGCAGCCACTCGGACAGGACGCCGCGTTGCAGACACAGACGCCGCCAATGCAGCGCTGGCCACCGGCGCAGATCGCTCCGCCACCACAGCTGCAGGCGCCGTTGCTGCATCGATCGGCGCGTGTGGCGTCGCAGGCCACACAGCTGCTACCGCCATTTCCGCAAGCCGCCGTCGTCGGTGATGTGCAGGTGGCGCCGGAGCAACAGCCACTCGGACAGGACGCGGAATTGCATCCAGAGCACGCTCCGCCGGAGCAGGTTTGGCCGGCGGGACAGGCCTGGCAGGCTGTGCCGCCCGCGCCGCATGCCGACGGCTGGCCACCGGATTGGCAGGTATCGCCGGCGCAGCAGCCGCTTGGACACGAGCTGCTATCGCAGATGCACATGCCACTCGAGCAACGCTGACCAGCGACGCAAGCGGGCCCGCTGCCGCACTGGCATGCGCCGCCGGCGCATCGATCGGCCAGCGTCGAGGAGCAGGCCGTGCAACTGGCGCCGCTGGTGCCACAAGTTGCCGTCGATGCAGCATTGCAAACCCCGTTGGCGCAGCAGCCACCTGGGCACGAGGTGCTGTTGCAGACGCAGCTACCACCCACGCAGCGCGTGCCGGCGCCGCATGCCGCGCCCGAGCCGCACATACATGCGCCGTCACTGCTGCATTTGTCGGCGCGGGTGGCGTTGCAAGCGGCGCAGCTGGCCCCGGGGGCGCCACACGTGCTCAGCCCAAGCGTGGTGCAGCTGTTGCCACTACAGCAGCCGCTCGCGCAGGACAGGGCATCGCACAGGCATGCACCACCGACGCAGTGTTGACCAGCACCGCATGGGGCACCAGCGCCGCAGCTACACACGCCGGCGGCGCAGCTGTCGGCGCGCACGGGGTCGCAGGCGACACACGCCCCGGCGCTGCTGCCGCACGCGGACAGCGACGGAGAATTGCAAGTCGAGCCGCTGCAACAGCCGCTACTACACGTGGCGCTGCAGCCAGAGCAGATTCCTCCAGCACAAGGCTGGCCGCCTGGACAGATCTCGCAGTCGAGGCCGCCGGTGCCACAGGCGCCCGGGACATTGCCGGCCAAGCACGCGCCATTCGAGCAACACCCGGTCGCGCACGATACCCCATCGCAGATGCACATTCCGCCGAGGCAGCGCTGACCGCCCGCACATTCGCCGTTGGCGCCGCATTGGCAGCCGTTGGCACCGCACTTGTCGGCGGTCAGCGCGTCGCAGCGTAGGCACATCGCGGCGGCCGTGCCGCAGTCAACCAGCGACGGGACGTTGCAGCCGTTGGCGCCGCAGCAGCCGTTTGGACAGTTGGTGTCGTCGCAGACGCAGGCGCTGTTGGAGCAGCGCTGATGGGCGCCACAGGCGGGCTCGCCGCCACATCGACATTTGCCGTCGGCGCTGCAGGAATCGGCATGGATGGGATCGCAGGCCACACACGTGTCGCCGCCCACGCCGCAATTGCCGAGCGAGCGCGCCACACAGTGCCCGTCGGAGCAGCAGCCGCTGGGGCAGGTGGCGGCGTCGCAGACGCAGACGCCGGCCATACAACTCTGGCCGGCTTCGCAGGGCTGATTGCTGCCGCACACGCAGATGCCGTCGGTGGAGCAGCTGTCGGCGCGCAGCGGGTCGCAGCTCACGCAGGCCTCGCCGGGCTTCGAGCAGCTCGACATGGACATCGCGCGGCAGGAGGTGCCGTCGCAGCAACCTCGGCAGTTGGTGATGTCGCACACGAGAAGGCCGAGATGCACCAGGTGACAAAGATTGTCGCCGCCACACTTTTGGTTAGCGGGACAGGCCTGGTTTTCACCACAGGCAAAGTCACCGTCGCCGAGATTGGGGTCGAAGCAGCCGCCAGCAACGGCCCAGAGGGAAAGCATCCACAGGCGAACTAGAATGCGCACGTTGCCTCCAGGCTGCCGCCACCGATGAGGGGATGGGCACGGAGCGTCAGGCCCGTATCGCGCGGCTTGCGGGCGCCTACCACGGTCAGCGCTAGGCCCGTTGACGCCAACACGCCACCGACGACGGCGAGCGCGATGGTGGCATCCGACGAACGCGCACCGTCGGTGTACACGGCCTGCGTCTGTGAATCCCATGCCGCGCCCATGCCACGGAGGCTATCGATGCGGCTCGACTGTGCGCTAGCATGCAGCCCGGTCCCGAGGGCCGCGGCCAGCGCTCCAACACCGACGGAGAGCGTGACCACTCCTGCCGTCAACCATGCGCGACGGTGCGGCTTGGGTTTTTCATGGACGACCACCATGGGAGGTGCCACTGGGGCGGCGACCAAGACCGTCCGTATCTCGGGCTGTGGCGTCGGTGGTGGTGGCACTGGTGTCGCCATCGGCGGCGGCGTGTGCAAGAGCGCCTCGACTTTCACGATGAGGCCCTCGACATCGCGCCGGTTGGGGGTGTTGGGGAGCTCGCGCAGATACGTGCGATAAAAGTGCAGCGCCTGCTCATAGTCTTTGCTGAGGCGATAGCTTTGCGCCAAGTTGAAAAGCAGTCCGGGCGCATGGGTCAGCGCGTAGGCTTGTTTGAAGTCGGCGATGGCCGCGCCATATTCGGCGAGATTGTGGGAAGCGAGGCCGGTTCGATAGAGCGCCCGCGCCTGGCGCTCGGCTTCTTTCTTCGTCGGTGCCGCGCAAGCGACCGTCGAAAAGACCAGCATCCCCGCCACCAGGGCGGGCAGTAGTGCACCCACGATTAGTTCCGACCTGCGAAGGGATCGACCATGTAGTCGACGTCGGCAACTTTGGATCGCTGCGGACGCGGTTTGGAGCGTGCCGATGGCAGTGGAGGCAGCGACAGCGACAGCTCGAGGGTCTGGCCAGGCCTGAGCCAGATCGACTGTTTGAGCGGCGCCCTATCGCGGGCGGTCACCGTGAGCTCGTGCGCGCCAGGCTCGTCTACGGGGATGTGAGCTTCGGTGCCTGAGGCGACGACGCGCCCGTCGAGCATGATGACACCTCGGGTATCGAGGTAGAGCACCAGGGTTGGTATGACGGGCGGTGGCGGCAGAGGCGGCAGAGGCGGCGCAGCAATTGGCGGCGCCACCATTGCGAGCGGCGGCGCGCGGTCGGTAGCGTGGGCCGAAGGCCACGTCTTGACGGCGATGAGCGTGGCCAGCGGCAACAGCGCGGCCGCGAGAACCAGCCCGCGCTGGCGACGGCGAATAGCCGGCTTGTCCACGGGTAGAGGGCCGGTCATCTGCCCAGAATCACGCAGCTGCCACTGCGGCGCAGAGGTAGCCGTGGATTCGTCGCATAGCAGCAACAGCACCTCGCGCATCGTCGCCAGCGACGGTCGCCCCGCCGCATCTTTGCTCAGCATGCGCATCACGCCGTCCGCGACGGGCTCCGGCAAAAGTGGCGCCAGCAAGCGAATATCGGGCGGCGCCTCGTAGACTTGTTGATGTACCAGGTCCACGGTCGCTTCAGCCTGGAACGGCAGATGGCCTACGAAGAGCTCGAACATCATGATGCCGAGCGCGTAGATGTCGGTGCGATGGTCGACGTGAGTGGCGCGCGCCTGCTCCGGTGACATATACGCCGGCGTACCCATGGCCGTCCCAGCCTGTGTGCGGTGAATGCCTTTTTCCTCGTCGCCGGCGAGCTTGGCGAGTCCAAAGTCGAGCAGCTTGACCATGGTGCGGCCGCCGCGCACTGGGACCAGAAAGACATTCTCCGGCTTGAGGTCGCGATGCACGATGCCGACGGCATGCGCGGCGTCGAGCGCGTCGCAGATTTGCAGCAGAATGATCGCCGCGTCGCGATAACATATGGGCCGCTCGCCGAGCCGCTCGGCCAGGGTTTGGCCCGCCAGCCACTCCATCACGAAGTAGCTGCGCCCGTCGGCGAGCTTGCCGAACGAAAAGACGTCGACGATGTTGGGGTGCCCAATCTGATTTACGCTGCGGGCCTCTTGCACGAAGCGATCAACGGCCGATGAATCCAAAGACAGCTTGGGAGACATCACCTTGATCGCAACCTTCTTGCCGATAATCGGATGAACCGCCAGGTACACACTGGCCATGCCGCCTTCGCCGATCTTGGATTCGACGAGGTAGTCCCCGATCTGCGTCTGCGCCGGCACGTCGTCGGCGCCGGCAACGAAGGAAGCGGTCAACCGCGGCTGCATAGAAGGGTCGTAAGCACCGCTTCCCAAAATGCTCGTCTGTTTGCACACGAAAATCAGAGAATTTGGCGGGCGGATGGCCACCCCTGATTTCAAGAAGTTAGCGTCGCAGCTGACGCGCGACCAATTTGCCGCAGAATGGCCCTACCAGTTTTTGGCGGGGCTCCAGGTGCTGGCCAGACCTCGGACGCAGCATCGGACGGTGGATTTCGCCGCGGTGGTCGGACAAAAGCACTTATTGGAGACCGAGGCGGCCGCACCCATCGAGCGGCCGAGCCCGATGGTCTTTGTCATACGCAAGGTATCGCCTGCATTTCCGCAGATGATCACGGTTGGTCGGACAGCCAACAATGACCTCATCCTGACCGACTTTCAGGTATCGAAGTTTCACGCGTTCTTTCGCGAGATATCCGATGGCCTCTTACTCGCCGACGCTGGCTCGCGAAACGGCACCTTCGTCAACGACGAGCCGCTGGTCAGTAAAGGCAAGCCGGTGCCTGTGGCGGTGGGCGCGAAGGTCGCCTTTGGCAAGCTCCGCTTCACGCTCCTCGACTGCAAACGCTGCTGGGAATTTCTCCGGCGTGACGTTGCTGAGGGCTAGCTACCGGCCGATAGCCGAGACGAACTGGAGCATTTGGGCTTCGGGGATGTCGGAGGCGATGGCGTAGCCGACGCCCTTTTGACGAAACATGGCCACGTTGTAGCCGCGATCCTCGTCGACGAAGACCTCGCGGTCGTTGACCATCATGCGGCGACTGGTCTCGAACTGCATGTCGCCAGCGTCGAAGATGAAGACGCTGACCTTGTTGCCGCTGGCGTCGTACAAAAGATACGCCGCCTGCTGCTGACCGACATTGGCCAGGCGTCCGCCACGCAGCGACGCGCCTTCGAGACGCGGCGGCCTGACCGGGAACTCGAGCTTGTCAGAGTACCAGCTCTTGAGCTTGTCCGCCGGGCCCGAGACCTCGAGCGGCAGGTTGCGCTTGTGCTTGGCCACCACATCGAGCGCGATGGGCGACCAGTGCAGGCGTGAGACGGTGAGGGTACCGACGAGACCAGCCACCGCAGCGACGGGCAAGGCGCGCATGACGAAGCGGCGCCAGCGAAGCCGGCCTTCGCCTGCGTTGCGATCAGCGTCACGGGCTGCGCTGGCGAGGCTGCGCTGGATGCGGTTGCGGAGCGCGGCCGACGCCTGTTCGCTCGCCTTGATGCCGGCAGCGGCGGTGCGAATGGCGTTCTTCCAGGTGACCTGCTCTTTGACCTTGGCCCGACAAGACGCGCAGCTGGCCAGATGGGCCTCGAACTCCACGCGGTCCTGCTCGCCGAACTCACCATCGAGATAGGTGTCGATGAAGCGGACGACACCCGCGCACTGCAGCGTGGGGATGCCTTGCGCCGGCGTGTTCACGCTGATCCCACCTTGCGGCCCGTCGGAAACTGAAGGACCACGTGATCGGGATCGACCGGCACTGATTCAACCGAGGCCTCGATGATGCCTTCGCGCTCGGCATACGGGCGCAGCGTCTTTTGCAAGAGACGCCGGCCGCGATGCAGACGGCTCATGACGGTACCGACGGGGCAGTCGACGATGTCGGCAATCTCTTTGTACGAAAAGTCCTCCAGATCGCTCAGCACCACCGCCAGCCGATAGTCGAGCGGGATCGCGTCGAGGGCCTGTTTGACGTCATCGGACAAGAGGCCGGACAGCATGGATGCTTCCGGATCTCGCGAAGAAATGGCGACATCCTCGCTCATCAGCGACGGCAATTCTTGCTGATCGAGGACGTCCTTCACCTCGCGCTCACGGACGCGCTTGCGGTACTTGTTGATGAACGTGTTGGTCAGGATCTTGTAGAGCCAGGCCTTGCAGTTGGTGCCCGGCTCGAACCGGTCGAAGAACCGGTAGGCGGCCAGCATGGTGTCCTGGACCAGATCTTCCGCGTCACGGGCATCGCGGGTCATGCGCATGGCGGTCCCGAACAAGCTGTCGGTGTGGACCAACGCTGCGCGCTCGAACTCGGTTCGCATGTTTTGGGCGGATGACAACATTCAAGAGTGTAAACATCCGTGGGGGTCGCCGCTATTCCAGGCTGTAACTATTTACTTTTACAGGGGAAATGGCGAGTAGTCGAGACCGACTGCGGTGGCGACGGCCTGGTAGGTCACTTTGCCGCGGTAGGTGTTGATGCCCCGGGCGATGGGCGGAAGCGCCTTGGCGGCGGCCTCGATGCCCATGTTGGCAATCTTGACGCCGAAGGGGATGGTCGCGTTGTTGAGCGCGAACGTCGAGGTGTGGGCGACGGCGCCGGGCATGTTGGCCACGCAGTAGTGCACCACGCCGTGCACGGTGTAGACGGGGTCGTCGTGGGTGGTGGGATGACAGGTCTCGATGCAGCCGCCCTGGTCGACAGCGACGTCGACGATGACCGAGCCATGCTCCATGCGCTTGATCATGGCCTCGGTCACGAGCCGCGGGGCCTTGGCGCCAGCGACGAGAACCGCGCCGACAACGACGTCGGCCTGGGCCACCGACTCCTCGATGGAGACCGGGTTGGAGTAGAGCGTGTTGACCCGACCCTGATAGATATCGTCGATATACGACAGCGTGTCCTGGTTGAGGTCGAGCACGTCGACGAGCGCGCCGAGGCCAATGGCCATGCGGGCTGCGTTCTGGCCGACGACGCCGCCGCCGATAATGGTGACGCGACCACGACGCACGCCGGGCACGCCGCCGAGGAGGATGCCCTTGCCGCCGCGCTCTTTTTCGAGATACGTCGCGGCAACCTGGATGCTCATGCGGCCAGCGACGGCCGACATCGGCTGCAGGAGCGGCAGCTTGCCACCGTCGAGCTCGATGGTCTCGTAGGCGACGCCAGTGACGCCGCGTTTGACGAGCTCACGGGTCAGCTCGGGTGCAGCGGCGAGATGCAAATAGGTGTAGAGGATCTGGCCTTCGCGCATGCGCGGGTACTCTTCCGGCAGCGGCTCCTTCACCTTGAAGATCATGTCCGAGCGCTTCCAGACTTCGTCGGCAGTGGCCACGATCTCGGCGCCGGCAGCGACGTAGGCCTCGTCGGAAAGGCTCGATCCTGCGCCGGCATTGGCCTGCACGAGGACCTTGTGCCCGTTTCCCACCAGCATCCGCACGCCGGCGGGAATCATGCCCACTCGGTACTCGCGCGTCTTTACTTCGGTCGGTACGCCCACGATCATATGCAGTCTCCGTCGGGAAGGTTCGTTGGATGCGCCGAGCGCTGAGCGAGCCGAAGGCGAGCTGTGCGCGGAAGGCGCATCTACCAAGATCGCGGCTACTCGTATCGCTTTTGCGGCTGGGCCGCAACCACGCGGCGCGTTAGGGGATTATTCGCATTCGGGGGTGGCGAACACCTTGGCACCGGCGATGCCGATGATGCGCTCGCCTTCGCCGAGGCCGACGGACAGGTGAACCGAAGCCATCATTTTGCCGTCGGTGGAGAAGGTCGCTTCGACCTGGAATGCATCGCCTTCGTCTTTGGGGCTTGGGGTCCACTCGTCGAGAACTTTTTTCCCGGTCGGCGTGACGAGGATGAGACGGGCAGGCTTCGGCGTTGGGACCAGGACGGCGTCTTCGAGGATGAGCGTGCAGCGGTTTTCCCAGTCGGAGAGGATGACGTTGGATGGGTTGCGGTCGGGATCGTCGCCGTTGAGCCAGCTGATCAACCGATGCGGCGTGCTGTCGTCGCCGATCTTGTAGCAAGGGCCCATGACCCCGACGGTGTTGCCGTTGTCGTCGATGCGACGGGTGCAGGCGAGGAGCTCTTTGGGCTCCGACCACGACACCCAGGCGAGACGAATGCGCGGTTGGGTGGGCTTACTGAGCTTGCGCGCAGCGTCGGTGCGGGTGGCCACACGCGGGGTCTGCGTGGCACAGGCGGCGAGGAACAGGGCGAGCACGAATCTCATGTGGAGTAGTCGGCGTTGAGCTTGACGTAGTCGACGGTGAGGTCGCAGGTGGTGTGCCGGCCTTCGCCGCGGCCGCCGTGCAGGTGGACGTAGATGCTGTATTCGCCGCGACGCATGACGGCGTGGGCGCGCTCGGCGCTGTCGCCGCCCGTGCCTTGCCCCTTGGCCACGATCTGCACCTCGCCGATGGAGACGTCGATCTTCGACGGGTTGACCTCGACGCCGGAATTGCCGATGGCGCACAGGATGCGGCCCCAGTTGGGATCGGCGCCGAAGAGCGCGGCTTTGAACAGCGGCGACGCGCCGATGCGACGGGCGACGCGCTCGGCAGCGGCGGCGCTCGGCCCGCCGAGGACGTCGATGGTGACCACATGGGTGGCGCCTTCGCCGTCGCGGACGATCTGCCGCGACAGATCATCGAGCACGTCGAAGAGCGCCTTTTGAAACTCGACGCCGCGCGGCCCACCGTCGATGAGGGTGTTCTTGGCTGCGCCCGAGGCCATGACGAAGACGCTGTCGTTGGTGGAGGTGTCGCCGTCGACAGACACGCGGTTGAAGGTGTCTTCGATCGTCGCGCGCAGGGCTTTTTGCAAGAAGGCTTTGCTGACTGCTGCGTCGGTGAACACGAAGCCGAGGGTGGTGGCCATGTTGGGGGCGATCATGCCGGCGCCTTTGGCCACACCGACGAGCCGCGTCTCTTTTTTGCCCACCGGCAAAAGCCCCAGCGCACGCTTTTCGAAGCGGTCGGTGGTCATGATGGCGTGCACGAAGTCGTCGAGCCCATCGGGCCTGAGCGCAGTGGCGACGGCAGGCGTATGGGCCACGATGCGATCGATTGGCAACGGCTGGCCAATCACGCCCGTCGACGCGACCAAGATGCGTTTCTCGTCGCAACCCACCGCGCGTGCAGCGTAGTGCGCCATGGACTCGGCGTCGGCAAACCCGCGTTCGCCGGTGCACGCGTTGGCGTTGCCGCTGTTGATGAAGATGCCGCGGGCCAAGCCACTTTTGACCCGTTTTTCCGAGACCAAGACCGGCGCGGCGCGCATCTGGTTCTGCGTAAAGACGGCCGCCGTCGGCACGTCACCGTCGGCAACGACCAGGCCCAGATCGGGCCGCAACGACTTCTTGATGCCCGCAGACAAGCCGGCAAACCGAAAACCAGGACACGCAGCGACCGCTTTGGCCATGCCCCCAAATATCAGCGAACGGGCGGAAGGTCTATTGTCGTCGGAACCCTGAGAGGGTTCCGAACCTCCGACGCTCCGCGCGGGCAAAGCCCGACGCTCCGCTACGGAGCGGATTTGCGGGCCTTCCTGTCCGCCTGCCGGACAGGATCCGCATACCGGACGCCACCCGTCTGGGAGCAAAGTGCAACGACTTGAAATCATTATCAGTGAGACTGGCCTGGGCTCTGCAATCGCGCTACGCATGACAAACTCATGGCTGTGTTTAGTGTTGGCGCTCTCTGCGTGTAGCAATGGACGCGGGGGCGACTTTGATCTCGGAGACACTTCTCCGTCGTCGTCGTCGGGAGGATTCTCTTTGAAAGTGGTCGATGCCACGACCCATCCCTGGCTGCCGCAGTTCTCCAGGCCCCACCGAACGCTCGTGCTTGTCACCGTCGCGATTCATAACGACTCGGCGCCAGCGATCTCGACGGTGCCTACTCTGTTTTCGCTCAGGACCAAGAATGCGCTCCAGGTCACGTCGGAAAACATAGCTCTCGTCGACAACCAATGTCTCGACGTGTCGGTGGCGCGCGGCGGATCTCTGAGCTGTAAGCTGTTGTTCGCGCTTCCATTGGGCGAGGCCCCGGGTTTGCTCGAATACGACAACCTCACCGGTCAGGCGGCGTCTGCGCCGATCAGGAGCGTCACTTCAGGAGCATGCGAGGACATTGCAGACATTCGAACCGAATGCAGGCAGTGCCTCACCGACAAGACCCGGATCCAGGGTTGTCCATCGCTCTCCACCTGCACCCAGGCTGAGGCTGTCTGCATGGCGCACGCACTATATTACCCTGGCAACCCTTGCACGGACGCTACCTGCTCGCTGTCTCAAGCGTGCAGCGCGTCGTTCAAGGCGCTGATCGAGTGCGCCACAACGGCTTGCGCAGACTCCTGTCCCTAGGCTAGCGCACGCGTGTGGCTAGGCGTTGGTGACGCCGGTGGCGCCGTGGCACTTCTTGTATTTTTTGCCCGAGCCGCAGGGGCAGGGCTCGTTGCGGCCGACTTTGGGCTGATCGCGGCGGACGGTTTTCTGCTTTTCGCCGTCGCCGTTCGTTGCCGCTGCGTCCGCGTTGCTGTCGCTGCTTCCTTCGGCGCCGCCCGGGTGTTGCAGGGTGAGCTTGCGCTCCTTGTGCTTGAACTCCGGGAGCTTGACCTCTTC
>Ga0123336_10002988_pt1 | contig 14420 bp, 17 predicted proteins | sample SSSSmetaG_FD_96466 | JGI IMG/M metagenome (GOLD analysis project Ga0123336, IMG submission 96466) | Glacier valley bacterial and archeal communities from Borup Fiord, Nunavut, Canada, to study Microbial Dark Matter (Phase II) - ​SSSS metaG | ecosystem: Environmental > Aquatic > Freshwater > Ice... | reverse complement strand
GGCCTGAGGTGTTGAAGCGCGTCATGTCCTTCGACCACTTCAACACCTCAGGCCGGACAGTCAAAACTGAAAGCCTCGAATGACATCCGACAAGCACCCGCCTTGGCACACCGCCGAGGCCGTTCCACGCAACTTTCATGGCGCCGACGCCCTGCGCCACGCGGCCGCCTTGGGCCTGCGCGCCACCAGCGCGCTGCTCACCCGCCTGGCGCGCCAATTGGTCGCGCCCTTGCCGTCCCGGCGCGACCCACCTCCCTTGCCCGTGTTGGAGTTTTACGCTGACGCCAGCGCGCCAGAAGGTGCGCTGTATGTGAACGGCAAACTGGTGGGCTGGTTGAGCGGGGTGAAGCGGCTGTGATGCGTCGGCTTTGATGAGGTGAAGCCTCTGTTTCACCGTGGTGACGCGGTGAAGCCGGTTCAGCGCGTCACACTCACTGCCACGCGCGATGCAGCGGATACCGACAGCGCCCTCGCGCCCTCCAGGAGACCCTCATGACCAGCCAAGACCTTGCTCACATGTTCACGGTCCTTAAAAGCGATCTGAACCAGACCGCTTTTGAGATCGACATCGCCGCTGCGGCGCCGCTCGCTGAAGGCCTCGTCCGCCTGCGCATCAACAGCTTTGCGCTGACCTCCAACAACATCACCTACGCGGCGTTCGGTGACGCGATGAAGTACTGGAACTTCTTTCCCGTCGCCACAACCGCCACAACCGCGGCTGGCAAAGCGCGCGGCTGTATCCCGGTGTGGGGCTTCGCTGATGTGACCGAGTCGCGCGCAGAAGGTTTGACCGTGGGAGAACGCATCTACGGCTACTTCCCCATGGCCACGCACGCCGTGCTGCAACCCGCGCGCGTCAGCGCCAGCAGCTTTGTCGATGCCGCCGCGCACCGCGTTGGGTTGCATCCGGTCTACAACCAGTACACACGCTGCGCAGCTGACCCTGGCTACGCGCCGACGCAGGAATCCCACATCGCCCTGCTGCGCCCGCTGTTCACGACCTCGTTCCTGATCGACGACTTCTTGGCCGAGCACGACTGCTTCGGTGCGAAGGCGGTGCTGCTGTCCAGCGCGTCAAGCAAAACCGCATACGGCACGGCGTTTTGTTTGAGCCAGCGGCGCGGCACGGCCACAGAGGTGAAAGTAATCGGCCTGACCTCGGCCGCGAACGCTGCATTCACCCGCGGCTTGGGTTGTTACGACCAAGTCATCACCTACGACGAGGTGGCCCTGCTGCCCGCTGACGTGCCCACGGTTTATGTCGACATGAGCGGCAGCGCCGCAGTGCGTGCCGCGGTTCATCGCCATTTCAACGATGCGCTGAAGCACAGTTGCGCGGTGGGCGGTACGCATTGGGACGAGCTCAATGCCAAAGACGCTGCTGACGCCGCTGACCCCGCACAACCCGCCAAGCACCTTCCCGGACCACGACCCACGTTGTTTTTCGCGCCCGCACAAATCAAAAAGCGTGTCGACGATTGGGGCACGGCAGGATTGAATCAACGCACCCGCGCCGCGTGGACGGCCTTCATGCAGCGTGTCACCAACCCGGCTGCGCCTTGGCTCACGGTGGTCAGCGCAACCGGCGCCGTGGCCGTGCAAGCCGTCTACCAAGAACTGCTCAGCGGCCACACCCGACCACAACAGGGGCACATGCTGTCGTTTTGATGCAGCGCTTGAGGGGCTTGCGCGTTGAAATGAGGCAGACGCAGGGCACTCAAGTTGCACGCCTGAATGCCGATGAATTCAACAACTCGTTTTTCGATGAGTTCCTCGATGCCGATCCACGCACCCACTTTCCCGTTTTCTGAAACTCCCAGCCTCGCTGCATGGACAGCGTACTTTTGCCACGCCGTGCAGAACGCCGACCTGCCGGTCTTGGCAGAAACCTCTGAAGCTTTGGAGGCCCTTCGTCTGGACGAGGACCGGGTCGATGCCAACCTCTTGGGCGAAGTCATTTCTGCCGATCCGCTGATGACGCTGAAGGTGCAGGCCTATGCGGCCAGCCACCGCTCGAAACGCCTGCTCACCGACACCGAAACCGTCACCGCTGCGTTGGTCATGATGGGCATCAGCCCTTTCTTTCGTGAGTTCGGTTTGCAGCCCACCGTAGAAGCACACCTGGTCGATCAACCCGACGCGCTGTGCGGCTTGCAAGCGGTCATCACGCGCGCGCACCGCGCCGCCACGTTCGCGCTGAGTTTCGCGGTGCACCGCATGGACCACGACGCGCCGGTCATCCATCAGGCGGCGTTGCTGCACGACTTCGCCGACATGCTGATGTGGTGCCACGCGCCCATCTTGGCCCGTCAAATGCGCCTTGCCCAACTTGCTGACACCACGCTGCGCTCCAGCGCCTTGCAGGAGCAGGTTCTGGGCGTGAAGCTGCCCGAGCTGCAGCACGCCTTGATGCTGGTGTGGCGTCTGCCCGACTTGCTGGTGCGATGTGCCGACGCCAGCCACGCCGAGCACGCCAGCGTCAAAAGCGTGGCCTTGGCCACCCGGTTGGCGCGGCACACCGCGCAGGGCTGGGACAACGCCGCAGTGCCTGACGACGTCAGTGACATCGCGCTGCTGCTCAACAAGTCGAGCGCTGCTACCTTGGATTGGCTGCGCGAGGTAGACGGCTGATCGGGAACGCGAAAACGAAAACGAAAGCGAAAGCGAAAGCGAAAGCGCATCGAGGCTGAAGGTTTTCAGCGGCGACGGCTGCTCTGGCACGTCACACCGACACCGCGGTCGTGTTTTTCACCCGGTCCAGAACAAAGCTGGTTTTGCAATCCTGCACGCTGGGGTGCTTGAGCAGGGTGTCCATGATGAAGCGGGAATAGTGGGCCATGTCCTGCACGACCACACGCAGCAGATAGTCCATTTCGCCCGTCAAGGCGGCGCATTCGACGACTTCGGGCCAGGCTTGCACCGAGGCGCGGAACAGATCCATGGGGTTGCGCTTGTGCACTTCGGAATGTTTTTCCAAACGCACATTGATATAGGCCGTCAGGCCCAGGCCCACGCGCTCGGGCGGCACCACGGCCACATAGCCTGCGATGACCTTGGCTTCTTCCAGACGCTTGACGCGGCGCAGCGTGGCCGAAGGCGAAAGGCTGACCTGCGCGGCCAGCACGTCGTAGGTCATGCGGCCATCGGTTTGCAGCGCACGCAGGATGCGGCGGTCGATGGCGTCTAGCTCAATCATGGAGTCCATTCGGTGGATTTTGCAGATTTGCAGCGTGAATCGGTTCATTGGCGCTTGAATTTGCAAAAAAACTGCGGGTGTGCAAACTTACAGTACATGTTCGTTGACCCGCGTTTTCAACACTTCTGGAGCACCGCATGCAATTCACCCCTTGGGAAAATCCGATGGGCACCGACGGCTTCGAGTTCGTCGAATACGCCGCGCCCGATCCGGTGGCGTTGGGCCAGTTGTTCGAGCGAATGGGCTTCTTGGCGATTGCCAAACACCGGCACAAAAACGTCACGCTGTACCGCCAAGGCGAGGTGAACTTCATCATCAACGCCGAGCCAAATTCTTTTGCCCAGCGCTTTGCACGCCAGCACGGCCCCAGCGTGTGCGCCATGGCGTTTCGCGTGAACGACGCGGCCCAGGCTTATGCCCGCGCGCTGGAATTGGGCGCCTGGGGCTTTGACAACCAAACCGGCCCGATGGAGCTGAACATTCCGGCCATCAAAGGCATCGGCGATTCGCTGATCTACTTTGTCGACCGCTGGCATGGCAAGGGCGGCGCAGCACCCGGCGCCATTGGCAACATCAGCATCTACGACGTCGACTTTGTCCCCTTGCCTGAAAAATCGGAAGGCGCTGCGGCATCCGCTGCCGCAGGCCACGGCCTCACCTACATCGACCACCTCACCCACAACGTACACCGTGGTCGCATGAAGGAATGGGCCGACTTTTACGAGCGCCTGTTCGGCTTCAAGGAAGTGCGCTACTTCGACATCGAAGGCAAGCTCACCGGCCTGAAAAGCAAGGCGATGACGAGCCCCTGCGGCAAGATCCGCATCCCCATCAACGAGAGCTCGGACGACAAGAGCCAGATTGCCGAGTACCTGGTTTTGTACCAAGGCGAAGGCATCCAGCACATCGCGCTGGGCACGGACAACATTTACGCGACGGTCGAGCGCATGAACCGCAGTGGCGTGCTGTTCCAGGACACCATCGCGACTTACTTTGACTTGATCGACAAGCGCCTGCCGAACCACGGCGAAAACGTGGCCGAGCTGCGCCGCCTGCGCATCTTGATCGACGGTACGACGCATTTGGGCGCGCCCAACGAGTTGCTGTTGCAGGTGTTCACGCAAACCGTGATCGGTCCGATATTTTTCGAGATCATCCAGCGCAAAGGCGATCAAGGTTTTGGCGAAGGCAACTTCCGCGCGCTGTTCGAGAGCATTGAGTTGGACCAGATTCGGCGTGGGGTGTTGGCTGATGAGGCTGGGCAGACTGCGTCTGCCAACGCTGCCACATGAAAGCGCTGAACGTGGGCGTTGCACCCACCACCTACGGCCAAGGCACACGCCCGCCGCGTGGCGATTACGCCGGTGCGCGCAGCAACTACACCTGCGATCAGAACTGGTCGGCCTACAGCGCGCAAGACCACGATTTGTACCGCCGCCTTTACCAACGCCAAGCCGCGCAGTTGCCGGGCTTGGCGTGCGACGAATTCATCGCAGCGCTTGGCCAGCTCGGCGAGCCCGAGCAAATTCCGCGCTTCGATGTGTTGTCAGAAAAACTGCACCTCGCCACCGGCTGGGCCATCGTTGCCGTGCCGGGTTTGATTCCCGAAGAGGCATTTTTTGCGCTGCTCGCGGCACGCAAATTTCCGGTGACGAATTGGATACGCCAACCCGAAGAGTTCGACTACGTGGTCGAACCCGATGTATTCCACGACCTGTTCGGCCACGTGCCGTTGCTGTTCAACCCGGTGTTTGCCGACTACATGCAGGCGTACGGGCAGGGCGGCCTGAAGGCCAGCTCGCTCAACGCCTGCGAGCTGCTCGCGCGGCTGTATTGGTACACGGTGGAGTTCGGATTGATCGCCACACCGCGGGGGCTGCGCGCCTATGGTGCGGGCATCTTGTCGTCGGCCGGTGAGTTGCAGCACAGCGTTCGCAGCAATCAACCCAAGCGCGTGGCGTTTGATCTGCCGCGCATCATGCGCAGTCGATACCAAATCGACAGCTTCCAAAGCAGCTACTTTGTGATCGACTCCTACCAGCAGTTGTTCGACGCCACCGCACCGGATTTCACGGCGCTGTATGGGGCGGTGCGCGCCGACACTGCGGTGCAGGGTGAGATCGAAGCAGGTGTGGTTTTAGCGGGCGAGCGTCAGTTTTGACGCTGAAGGGTCAGTGACTCGCAGCACCTCAGCCCACACATTCGCGTGGTAGGTCATGTGCACATGCGCGCAAGCCGCGATGTGGCGGTTGTCAGCACCTTTCAGCATGGCGCTGGAGGTGGGGAACACGATGTTGTCAGCGTGCCCGTAAAAGCAAGTGAAGCGCGTCAAGCGATCTACGACTTCAGTGGCGCTGAGCGCGATTTGCCACGCGCCACCTTGGCGCATTTGCAGTGCGTTCAGGGTGCGGCCAAAGCGCGCCAACCAAGTGCCGCTGTGGGGCGTGCCGATGGTGATGACGTGATGCGCTGCCGTGGTGGTGGCCAGCCTGGACAACCAAGCCCGCACGGCCAAACCGCCCATGCTGTGCGCCACCAGAACCGGTGCCAATCCAGTGGAAGCAGTTACGCGCTTCACGGCCGCATCAATGGTGAGCGAATAGCTGTCGATGCCGGCAAACACCGGCTCTAAATTGACCGCCACAAATGGCACGTCGCGCGCTTGCAACTTCTCCATCAACGGATTCCAGATGCCGCGGTTGCACACATAGCCGTGCACAAAAACCACACCGCGTTGGGCCAATGCGTGTTCACCGAGGGCAGGCAAGAAATCCGGCACTGCGTTCGATCGAAACGGCTGCCGCCAGCAGAACACCATGGGCGCGGTGGTGACCTCGCCGAACCAGGCTTTGAGCAGCTGCCAAGCCGTGGCGTTGGGTGTCGGGTCGGTCCGGTTCACGAACCACAGCAAGATGAACTCAAGCCCCAGGATCAATGCGTAACCAAACAAGATCAGCAGCGCACCACCGACCGCCCATGTGGTTTCACCGCGTGTGAAAAAGAATGCGCCCCATGCGGCTGCTGTGGTCAGCAGACCGAGCATGATGAATTGTTGGAGGCGTGCCAGCATGGTTTTTTCCCCCGTTCGTACTGAGGTATCGAAGGGTTCAAGCTCAAGGCTCCCTTCGATACCTCAGGGTGGTCGGAAGAGCCACCTCAGCCCGAACGGATTTTGGTTTGTGTTTCTTTGTATCTGACTGGCGTATCGCGTGCCCAACTGAATTTAAGACCTAAGAAGAAGCCCGTTCGGCCTGAGGTATCGAAGGCTTGGGCAAGCCTTCGGTACCTCAGGCCGAACGGAGTGCAGGTTGGGTTGTGGTGGGGTAAGGAAGGTTCGGGTGCAAGGACCAGAGCGAAGGGGCAGTCCCGGGTTGATCAGAGCGCGCACGCTTTGATTAAGCCAAATTCACATCTTTGCCGCTCAAGCGCTTCGTCAATGCCGTGGCCAATTTGTTTACCAGCCCGTACACCGACAACTGCGGATTCGCGCCGATGCTGGTCGGGAACAGTGAGCCGTCGTGCACCGATAAATTTTCAAGCTGCCAATGCACGCCGTCACCACGCACCACGCCTTGTTTGTCCGACGCTGAAATGGCGCAGCCGCCCATCACGTGCGCGCTCACCACGCGCGTGAGTAACGGCTTCATGGCCAGTGCGTTGATGCCATCGCGTGCTTGCGCCCAGCTGGTGTACATCGCAGCCTGCTCATGCACTGGCAACACGGTCTTGGCACCGGCTGCGAACTGAATTTCGGCCATGCTCAAGAAGCTGCGACGCGCGCCTTCCATCACATAGTCGGTGAGCGCGTAATCCAAGATCGGCGTGCCGTTGCTGTGCAGCTTGACTTGCCCGCCCACCGACTGCTCGTGAAAGCCGTCGCGCATCAAGGCCAAAAGGCTGTGCGTGTTGGGAAATGTCTTGAGCATGTCGGCCTGCGCTTGGCCGTAGCCCGGCAACGACGACGCAAAAATAACAGGGTGAATAGGCGGTGCCTCGAGCTTGTAGCCGATGGGGCCGTCGATGGCCTGCGTGCCCAAAAAATGGTCGGAGTAAATGGTTTGCGGCGCGCCGTTCCAACCCTCTACCGCCTGCTGAAAAATGGCCGACGAGATCACCACCGGATGCAAAAACGTGCGCGCGCCCAGCAGCGAATTCGGGTCGGGCGCGTTGGAGCGTTTCAACAGGGCCGGTGAGTTGATGGCACCGCCCGACACCACGTAGTGTTTCGCGACGATGCGCGTGACTGCTGTGCCATCTTTGCCAACTGCGGCACTGCCGTCGGTCGCCACAGGCACGCACAACAAGGCTTCCACCTTGCCGTTGCTGAGCTTGAATTCCTGCGCACGTGTTTGAGTCAACAAGCGCGCGCCCTTGTCGAGCGCGGCGGGAATGGTGGTCACCAGCATCGACTGTTTGGCGTTGGTGGGGCAGCCCATGCCGCAAGAGCCCAGGTTCCAGCAGCCTTTTACGTTGCGGTTGATGGACTCCGCCGGGATACCGAGCTTCTCTGCGCCGCGGCGCAGCAGGTCGTTGTTTTCATTGGCGCGCGTCAGCCAGGGGCCGATGTTCAACCGGCGCTCGGCTTGCTCGAACCACGGCGCCATCGCGGCCTCGGTCAGGTCGGTCAAACCGAAGCGCTGTTGCCAGTAGGTCAAGGTGCTGGGCGGCGTGCGAAACGAACTGGTCCAGTTGACGGTGGTCGAACCACCCACGCAGCGGCCCTGCAAAATATTGATGGCTTTGTCGGCGGTTTTACGGGCGGCACTTTCTTGGTAGAGCTGGGGGTAGGCCTCGCTCTCGCGCTGCTTGAAGTCGGTGCTCGATTTGAGTGGTCCTTCTTCAATGAGGATGACGTCCAAACCGGCCTGCGTCATCAGCTCGGCAGTGATGCCCGCGCCGGCACCGGTGCCCACGATGACCACATCGCATTGCAGCGTGGCGGGCAAGGCGGCGTGCGGCCCTCCGTGAACTTTCCAGCCTCGGGCCAGGCCGTCGCGGATCGGGTCAGAACGAGTAGGCTGAGGGTGGCTGGATTCAGAACGAACAGCAATCGATTCAGTCATGGCAAATGTTCAACAAATTAAATCGTGACGGGGCCGGGATAGCCCATCAGCTTCCACGCTTCTGCATCGGCATAAAACGCGGCGTTGGTCAGGTCTCGCAGCGCGTGATAAGTCTGCTGGCGCAGCGCCAAGCTGGAGGTGCGCAGGCCCTGCATCGCGGCTTGAATTTGCGGCACCGTGGCCGCGTTCCACTCGGTGCTCAAACCCATCAAACCCATGCGTCCTGGGGTCGAGGCGAGCAGCGACAAGAGCTGCGACAGCTCGGCCTGCGTGGCGGCGGGAAACGCTGCAATGGCACCGTCGAGTCGCAATAAATGTGCGGCAAGCGCAGCTTGTTGCGCGGCCGCAGCGGCAGGCAAGCTGCCGTCCAACACGGCACGGGCGATGGCTGAAAAAACGGACCGCCCCGATGTCGTGAGCTCGCCATTTCGAAGCCCAGGCTGTATCAGCGCCAGACCGCCGCCCACCACCGCGACCAGTGCGGCGCCACCCAAACCCAAGCGAAGCAAAGTACGTCGTTGCATGTTTTTTCATGGAATACCGCTGGCCGTGCGGCGAAGCCAGTGTTGCATCATTCATCGCCACCTTCTTAGAGGTGAGGAACTAACCCCTGTAGCGAGAAACCCGCAACGCGGCGGGTCCACTACCGAAGCGAAATTCACTGAAGCTGACGCCTTGACCCACCCCATCCTGACCCACTTGAACGCGGTGCAAGCCGAACGCGAAAGCCGTCGCGTCTCCCCAGACTTGCACGCGCGAGTGCAGGCCGTCAAAGACTACCAACAGCGGCGTTTCGCCACCACCTACGCAGACCTGCTGGCCGATCCACGTTACCGCCCGGCGGCGCGCTTTTTTCTGGATGAGCTTTACGGCCCGGCCGATTTCAGCCAACGCGACGCTCAATTCGCGCGCGTGGTGCCCGCCTTGGTGCGCCTGTTTCCGGACAACATCGTCGCCACGGTCACCACGCTGACCACACTGCACGCACTGTCTGAAAACCTGGACAGTGAAATGGGCGGGCAAATCGTCAGCACTGAACTGACCGCTGCCGAGTACACCGCCGCCTGGCAAGCCACGGCGCGCGCGTCGGACCGGCGTTTGCAGATCGATTTGATGCTCAGCGTGGGCAGCTCGCTCGACAATCTCACTCGCAAGCCCTTGGTTCGCGCCAGTTTGTTGATGATGCGCGGCCCGGCGCGCGTTGCCGGTTTGGGCGAGTTGCAGACCTTGCTGGAAACCGGCTTCGAAGCCTTCCGCTCGATGAACGGCGCACAGGAGTTTTTGGCCACCGTTCGCCAGCGTGAGACCGACCTGTGCAACTGGCTGTTCGAGCATTCCGGCGCATCGCCGATGTGATCAAACTGTGATCAAACTGTGATCTTTTGTGTGCTGAATGTGAGTCAGGGACGGGCTTGGTGCCCGACATCCAAGAGTCGCTCAAGCCGGTGCGCATCGCAAGTTTGCGCAGCGGCTCCAACTCAGCGCTCTTCCACCACACTCAAAAAGAATCAACATCATGAACACGAAACACATCCTCGCCGCTCTCGCCATCGCTTTGTCAGGCAGCAGCGCGTTCGCGTCTGAATTCACTGAATTCAAAGATGCTCCCAGCACCCTGAGCCGTGCCAGCGTGCGAGCCGAGCTGGGCCGCGCCCAGGCAGCGGGCGAATTGAACGACAACGCACAGACGTACGGTTCGTTCCAAGCCAAGCCGTTCACCAGCCTGCGCAGCCGCGCCGAAGTGCGCGCCGAAGGCATCATGGCAGCGCATCAATACCGCGAATACTCACTTTACGTGGGCGCTTGAGTACACCTTGCGGGCCGCAGCAAGATTCACCACGGCCGCCCTCGGGCGGCCTTTTCGTTGCGGTTCACGCACGGCCCGTCCAGCGCCACCTTGACCTATAAGCTTCGCGTTTCGAACTCAACGAAACAAATGTCTGCGTGAAACTCTCACAACTGCTTTTCTCTCAAGGCTTTGGCCCGCGCCGCGAATGCGAAGGGCTCATTCTGTCGGGCCACGTCACGTTGCACGGCATACCGCGTGACGATCCGTTTTTCGAGGTCGATCCGGTCGGCGCGGTTTTCACGGTGCGCGGCGAGCCGTGGCCTTTTCGCGAGAGAGCACTCATCTTGTTGAACAAACCTGCCGGCTACGAGTGTTCGCAAAAGCCCAAGCACCATCCCAGCATCTATAGCCTGCTGCCGCCGCCGCTGCGCCGACGCGACGTGCAGGCGGTGGGGCGTTTGGACGAAGACACCACGGGCCTGCTGCTGCTCACCGACGACGGCACCTTGATCCACAAACTCACCTCGCCCAAGCACCATGTGCCCAAGGTGTACGAGATAGGTTGCAAGCATCCGATCAGCGAAGACGATGTTCAGAAGTTGCTCAAGGGCGTGACGCTGATAGACGATCCCGTGCCCGTTCGCGCTGCCGCCGCTGAAGCGCTGGGCGAACAAGCCGACGGCTTGTTCGGTCTGCGCATGACGCTGACCGAAGGCAAATACCACCAAGTCAAACGCATGTTGGCGGCGGTGAGCAACCGGGTTGAAACGCTGGGCCGCAGTCGGTTTGGCGAGTTGGCGTTGCCCGCTGATTTAGCGCCTGGACAGTGGCGTTGGTTGGACGGGCCGCAGGTGCTGTACCCGGCTTGAAAGCGCCACGCAATGAAGTGCCGATCGCTTTTTTCAAAAGACAATTTAACGCCCGTTCGGGCTGAAATGGTTTTTTCGACCGTCCTGAGGTGGCCTTTCCGCCAGTCCTGAGGTATCGAAGGAAGGAAGTCCTGCACCTGACTTCGATGCCTCAGTCCGAACCGGACTTGTGGGTGTCGCAGATTCAGAAAAGTTCAAATATTTATGCCAGTGCGAACGACGCCTTCGTCAAACCAAAGTCGACGCGATGCTCAAGTGCAGCTGATCCGACAGCGCACGGCGGTCCAAATTTGCACTCGCCAGCGGCGGCAACAAGTTCACGTGCACACGCAAGTTGTCGGCCATGACCACCCACCACAGCGACTGCGCAATGGTGGTGTCGCCCACAAACGCCACAGCTTCGCTGAAGGCGTGGTGGTCGTCTGAGTAGCGCAGCGCAATCGGCTGCACCGGCGCTTGGGCGGAAATGGCAGCTTGCAGCAGGTTGGCGTGGAAGGGCAGCAAGGCGTGGCCCGTGCTGGTGGTGCCTTCGGGGAAGACGGCCACCAACTCGCCGTCTTTCAGTGCTTCGGCCACCAAATGCACCACGCGCAGCGCGTCGCGCTTGCGTTCGCGCTCGATGAACAGCGTGCCGCCGCAGGCCACCAACCATCCCAGCAACGGCCAATGGCGCACATCGGCCTTGGACACGAAGCGCGCGGGTTGCACCGAGTCGACGGCAAGGATGTCCAGCCACGACACATGATTGGCCACAAACAACGTGGCAGCTGCGTTGGCGGTGCCGCTGGTGCTCAGCGTGAGGCCCAAAGCACGCAGCATGCGGCGCGACCACAGGCCGACGGTGCGCATGCGCTGCGCTTTGCTGCGGAAGGGAAAAATCACGCCACAGATCGCCGCACCTTGCAGCGTGTAGCCCACGCAGGCCGACAAGCGCCAGAGTGCGCGCAGGGTTCGAAAGCTGTTCAAGATCAAGCCGATTTGGACGCGGGTGATCGTGAGAGTAAGTACGCCGATGCCGATGCATCAAACGCCACATGACCCGATACGATGGTCAGCTGCACGCGGCCCGGCAACTCAAAGCCCGTGAACGGCGTGTGCTTGCCTTGACTCTTGAGCTGCGCACCCTCGACTTGCCAGCGTTCGTCGAGCTTGAACAGGCACAAATCGGCCACGCCGCCTTCCACCAGCTTGCCTGCGCTGGACGCCAATGAGCCCAGCGCATCGCCCAGCACCTGCACCGGCCGGTGCGTGATGGTGGCCAGCGTCTGACTCAGCGGCAACTTCATTTGCTCGCCCCACTTCAGCGCCAGGCTCAGCAGCAATTCCAAGCCGGTGGCACCGGGTTCGGCCTCGGCGAAAGGCAGGTTTTTGGCGTCTTCGTCCACCGGCGTGTGGTCGCTCACCAAGGCGTCGATGGTGCCGTCGGCCAGGCCCGCGCGGATGGCGTCGCGGTCGCGCTGTTGGCGCAGCGGCGGGGTCAGGCGCATGGCTGAATTGAAGTAGCCGATGTCCATGTCGGTGAGGTGCAACTGGTTGATGCTGACGTCACACGTGATGGGCAAACCTTCGGCCTTGGCGCGGCGCACCAGCTCCACCCCGGCCGCGCTGCTGAGGCGGCACAAGTGGACGCGCGCGCCGGTGTCGCGCACCAGCTCGAAGATGGTGTTGAGTGCGATGGTCTCGGCGATCACCGGCACTCCCGCCAAGCCCATGCGCGTGGCCAGCGCGCCTTTGGCGGCCACACCGCCGCCCAGAAAACCATCTTGCGGACGCAGCCAGGTGGTGTAGCCGAAGGTGCTGGCGTATTGCAGCGCGCGGTGCAACACCAGCGTGTCGTTCAGCGCCACTTCGGCCTGTGAAAACCCGACGCAACCGGCCTCGGTGAGCTCGGCCATTTCGGTCAGCGCGGTGCCGTGCAAACCGCGCGTGAGCGCGCCGAGCGGAAACAAGCGCGACTGGTTCAAATTGCGCGCGCGGTACTTCAGCATCTCGACCAAACCGGGTTCGTCCAGCGGCGGGTCGGTGTCGGGCGGGCAGACCAAGCTGGTCACGCCGCCCGCCACAGCGGCGGCCATTTCTGACTCCAACATGGCTTCGTGTTCGTGCCCCGGTTCACGCAGGCGCACCGCCAAATCGACCAGGCCGGGGGCGACGATCAGGCCGCTGGCGTCGATGCTGCGGTTGGCGTGGAAGTCTGAACTTACTGCGCCAAGCGCGACGATGCGGCCTGCCGCAATCGCCACATCACCAATCCCGTCGTGCCCGGTGGCAGGGTCAATGACGCGGCCGTTTTTGATGAGTATCTTCACGCCGAATTCCCCGCAATTGTGGACATCACCGCCATGCGCACCGCGATGCCAAAAGTCACTTGCGGCAGGATCACGCTTTGCTTGCCGTCGGCGACGGCCGAATCGATCTCAACACCTCGGTTGATGGGCCCGGGGTGCATCACGATGGCGTCAGGCTGAGCCAGCGCCAGCTTGTCGGGCGTGAGTCCGTAGTTCTTGAAAAACTCACCGGCTGACGGCAGCATGGCGCCGCTCATGCGTTCGTTTTGCAGGCGCAGCATGATGATGACGTCGGCGCCTTTGATGCCTTCTTTCATGTCGTGACACACGCGCACGCCCATCTCTTTCAGATCGCCGGGCACTAAAGTTTTGGGGCCGACAGCGCGCACCTAGGCCACGCCCAAGGTGGTCAGCGCGTGAATGTCGGAGCGCGCCACGCGCGAATGCACGATGTCGCCGACGATGGCCACCGTGAGGTTGCTGAAGTCCTTCTTGAAATGGCGGATGGTGTACATGTCGAGCAGGCCTTGCGTGGGGTGCGCATGGCGACCGTCGCCGGCGTTGATGACATGCACATGCGGCGCGCAGTGCTGGGCAATCAAATACGGCGCGCCGCTTTCGCTGTGGCGCACCACAAACATGTCGGCGTGCATGGCGCTGAGGTTGGCAATGGTGTCGAGCAGGCTCTCGCCTTTGGCTGCGCTGGAGCGCGCAATGTCGAGGTTGATGACGTCGGCGCTGAGGCGCTTGGCGGCAATCTCAAACGTGGTGCGGGTGCGGGTGCTGTTCTCAAAAAACAAATTGAAGATGCTTTTGCCGCGCAGCAAGGGCACCTTCTTGACTTCGCGGTCGTTCACACTGAGAAAGGTGCCGGCGGTGTCCAGAATTTGGTGGATCACCGCACGCGGCAGGCCTTCAATCGACAGCAAGTGAATGAGCTCGCCGTGTGAATTCAGCTGTGGGTTTTTCTTCATGGACATGCTCATGAGTCAGTGCATTTCTTTCAATGGAAACACAAACCAGAACCCGTTCGGACTGAGGTATCGAAGTCCCAAGCGAGCCTTCGACACCTCAGGACGAACGGGGGTCGTGCTGACTCGGAAATGAAAAGCATCAATGCGCTCGAAGTTTGATGCGGGTTTGAATATCAAAACTAAACCGCCCATCTTCACCACGCGCCAGCGAAAGCCGCTGCTCTGCAGGCAGCGCAATCCG
>Ga0123336_10002986_pt1 | contig 14425 bp, 3 predicted proteins | sample SSSSmetaG_FD_96466 | JGI IMG/M metagenome (GOLD analysis project Ga0123336, IMG submission 96466) | Glacier valley bacterial and archeal communities from Borup Fiord, Nunavut, Canada, to study Microbial Dark Matter (Phase II) - ​SSSS metaG | ecosystem: Environmental > Aquatic > Freshwater > Ice... | reverse complement strand
CCTTGTATTTCTGATCGTCTTACGAAACGAGCGGTATTTCCGGTTGAACCGGATTTATCTCCTTTCGGGGATTGTTGCGTCGATTGTTTTTCCGCTTTATACCTGGCATTACACGGTTATTTTACCATTCGTACAGGACACTTACATAACAACTTCGGGAATTACAGTAGTTCCAATGGCGCCACCTTCAACCGTAATCCCTGTCTACTTTTGGTTTTACGTTGTTGGGATTGCAGGTTTGGCTTTCCGGATGATCTGGCAAACAGGGAAGGTTGTCAGGAAATTGCGGGAAAGCGGATATGTAAAAACCGGTTCCGTTAAACTAGTGCGTACAACCGAATATGACGCCTCGTTTTCATTTTTCTCCTACGTTTTTGTCAATCCTTCAATCACGGACATCGAAACGAAAGAGATTGTGAACCACGAGCGTGAACATATCGAACAACGGCACTGGTTCGATTTACTGCTTGTCGAATTGTTTTGCATGTTGCAATGGTTTAACCCGTTTGTATGGATTTATGCGCGCCTGATCCGGCAGAATCACGAATACCTTGCCGACGAAATGGCCTTGCAACACACCTCAAACCCTGCAATTTACCAGGCAACACTTCTAAACCAGATGCTTGGCGTTCCTGTGATTTGTCTCGCCAATTCATTTAGTTATTCACTCAACAAGAAAAGATTTAAAATGATGAAAAAGAAAATAGATTCCCCGTTCAGAAAACTCAGGATGCTGCTTGTTTTGCCCTTGGTAGCGATGGTTTTCTATGCATTCGCAAAACCGGAATATATTACTTCTGAACCTGCTATTTTAAACGAAAAGATTTCAACAGTAACTGAAGCTTTGAACGAGCTAATTGCGCCAATGCCTGAGACTGCTCCTGCTGTTAAAAAGGATACCGTAAAACAGGTCAGAAAAATTAGAGTTGTAAAAGGGAAAGTGGTAGATCTGGAAGGGAAACCGCTGGGCGGAACGACAGTTATCATTAATGGTACGAATACAGGGGTGATTACAGACAAGGATGGAAACTTCAAAATCAAAAATGTTCCGAAAGCGGGAGAACTGGTATTTTCATTTGAAGGATATCAAACCGTTACTCTAAAACCTGATGCCGGAAATGCAATGCTGATTAAGCTGGAAGAGTCTGTTGTTGTGGCCGATAAAGCTGTGGTTGTTGGTTATCCAAAATCAAATCAGATTAAATTCAGATCCAAATTCGCGGATAAACAACCATTGTATTTACTGAATGGTGCCGTGATCGATCAAACCAAAATGGATGCATTGAATCCCGAGGATATTTCAAGTATCGAGGTTTTAAAAGATCAATCAGCCACCGATCTCTACGGTGACAATGCAAAAAATGGTGTTATTCGGATTTCCACAAAGACCAATTTCATGAATGATCCATTAAAAGATCCATTATTTGTGTTGGATGGTGAAATAATCAATAGAGAAAGAATGGATGCGCTTGGTCCTGATAAAATTGAAAGCATCACTGTTCTGAAAGATGGTTCAGCCATTGCAAAATATGGCGACAAAGCCCGGAATGGGGTGATAGAAATTGTGATTAAGAAAAACGAAGATAAAGATAAGTAACTGAATCTTTGTTTAAAGACCTGACAGGTTTCAAAAACCTGTCAGGTCTGTTGGTAAATGTTAGTGCCCGCGTGGATGCTCAAATTGCTTAAATTAGTGACCGGGTGAATGTTCAAGTCGTGAACATTCACCCGGTCACTCGCAAAACGTTGATTAATTTTTAATCCAGTACAAATTCATTTCCTGCTTCAGGGATTTCAATATCGCCAAACCCGGCTTCTTTCATGCGATCTTTATAGAATAATTGCGCGTCGTAATCGCCATGAACCAGGAAGGTCTTCTTTATCTGTGACTTGTCCTGGCAACTCAGGTACGATAACATCTCGCTGTAATCGCCATGGCCGCTGAAGGCTTCGATCTTCTCGATTGTGGCATTTACTTCATATTGGGTTCCGAATATTGAAATCAATCTTTCGCCACGGATGATTCTTGCCCCCAAAGTGCTTGGTGCACAATAGCCGACCGCAAGTATGGTGTTATTCGGGTTTGAAATATTATTTGCCAGGTGATGTTTTATGCGCCCGGCTTCCATCATCCCCGATGCGGAGATAATCACGCAAGGTTTTTTGATGAAGTTGAGTTTCTTCGATTCTTCGGCAGTTTTAACGTAGTGCAAAGAGTTGAATCCAAAAGCATCGTTATCTTTTTCGATCACTTCCAATACATCATTGTTGAAACATTCAGGGTGCAGCCTGAAAATATCGGTTGCATTAATAGCCAGCGGACTATCGACATAGATCTGAACTTTCGGTAATCGACCCTCATTGAAAAAGTTATTTAATGAGAGAACAATTTCCTGGGTGCGGCCAATTGCAAACGACGGGATGATCAGTTTCCCACCTCTTTTGACGCACGCTTCGGTAACTACGCGCAGCAACTCTTCTTCAGCGTCTTGCATTTTAGGATGTAATCTGTTCCCATAAGTAGCTTCTGTGATCAGGTAATCGCACTGCGCAAATGGTTCGGGTGCCTTCAGGATGCGGCTCGATGGTCGTCCGATATCGCCTGTATAAGCAATCTTTGTTACTTTCCCGTTTTCGGTAATTTCGAGTAAGGCTGCGCCGGCACCCAATAAATGCCCGGTTGTTGTAAACCGGACTTTAATCTGATCATTGATATAAAATTTTCGGCCGGATGCTGTGCCAATAAAAAGTTCCATACAATTCACTGCATCTTCCTTTTTATAAATTGGTTCCACGGGTTCCAATCCTTTGCGCGCCCTTTTCTTATTATGCATTTCGGTATCACTCTCCTGGATATGTCCGCTATCGGCAAGCATAATAGCGCAAAGGTCACGTGTTGCATTGGTACAGATCACCGAACCTCTGAATCCCAGTCTGTAAACAAAAGGAATCAATCCCGAATGGTCAATGTGTGCGTGGGTCAGTATAATATGGTCGATCTCGCTCGGTTCAAAACCAAGGTTCCGGTTCATTCCATCCGTTTCCTGTCCCTTCCCCTGGAACATACCGCAGTCGAGAAGGATCTTTTTTCCGCTGTCAAGCGTGATTAATGTTTTACTGCCGGTTACTTCGCGTGCAGCTCCTATAAATTTTATCTTCATGATACGAACTTTTAAATGATGATCTAAAGGTAACGGAAATAGGGATCTTTAACGAAATACGGAGGCAAAAAAATCTACTAAAAGTTAATCGGGTACTGGTTGTTTGCAAAGGGCTGCCCGGCCAAGATGATATTAGCTTCGCCGTTTTAGGAAACGGATCGCCTGACAGAAACGATATCCCATAGTTAACGTCCCTGTATACGCGATAGAAATCGTATCATTTTTGACCATAAAATCGCTTTTGGTAACCTAAAATCCCCAATTGGTTTTTGACAGGTTCTCGGAATTGATCATTTGCTATAAATTTTCGGGTAAATACTCTGGCATCTCAGGCAATTCCGGATGTTACAGAAAAATATTTTGATTAGCAACCTCCTAAAAAGCACTTATATATCCGAATTATTCAGTTATAGCCGGATGCTTGACGAATATAATCGGAAATATCCGGTTATATGCCGAATGACATAAATTACAATGTCTAATATTAGCTTGGTTTATTAAAATATTGCATGATATACCGAACTAACAACTTTTCGAACTAACAATTTTTCGAACTAACAACTTTATGAAAACTAAATAGCAATGAAAAAATTTTTACTTTTTATTTTTGCATTACTCTTCGCAATACTAAATTCTTCGTCTCAAATCCAGACTAATCCTGCTCTTTTGAAATACCATATACTATGAAAAAACTAACCAATCTATGGATTAAGGCCATCGCTTTACTGTCATTGTTTTTAAGTTTTGCTTTTGCATACGCCTTACGTTTAATTCTTTCAATTCTTAACCAAAAGCAAACTGCTGCGAATAACGCGGCGTTTGATATTTTCCTTTTAAACACGATTCCCATTTTACGGTCGCCACAGGCCAGGTCGTCCGGGAAAACATTGAGCGAAGTCAAAGTACCGGCACATTTCAATTTTTTTCAAACACAACAATTCAACTAAAACTATACAATTATGAAAGCAACAATTTTACTAAACCTAAGAAATTATCTAATCCATGCAGCTATAATGCCTTTATTGGTGCTATTTATGGTACTGGGAACATCGTTCAGCGGCAATGCCCAAAAATATGTAGTTACGGGCACCAAATCAGCGCTAAACCAGGCAACTGACATTACTTTAAGCGGCTCTACGATTAATAAATTCTATTATCTGTTTAGGGTCGATGAAAAAGGCGATTACCAATTTATTACTTATATGGTTGGACAGGGCATTCCCCTTAACTATGCACCTCAAAAAACTGAGGGTAAATATGTAATAATTGAATTTGATGAGTTCAAAGAAATGCCTTTTAACTTCGAAAAATTCAAACCTGCTGATGGGATTCTTCAAACCGGAGAAATTACAATTATTAAGTAGAATCAATAAAAATCACCAAAATATTTAGTAAAATGAAAAATATTTACGAGAACAAAAAAAATGAGAACGCACCTAAATGGCAGCGTTTTCTGACGATGCTTGCATTAGTGATTTTTATTGTTTCTGGAACAAGTTTTAATGGAATTGCACAATATAATGTTACAGGTGCTAATCTATGTGCCGGACAAACTGCAAACATTGGTCTTAACAATTCAACCTTAAACTCCAATTATCATTTATTGAGAACAGTTGGTAATACGCCAACATACGTTACATATCAGGTTGGACAAGGGATTCCATTGGCATATGGCCCCCAAAACGCCACTGGAAAGTATGAGGTTTACCAATACAATGTTGTTACAAGTGATCCATTAGTAATAATTGAAAATGGGACTAAACAAACGGGTGATGTTAGCATCAATCCTTTACCTGTTCCAACAATAAGCGGATTAAACTCCGTATGCGCCAATTCTACAAATACCTATACCACTGAATTGGGAGCAAGCGAGTACACCTGGACAATTACGGGTGGTACAGGTACTTCAAATTCAAATTCAATTAATGTTACCTGGAATAATAATGTAGGTACAGGTAGTGTTCAGGTTTCTTATGTTGAAAATAATTGCACTGGAACATCTGTTCCTTTGAATGTAAATATAAATGGTGTCGCCCAAATAGTTGGCGGCAATATATATTGCTCTATACAGGATGCTATTGATGCAGCTGCTAACAATGATGTTATCAATGTATTTGCTGGAGCACATAATGAAAATATTGTAATTAACAAACCTATTGTTTTAAATGGAGCCAATGCCAATGTTGCTTGCGGAAGCCGGGGCACAGAAACGATAATTGCACCTGCAAGTAGTCTTCCTTTTAGTGTCACTTCCAATGGTGTAACCATCAATGGTTTTGAAATTACTGCACCTGCAAGCTACTATGCCATAAATTGCAGCAACACATCAAATACCAATGTAATATTCAATAATATTCATGATGTGGGTACCACTGCAACCGGTGCTAATGTTCATTCCATAATTTATATGGTTGCCAATTCAGCCAATACGCAGAATGTGACCATTTCTGATAACTGCTTCAATAATATCAGCAGTTCATCATTAACCGGGTTCAGTTCAAGTGCGATTGGCGTTTTACAATCAGCATCAACAGGTGTTTTAACCAATTTGAAAATTGAAAGAAACTCAATTGAAAATGTAAATGTGAATACCGGAAACTGGCCTACGGGCAAAATTGCCTATGGCATTCAGTTAAATACCGGATCAGCAAACTATACAACTACAACTGGTAAAATAGTAAATGCACAGATTAAGAATAACAGCATTACCAATTTATCTGGTTTCATTGCCACTGGTATCGCGCTTGAGGGTAACACTGAAAGTGCAGTAGTCGAAGGAAATACAGTTGCCAGCCTCACGGGTTACAAATTGGCCAACAGAGCTGGCGGCGGTTACGACATTAATGGATTGAAATTTGAAACCAACCGTTTTGTCGGAACTGTTACGGTTCAAAATAACAGTTTTGATGCAAGTTCATTTAAGTATGGTACCACATCTGGCTTAGGTTATGCAGTAGCCAACTATGTGCCGATGGCAAATGGTGGAATTGCAAAATTGGGTTGTAACTGGTACGGAACAGCCAACTATGGAGAAATTGGTGCTGAATACACAAATTTTACAGGAAAAATATTTAATAAGGAAAGCGCAGGTACCGATTTTGTTGATTACAGTACCAGTGCGTCTGTTAATTGTGATGGTAAAAATGCAACACCTGCCAATTTGAATGTAAGTTATAATGCCGCTTCCGAAAACGTGATGGTCACATTTGATGTTGCTGGCAATTCATCGGCAATTTATCCGATTCCCGGATTAAATCCTACTATCCCTGCTGAATTTGCTCTTATTGCGGCCAAATATGTTGCTTTACAAACCGCCATCACCTCCGCAAATCCTACAGCCATAAAAACGGCCGCCCTTGAAATTGGTGATGATATTCTAACTGAATATTATTACATGGATGGCGCTAATAAAGTTTATTTGAAAACAACAGGTGGAAACCCATTGGCTAAGAACAAATACTGGGACAAATATCTTAATAACACTTCAACCTCACTCCAGTATCCATCTTTTGCAAATAACAGGTATATCGTGCCGGTTGGAACATATAGCACAAGCACTAATCCGCTTACGAATGATGGAAATACAGTAAAAAATGGTTGGTTAGCACCTGTGTATGGGAAAGACCTTATTGTATCGGTAACCTTTCTGCACAACGGTGAGGTTACCACTGCCACACAAAGTGTTGCAATTCCTGCCGCACCGGTAGTGAACATGAACACAGGCTTAGGCTATATGCAGATACAAACTGCTATAAATGATCCGTTAACACTTGGTGGACATACCATTAAGGTGTCTGCTGGAACTTATGCTGAACATGTTGTAATTGATAAGCCACTTGACATTCGCGGACCAAATTATGGGATTAATCCAAATACTGGTGGCCGTATTGCAGAAGCATTGATTGTTCCGGAAGCTAATCTTATGCCTGGTGATCCTTGGACTGAAGTAGTGAACATCAAATCAGATAATGTTTCATTCGATGGTTTTACAGTAAGCGGTGACAATCCTGCTATTACTGGATACTCTTATGCAGGTATGGATCTGGAAAAAGGACAGGGAGTCTATTCCGAAGGAAGTAATATAACATTCAGTAATAATGTTGTTGAAAATGCTACAACCATGGGCTTCTTTGCCGGTGGATCGCAAAGTACCCAATACCAGAATCTTGTTGTTAGTAACAACAAAATTGATAAAATTCATGATGTGGGTGCAACTGGTTTAGGCTTTGGTTTTTATATACAAGGCACAGCCGGTTCGATCACAAATAATGTTGTCACAAATGTAAGAAATGGGATTGAGGTTCAGCCCTACCGGGTTGTAAAAGGTGTCTCTACTCCGGTTTTGCAGGTTAAGGACAATGAATTTGCGACATACAAAACTGGCATTTACTATAACTATTCAGAAGTAGGTGCAAGTGCATGGAGCATTGAACAGAATGATATAACAGTAAGTACACCACCGGTTATTCCGGGTGCTCCTTTGACCTGGACTGGAATAAGAGTAGAAACCATGTATTCAACCGCTGCTGGTGGTGTCTTAAAAACCAATACAATTAATGGCACAGGCGCTGCAATTGGTACGACCTGGTCATCAACATCAGGCATGCAGTATGCTGGTAGTAATTCTAATTCCGCTCAGATATTCTTTTCAGATAATACTGTATCGAATGTACAAGTTGGTTTTAAACATGAAGCTTCAGCTAATATCGTATTTACTGGTAACAGTCTGGGTGCTTCACAAAAAGCTATTGAAGTAATTGGTACATTTAACATTGACGCTACGGGTGGCAACACAATCAATGGTATTGCAACATCTGGCGCAACAACAGCTCAGTTATTCACCATTGAAGATGCCATCAACCATAAAATTGATGAAAGTACAAGAGGCTTGGTTACTATAAACGCAAGTGAGCTCTATGTAACTCCGCTTAGTTATGCCGGGGTCAATACAACTCCGCTTATCCAGCGTGGTATTGATGCCGCCGGTTTAACTGGTTGGACAGTTAATGTTGCGCCTGGAACATTTGATAATTCAATTGAAATCAACAAACGTATTTCGCTGATTGGAGCAGGATCTGATCCATTAATTGGTACAGTAATTACAAAATCAGGTGGAAATGATGGCGCCATTAACCTGAATGCCTCTGGTGTCTCTGGTACTCCGATTCAAATAAGTAATTTCTGTATTAGACCAATCGGTGCTGCAGGTATATCTGTAGGCCTGTTTACACAAGCTACCGGAAAATCGGTTTCATATATCAACTTTGATAATGTAAAAGTGATTGGAACTAATCTCAATCCTTGCACCGAACAGGAAAGAGGGTTATATGTTGATAATACAAGTAGCCTAACCAATGTTACTTTTAACAACTGTGCGTTTAATAATTTACACTACGGTTGGTATATGCAAAAACAGGTTAGTGCCGACATTAGCACAGTCAGCAATATTCAGGTTATCAGTACCACCTTCAACCATAACAATGCGAAAGGTATTTATACCGAAAAGCTTTCGGATGCGACCTTTACAGGTTGTACAATCGACGAAAATGGATTGTATAATGCTGATGCTAATTGTTCATATTTTGACCCATGGAAAGCAGGTTTCGACTTTAACCTGAAAGCAGGTACTTACCAAAACATAACTGTTCAGAATTGTGACTTTACCAACAATGGTAAAGGATTGAACGGTGCTTCGGGGACTGCAAAAGAAGGTGTTGCGTTAACATTTAAAGCAAGAAGCGACGGTGCTACCTATGGAGCTAACCCTGCAATCCTTACCGGTGTTTTCGTTCAAAACTCAATATTCAATGGAAACGAACGCGGTATACGTTTGGGAGAACCAGGAAAAAACAATCCGCAACCGTTGAATGTAACTATTACAAACAACTCTTTCACTACCAATGTGACAACTTATACCGGAACCGATGGTTCTACTTACGGCGATGTCATCAATGCAATGGAAAGTAGCAATTTAGTTTCAGCTACCTGCAACTGGTGGGGTACTGCCGATGGTGACCTAATTCCAGCAAAAATAGCAGGAAGTGTAAGCTACAATCCATGGCTTAATTCAGCAGACGATGGCACAGGTACCGGATTCCAACCAACTGGCTCATGCAGTGGCTCTCCGGTAGTTATTGTTTCTGCAATTCCTGACCATATGATCTGTGGTGACACGGATGGTTCAATCCTTGTTACAATAAGTGGCGGTACAGCTCCTTATAGTATTACACCGACAGGAAGCGGCACGGGTTCAACCAGCACGCCGACATACAATATAACTGGTTTAGCTGCTGGTAACTACCCCATTACTGTTACCGATGCAAATGGCTCATCAGTTTCAACAAGCGCAGAAGTGAAGTACCTTCCGGTGGCCAATACCACCGATGGTCTCTACTTTGCAACAATCCAGGAAGCCATAAATGCCACAACAACAGGTGATGGTGAAATAATAACAGTTTGTGATGGAACTTATCCCGAACAACTTACTATTGGCAAAGCATTGGATATCCGTGGACCTAATTATGGTATTGACGCAATTTCCACTCGTGGTGATGAGGCTATCATTGTACCTCCATCAGAACTTAATAGTTCTGGTCAAAGAGAATGGAGTACGACGCCTCTGATTTCATTGGCTGCCAATGGAATTAAATTGGATGGATTCACAATCAGTGGTGACAATACAATCATTAATGGTTATAGCTATGCAGGAATGAATATTGAAGCTGGGCTTGGTGTAAAATCTACCGGAAATAATATTCAGTTTCTCAATAACATTGTTGAGAAATTTACTTACATGGGATTCCACTCAGCCGGTGCACAGGTATCTCCCCATTACAAAGACCTGGCTGTGAAACATAACAAGTTCGAAAATATCCATGACTTGAATCAATTAGGATACGGATTTGCAATGTATATACAGGGATCAACTGGTTCTGTCTCAAATAACACCGTACTCAATAGCCGCACCGGTATCCAGATACAACCATATCAGGTAATTCAAAGCGGGACTGTTACTCCCGATTTGAGTAATAACAATTTTTCGGTTTGGCGAAATGGAATATATTATAATTATGCTGAGTTGAATGCAAGTGCATGGACAATCACCCAAAACAATATTACAACCTGCATACCTCCTGCCAATCCTGTTGGGGGGCCGGTATTATGGGAAGGTATTAGTGCAGAAACCATGAGGGTAACCTCAAATGGAGGCCGCATAATTTCCAATACTATTAATGGTTCAGGGGCAACTACAGATGGTGTAAAATGGTGGAATGTTCGCGGTCTTGTTTATAAAGGAGATGGATCATATTCACCTTTAATTAGTTTTACAAACAATACTGTTACAAATGTTGAGATTGGATTGGTGCACAGTGCACATGCTGATATAGTTGTAACCGGGAATAACCTGAATGCATCAGCTAAAACAATAAGCGTTCAGCACAATTATTCAAGTGCTGGTGTTGAGCAAACCCATGGCGGCGATTTTAATATAAATGCAACTGGTGGAAACACATTCAACGGCATTGCCAGTTCTTCTGCTACACTATTAGAACTATTCACTATCGAAGATGCAATTAATCACAAAATCGACGAAAGCTGGCGCGGATTGGTTACAATTAAAACTAATGAACTGTTTGTAACACCATTAAGTTATGCAGGAGCTAATTCAACTCCGCTTATTCAGCGAGGTATTAATGCCGCCGGTTCAACCGGTTGGACAGTTAATGTTGCTTCAGGTTCATTCACAGAACAACTTGAAATACCTAAAACACTTACTCTCCTCGGACAAGGCGCAGATATAACTAATATCGTTTCTCCTGCAATTCTGCCATTGTCATATACTTCTTCGGCAGCAAACAAACCTGTAATCTATGTTCACAATGCCAATAATGTTGTAATTAATGGTATCACACTTGATGGTGACGGAAAGGGTAATTCCAATTATCGTTTCCAGGGTATCGCATTCTGGAATGCAGGTGGTAGTGTGCTGAACAGTAAGGTTATTGATGTAGCCGATACTCCTTTCAGCGGAGCACAACACGGTGTTGGCATTTATGCCTTTAACAATATTCCGGCATCAACTTATAATGTAGTTCTCAATAATGTAACAGTTACCGGTTTTCAGAAGACTGGTGTTGCATTGAATGGGACAGGAAACCTGACTGTGGATATTGATAATATAACAACAATAGGAGCCGGGCTAACTTCAGTAACTGCCCAGAATGGTATCCAGATTTGGGGCGCAACAGGCACAATTGACGATTGCAATATCAGTCAAATTGCATATACAGGTACCGATTGGACAGCCAGTGGACTTCTGGTTAACGGCCCTGGTACTATTTCAGCCGACCATGTTGATATAGACAAATGTCAAAGCAGTGTTTACTGGATTGACGCAGATGGTTCATACAAAAATTCCAGTATTACCAATCCTATTATGGATGGTATCTATGGATTAAGCAATTCAGGTACGCACACACTGACAGTAGAGAATGTATCAGCAATAGGCTCAGATGTTGTCGGAAGTTGGGGGATAAACCCATTGGCCAACGGTGGTACCATGAATATGAATATTTCTAACTGCGACATCAGGGATTGGAATTATGGTATTTATGCCTACGATTATGAAACTAATGGTGGTGTTTTAAACACTGTTGCTCATAGTAATTATCTTGCTGATAATACAGTAGATTTTGCAACAAATGCTTCAACAACCCAGGATGCAACCTGCAACTGGTTCGGTACAACATCAGCAAGTTCTATTGCTGGTCTTGTTCATGGCAATGTAAATTATACCCCATGGCTAACCAGTGGTTTGGATGGTTCAGGCGATGTTGGTTTTCAACCTTCTGCTGCCTGCGACGAAACTGCCCCATTATTAACCGGAACTGGCTTTACTGCCGATGGTGTTGATATGTTAGGTACAAATGCAGCAGGTTATAAGCTGCAAACCACGAATGTTGCAGCTCTTGACCGCCTGGTTCAGTTCAAAACAGGAACTGTTGCCGATGAAACTCTGGCTGCCGAATTCTTTGGTTTGAAACTCATCAGTTCAACTGTTAGCGCTGCTGATTTGAAAGCATACTATGCAGCCCGCGGAGTTCCGGAACCATTCCTTGGTTACCTGAACGATGCTGCCGATGGATTAAAACCATTTGTGTACATCAGCGGAACAACAGTTAAACTGGTCGATGCTGCAAAACACGACATTGCCTCAACAGACGTTGACATGACCATTCCGGATAATTATCCGTTGGGAACCTACACTGTTGAAGGCAAAATTAGGGATCTTGCAGGCAATGAAACCATCGTAACTTATAAACTGATTGTAGCTGGCGACAGAATTGCACCGGTTATCACTTTAGTGGGTGATGCCAGTGTATTTATCTGCCAGGGATTGACTTATAACGATGCTGGCGCAACAGCACTAGATGACATCGATGGAAATATCACTTTAAATATCATTACCAATAATCCGGTAATTTCTAGCACACCGGATACTTATACCGTTACCTACAATGTAACTGATGCTGCCGGCAATGCTGCAGTTCCGGTAACAAGAACAGTGACTGTTAAGCCAAATCCAACAATATCCGGGGTAACGGTTTCCGCTACTTCCGTATGTTTTGGTTCACCGGTGACTTTCACAGCTAACGGCTTGCTGTCCGAAACAACTGATTTCGTGTATTCAGTGGCTATAGACGGCGGAACTCCTGAAGTTGGCTATGCCAATGGTGTACCAGTATCTGGTGGAACGGCTACATTCCCAGTGTCTGAACCTAATGTGGGTACTTATGCCATCAAGATTATTTCTGCTGCTGTGAACGGTTGCACAACAACCTTCCTGGCAAACAATACCGCAACATTTACCGTTAAACCGAACCCAACAATTAGCGGTGTAACAGTTTCTGCCCCTTCCGTATGTTTTGGTTCACCGGTGACTTTCACAGCCAACGGCTTGCTGTCTGAATCAACTGATTTCGTGTATTCAGTGGCGATCAATAGCGGAACTCCTGAAGTTGGCTATACCAATGGCGTACCAGTATCTGGAGGAACGGCTACATTCCCTGTGTCTGAACCTAACGTGGGGTCTTATGCAATCAAGATTATTTCTGCAACAGTGAATGGTTGTACAACAACTTTCACTGCAAGCAATACCACTTCGTTCACAGTTAATCCGCTGCCAACAGCAACCATTTTAGCAGATCAAACGAAATCGGTTTGCTCGGGTATACCTGCAAACATCGAAGTTGATTTAACAGGTGCAGCACCCTGGAGTATTACTTACACCAATGACGGTGCAGGAGCAACTCCTGTTACTGTGACGAACATCCAATCTAGTCCTTATAAAATCCAGGTTAGTCCTTCAGTTAATACTTCTTATTGGGTAACCAGAGTGGCAGATGCAAATAATTGCAGCAATACAGGAACTGGCAGTGCCAGAATTTATATCGGGCCAATTACAACGATTGGTTCAATAGCCGATGCCTGCAAGGGAACAATAACAGTACCTGTTACGGTAAAATCGTTCGATGAAGTTGGCGCTATTTCGCTAACCGTAACTTATAACACGTCCGAACTTGTATTTTTAAGTGGTACAATAAATCCGATTGTTAAAAATCAGATAAGTAACCTGACTATTGATAAAATATCAGATGGTATTTTAAAGATTGGAGGTTATATGACTGTACTCGGTTCGTCATTAACCCTGCCCGACAATACAGTGTTGTGTGATATTTCTTTTACCTATGCAGGTGGTGCAGCAGAGATTAAATTCGATGATTCAGAGGATGATCAAAAATGTGAATACACTTTTGGGAACTTTATACCTTTCTGCGATGATGAAACTGAAACTGTTAAGTATTATATTAAAGGTACAATTTCTGAAGACAACATTGACCCGACAGCAGTTTGCAAAGCAAAAACAGTTTCATTGGATGCAAACGGAAATGGAAGTATTATCGCAGCTGATATTGATGGAGGAAGTTCAGACAATTGTGCTTTTACATTGTCAGCAAGCCAGACGGATTTTGATTGTGGAGATATTGGAAATGTAACAGTTATGCTTACAGTTGCTGATGCCAGTGGCAATTCAGGAACATGTAGTGCAACAGTAACAGTTGTAGACAACCAGAACCCATCTATTGCAACTCTTGCTGCTATCAGTGTAAATGCTGATGCAGGAGTTTGTACATATGCAAGCAGCCAGCTTACTGCTCCTGCTGCTTCTGACAACTGCAGCGTAACTGTTTCTGTCAGCCCGG
>Ga0123336_10002984_pt1 | contig 14429 bp, 10 predicted proteins | sample SSSSmetaG_FD_96466 | JGI IMG/M metagenome (GOLD analysis project Ga0123336, IMG submission 96466) | Glacier valley bacterial and archeal communities from Borup Fiord, Nunavut, Canada, to study Microbial Dark Matter (Phase II) - ​SSSS metaG | ecosystem: Environmental > Aquatic > Freshwater > Ice... | reverse complement strand
TTTTTCTAACATTTCAGCAATCTTTAATGAATCGCCTGTTAGTTCAAGGTTAGTTTTTTCGTCGGCCATTTTTGTAAGTTAATAAATAAATTAATTAATTAAATTATGCAGTTTTTTGCTGTTGATATGCATCGATTACTGTTAATAGACCACTAATATTACCTGCTAATACTCTAACAAATCCAGTAATAGGTGCATTTATAGTAGCTAAGACTTGAGCAATTAGTTGATCTTTTCCAGGTAGCGTTGCCAATAGAACTACATCTGCACTATCCATTTGTTTTTTATCTAAATATCCACCTTTAAATTCAGCTTTTTGAGTAGTTTTAATAAACTTTTGTAACACTTTAGCAACTTCCGTTGAATTACCTTGAGAAAATACAATTGCATTTTGGCCGCCAGCTATATAGCTTGATTGAGGTAATTCTGCTTGTTTAACTGCAAGTTTAAATAATGAGTTTTTAATTAAATGATATTCTGCTCCTAGCTCAGCCAATTGGATTTTAAGTTCACTAGCTTCATTAGGATTTATTCCTTTTGTACTAAGTATGAACATTGATTCTGCTACTTTAGCTTTGGCCATTAAACCTTCAACTACGGCTATTTTTTGTGCTTTTGTTTTTGGCATAGTATTAAACTAAATAAATAAATATTTACTGGAGTCAAAGAAGACAAGAAGATTTTCATAACTGAAAGCCTCCACAGGACTTATGCTTATTAGGCTGCCGGTTTCTTCGACTACTGTATTCTATCACATTTCTACAACTAGCTTTGGACCCATTGTAGGACTTACCATAATTTTTTTGATAACTGTAGGACCTAACTTTCTAGTTTCTGCTTTAATCGCATCTAATGCGGCAGTTAAATTAGCAGTAATATCAGTTGCTGTCATCTCACACTTAGCAAATCTAAGCTTTATTGTTTTTCCGGCATCCATTTTGAAATCTACTTTGCCAGATTTGTATAACTTGATTGCATTATCTAAATTATCAGTTACAGTACCAGTTTTAGGATTCGGCATTAACTGTCTTGGACCTAAAACTTTACCTAACTTGGCTATTTTAGGCATTACTTGTGGAGTAGCAATGACAACATCAAAATCTAACCAACCCTTTTCGATTTTTTCTACCATATCTTCTAGTCCCGCATAATCAGCTCCAGCTTCTAAGGCAGACGAAACTTTATCAGGCTGGGCTAAAACCAATACCTTTTTCTGTTCACCAAATTGATGAGGGAATACAATACTACCTCTTACAGTTTCATTGGCTTGCTTTTGCTTTAATTGTAAAGTCACATCTAGATTACAACTGCCATTAAATTTACTTAATGATATCTTGGGTAACAATTCACTTGCATCAGCTATAGAATACTTAGATTTAGTAATTAATTTAATAATACTATCTAATTTAGCCTTACGGTTAATATATTTTTCTTTACTTGGTTTTTGCTTTGATTCTTTTTTTTCTTTTGCCATGTTTATTCTTATTTAATTAACGATTTCAACACCCATGCTTTTTGCACTACCGGCAATAATATTTACTGCTGCGTCAAGATTACGGGTATTAAGATCGGGTAATTTAATTTTTGCAATTTCTAATAATTGTGCTCTAGTTATTTTTCCTACCTTTTGCAGATTTGATGTTGCAGAGCCTTTTTTAAGATTTAAAGCTTTAGCAATTAAATAAGCAGCAGGAGGTTGCTTAAACTCCATTGAAAATGTTCTATCATCATACACAGTTAGGATTACTGGAACTAATTGACCTTTTTTAGTTTGGGTTTGCTCATTAAATTTAGACACAAAACTACCAATGTTTACTCCTTGTTGACCTAGAGCTGGTCCAATTTTTTGTCCTGGTGTTGCATTACCACCTTCAAGTACGAATTTAATTTTTGCTTTTATAGGTTTAGCCATTAGATCGAATTATAACATAGGATTAATTATTATTAGAGTTTACTCACCTGAAGGAAATCTAATACTACGGGTGTTTCTCTACCAAATATTGATAGTAAGACTTTTACTTGTCCTTTATCTTCATTAATTTCACTAATATTACCGACAAAGTCTTTAAACGGTCCATCTACTACTTTAACTGCATCATTAACTGCAAAAGAGGTGGTAAAAGATGGTTGAGCAACTTTTGTAAAGGCCATAATAGTTTTAACTTCTTTAGCAGATAGGGGGGTTGGTTTTCTTTCTGTACCTACAAAGCCTGTAACACCTTCGGTATTTCTCACTATTTGCCAGGTTTGCTCAGTCAATTTCATTTGAACTAATACATAGCCTGGAAATATTTTTTCTTCCTTTTTTCTTTTTTTTCCTTCACTGACTAATATTTTCTCTTGCGTAGGCACTAGTATTTCTAATATATCTTCGTTAAGATTATTAGCTTTAGCTCTTTGCATTATTTGCGTGGCTACCTTTTTTTCGTGACCAGAATAGGTATTAATTATATACCAATTTGATTTACCGTAAATTTTCTCGTCTATTTGCATTGCTTAATGAACTGTTATTAAAGTAACAAATCTATATATACCTAAATCTAAAAGAGCTATAGATAAAGCGCTAAAAAATATAAAAGCTAAAACATATCCGGTAAATTTTACAGTATCTTTCCTAGATAACCAAGTAACTTTCTGCAATTCTACTATACTTAACCTGAAAAAGGCTATTAACTTTTTTGGATAACTAAAAGATCTTAAATTTTTTAACATAATTTTATTTCTATTAATGGACTCTGGCACGGACACTCAGACTCGAACTGAGAGTCCGGGATTTGGAGTCCCGTGGTTTACCAATTAACCGATGTCCGCATTTATTATTTTAACTTAACTTCAACAAATACTTCGTGTTTATTGGTTTTTTTATCGAACTTCTTTAGTTCTAATTTCTCAGTAACGTTAACTCTATTTTTGGTGATGTAATAAGCTGTACCTGTTTGCTTATTGATCAATTTAATTATTTGTCTATTTCCTTTTTTAGCCATCTCTTTTAAATAGTTAACTTAATTTTATATTTTTTATTGGGTCTTAGCTTTGAGAACTACTTCTTGTCTTAATTTTTCAAATAAGACTACCGAACAAGCTACGCTCATATTTAATGAATTTATTTTACCATGCATTGGTATTTTTACAACAGTATCACACTGGTCCAAAACAGGCGTACTTAAAGGGTGATCTTCTCCTCCAATAATTAATAGTGTGTCACCGGTTAAATTCTCATCGTAGTAATACTTATCAGTGGTTACTTCAATCCCCACGACCTTTATTCCAGCTTCTTTACAAGATTTAATTGCCGTAAATAAACTCTCTTTTATTATCTTTAAATTAGCTAAAGCACCCATAGATACTCTAAAGGTCTGGGCACTGATATCTACCTTTGGCGGAATTATGATACTTTTAAACCCTGCAGCTTCAGCTGATCTGGCTATTGCACCAATATTATGCTCGTACAATGCTTCCCTAATATAGATGAAATTATTTGGTAGATGATGGATATTATTTATTTCTATTATCGAGCTTAACTTAGGGAAAGTTATTTCTGCTAATGCTATAACGCCTTGATGGGTTCTACTAGTTGATAGTTTATCTAGCTTTTTTTTACCTACGCGGTCTATCTTTATCTTCCTATTAGTAGCCCTCATTAATATTTCAGCTACTTTTTCGTCAATATTAATTCCGTCTTCCATCAGAATTTTGCTGATTTCTCTATTTGACCTTAATAATTCTATTACGGGATTTCTGCCTTCTATTTTCATAATTCAATATTATACATTATAATTGCAGTTAATAACTATTATCTAATAGTATTTAAAAGATTATTGATCAAAAATTATTTACTTTATATTAATATAGAAAATTATATAATCATCTGAATATTTCATTCTAGTCTTAGTTAATTTATAAAAATTGTTTAAGAGTACAATTTAGATTTGTTTTCTTAAATTCCTAATTAATACTCAGACCAACCATTTTAGGTTATGTTAAATCTAAATCTTAAAGCGAAGATGCCTAAACTTTCTTTAAATATTTCTTTGCGTAAATTCTTTACCACTGTTCTTCTCTTGTTAATGCTTTTCAATAGTTTCTCTCCTTTAATTAGTTTAGTATCTGCAAGTCCTTCAAATTCTGATCGGACAAAACCTACTACTACTTTCAAAGAATTTGAAAGGGTGGACTTAAGAACTGCTAATAGTAAAACCTTTCAAACAGGTACTAACAAATTTAGACTAGAAACATATACTTCTAAGATCCATTACGGGAGCAAGGGTAACTTTAAAGAGATTGATAACAACTTTAGCCTAATCTCTGATCCTAAATACAAATACAAAAATATTGCTAACGATTATCAATTCTTTGCAGGTAATGATCTTAATGCTGGAGTTAAGTTTATTGACTACAGGGGAGTATGTGAATTTAAGCTAGCTCAAATAACAGGAGTTAATCTTAATAATTCTCTTGCTGTTATTAAAGATAATACTGTTACTTATCCTAATATTTATCCTGGTGCAGACCTTGTCTTTACAGCTGAGCCAAGCACTCTTACTACTAATGTGGTTGTGAAGGATAAAAAGAATCTAAAACCCCAGCTAAACTTTGAGCTTAGTAATTGTGCTGGCTCTGTATTTAGCCCTCCTACAGTTTCTGACGGACTTAAAAGTGCAAAGATAGCCCAGAAGATAACTAACATCAATGGCAAGAAGAGCCTAAACTTAACCCCAGACTATTCTAAGCTTGGAAATATTAAAGGAGAGGTACATATTGATCCAACTATCCAAACTAATATCGGTCCTGCTGTTAATGTATTTACCTCTGATAATTGTGGATTTGGTAATGCTAGACGCTTTATTGCTTTTGGAAACTTTTATGATACTACGATTAATGCTGATTGTGGCAGAACTGAAAGCTATCTTAAATTTGATTTATCCTCCCTTAGTGGAGCAATCATCACTAGTGCTAATTTATCTGTGCAAAGATATGCCACCTCTAATGGAGGCTTTACAGCCCTTACAGCGCGTCTTACTCAAGATATTAACAGTAGTACCGGACAATCTACACAAGACTGGAAGGGTAAGGCAGAACAATACGGTAGCCAAGGTATTGATTGGAACCAGCTTGATTTTCGAAACTTTCAATTTGACCTCACTGGTTTAGTCCAAGCCTGGACTTTAGGAACATATCCAAACTATGGGGTTGCTATCTTTGCTAACGCTCCTGGATTCCAAGTTGGGGCTGCTGTTTGTAGTACTAGAAACGATCCTTTATGTAGCTCAAACCATAACCCTGTGTTAATTGTTAACTACACTAGTAACCAACCTCCATATACCCCAAATCTTGTCTCTCCTAATAACAACCAAACCTTTAGTGGGAATTGTAACCAATCAGTATCACCTCAAACTGGTATTTGTAACACAAGCTTACCTGTAAACTTGCAAATTAGTGGAGTAGGAGATGGAGATCCCTCTCCTGGTAATCTTAAACTATCAGAACTACATTTTTCTGGAGCTAATAACTTTGTTGCTAATCTAGGTGGTAGCTCTGGAACTCTTAATTATTCGGGTAACTTTGCTGATGGGCAAACCAACTGGTTTGCAAGAAGTATTGACGGCCTTAATGCAAGCTCTGATTCTGTCAACTTTAATTTTAAATCTGATACTACTCCTCCTGTTATACCCAATAATCCGATCTTGCCTGCCTACACTAAGGGTGTAGTAACTAGCACAAATCCCCAAATTACTATCTCTGCTCCTGCTACTACAGATAACCTATCTGCTCAAGCCAATATCTCCTACCAGCTGCAATATTCAACTGTAGCTGATTTTTCTGATGTCACAAAGATCTATACAAAATCTTGGCAACTTGGTAATCCTCTTTTCCAAATTGGTCCTTATGGTGCTGATGGTATTCAAGGGACTGCTGATGATCTTGTTGATCAAGGGACATACTACTTTAGGATAAATGCAAGAGACGAGCTAAATAACATCTCTGCTTGGAGTAATATTACCTCTACTACTGTCTTATCAACTCTACCAGTAGTCAATTCCTTTACTGCCTCCCTTACTAGAATTAGTCCTAATAACCCAACCTCTACAGGGTTTAAATCAACTCAGTTATCTCTAAGCTATACAGAGAAATATCCCCAGACAGCTAATCTAGAAATTAGGGATGCTAGTAATAATTTAGTAAATACTCTTACTCAAGATATTACAGCTAATTTTGGAGTTACTACTCCTGTTAATCTATCCTTCAACTGGGATGGGAAAGATGCTAGTAATACCTACCTTGCTGACGGGCCCTACACAATTACTGCAAAGGTCTATGGTAAGGCTGGAAATATTAATACCACACAACCAACCCAAATTGTGATCGTTGATAATAGTGGAGCAAACATTAGTTTAAGCGCCCCAAAGTATGACTATTGGACTAACCAGACAAGCTTTACTATTACAGGACAAGTAAAATCCCCAGCAATACCTGGTAAACAAGATCAAGACTTTTCTAAATTAGAAATAAAGCCTATCTCAGGTAGCTGGTCTACTATCACCCCAGATCCTTTAGGTATCTTCTCAACTAATCAAATCTTGCAGCCTGGTCTTAACCAGTTTTTACTCAGATCAACCGATACTGTGAATAACCAGGTTAGCCAAATCTATGATCCTGCAACTTCTAGCTATAGACCCCTCTGGCAGATTAACCAAGATAAGACTGCTCCTCTAATTACAAACATTTCTCCTAATAGTCTAATTAATAACAAGAGACCAACAATTAGCTTTAAGCTAACAGATCCAGATCCTGTAGGGGATAGATCTCAAACATCTGATCTGCCAACAGGAGTATTACCGGTAGGGCTAAAGCTTAGTCTAAGCTATGATGTTTTTGATACCTCAAAACCAAGCCCATATCCAACTATTACTAAAACTTTAGTCCTTGCAGATAACGGTCTTAACCCAAGTCCTAGTTTAGTATCTAATCTAACTTGTGTAGCAGCACTAGGAGCTGTTATTAGTAACAAGAATAACCACCCCAGTGTGAGTTCAGAAAATTGTTCTCTAAGTTTCCTAAGTGATCTATCTCCTGATGATACTTACACGATCAATGTTAGCGCTTCTGATAACGCAGGTAATTTAACTACTGATAGCTCTACTAATTTTAAGCTTGATTCTTTTAACTACCTAAGCCTAACAAATCCAATTCAGGCTGGGGTATATTCAAACAGCTCTGTCACCTTCAAGGGCACTGCTAGTAAGAATACTACCCTGACTATTGCTAATACTAACCTTTCTCAGACAAGATCTTTTACCCTTAATGAAAGTTTGAACTCTACTGGTAAGGATAGTTTCTTAACTTCTAACTTCATTGTCACTTGTGGTAAGTATGTTACTGTTACAAACGGAGGAAATCTCGTCCCTCAAGAAGAGGTCTGTGATTGGCAAGTTAACGTCTTACAACAATACGCTCTTATTAATACCAACACTTTGAATACCAATATCGTCTCAAGTATTGATGCAGCTGGTAACTTAGTTAGTGTCACTAGGAATCTAATCTCCAATATCTATTCCTTTAATTTGACTGTGCAATCAGATCTGACCTACTTCTCTCCTAATGGGGACGGGAATCAAGACTCTGTTAATTTTGCTGCTAGTGCTACAAACCCTCAAGATCCTAGTAACCCTCCCAATATTGCAACTTGGGAGCTAAGACTTAGAGATAATGTTAGTAATATTGTCAAGCTCTTTACAGGTTCTGGATATCTACCTCCTTCCATCTTTTTTGATGGACATATTAATCTTAACAACCAAGCAATTTGGCTTCCAGATGGAGCCTACACCTACGAGCTGTATGTGAAAACTCTAGATAACGCTCAACTTACAACTAACCCAAAACCTCTAATTGCAAAAACTGTCCTAACTAACCAGGTGGTAATTACTACCCCTAACGATAATTTTGTTACAACAGAAGGAATAATTAATGTCCAAGGACAAGCTCCAAAAGCTCAATCCCTAACTGGTCAACCAACCTCTCTAAGAGGAAACGTCCTAGTTGATATCTGCGATCAGACAGTGGGGGTTAATGTTTCTTGCGGCATCACCCAGGAAGTACAAGCAGATAGTAACGGCTTTTTTGAAAGCTTAATCATTCTACCTTCTATTCCAAATCAGTCCCAAGTACAGCATAAGCTGAGCGCTAAAGCACACGATATTTATGGTAACCAAACCCCTATCTCTAATATCGTTAACGTAATTCTAGATACAATTGATCCCTTCACCTCAGCCACTATCACCCCAACTCTAACAGGAGTTAGTAGTAGCTACGATTACCAAAGATTTCTGAACGGACAAATACCTATTAGTCAGCTAAAAACACTTACTCTTTCTGCTGGAATTACTCAGAATACAGAAGGGGTAGAGTATGATTTTTCTAACTTTTCAAACCTCTCTCAACGACCTCTAAATCCCAGCTATACATATATTGCTGGAGTTAATAATACGGCAGAGACAAACCCTCTACTAAACCCAGCCTCAGACTCAAGTATTAAAAACAATACAGGTCTTGATCTTAATAACCCAGCTTTCCCAAGTAATTCTTGTACTAATGCAGCAGGTTGCAGCTGGAGCTATGTCTTTCCTGTTTCTCCAGGCTTTAGTGGAATTTATGAAGTAAAATTTAAAGCAAAGAAGGGGACTAATATTCAAGAGTTAACTAGAGGATTTAGAGCTGACGCTTCAATTTCTTATGCACCGCTCATTATGGTGGTAGAAAAATGGGATACTAACCTAAACGACTGGATCCAAATCAACCCCATAAACCAAGCATATTATTCAAATACTACCAAGATTAGATTAAGAGGAGCAGCAGAACCTGGAACTACACTTAAATTAAATAGTTTTAATACCCAAGTTGCTAGCGTAATTGTGCCTACAAGTGGGATCTTTGAATTCGTCTACGATTTTTCTACTACTCTAAATGGAACAAACCCAATCATCCACTGTAGTAATTACCAACCCAACTGTGTAGAGGGAAATCTTAACTTTAACCTAGTAGAGCAATTATTTGATAGTAAGAATAACCTGCTTAAATCAACTCCTGGATCTAATAGTGCTTCTCTAAACTACGATACTCTTCCTCCACAAGCATTGTCAATTACTAGAACATCTGCTCTAAACACGATTCCTGGCTGGGCTAAGACTGGAGATAGTATCAGCTATTCTTTGGTTGCCAATAAAGGTTTACTCTTCTCAGACATCGCAAAAGAAGATGGCTACACACAACTACTATTAAATACTTCGGGTAATAACTGGGTAGGAGCAATCAATGCTGATAGGAGTAGTGAAGGCTATTATAACCCTCAAATTAGACTAATTGATTATGCAGGTAACAAGATGGTCTATCAAGCCCAAAACTACCAAAGTTACGGCCTTGGAGATTTTAGGATCTACATAGATAATACCCCTCCAGATCAAACCTCTATTGATACAAGCTCTTGGGGTGGGGTTGGAGGAGTTAAGGGTTCAATTTTACCCTCTCTTGGAAGAACAAATCCGCAATTTGTGACTAATCAAACTAGTGTAGTAATTAAAGGACAAGCTGAGGCAAGAGAAAGGGTAGAGCTTGATGTTAATAACAAATTTCTAAGCTTTATTGATGTCTCGGGAAACAACTGTCATAGCCTAGCCCCAGATAAAATTACAGCAGATAATCTAACCACCAAGTATGGTAGCATCTGCGATTGGTCTTACACCTATCAATTCCCAGGAAATGGAAAAGCTGATGATGGAGCAGGGGCTCCCTTAGAAAGCTATATCTTCCAAGTAAGAACTCTAGATAAAGCTGCTAATTACGCTAGCTTTAGCCCCCAACAAATTGTCTATCATGATAGCAATAACCCAATCACCCCTCAAATTACTAAAGCTCAATCTAGCTCTTACTCTCCAATTCCAGCTTGGCAAACTAACGGAAATGGGGGAGCAGCAATTACTAAGGATAGCTCTGTTACCTTAACTTCTCTAGCTGAGAGATTTTCTGATCTTGAATATACCCAATATTTTAAGGGTAACCAGATTCAATATCTTTTCTTAAAAAACTCTGCCTCACGATTACTAGATCAAAGCTTTAATTTAGGTAAACAAGCAAGGGATGATTCTGATCCAAATTGTATTGCGCTCGTTGGTAATAGGAGGGTTGGAACTTGTAGTGATGGTAACTATAGCTTTAGCCTTAAATCAACAGACGCTGCAGGTAACGCTGCACCTACTCTTAGTAATGTAAATATTGAGAGAGATACTGTTGCTCCTGCACAGGCTAACTTAAGTATCTCTGCAGATGATAACGCACAAAGAATATCTTTAAACATTACGGGTGAATCAAATAGTACAGCAATAATTAATGATAATCAGCAATACAATTTAGGTAATGATGGTAGTGTCTTTGTAAATGTTGTTGACTCATATTCCTGGCAATACTCAACAACCTATACCTTTAAAGTATTTCTACAGGATAGAGCAGGTAACCAAGGTGTAGTAGCAATTGCTACCTACACAACTCCACCTCCTCCAGTAAGAGTAAACGGGGTATGTACAGGTAATGTAACTGCTGGAAAATTACCTTATCCATTTGCCGGAAGTTACGGGGTAACTTCACCTTTTGGTAATAGGACACTAAATGGGGTTAGTAATTTCCATGACGGGATGGATTTTGGACTACCTACAGGAACAGAAGTATTAGCAGTAGCAAATGGTACAGTTGTCTATAGAAGTGACGATGTATCCCAAGGTTTGGGTGTAATTATCCATCATCCCGAATTAGGTATTAGTACAATTTACTGGCATTTTGAGAAAAGTAACGTTAGATATGGAGATTATGTAACACAAGGTGAAGTGATTGGCTTATCTGATAATACAGGTAACTCAACAGGACCTCATCTCCACTTTGGGGTTAGAACAGGTGGACCTGGAACAGAGGTTGATCCTAATAACTGGCTAGTCAATTGTGATAGTACTAGTCATAACAGCAATAGTAATGAGGAGAGTGGTGTTAAACCATTATCGGGCAATCGTAGTGATGCATACAATGGAAAAACTGCAGCTGATTTAGCTGGATATAACAACATGGAAATCGATATTTTTTCCCCGCTGATTCTAAATAATCTCAGGAGAAACTATGTAACTTATAGTAATATACCAGCGCCAGTAATTACATACATTCAAAATGATGATAAACAAGAACATGCAAAAGTATATGGGATAGGAATAAATGCTCAAGCAAATGTAAAGATAGTTCTATCATATGAATATATGGAAAGTACTACATGTACTTTTATTGTCACTTATGATTGCAGCATAATGCGAACGAGTCACAAGACTTATATGGACAAATTAAAGAATGTAGGATTATCTCTAAATCAACCAGTGCCTTGGTATCAGTTTAAATCATCAGATAAAGAAATTGGATTTAATTGGAGTAATCCAACTGATGGACGTTGGGAAATGGATTTAAATCTGGGTGGTAATAATGATGCTAATCCTAAGGTAGGAGATAATATTTATGCCCAAACTAAAATTTGGAGTGATACTAATCTAGATATGGAAACTGGAAGATTAAATATTGACTATACAAGTAATAATCGACCTGTACTTTCACCTCAAAGCAATCAAGTAACTATACCGGGAATTACTCTAGACGAGCTAAAAACAAAATTAAAAAATGACTACAATATAGATTTAAAGGAGCAAGATGAGCAATGGCAGGTAAGTGATCTCTTAGGTATAGTTAAAGGAATGTCACTTTTACCAGAGAAGTTTTATAAAGGATCTAATATGGTATTAATTATGCAAAAGAGTCTTCCCAAGTTAGATCAACTCCCTGGTAGATCCTGTAATAAATATAGCGATGGTAGTTTTACTGGTGGTTATGTAGGTGGGAATCTAGCTAGTAATGAAGTTGTCATGTGTAGTCAAGAAAGAACTGAAAACAGAATAGATCATAATTTTGCGTCTACTGTTATTCACGAATTTACTCACATATATCAAAAAAATATTTCAACCTCAGATATAAAATATGGACATAATGTTTTAACTGACAAGACAAATAAGTTATATACTTATTACAATATATTATTCAGTCCTGATAAAAAAGATTGGATATTAAGAACAGATCGCGTTGACATGAGTAAGATATCTGATCCATGTGATGCAGATGATAATGATCCATATTTTGTTTCTTGGTATCAATGTGAAGTATCGGCAAGATTTAAGCAACTGGCAGAAAAACCAACATCTGCAGAACCAGAGGAAGAAATGGCAGAATCTGTTAAAGAATATATTACCAATCCGGATAAATTAAAGTTAAAAGACTCAGACACAAAACCAGATCTAGGCAGGTATCAATATATTAAAAATAACTTTATTAATAAATAATGCAAAAATACCTACAAAGTAATAAGAGACTATTATTTAGAATTATATTTGTACTAATTATTTTGTTTATATTATTAGTAATATTTTTCCTAACTAGAAATAATTTAACACCAGTAAAATATTCTGATGCTCCTAGTAGCTATAGCAAAAAAACTAGTGCGGAATTTCTTAGTAAATATAGAATGACCAAATCTGAATTTAATCAACACTGGCAAGCACAGGACGGATTTCAAATTATTTATAATAATTATTCTTTAGATCCAAACACCTCATCTCAAATTGTAAAAACCCTAGAATCTTTACCAGAATATAGTCTTTATAATAAATCACTGGGTATGGGCACTAAAGAATTCTATAAATATTTAATTAAAAATGGCCTTAATTTGAAGCCTATAAATGACAATGATTTTAATCTGCTTTATGATATTCCTTTTGATTATAAAACCAGATCTTTTGTAACTACAGAAAGTAGCGAAATATTTTTTATTAATGACACTAATAATAAGGTCTATGCTAATATTTTTGATATCTTCGAACTAACCAAAAGAAAAGAATTTTTAGACTTATTCGGTTTGCCTCCAGTTGAATTTAAAGATAAATTAAATCCTGGTGGACATACTTTCTTTTACCCTCAACTAGGTTTAGCTTTACATACAAACCCTCCCGCTGTTCGATATGAACTATTTAGTTTTAAACCCAAAGCTAAGTTAGACGAAAAATTTATTGATGAAGTGGGTTTAAATGAAAGATATAGATTAGATAATCCTAACTCTATTTTCTTAGAATTACCACCTACTAATAAGTGAGGAGATCTATTCAATTTGTATTAAAATCTCTGATAATCTAGCTGACAAGGCATCATATTCAGAACCTGAAGAAGAAATGGCAGAATCAGTGAAGGAATATTTTGTAGCTCCTGAAAAGCTCCAGCAAAAAGACTCTGATACGAGCCCAGGTCTAGGCAGATATGATTACATTGATGCTAATTTTAGTAACTAGTATTATTATATTAAAATTATGAAAAAACTAAAAAAATATAAATGGGTTGTGATTGGGCTCTTAATAATTATTTTTGTAGTGATTGCGGTTGGCATATGGCGCTTAAGCATAATTCATAACCAACAAGCTGAATTTCCGACAACAAGTCCATTGAGTAGAGGCGATGCTGATTTTGAAAAAAGATATGGAATGACAAGAGTGGAATTTAACCAGCATTGGGATGCTAGTGATGGATATATGGTTGTATATAACAAAGACTATAACTCTGAACTATCTAATCCTCTAGAGACTAAATTGTTAAGTATAAATAGGTTTAATATCTATAAACAATCTTTAGGGAAGGGAAATAAAGATTTTTTCAACTATCTTGTCAGCAATGGCGTCAATTTAAAGCCAATAGATGACAATATTTTTACTGACCGTTATTCAAAACCGGACTATGCTTTCGAATATCGCTTCTATATTGAATTACCAAACCATGAGATACAATTTATTGATAACCAAGACAATTTTGTTTCAGCTATAGCAATCAATATATTCAATTCACCAGTCAAGACTGATATTGCAGACTTGTTGGGCAAGCCACAAATCGAGTTTAAAGATAGACTCACTCCTGGTGAAGAAACTAAATTTTATCCTCAACTAGGTATGGCTTTATATATAAATCATTCTGATTATAGATACCAACTATATGTTTTTAAACCCCAAATGAAGCTAGATGATGAGTTTATCAAAACGATAGGGTTAAATGGGAGAAACCAAGCAGGTAACCCTAACTCTTATTTTTTAGAGTTGCCGCCAACCAATAAATGAGGAGTTACGATCATTATTTCTATTGATAACACAGTGGGGAGATATGAATTGATCCATACTTAGTGATCCCGATAAGATAATAGATTCAATTTCTGTAGCGATCCATCGATAAATTTAAGTGGAAATCTTAACATCCAGAACCTGAGGAAGAAATGGCTGAGTCAGTTAAAGAATATATTACCAATCCGGATAAATTAAAGTTAAAAG
>Ga0123336_10002982_pt1 | contig 14434 bp, 9 predicted proteins | sample SSSSmetaG_FD_96466 | JGI IMG/M metagenome (GOLD analysis project Ga0123336, IMG submission 96466) | Glacier valley bacterial and archeal communities from Borup Fiord, Nunavut, Canada, to study Microbial Dark Matter (Phase II) - ​SSSS metaG | ecosystem: Environmental > Aquatic > Freshwater > Ice... | reverse complement strand
GAGGTGGTGCGGCTGCTCAGTGGTTCGTTGGTGGGTAACGAGCGCGAGGCTACCGTCCTGCTCAGCGAGCTGGGCGCAGCCGGGGTGCTGACCTGGGTCAAGCGCAAAGTGGTGGCGATCTACTGCGACTACTGTGAGCGCAACATCACCGCTGCCCGCTACTTCGGGGCGGGCGGGGAGTACCTGCTGGCACGCTGCCGGGCAGCAGAGATGAGTGCCGCGTGCCAGCGTAGCCGCCTACACCGTCGGGTGGAGCAGCGGCTGGAGCGGGAGCAGGTGCGGCTGCGGGCGGGGACAGCAGCGGGGCAGGCGGAGTGGGCGGGGTTGAAGGCACAGTACGGCAACCGCTGCCTCTGCTGCGGGGGTCGGGAGGCAGATGGGGTGGCACTGACTGCCGACCACATTGTGCCGCTGAGTAGAGGGGGCGAAGACGAGCGCAGCAACCTGCAACCGCTCTGCCGCCCGTGCAACTCGGCCAAAGGGCGGCAGCGGTGGGACTACCGGCCTGCTGCGGAGGAGCCGGGTTGAGGGTCGGTAGGGGCGGGCAGCACGCGAGGGAGGATCATGCTAGCAGTCAGCAGCAAGCGCAAACAGCAGCACCGAGCGGGCAGCATCGTGTGTTCCACCTGCCGCAGCATTGCCGCATATCTGCGTACCTTCTGGCAGGCGCAGGGTTACGGCCCCAGCGTGCGCGAGGTGCAGCTTGGCTGCGGCCTCAGTTCACCCAGCATCGTGGCTTACCACGTGGACGTGCTGCGGCGGGAGGGACTGGTCAGCCGCACGGGAGCAGCACGCAGCCTACGCCTAAGCGAGGCAGGACGAGAGTGGCTGGGGGAGGAGGGTGGACGCGGCTATACGGTGCGGCTGGCCGAAGCGGAGTTGCTGGCGGCCTACGCTGCACTCAAGGGGGCAAGTGAGGGGGCCAGGCAACGAGCCTACCAGGTATTGCGGGCGGCTCTGCGGGGTGGGTGATTTGCTGACCGAAAGTAGCCACTCCGACCACGACGACCGTTGTGCTTTCTTCTCACGAGCAAGGAGTAGGTGAGATGCGCCTGGATCGGGAGGAGAGCTGGGCGCGGCTGGCGGAGCGGTGTACCCTACGACTGCGGCAGGTGGTGGATGCCAAGTACAGTCTCTACCTGCTGGTGGCAGCCTGGCCGGATGAGGTCGACCTGACCATCCTCTTGGAGCAGGAGTACGAGGCAAGCTGTGCGCGATTGGGACGGCTGGCCGAGCTTGCTGGTGGGACAGTAATGGGCTACAGCGGGCGGCGGGTACGGTTGGGCAAGGGGGAGGTGCGGCTGCTACACCAGTACCTGGCAGCGGAGACCTGGCAGGCGTTGGAGGAGGTAGGGGGCAAGCTGAAGCAGTGGGGTGGTCAGGAGGGAGCGGCTTTGGCCCAGCTGCTGGCGCAAAGGTGAGCAGCACAGCAGGCTTGCACCGGCAGCTGCGCTAGCTTGCTGCCAGCTACCTGCTGAGTAGCAGGTGTACTCGAAGCTGGTCGTGCCGAACGCCGAGCGGCAGGCAGCAACGTGGGCGCAAGGAGTGCGAGGGTACGCACACTGGCGCAGGCGACCGGCTGCCACCACCAGACGGTAGCGGCCTACCTTAGCAACCTGTCTGCCACAGCCATCATTGCACCGGCGACAAATGTGGTGCTGATCGCTAGCTGGCAGGCGGTTGACGGTCTGCCAGCAGAGCAGTCGCCTGAGCAGCACTGGGATGCTACCGACCTGAACCCGACCAACAGGGTGCTTGTCAGCAGCACCGGCGCAGCAAGCGGAGAATTGCTGCTACATATTTCGACGTAGCCTCCTAACTCGCCGAGGATGATCACGGTGTAGCCACCGACCACCTGCCCACCCTGGCTGGCGTGTACCCGGTAGACGTTGGCCGCGCCAGTTGCAGGTGGGGCATCGTTGGTGTGGAAGGCCACCTGCTGGTTGTCGCCCGTGACGGCTTGCTGCCCGGCCAGCAAGCCTGCCGCTTGCGGGTTGGGCACCGCCCCCAGGTTGGGGATGGCCGCCCCCAGCAGGGTCGGCGTTGTCAGCCCCACCTGCCCGTTCCCACCGGCGTTAGCGAAGGTGCGGTTGCGATCCATCGTGTGCAAGTGCAGCCAGCGCACGGCGGCTGGGTCGGTGCGCTGCACCCGCACGAGGCCAGCGGCACCAAAGAGCGGCCCCACCTCCAGGCCAATCGTCGGCTTGGCCGCCGCCTCTGCCGCGCTCATCACGTGGATGTTGCGCTGCCCCAGGTGGCGGTTGAGCGAGGCATCCCATTCGGGCGTGCCGAGCGGGTCGGTGAGCGACTGGCTGACCCGCACCACCAGGCACTCGTGGCCGCCGTTGACGTAGCTGGCCCGCCAGGGTTGGGGGCACTTGACCACGGTGTGCGAGTGGCCGCTACCCCGTTCGCCCAGGTCAACCCAGGTTTGTCCAATCGCGTGGGCGGACGCACCGTTGAAGCCGAGGGTGGGGTTGAACCAGTAGAACTCGACGTAGACATCGTAGGCGGGGGCGAGGCCGAGGTTCCAGACGTGTGCGTAGATCGTGTTGTCCACTCCCGCCCGCGCCACCTCACCGAGGGTCGGGGGCAAAGCAGGCGCGGCAGCGGGGGCCACCCCCGGCGCAATGAAGATGTCAGGGCTTTCCCAGAAAGCCCCGCTGACCGGGCGGGTGCCGGTGTCGCCCGCGTTGGCTCGCATAAAGAGGTAAGGCTGGTAGTTGTCCTTGCGCCCGCCATACCAGCTACCTCCCGTCCGCCCCGCCTGGGCTAGCCCGCCAACCAGGGTGGGGAAGACACTGCTGGGGTCGCGGTCTACTGGCGGCCAATCGCTGCTCGGTGGGCTGGGGTGCGGCCCCGGTCGCTTGCCGCCGTTGGTTGCCCCGCCACCACCCGCTTGGGTTGACGACCCACCTGGTTGGCAGCAGTTGACGTTGAGGTGGATGTGGATGTCCAACCGTTCGGCACCTTCGCGGGGTACGCTGATGTGGTGAGTCTGCTCGTCCTCATCAGCCTCGTCGAAGCGGCCAACGATGGCTTTGCCAACCGCCTCTACCCTGTCCTCAAGGCGGTCGAGGAAGCCCTCGTGCTCCTTATCCTTATCGTGCTTGCTCACTTGATTTCCTCCTGCTGCGCAGTGGGTGTCTGGTCAGGGTTGCGCTTGAACACCTGGTCGTCGGCGTTGCTTATGTCGAGTGGCTGAGTTAGGAGTCGGTTGGCTGCTTGTGCCCTTATGCCTGTTCCCAGTTGATCGTCGTTGCTGGTGAAGGTGCCGGTCGCACTGTCACCGCCGACCGCGTGGACGACCTCGCCATGCAACTGCTGTGTGGAGAAAACATCGCTGCAATCATCTGGCTCTGGGCCAGGGTCACAGCCACGATTGGGCGCGGTTTTGTAGTGCAGCTTTAGCTCGCGGCCTGCTTGCCAGCGGCGGCCAGGGATGCTGCCGTCAGGCTTGGCTGCTTCGGGCCAGGCGCAGGGTGCCTCAAAGCTACGCCCCCGGTAGCCGCTGGCCTGCACCTTCGCGTTGCGCTCCCAGTCCCAGCAGAGGTAGGCGTAGCCGCGATCCGCATCCAGGTTGAAGTCGCCGGTCGGTTGTGCCACCCGCGAGACGTGGCGTTCGGCATCGCTGCCGATCCGCCCGATCAGGTAGGCCGAGAATGGGATCGGGTCGCCGAGGGGGTTGAGCAGGTGCGGCAGGTTCACGGTTCCTGCCGCCTGCCGTTCCAGGTAGCGCAGGCTGAGGCAGTCGGTAACGTGGGGGCTACTGGCCTGCTCGTACTGCCAGCGTAGCTCGTTGTCGGCGGGGCCATCTACGCCGAGTATCTGGTGCGGCATCAGGTTGACTGGGTAGGGGCCAGCAGCGGTGATGGGGAACTCTAGCTGGTTGGCGGTGGTACCGTCGTTCATCAGGTCGGGGTAGGCCCAGGGGCGGTGGAACTCGACGAAACTGAACTCCCCCGTCTGAGCGTCTTGCTCCATCACTGGCAGGTAGGGGTAGCTGCGGGCTTGCGGGTTACGCAGTCCCTCTGGGATCAGGCTGGTGTCCTTGTCCAGATTGCCGAGCGGGTCGGTGGCATCGGCCAACGCCTGGCGGAACGCTGCGTCCACGCTATGACCTAGCTGGATCAGTTGTTGATCGATCTCGGACGGGTGCATCAACTCACCGCCAGGGCTGAGCCGCACATCCTGGGGGGTGAGGAAGGCCAGGTGTACCAGCACCTCGCGGACGACGCGCACCCCTTGCCAGCTTGGCAGGGTAATATTCTCGTAAATCCACTCGCGGGCCGGGTAGGTAGCGGTCGAGGCAATGTGCTTGGCTTCCTGCCAGGCTGCCTCCGCCGCGTGCTTGAGCAGCTTCTTGAGCCAGTTGAGGATGGAGAGGATGGTCTCCGCCGCCTGCTCCGCTGGCGAGTCCGAGCCGTTCACCCCACTGAAGTCGGGGGCAAGGTCGCTGGGGTCGAAAGTGGGGCCGGGCACGATGCCGGGGCGCGGCGGCTTGGGCAGGTCGAAGCCATCCATGTAGGTGCGCTTGAAGAAGGTGAGCATGAAGCGGTAACTGACCTGTACCTCCCAGGGCAGGGGGAAGCCAACCGGCACCTCGAAGCCGAGCGGCGCGTCGGGCGGCTGCCAGATTGGGTCAACCTCGTTGCGCTGGAACTCGCTGCCCCGGTAGTTGGCCGGGTACTGGTGGGGATCATCCGGCGTGTAGTAGGTGTCGATCATCGCCTTAACGATACCCCGCGCCAACCAGTCAGGCATCTCGCCGTCGGTGTCGAGGGCTTCCTTGCGGTTGCGCTTCTCCTCGCTGGTCTTGCCTTCGGGCGGCAAGGGGTGGCGGCGCAGGTCGCCGTTCGGCTCGTCGGGGGTAAGCTGCACCGCGAAGTAGAGGGCCGCTTGAGCCAGAGACTCGTAATCCTGGTCGGCCCCGCAGAAGGTATCGGCGGGCAGGGCACCACCGGGTTTGGTCTGGCTGTAGTTCCAGGCATCAATGTGGTTCTCGATCAGGTGGTGCCGCTGCCAGTGGGTACGGAAGGGGCCGCCACACTGTTCGTTGACGAAGGTGTGGGCGGTGGTATCAGTACCCAGGTGGCAGATGTAGCCGAGGGCGTAGGCCATGAACTGCTCATACTTGTCATGATCGTCCGCGCTGTCCAGCAGCCGCGCCTGGCGCAGCAGGTTGGTCGCCATCAGGCTGGTCTTGCGGTAGTGCAGGGTGTCGCTCCAGGTAAACGCCTGCTCGTCCACGCCCTCCTGCATCACCAGCGAGAACCAGGAGAAGATGTCTTTGCTGGAGAGCAATTCCTGGGCAAAGATGGCGATTAGCTCGTTCAAGAACTGACTGATCGCGTCGCCCAGCGCACTGAGCATCCCGCCGCTGAGGTCGTCAATGAACTCGCCGACCGCGTTAACGACCTTGCCGATGGTGTCGTCCCAGACCTGCTTGAACTTCTGCCATATTTTGTCGAGCTTGATCAGGAAGCGCAGGATGCTGGCCCAGGTCTGGTTGATCTTCTCCAGGATAGCAAGGAACGGCTCCCAGTCCTCGCGCTTCGCATCGTCAACCAGGTAGAGGGTACGCAGGGCCAGCATGATCTCGTCGCTGGGGATGCCAGTCTGGTGGTAGTCCTGGCTGAAGAAGAACAGGTCAGGGCCGATAGCCCCCAGGCTGGTGTACTTGGGCCATCGCTTCATGTAGGTGCCATATTCAAAAGCGTGGTTCGCCGCCAGCATCTGCTGCTCAGGGTCGAGCGGGCCATCGCTGGGGCGCACGAAGTTGGTGCTGCCGGGCCGTCCGTCGTCCGGGGCAAGGAAGTCAGCCACCCTGCGGGCGGCATAGATGTGAGTAAAAGGTCCTGGCATAAGAGGTCTCCTTGTTGAATTACGGCTTGACCGTTGCTCGGTCGGGAGCGCAAAACGGTGCAGCCTGTGGAAGTTAGCTGTACGCCATCTGCACTGGTCTACACCACTACTAGTCACGCCCTGGCTTGGTGCTGCATCTCTTGGCTCACGCGGTAGGCGGTAAACCCACCCGCACCGCTTGACTGGGCTAAGGGCACCTTGCCAGCGGAGGGTATTATCTCCGCTGGCAAGGCACAAGCTGGGTGCGATCAGGGGCTACTTGCTGGGTTTGGCGGCCCGCAGGCAGAAGCCGACCCCGATCTGGCTGTGGTTGCCCCCAATGGGGTTGCTGTTGACAACGGCCCGGTCGGTCGCTTCCAGCACTACGGTGTAGCCACAAGGACTCATCTTGTCTGGGCTGCTGGTTGAGATTGTCCAGGTGCCGCTAACCCCCGTAGTGTTGCTGGGCATCGGTGGCTGGTAGCTGCGTCCGCTGCTGCTGCCGCCATCCAGCCTGGCCGGGTTGATCGGAGCCAACGCCCCACCGATGGTGATCTGTACCAGACCGATGTGCATCTCGCCGAAGTAGTGGTCAGCCACCGCGTAAGTTCCAGCGAAGTCGTCGCCCACCACAATGTCGCCGCAGTCGCCGGTAGTGGAGGTGAGGCTCACTTCAGGGCTGTAGGCAGTGTAGGTGCCCCCATCCAGTAGCGGCGCGTTGTAGGCGTAGCGATTGTAGACGCGGATGTTCTTGATCTTGAGCAAAGGTGCGCCAGCCTCCACATACTGACTGCCGTCCCAGCGGAAGCCAACCACGCTGATGGTGTAGTTGCCTTCGGCCAGCCCAGCCGCGTTGAGTACGGCCAGCAGGCTGTCATCTACCCCCTGCCCCCCACCTGCCATGTAGGTGTAGTAGTCGCTGCTGGTGGTCGCGGGTAGGTTGACCACGCCACTGACGGCGGCGAAGCTGACTGGCGGGTTGGTAGCCGGGTTCTGGGTGGGGTAGTGGCGAGTGCCATCGAACGCCGTGATCGCCTGGGCGAGTGGATCGTGGATAGTGGTTGGGGTCGCTGCCCCTGCGCTGTTGAAGAAAACGCGGTAGAGGAGCGGGTGGGCTACGTTCACAATGCCGCTGTGGTCGTCGAAGTTGTCGGGCGCATTGGTGAAGTAACCCGCCACGCTGACCTCACCACTGAACGGGCGGTCGTAGTAGACGCTGCTAACCCCGCCACTGAAGGGGTAGGCCAACCCGCTGCCATTGTCGATGCGGTCAACCTCGACCCCGCCGACCTTTTGTAGGTTGATGTGCATGTCGCCGGGGAGGGTGTCACTGCCGATCATTGGCTGCACATGGGTATTCACCACGTTGCCCCAGGTCGGCACGAAGCCGGGGCCGGTCGGCGGGGTCTGCCAGGAGAGGATCGCCCGTACGGGGATGCTCTCAAGTTTCTGGCAGTTTGCGCTGGGCAGGTTGACCGGGCGCATGGCTGCGTACTTGACCGTGTGACCGTGCCCAGTGCCGCTGAGGTCGTGGACGCTCACCTGGGCGATGCCGAGGTTGTGCCAGCTACCGGCGTAGAGGGCGTAGAAGCCGACGTACTCCTGGCTGCCGAGGCTGCACAGGTTGCCGCTGTAGCCGCTGTTGAGCTTCACCTCGATCACGCCACCCATCAGCCCCGTAGTGGGATCATAGCCGACGCAGGTCAGTTGCTCGTAAGTGGTGTTGCCTTTCGTCTGCTCGATCTGCTTGAAGATGTCGGCCAGGTCAATGAGCAACTCCTTATCCTGGGCAAACTTGTTGCCGCTGACGAGGCTGCTAGCTGGCGCGGCAGCAGCGAGGGTAGCAGTGGCGGTGTCGCCTTTAGCCTCGCTAACATTCGGTTCGTTGCGCTTCACCCGCAACTGTGGGTTGAGCATCCCGGTCGTGATCGGCTGCTGCTCAACCTGGAGTACGTGGGCGAAGCCGTAGCGGTGCGGCTGCACTGCCTTATCCTGCTGATACATCTGCTTGAGGGCGGTGTAGCTGAGTGGCTGCAGCTCGGCCACCTCCACTACCTGGCTAAGGTTGAGGCCGCTGAGGGCTTGCTGGTCAATGGTCAGCAGCCCCTCGCTAACCAGTTCGCTCAACTTGGAATGCTTGCCCCGGCGGATCGCCTCAACCTGCACCGTCGAGTTGGTAACGTTGCCCCAGACCGGCAGGTAATTAGCATTGCCCGGAGTTGGCTCCCAGCCCCAGGAGAGGATCGCCCGCACGTTGAGCGGGTTCTCGTGGCGGCAGGAGTGATGCTGCTCCCCCAGCTTGATGGTCACGTTGTAGCTGACTGGCAAGGTACTGGGCAGATCGTAGACCGGAAAGCTGACCGAGCCGAGGTCAACCCAGCTACTACCATGCTGAACGAAGAAGCGAACGTACTCATGCGAACCCTTGCCGCAGGAGTTGCTGAGATAGCCGTTAGGCCGCTTGATGTTGACGACGGCTTCGAGGGTGTCGGTTTCTGGGTTGAGGCCGAGGCACTCGATCTCCTCGTAAAAGGTGTTTGTCTTGATCGCCTCAATCACCGGCAGATCAAGCTCTGGCATCGTGCCGAAGTGGTTGGGATTGCTGAGGATCAGCTTGGTGAAGTGGCGGCGGGTGGCGGGAACCTCCGAGCCAGCATCGCTGGTGAACGGAGGCTGGCTGATCTCCTCGCTGACAGGCAGGTTGGTTGGCTCTACGCTCTTGTCATTCTGGGACATGGTGCTGTTCCTTTCTAATTACTGTTGCTGCACGTGGTAGCTATCGGACGCTGGTTGACCCCTGCTGCGTTAAATCCGGGATTACTCACGCTCCTGTTTGTCTCCCGGTAACGTGGGTGGGTCACGACCCACGCTCATTGTCGCGCATCGGTCGGCTTAAGAAAACGATTTTTGTGAGGTGTTTTGTGAGCATATTTTTGTGGCAACCAAGTTGCCACGGGCACCTGCTTGCTGTGCTATAATGGTGTTAGGCAGCGTAATAGTAGGGCGACGGTAGCAAGGAGGCGCGTATGTACGATCTCAAGAGCTTCCGCGAACAGGTCAAGGGCTATTGCCAGCGCGTTCGGTTGGCAGGCGAGCAAAAGTACACCCTCGGCGACCTGGCTGCCGCCATCGGCCTCGCCCGCGCCGAGTTCAGCAGGCGGCTGAATGGCAGCGGCGGCAGCCGCTTGACCTGCGGCAACGCGCAGGCGATCACCCTTGAACTGATCCGCCAGGAGGCGATCACCCGCCGCACCGATGCCGACCGCCTGCTAACCCTGGTGGATTGCCCTCCTCTGGCCGACGCAGACCTGCGCGGTCTGCCGCTGGCTGGCCAGCCAAGCGGCGGCCCATCCGCGACCGAGGTGCCGAACAACCTGCCGCTGTCGCTGACCACCTTCATCGGGCGGGTGGCCGAACTGCAACAGTGCCGAGGATTGCTGACCGCCGGGCGGCTGCTGACCATCACGGGAGCGGGTGGGATCGGCAAGACCCGCTTCGCCCTTGAACTAGCCACTCAATTTCGTGGGCGTAGCAGCAGCCCCTACCCCGACGGTATCTGGTTGCTGACCCTGCAAGTGATTGACACCGCCCATGCCGAGCAGCAGCTAACGGTGGCTGTGGCTGCCCACCTGGGTATAACCGAGCAGGCCAATCGTCCACTGCTTGATACCCTGCTGGCTTACTTGCGCGAACGCACGTTGCTGCTGATCTTCGACAACTGCGAACACATCCGCCCCGCAGCAGCGGCTTTGGCTGCCCGCCTGCTGCGTAGCTGCGCCGGAGTCAGTATCCTGGCAACCAGCCGCGAGAGCCTCGGCGTTGCAGGCGAGGTCAACTGGCAACTGCTGCCGCTGCCTGTGCCGCCTCTGGCCGAACCCAACGCCGCTCCCTACCTGGCAGGGCTGCGCGAGAACGAGGCGGTGCGCCTGTTCGTCAATCGTGCCCAGCAGGCGATGGCCGAGCGTCCCTTTGACCTGACGACTGCCAACGCCGCCACCATCGTGGCGATCTGTGTGCAGCTTGAGGGCATCCCCCTTGCGCTTGAGCTTGCCGCCGCCCGCGTGCGCTGGTTGCCGCTCGACACCATCCTGGCTAGGCTGAACAACCAGTTGCGGCTGCTGCGAAACGATGAGCGCAGCCCACCCAGCCAGCAGCAAACCTTGCGAGCCTCGATTGCCTGGAGCTACGACCTGCTGGACGAGGCGGAACGACAGTTGTTTGCGCGATTGGCGGTGTTCAATGGTGGGTGTAGCCTGGAGTCAGCCGAGGCAATCTGCGCCAACCCGGATGATGATGACCTGAGCGACGTGCTAGGCAGTCTGGTTAACAAATCTCTTGTGCTAGCCGACGTAGAGGTGGGTCGTTATCGGCTGCTGGAAGTGATCCGTCAGTTTGCTGCCGAGAAGTTGAAGGTGAGTGGCGAGGAAGCGCAATTGCGCCAACATCAGCTTGCCTACTTCCACAACCTGACCGCCACTGCCGGGCCGTATCTGGTTGGGCCGCAGGCTCGTAGCTGGTTGGCGAGGCTGGCTCAGGAGCAGGCCAACCTGCGGGTGGCCCTGGCCTGGGCGCAGAGCTATGACCACGCCAGCCTGCTCGACTTGAGCGGGTTGCTAGGTCGCTACTGGCACCTGCACGGCGATCTGAGCGAAGGGCTGGGCTGGCTGACTGCTGCCTTGCAAGGCGAACCGCCCCCCTCGGTCGCGCTGGTGCGCGCTCTTAGCTGGGCGACGATCCTTTACCGCGCTCAAGGCAAGCTGGTTGAAGCTAGCATCCTGCTCGACCGTGCCCTGCCACTAGCCGAACAAGTTGGCGACCTTGACGCACTGAGCCTGACCTTGACCAGCCTGGGCCATCTAGCAGCTGCGGGTGGCGACTACGAGCTTGCCCGCCAGCATTTTACCCGTCAGTTGACGATCAGCCGTCAGTTGGGCGATCAGCGGCGGATCGCCAGTGCACTGGCGGAACTGGGTCAGTATGCCGCTCAAAGTAGGGACTACGCGGCGGCACTACCGCTGTTGCAGGAGGCTGTTGATCTCAAGCAAGCGGTGGGCGATCCGTCTGGTGTGGTTCAATGCCAGCACCTCCTGGCCGACACTGCCTATCTGCAAGGTGATTACGAAGCAGCGACAACATACGCCCGCAGCAGCCTGCAAGCTAGCCGTGAGCTTGGCAGCCACACGGTGGTTTATGCCTGCACCTCGCTGATCTACTTGGGCCGCGCCAGCTTCATGCTGAGGCAGTTTGAAGCTAGCCTTGCCAGCTTCAATGAGTGTCGGGCTCTGGCCGAGCGGAACGGCATCGAGTGGGCAATAGCGGCAGCGTTGGCTGGGCGGGGAGCAATAGCTTGCGTGCGCGGTGACTTTGCCGCTGCCCGCCGCGACCAGTTGCAGGGGTTGCTGAGCTGCCAGCGGCTCGGCCTGCTTGAAAACTTCGCTTACCACCTGGCTGACCTGGCCTGGGCAGTGGCCGCCGCTGAAACCAAAGCGGCGGCCTGCCACGCTATCAGCATGGTGGCCGCCGCCACCATTATTCTTAGACAGATGCAGGCTGTTTTGCAGCCGCTGGAGCGGGTGTGCGGCGAACAGGCAACTCGTCTTGGCCAGTCCTTGTTGACTACTGAGGAGATCACGGCTGCTCAAGCCGCCGGTGCTGAGATGACGGTAGCGGCTGCTGCCGATCACGCCTGGCAGGTGGTTGGTCAACTATCTTAACTTGGCTGCTGCCGTCAAGGTCGCGGCGGCGTTGACCGCTGCGGTCTGGTTCTTGCTGGCTTCGGTGGCTGCTGCATCGGAAGCTGAACAGTTAGGTGGGCAACCAGGGTCAGAGTGTTCAGACTGGTAGGTTAGGGCAGCGTGGGCCTGCGTGGTAGCTATGGCAGTCAAGGTTGCGGACGCGGAACTGCGGGCTGCATCCTTTGAGTCACCTCCGCAGCTTACGACCAGCCCGGTCAACAGCAATGATAGCAGCAGGACAACGAGGAGGTGTTGCTTCTTCATGGTCATTCTCTTTCTTAGGGAATAATTTTGGTTAGGTCGGGCATAACCCCAATAGCGTCGGGGCTGCCGGTGCCATTCTGCTTGAGTTTTGGACGCAACTCAATGGGCGTGAATGGTCGGCCTTGCTTTGCTATAGCCCAGGATTGGACGACTGCCGCTACGCCCGCGATGATCGCCGAGGCAGCCGAGGTCGAGGTAAAGTTGAAGTACAGTTGACCGCTGTGCTGACTGGGGTCGGCACAGGTTAGTACCTGGTCGCCCCAGGCGTAACAGTCAACCCGGCTACCAAAGTTGGAGTAGCTGTAGCGTCTATGTTGACCATTAGTGAGCGCAGGTTGCCCTGCTGCCACCATGATTGCGCCCGAATCGGACTGAAGCTGCCCATCCAGGTTGCTGCCACTGTTGCCCGCTGCCTCGATCACTACAAGCTCGTTTTGCACCAGCAGCCTGATCGTTTCGCAAACAGCCGGATCAACTTCGACCGGCAGCCCGCTACTGGTCTGGGCTTCAATCAGCACGATGTTACCGCTGCCAGGTGGCCTGACCCTGCTACCCGTTACCACAGCAACCAGCGCAAATACTGCACTGGCCAGGCTGGTCCAGAGGTTCTGCACGGAGCATAGGCTTTGGTTGAGCTTGTGATCCGTGAGGTTGTAGCTACACAACCTCACGGAGACATTAGGGGCAAGTCCAATGCTGCCCATTATGTTGTCGCTGGCACAGAGTACGCCCAGTGTTTGGGTGCCATGCTCACGGTCGTCACCATGTTGAGCGTCAAGATAGCTAATCTTGCTTTTGGGCAGGTCAGGGTGGAGTAGCGACCAGCCCTGCTCCACGTCTACTACCGTCACGCCCTGCCCACCCCAGCCCTGCGCCCAGGCATGGCGGGCATTAACCCCGCTTGGATTGGCATCCAGATAGCCATTCTGTCCCAGTGTTGTAACAGCGTGCATCGCTTTGGGATCATCATCACTTGGGTTGATCGGGCTTGGGGCGGGGTCAGTGAACTCCGGCGCAACGTAGGCGTATTCAATCCCGCGCACACCGTCCAATGCATCGGCTAGCGCGTTGGCTTCGTCCAGGTCGGCGCAGGCGGTGATGAAGAAGGTCAGGAAGTTGGGTGGCTGGTAGCTGGGGTCGGGCGGGCTGATCCGGGGAGCCATCATCTTGCTGACGGTGGAGGGATCAGGTGAGCGATCCTTACCCTTGCGGGTTGGCTGGTAAGCTCGTGGCCAGGGTATCGTGTCCCAGCCGGTCGCTCGTAGCACCAGCGCGTCAAGCTGCTCCGGCGTGACCGAGTTGTATAGCCGATCCAGCCTCAGACCAGGAAAGCCCGCGAACACCTTTAGTAGCTCTCCCCATTCAGCTTCTGGTTTTCTTTGCTGGCGGGTCAGGTGCTCGATTAGATCGTCTACGTAGGGCACACTTGCCTTATCCATCAGCTTGACCACAACGGCTGATTGGTGCGGGTCTTTCATTTTCTGTTCCTTGTTAATCATAACTGACCTTCATATCGTAGTACACGGTGCTGACGTGACTGCTTCATTTTACCGTTGGCTGATTTAACATACCAGTCTTTTTGTGAGGTGTTTTTTGAGCTAGCAATAGCGGGTGACCAACCACACGCGGCCAGATGATTGCAAAAGCACTTTACCAAAACGCTACTTTGTCGTCGCTGCTTGTGCAATGATAACAGCAGAGTGCATCGGCAAGGCAGCTACCTGCACCCTGCCTGCACCGTGGTGACCGTCGAGGATGACCAGGCAAGGCTAGCGTGGGCAAGTTGGACGCAGTGGTGATAGAGGCAAGCTGTTTGCTCAACCTTGCTTCTGCCAAAAACTGCCTAATCCATAGGCAGCCTCTTTTTATTTCTCACCACCTATTGTTCCTTGCTACCCAGCGAATCCAATCTGCACCTGCAAGTAGATAATTCGGCTCACCCTTTAGCACGCTGCTGTGGCCGCCAAGTTGAGTGATGAGGCGAAGCTGCAACAGCTAGCCGCGATCTACAACGCTGAAGGCTGGCCCGCGACGGTAAAGGACGGAGCCTTCGACGCACCGTTCAGCGCACCGACGACCGGGCCAGCCCCATACACTGTGTACGAAGTGACCCCCAAGGTGGCGTTCGCGCTGGGTACAACCGAGGAGACGGTCAACCGCTGCACCCGCTACCGCTTCTGAGCGGCAGGGGGTCTGGTGCTTGCCTGCACCTCGTTATAGAAGCTAGGTCAAGCAGATAGCGTTGCTCAACAGGAGCAGGAGCAGGAGAACTGTGATGAGAAAGCTTTGGGTAAAGGCATGGCTGACCTTGGATGGGGTCTTTGACGCGGACACGATGGGTCAGTGGTGGCCTCCTGCCAATGAGGCTGCTGTGGATGAAGCGAGTAGGATAGAGTACGTTATGGAGGAATACTCGAGAGGCGATGTGTACCTGCTGGGACGAACCACCTATGAAATGCTTTGGCCGCGCTGGTCCACACAGACAACCGGCGATGGTCCTGGGCCGATCCTCAACCGGATGAAAAAATATGTGGTTTCGACTACGCTTGAAACTGCTCCCTGGCAAGAATCCACCATCATCAGCGGCGATG
>Ga0123336_10002979_pt1 | contig 14443 bp, 12 predicted proteins | sample SSSSmetaG_FD_96466 | JGI IMG/M metagenome (GOLD analysis project Ga0123336, IMG submission 96466) | Glacier valley bacterial and archeal communities from Borup Fiord, Nunavut, Canada, to study Microbial Dark Matter (Phase II) - ​SSSS metaG | ecosystem: Environmental > Aquatic > Freshwater > Ice... | reverse complement strand
GGGCCTGGTGCTGCTGAGCGCGTGGGCCACCGGGCTGGCCTGGTTCAGCGGGCAGCTCATGCCCGACATCTTCACCGCCCTGGGGCTGCTCACGCTGCTGCTGCTGCTCTTCGACACCGGGCTGACCGGGCTGGGCCGGGGCGGCGCCCTGCTGCTGCTGCTGCTGTGCGCCCTGATGCACAGCTCCAACCTGCTCACCTACTCGCTGGTGGTGCTGGCGGTGCTGGCCGTGGCCGCGCTGGCCCGGCTGCCGCAGCGGGGGCTGCTTTCGCGCCGGGCCCTGCGGCAGGTGGCGGCCGTGGTGTTCGGCAGCTGGCTGCTGCTGCCGGCGCTGCACTGGTCGTTCGGCGGCGGGTTCACCATTTCGCGCAGCTCCTACATGTTCGTGATGGGCCGGCTGCTCGAAAGCGGGGTGCTGGACGCTTTCCTGAACGACCACTGCGGCACCGGCACCTCCTACGACCTGTGCCAGTACCGCTACCAGCTGCCCAACGACGCCATTACTTTTCTGTGGGATGGGCAGAGCGTACCGAACCGCACGGGCGGTTGGGAAGCCCACCGCGCCGAATACCAGCAGGTTATCCGGGCCATCCTCACGTCGCCGCGCTACTACCCGGCCCTGGCCTCGGAGGCGGTGCAGGCCACCCTGCGGCAGCTCGTGAGCGTGGACCACGGCGACGGCCTGACGGCCTACCGCGACAATACGAACCCGTTCTGGAAGGTGCAGGAGTACTTTCCCTTTGAGCTGCGCGAATACCTCTCCTCGTATCAAAACCAGAGCCGCCTGAACTTCACCGACCTCAGCGCCCGCAACCAATTCACGCTGCTGCTCACGCTGGCCGGGCTGCTGCTGCTGCTGGGCACCCCCGTGCGGGAAGCCCTGGCGCCGCGGGCCCGGCTGTGGCTGCTGGTGTGCATCGTCGGGGTGGTGGCCAACGCGGGCGTCACGGGGGGGCTGGCCAACGTCATCAGCCGCTTGCAAACCCGGGTGGTGTGGGTGTTGCCTTTTTCGGTGTTGTGCCTCGGCGTGGCCGGTTATCCGACAATCGTCTCGTACTTTCGAGCCCGTTTGGGCGCGGGCCCTAAATAAAAAATCCGCCAACCCCCTTTGTCTTTGTTCATGAAAAAAATCTTTGCCCTGCTCGCGCTCACCGGCCCGCTGCTCGTCGCCTGCTCGTCGTCCGACTCTTCCACCGCCGACGCCGCCAACACGCTTACTTTCAACAATTTTGAGAGCAGCGACGGCTGGATTCCCGCTTCCACCTCCCTCACCCGCGAGCAGGCCCACTCCGGCAAGTACTCGGCGAAAGTGGACGGGGCCACGGAATTCAGCATCGGCTACAACAACATGATGGGCAAGATGCACCCCACGCGGCTGCGCAAAATCAAGCTCCAGGCCTGGGCGTTCCTCCCCAACGGCAAGTCCCAGGCCCGGCTGGGCATTCAGATTGTGGACCCGGTGACGAACAAAGAAGTGTTCGGCGACGGCATCACCCTGACCGACCAGGTGAAAAGCTTCAAGAAATGGGTCGAGATAAGCAAGGAAGTGACCCTGCCCGAAACCGTCACCGCTACGCAGGTGATGAAGCTGTTCCTGTGGCGGGCGGGCGCCGCCGAGGCGGCCTACATCGACGACGTTAGCCTGTCCATCGTCGAGTAACGCCCTTGAGCCGCAGCGGGACGGCCCGCCGCTGCTTTTTACCATTGCCGGCCCGCCCACGACCGGCGGGCAGGGTTCTTTGCGCATGAAGTCCATCGCCGCCTACCTGCTGGTGCTCTCGCTGGCCCTGCTCACCGTGTTTCAGGCCCGCAAGTGGGACGAGCACAAGGTCATCGTGTGGGACATGGCCGGCTACTACCAGTACCTGACCAGCTACTTCATCTACGACGACGTGGGCGAGGGCTCCTACACGGCCGTCGTGCGCAACCAGTACCGGCCCGACCTGAACGGGCGCTACGGCCTGGTGCCCGCGCCCAACGGGCAGCAGGCCATGAAGTACCCGCTGGGCATGGCCCTGTTTTACGCGCCGGGCTTTGCGGTGGCGCACGGCCTGGCCCGGCTGCAGGGCTCTCCGGCCGATGGCTACGCCCCGCTGTACCAGAAAATGCTGTGCCTGACGTGCCTGGCCTACGCCCTGCTGGGCCTGTGGGTGCTGCGCCAGCTGCTGCGCCGGTTTTTCGACGACACCGTGGTGGCCCTGACGGTGCTGGCCGTGGGCCTGGCCACCAACTTCTTCAACTACGCCACCTACGAGGCGCCCATGTCGCACGGCACGGCGTTTCTGCTCAACGCGGGGGTGCTGCTGCTCACGGTGCGCTGGCTGGCCGGGTTTGGCTGGCGCGACGCGGCGCTGCTGGGCCTCACGCTGGGGCTGCTGGGCTTGGTGCGGGCCACCGAAAGCTGGGCCGTGCTGGTGCCCGCGCTCTGGGGCCTCACCTCGGCGGCGGCGGTGCGCGAGCGGGCGCGGCGCCTGTGGCAGCACCGCGGGCAGGTGCTGCTAATGGCTGCCCTGGCCGCGGCCGTGCTGGCCCTGCAGCCCTGGTTCTGGCACCGCGTGGGCGGCGCCTGGGTAATCGACTCCTACCCCGGCGAAAGCTTTGATTTCCGCCACCCGCACCTGCTGGAGGGTCTTTTCAGCGCCCGCAAGGGGTGGCTGGTGTACTCGCCCGTGCTGGCGCTGGCCTTGCTCGGCATCGGGCTGGTGCGGCGGCGGGTGGCCGCGGCGCTGCCGGTGCTGCTCGCGTTGCTGCCGCTGGCTCTCTACGTCACGTATTCGTGGTGGGACTGGGGCTACGGCGGCAGCTACGGCGGCCGGGCCCTCATCGGCCTCTACCCGCTGCTGGCCCTGCCCCTGGCCAGCTTCTTCGACTGGTGCGGCCGCACCGGGTGGGGCCTGCGCGGCGCGGCGTTCGCGCTGCTGCTCTGCATCGTGCTCAACCTCGCCCAAACCTGGCAGTACCACCGCGGCATCCTCAACTGCTGCGACACCACTTGGGCGCAGTACCAGGAGCGCTTCTTCTGGCTGGAGTGGCCCGCGAAGCCGTGAGGAGGGCTTATAAGTTTATGAGGTAGGAGGGTTTTTAGGGTAGGAGGGTAGGAGTAAAATGAGTTGTTGGTGCTTGTTCTGACAGGACCGTTGAACAAGCACCAACAACTCATTTTACTCCTACCCTTCTACCCTCCTTCACTGCCCCAGCAGCCCGTATTTCACGATGCAGTAGATGGCCCGGAACCCGTCGCGCCAGCCGATTTTCTTGCCCTCGGCGTAGGTGCGGCCGTAGTAGCTGATGCCCACTTCGTAGAGGCGCACATCGGGCACCCGCGACACTTTGGCGGTCACTTCGGGCTCGAAGCCGAAGCGCTTTTCTTCGAGCTTCAGGCCCTGCAGAATGTCGCGCCGGAAGAGCTTGTAGCACGTTTCCATGTCGGTCAGGTTCAGGTCGGTGCACAGGTTCGAGAGGAAGGTGAGCACCGCGTTGCCGATGCTGTGCCAGAAGAACAGGATGCGGTGGGGATTGCCGCCCATGAAGCGCGAGCCGAACACGACATCGGCAAAGCCTTTGAGAATGGGCTTGAACATGGCATTGTATTCCTCGGGGTCGTATTCCAGGTCGGCGTCCTGAATGATGACGTAGTCGCCGGTGGCCTCGCGGATGCCGGTGTGCAGGGCAGCGCCCTTGCCCTGGTTCACGGCGTGCTCGAGCAGGCGCAGGCGCAGCTCGGGGTAGCGCGCGGCGTAGGCCCGGATGGTGGCGGCCGAGGCGTCGGTCGAGCAGTCGTTGACGAGAATAATCTCCTTGCCGATGTTGTTCACCAGCTTCAGCTCGCGCAGCAAATCCAGAATCTGGTGAATGGTGCGGGCTTCGTTATAGACCGGGATAACGATGGAAAGCGTGTCGAATTTGACCAAGGCCGAAGGGAAGTTAGCGTTGGGCAAAAGTAGGGCGGCGCGGCCGTAGCGCCCCGCCTACCTTTATTGGCGGCCGGCCGGCGGGGCTGGTGGCGCCTTGCCCGCACTTGTAATTCATCTTCCTGACTTTTCTCGAGAATGCGCGGGCTGCTCTACCTGCTGCTGCTGGCCGAGCCGCTGCTGTTCACTTAGTTTCGGGGCGTCTTGGGTCCCTACACCAACCCGGTGGTGCTCTACGGGCTGGCGGTGGCCACTTGCGCGCTGCTGTACCGGCACATCCGCCACGCGCCGCCGCCGGCCGCGGCCACGCCGCAAAGGCAGCCGTTTCGGGGCGCGGCGGTGCTGGCGGCCAGCGGGGCGGGCGTGTGGATAAGCACGGCCTGGGTGCGCAAAATCATGCGCGAGCTGCCAGTGGAGGTCAACAGCTCCGACATCATTCCGTCGGTGCAGGTGTACGCCCGGCGCTGGCGGGCGGGCCAGGAAATTTACCGGCCCCTGACGCCCGAGCTGCACCGGTTCATGGCGCCCACTTACCTGCCCGCCACCTGGTTTCCGTTCGTGCTGCCCGAATGGCTGGGCTTCGACTACCGCTGGCTGGCCTGGGCGGCGCTACTGGGCCTGGGCGCGGGCGGCTACTTGCTGGTGCTGCTGCTGGGGCCCCGGCGCCGCGCCTGGCCGGCCACGCTGCTGCCGGCCGCGGTGCCGTTCCTCAGCATTTTCTCCTTGCTACGCACCGAGGAATCCCTGGTGGGCCAGACGGTGGAGGGGCTGATAATCGGCTACTACGCCCTGCTGGTGGCGGGCATCCTGCGGCGCTGGGGCGGCCCCGAGGCGCTGGGCCTGGTGCTGTGCCTGCTCTCGCGCTACGCGCTGGTGTTCTGGGTGCCGCTGTACCTGGGGCTGGTGTACTTTCAGGACTCGCGGCGGCGGGCCCTACGCCTACCTGGCCGCCGTGGGCGTGTTCCTGTCCGCGTTTCTGGTGCCGGTGGTGGAAGAAGGGGCGCCTGTGACGCTGCGCTTAATGGAGGAATGAGGCTGTTTGAGTTACGCTCCAAGCCACCAGAACGGTGTAGAGGCGCATCTTTACGTCTCTACACCGTTCTGACGCTAACGCAAACGGCTTCTAAGCGCAGCGTCACAGCGCGCCGGTGCGGCCGCCGTCCACGGGCAGGCTGGTGCCGTTGATGTAGCCGGCGGCGGGCGAGGCCAGGAAGACCACGGCGGCGGCCACTTCCCCGGCCTGCCCGAAGCGGCGCGCCGGAATCTGGCGCAGCATTCCGGCCTCGATTTCGGCGGCGGGCTGGCCGGTTTGGGCGGCTTTTTTCTCGATGAGCGAAGTATGGCGCTGGGTGAGGGTGGCGCCGGGCAGCACGTTGTTCACCGTGATGCCGAACTCGCCCAGCTCGTTGGCCAGGGTTTTGGCCCAGCTCGCCACGGCCCCGCGCACGGTGTTGGACACGCCCAGGCCGGCCAGCGGCACCTTCACCGACGTGCTCACGACGTTGATGATGCGCCCGTAGCCGGCCGCCCGCATGGCCGGCACCACGGCCTGGGCCAGCAGGTGGTTGCAAATGAGGTGCTGGCTGAATGCCGCCTGCAAAGCCGCCACCGGGGCGTCGAGCAGGGCGCCGCCGGCCGGGCCGCCGGTGTTGTTCACCAGAATCTGGAAGCCGCCGGGGTGGCGGCCCAGGTAGCTGGCCACGGCGGCCGCCAGCTGGTCGGGGTGCTCGAAATCGGCCACCAGGTAGTCGTGCCGCTGGCCGGTGGGCGTGGGCAGCGCGGCCGCGGCGGCGCGCAGCCGGGCACCGTCGCGGGCCAGCAGGGTGAGGGCGCAGCCGGCGGCGGCCAGGGCCTCGGCCACGGCCCGGCCAATGCCCTGGGTGCTGCCGCCCACCAGGGCGCGGTACGACGCGAGGGGAAAGTTCATGGGTCAAAAGTAGGCCGGCGCGGGGCGTACCGCGGGCGCCGGGGCGGCGGCACAGCTGGTATATTTGCCGGTCCCTTTTCCCCTCCACATGAAGGAACTCGTCAAAAAGCTGCTCAAACGCCTGCCCATCGCCTTCACCAAAAACCAGCAGTACGACCGCGACACCCGGCGGGTGCTGCAGCGGGTGCTGCGCCCCGGCGCCAACTGCGTGGACGTGGGCTGCCACAAGGGCGAGGTGCTCGAGCTGATGCTCCGCTACGCGCCGCAGGGCCAGCACCACGGCTTCGAGCCCATCCCGGCGCTGTTCGAGGGCCTGCAAGCCACCTTCGCCGACCGGCCCAACTGCCACTTCTACCAGCTGGGCCTGAGCGATGCGCCCGGCGAAACCTCGTTCAACTACGTGGTGAGCAACCCGGCCTACAGCGGCTTCGTGAAGCGCCAGTACGACCGGGCCGAGGAGCAGGACACGCGCATCACCGTACGCAAGGAGCGCCTCGACACCGTGCTGCCCGCCGGCACCCGCATCGCCCTGATTAAGATTGACGTGGAAGGCGCCGAGCTGCAGGTGCTGCAAGGGGCCACGGGCCTCATCGCGGCCAGCCGGCCGGTCATCGTGTTCGAGCACGGCCTGGGCGCGTCCGATTACTACGGCACCCGCCCCGAGCACATCTTCGACCTGCTGACCAGTGCGCCGCAGCACATGAAAATTTCGACGATGGCCCGCTGGCTGGCCGGCCAGGCCCCGTTCAGCCGCGCCGAACTGGTGCAGCAGTTCGAGCAGGGCCTGAACTACTACTTCATCGCCTACCCGGCCGAGCAGCAGGCAGCGGTGTAAGTCAGCCCCGAACGAGGTACAGACGCATATTTACGCCTTGTCGTTAGCTCCGCTAACCTTCGGTTGAACGATACTCGTCGGGCCGGCGCAGTCGATGAAACGCCAATAGGCGTCTCTACCCCGCTCGGGCGGCTTATAACTCGGCTTCCACAGCTTTTGAAGCCCAACAGGGTAAAGCGCCGCCCCGCCAAAGGCGCTGGGCTCATTCATAATTCTTAATTCTTAATTGAAAATGATAACCCGCCCCTTTAATTTCCAGCGCTGGATAGACGAGCACCGCCACTTGCTGAAGCCCCCGGTGGGCAACCAGCAGGTGTTCACCGGCAACAAGGACTTCATCGTGATGGTGGTGGGCGGCCCCAACGCCCGCAAAGACTACCACGTGGACGCCGGCGAGGAGCTGTTCTTCCAGCAGGAAGGCACGATGACCGTGAAAATCATCGAGGACGGCCGGCCGGTGGACATCACCATCGGGCCCGGCGAGATGTTCCTGCTGCCGCCCCACGTGCCCCACTCGCCGCGCCGCCCGGCCGGCACCGTGGGCCTGGTGCTGGAGCGCTACCGCGAACCCGGCGAGCTGGACGGCTTCCAGTGGTACTGCGAAAACTGCGGCACCAAGCTGCACGAGGAGTTCGCCGTCATCACCGACATCGTGGCTCAGCTGCCGCCCATCATGGACAAGTTTTGGGCCGACGACGCCCTGCGCACCTGCCGGCAATGCGGCACCTACATGGAAGCGCCGGCACCCGTAGTCAGCTAGCCCGATGCGCTCCCTTTACGTGTGGCTGTTCACGGCAGCTCTCGCCACGCTGGCCGTGTTTCAAGACCGGCCCTGGCGGAGCCTGGAGGTGTTCGACTGGGACGCAGGGGGCTACTATGTCTATCTGCCTTCGGCCTTTCTCTACCACGACCTGGGCCGCGCCGACTCGCTGCAGCGCATCGCCGAAGCCACCGTTCGGTCCCGGACGCGGGTGCTGGGCCTGCAGCACTTGCCCAACGGCAAGGTGATATCCAAGTACCCGCTGGGCGTGGCGTTGGGCGAGTTGCCGTGGTTTGCAGGCGCCCACGCCTACGCCCGGCTGCGCGGCGAACCCGCCAACGGGTTTTCGCGCCCCTATCAACACAGCGTGATGCTGGCGGGGCTGGCGTACGGACTGCTGGGCTTGTGGCTGCTGCGCAAGCTGCTGCGGCGCTTCTTCGACGACCGCTCCGCGGCGTGGGCCCTGGCCGGCGTGGGCCTGGGCACTAATTTCTTTGCCTACGCCTCCTACGACGCGGCCATGGCCCACGCCGTGCTGTTTCTGTGGCAAACGGCCTTGCTGTACTGCACCGTGCGCTGGTACGAAACCTTCGGGCGCCGGTGGGCGGCGGGCATCGGGCTGTTTCTGGGGCTGGCGGTGCTGTGCCGGCCCACCGAAGCCCTGTACGTGCTCGTACCCCTGGCCTGGGGCATTACGTCGGGCGCGGCGGCGCGGCAGCGCGGCCCGCTGCTGCTGCGCCACGCCGGGCAGTTGGGCCTGGCCGCGGCGGTGGGCCTGGCCGTGCTGAGCTGGCAACTGCTGTTCTGGCGTGCCACCAGCGGGCACTGGCTGCTGTATAGCTACGGCCAGGAACGGTTCGATTTCCTGCACCCGCACGTGTTCGAAGGCTTGTTCAGCTTCCGCAAAGGCTGGCTGCTGTACACGCCGCTGGCGGGTCTGATGCTGCTGGGGCTGGGGGCCGCGTGGCGCCGGGTGCCCGCGGCCGTGGCGCCCATCGTGCTGCTGCTGCCCGTGCTGCTTTTCGTTACCTTTAGCTGGCAGCAATGGTGGTACGGCGGCGGCTTCAGCGCCCGGCCGCTGGTGAGCGTGTACCCCCTGCTGACCCTGCCGCTGGCCGCCCTGCTGGCCCCGGCGGGGCGCCGGCCGACGGCCCTGCGGCTGGCTGTGCTGCTGTGCATTGTCTTAAACTTGTGGCAAACCTGGCAGTACGCAGCCGGCATTCTGCTTTACGACAACAACACGGCCGAGCTTTATCGGCGCAACTTCTTTCATACTTCTCTTTAGCCCAAGCCTACCGGGCGGTCGTCGCGCGCAACGGCCGGCCGGGCAGCCCCATCCGCCGTGCTCGCCATCGACATCCACACCCACATGCTGCCCGAGCGCTGGCCCGATTTGGCCGCGCGCTACGGCTACGGGGGGTTCATCCGGCTCGACCACCACCGGCCCTGCTGCGCCCGGATGATGCAGGACGACAAGTTTTTCCGGGAGGTGCAGGACAACTGCTGGGACCCCGCCGTGCGCCTGCGCGAGTACGACGCCTTCGGGGTGCAGGTGCAGGTGCTGAGCACCGTGCCGGTGATGTTCAGCTACTGGGCCCGGCCGCTCGACTGCCTCGACCTGAGCCAGCTGCTGAACGACCACCTGGCCGGCGTGGTGCAGCGCTACCCCACGCGCTTCGTGGGCCTGGGCACCCTGCCCATGCAGGCGCCCACGTTGGCCGTGCAGGAGCTGGAGCGCTGCCGGAAAATTGGCCTGGCCGGCGTCCAGATTGGCTCCCACGTCAACGACTGGAACCTCGACCAGCCGGAGCTGTTCGAGGTGTTTGCCGCCGCCGAGGCCTTGGGTATGTGCGTGTTCGTGCACCCCTGGGACATGATGGGCCAGCAGCAGATGCCCAAGTACTGGCTGCCCTGGCTGGTGGGCATGCCCGCCGAAAGCACCCGGGCGCTGTGCTCGCTCATCTTCGGCGGGGTGCTCGAGCGGCTGCCGCGCCTGCGCGTGGCCGTGGCCCACGGCGGGGGCTCGTTCGCGGGCAGCATCGGGCGCATCGAGCACGGCTGGCAGGTGCGCCCCGACCTGTGCGCCGTGGACAACCCCCACAACCCGCGCCGGTACCTGGGCCGGTTTTGGGTCGATTCGCTGGTGCACGACCCCCACATGCTGGAGTACCTGGTGAAGACCCTGGGGGCCGACAAAATCACCCTCGGCTCCGACTACCCTTTCCCGCTGGGCGAGCTGGAGCCGGGCCAGCTGATAAAATCCCTGGCACTGCCGGCCGAAACCAAGGCCCAGATGCTGGGCCAGAACGCCCTCGACTGGCTGGGACTGACGCGCGAGCAGTTCGCGGGCCCGGCCGCCGCGGCGCGGCCCGCCCGGCGGTAGCCGGCCCGCGCCAACGGGCCCAACCCTTCGCTCAACTCACTACCCGTTACTCCACGGCCAGCGGGCGGGTGGTGGTGCCGGCCGGCCCCTCGGCCTGCACCAGGTAGCGGCCGGGGCGCAGCCCGCTCAGGTCGAGCGGCACGGCGAGGGCAGCGGGGCGCAAGGCCAGCACGGCGCGGCCCAGCAGGTAGCGCACCACCACGCGGACGGCGGGCGCCGCCAGCTGCACCGTGGCCTGGCGCCGGGCCGGGTTCGGGAACACCTCGAAGGCGGGGCCGGCCGCGGCGGCGCGGGCCGCGGTGGGCACGTAAGCACGGTTTTCGAGCACCAGAATACGGTCGTCGGTAGCTGCCGGCGTGCCGCGGCCGTCGCGGTTGCTGGTGCCCACGTACACCCGGCCCTCCGGCGACACGCAGATGGCCCGCAGCCGCCCAAACGTGGTGCTCAGGAAGTCGGTGCGCGTGGGAATCGTGGTGCCGGCGGCGTTGAGGGTGAGCTGGGTAAACTTGCGGGCGCCCAGCGCGACGAGCAGCAGGCTGCCCCGCCAGCCGGGGATGGCCGGGTGGTCGTAGTAGGCCAGGCCGGCCGGGGCAATGGTGGGCGTCCAGGTGGTGAGGGGCTCGCGCACGTTGTTGGCAGCGCAGAAAATGGCCTCGGCGGGCAGGTCGCAGAAGCCTTCCACGTTGGGCCAGCCGTAGTTGCGGCCGGGCTCAATCTTGTTGATTTCGTCGTTGGTGCTGGGGCCGTGCTCCGAGCTGTAGAGGCGGCCGTTGGGCAGTTGCACCAGGCCCTGGGGGTTGCGGTGGCCGAGCGTGTACACGTAGCTGCCGGCGGTGGGGTTGGTGGCCGGAATGCTGCCGTCGAGGTTCAGGCGCAGGATTTTGCCATTGAGCGAGGCCATGTTCTGGGCCTGGGGCTGCTGCTGGGCGTCGCCGGTGGTCATCAGCAGGGTGCGGTCGGGCAGCAGCAGCAGGCGCGAGCCGCTGTGAGTGGTAGTGGCCGGAATGTTGCCCAACAGCACCAGCGGGCTGGTGAGCGTAGCAGCTCCGGTGGTGTAGGTGTAGCGCACTACTTTTTCCTTCAGCCCGCCCGCGTCGGTGTAGTTGTACACCACAAATACCCAGTAGGTGGCTACTGGTGGCACGGACAGGGGGAAAGGGTCCATCACCACCAGGCCCAGCAGGCCGCTCTCACCGGTTTCCGTTACGTCGGGCACGGCCAGCAGCAGCTGCACGGCGCCCGTAGTGGGGTTCACGCGGCTGATGCGGCCGTTGCGCTCCGTCATCCAGATGAAGTTATCGGGCCCCCACATCAGCTCCCACACCGTGTTGAGGTTGCCGGCCAGGGCCGAGGCCGTGACGGTGGTCGTGCCCACTGGGAACGTGGTGAGCGCCGGAGCCTGGGCCGAAGCCGTAAGGCTGGCCGCGCCGGCCACCAGGGCCGCCGCGGCAATGCGTAGAAATTTCATGATGAAAAAGAATGAAAGATGATGGAGCAATGAAGGAACGTCATTCCGGACTTGCCGAGGAATCTCGCCCGCGCCAGCAGGCGGCGCGGATGAACCCGGCGAGATTCCTCGGCAAGCTCGGAATAACGTGCTGCTTTAGCTGTGCACTGATGCAGAACTACTTCTAAAGTTAACGAAAGTCGCTGCCAATGGGATGCCGGCTGGCCGGCCGCAGTAATTTGCGCCCTCACTGCCAACCGCCCGTGCCATGCCCGAGTTTCTGCCCCCGCCCCACCCCGCTGGCTACCTGCTCAGCACCGACCCCGCCCGGCTCGACGTGACCGCCATTCACCGCTGGCTGAGTGAGGAATCGTACTGGGCCCGCGGTATTCCGCGCGCCACTGTGGAGCGGGCCCTGGCCAACTCGCTCAATTTCGGCCTCTACGCCCCCGACGGCCAGCAGGCCGGCTTCGCCCGCGTGGTGACCGACCGGGCCACCTTCGCCTGGCTCTGCGACGTGTTTGTGCTGCCCGCGCACCGCGGCCGCGGCCTCTCGAAATACCTGGTGCAGCAGCTGCTGGCCCACCCCGACCTGCAGAACCTGCGCCGCCACCTGCTCGGCACCTGGGACGCCCACACCCTGTACCAGCGCTTCGGCTACCAACCCCTGGAGCGGCCCGACCGCATGCTGGAAATCAAGCAGGAAAACCCGTACGAATGAGTGGGTTGCCGGCTCATGAATTTTGGATGCAGGGGCCGGCAAAAAGCGCGGAGTTCGTGAGTAGCTTGCTCCTTATAACGCCCACTTTCCACTCGGATTAATTTCAACCACGAGTAGCGCCCGCTGCGTGGTGCCCCCGTTGCGATGTGCTACTTTACACTGCTTCTCGGCTGGTGCCTGCTCGTTGGGCAAGCGTCTGCCGCCCCCTTGCCCGCCGATACGGCCGTGCTCCAAATCAGCCGCCTGCCCACCACCGGCCTGCTGCTCAGCCAGGGCTGGCGCTACCACGCCGGCGACAACCCGGCCTGGGCGCGCCCCGGCTTCGACGACCACCGCTGGGACACGCTCAACCCCACCCGGCCCCGGCGGGCGCTGCCGCCGGCCCTGGGCACGGGCATCAGCTGGCTGCGGCTGCGCTTTCGCCTCGGCGACAGCCTGCGTCAACGCGAACTGCTGGTCTATACGTCGTTTCTAGGAGCAGCGTGCGAAGTGTACCTCAATGGCAACTTGGTGCAGCGCGCGGGCCTCGTCGACGCCAACTTGGCCCGGGTGCGGCCCCAGTGGAGCTTCACCCAACCCGGCGCGGTGCTGGCCGGTGGGCCGGCCGGCAACCAGGTGCTGGCCGTGCGCTACGCTCCCTGGCAGGGCCCGCTGCTGGGCGGCCTGGCCCAGCGGCCCCTGTTGCGGCTGATGCTGGTTGCGCCGCAGCACTTCTGGGCAAATCGGAACCAGGACAAGGATAATGCCCTGGTTTTTGTGGTGCTGATGGGGTTCTCCGCCCTACTGGCGGCGCTGCACTTTGCCTTTTTTCACTACAATCCCAGCCGACGGGCCAACCTGTATTTCGCGCTTTTTGCCCTCACGGCGGCGCTAAGCTCGCTGACGGCTTACCTGTTTCGGGTGCTGCCGCTTTCGTTTCCCGTGTTTCTGTCGATAGTGGTGGTGTCCAATGCGCTGGCCGCGATGAATGGGCTGTGGGCCATCCGGGCCCTGCACGCCTTGTTCAGGATTCGGCCCGGCCGATTCTACCGGGTGCTGTGGGTGAATTACGGCCTGCTGGTCGTGCTGTATGCGGTGTTTAGCACGTACCAAGCGGTTGACTTCTGGTGGACCATCGTGGTATTGGTGCACTTAGCCGAGCAAGTGCGCCTGACGGTGCGGGGCGTACGCCAGCGCCAGCGCGGGGCCGGGCTGGTGGCCCTGGGCTTTGCCGGCGGCCTGGGGAGCGCGCTGGCCTACGCGCTCGTTATCTCCTTGCTGGGCACTGCGTCTTCGCCGCTCCTGCAAAACCTGTTGCTCGCCTTGGGCTTCGCGCTGCCGGCGCTGGGCATCTCGTTGTTTCTGGCCCGCGAGTTTGCCCTCGATGCCGAGCTGCTGCAAGTGAAACTGGGCGAAGTAGAACGCCTCTCGGCCCAAACCCTGGCCCAGGAACAGGAGAAGCAGGAGCTGCTGGCCGCGCAGAACGAGACGCTGGAGCAGCAGGTGCAGCAGCGCACGGGCGAGCTGCAGCGCTCCCTCACCAACCTGCACGCCACCCAGGCCCAGCTGATTCAGAAGGAGAAGATGGCCAGCCTGGGCGAGCTCACGGCCGGCATCGCCCACGAAATTCAGAACCCACTCAACTTCGTGAACAACTTTGCCGACGTGAGCGCCGAGTTGGTGGCCGAGCTGAAAGAAGCGCAAGCGGCGGGCGACGCGGCCGAGGCAGCCGCCCTGGCCGACGACATCGAGCAGAACCTGGGGAAAATCGGCCACCACGGGCGCCGGGCCGCCGGCATCGTGAAGGGCATGCTCGAGCACAGCCAAACCAGCGCCGGCGAGCGGGCGCCCACCGACCTGAACCGCCTCTGCGACGAGTACCTGCGCCTGGCCTACCACGGCCTGCGCGCCGAAGACAAGAGCTTCAACGCCACGCTCACCACCGACTTCGACCCGGCCCTGCCGCCGGTCGAAGCCGTGGGCACCGACCTGGGCCGGGTGCTGCTCAACCTGTGCACCAACGCCTTCTACGCCGTGCGCCAGCGCCAGCAAGCGGGCGAAGCGGGCTACGCGCCGGCCGTGCGCGTGAGCACCGGGCGCGTGAACGGGCACGTCCACATTCGGGTGCAGGACAACGGCACGGGCATGAGTGCTGCCGTGCAGGCCAAAATCTTCCAGCCCTTTTTCACCACCAAGCCCACGGGCGAGGGCACGGGCCTGGGCCTCTCGCTGAGCTACGACATCGTAGCGCAGGGCCACGGCGGCACCCTCAGCGTCGAGAGCCAGGAAGGGCAGGGCGCTGTCTTTTGCCTTGAGCTGCCCGCCAACGGCGCCCTCTAGCGCCGGCCCTGCTCAGCAGTTATACTCGTCACGAAGTAGTCTGCGCGAACGGTGTAGAGACGCGACCCTTCGCGTCTTATCGTTGAACGACTCTCAGGGGGCGCAAACGCCGAGACGCGAAGGGTCGCGTCTCTACACGC
>Ga0123336_10002978_pt1 | contig 14444 bp, 13 predicted proteins | sample SSSSmetaG_FD_96466 | JGI IMG/M metagenome (GOLD analysis project Ga0123336, IMG submission 96466) | Glacier valley bacterial and archeal communities from Borup Fiord, Nunavut, Canada, to study Microbial Dark Matter (Phase II) - ​SSSS metaG | ecosystem: Environmental > Aquatic > Freshwater > Ice... | reverse complement strand
GTTCGGCGGGTGGAACCCGGGCCTCGGCGACGGTCGGGCACTGCTGCTCGGCGAGCTCACCACCCCCGACGGCCGGCTCGTCGACCTGCACCTCAAGGGCTCGGGCCGGACGCCGTTCTCCCGCGGCGGGGACGGGCTGGCGGCCGTCGGGCCGATGCTCAGGGAGCTGCTGGTCAGCGAGGCCGTGCACGCGCTGGGGATACCCACGACCCGCGCCCTGGCCGTCACCGCGACAGGTGCCACGGTGCAGCGCGAGAGGCCGCTTGCCGGCGCCGTTCTCGCCCGGGTCGCGAGCAGCCACCTGCGGGTCGGCAGCGTCGTGTGGGCCGCCCAGAACGGGGACCTCACCCTGCTGCAGCAGCTCGTGGACCACGCCCTGTCGCGGCACCACCCGGGAGCCGTCGACGCCGTGGGCCTGTACGACGCCATCGTGGCTTCCCAGGCCCGGCTCGTCGCGCAGTGGATGCTCGTCGGCTTCGTGCACGGCGTGATGAACACCGACAACATGACGCTGTCCGGCGAGACCATCGACTACGGGCCGTGCGCCTTCCTCGAGGTTCACGACCCCAGGGCCGTCTACAGCTCGATCGACGAGCAGGGCCGCTACGCCTACGGCAACCAGCCCGCCGTCGCGCAGTGGAACCTCGCCCGGCTGGCCGAGGGCCTGCTGCCCCTGCTGGCAGCAGACGTCGACGACGCGATCGCTGTCGCGACAGCCAGTCTCGAGCGCTTCCGCCCGTCGTACGACACTGCCCTCGCCGACGGGATGCGCGCCAAGCTGGGGCTCGCGTTTCTGCCACCGACAGGGCTGGTCGAGGACCTGCTGGAGCAGCTGACCCTGAGCCGCGCCGACCACACCGGCACCTTCCGTGATCTCGGCCGGCTGGCCCGGGGTGATGCCGAGCCGGCCCGAGGACGCTTCCTGGACCTGCCGCGCTTCGACGCCTGGACGCGGCGGTGGCTCGGCCTGCACCCGGACCCGGTCGTCATGGACCGCACGAACCCGGTCTACGTCCCGCGCAACCACCTCGTCGAGGCCGCGCTCCGCGCGGCGACCGAGGGTGATCTCGCCCCCGCCGAGCGGCTGCTCGTTGCGCTACGCCGGCCCTTCGACGAGCGACCCGAGCTGGCCGACCTGGCCCTGCCGGGGGACGCGCCCGACTTCCGGACGTTCTGCGGCACGTGACCCGCGGGGTCCGGCGCCTCGTGGACGTCAGACCTGCACGAGCGCCTCACGGGTCAGCTCGGACAGCGAGGCGTGTCCGGACAGGCCCAGCTGCAGGTCGAGGTCCGCCAGCAGGCAGCGCAGCACGTGCTCGACGCCCTGCTGACCCGCGAGCGCCAGGCCGTGCACCCACGGGCGGCCGAGCAGCACGGCCGATGCGCCGAGGGCCAGCGCCTTCACGGCATCGGCACCGGTCCGCACCCCGGAGTCGAACAGCACCGGCAGGCCCTGTGCCGCATCGACCACACCCGGCAGCGCGTCGAGCGAGCCGATCGCACCGTCCACCTGCCGCCCCCCGTGGTTGCTGCACACGACGCCTTGCACGCCCGCGTCCCTCGCCCGTCGTACGTCGTCGGCGTGCTGAACACCCTTGAGCACGATCGGAAGCGATGTCCGCTCCTTGAGCCAGGCGAGGTCCTCCCACGTCAGCGTCGGGTTGTTGAACATCCCGAGGAAGTGCAGGACAGCAGCCCCCTGGTCCTGCTCGGGGGTCTGCGCCAGACCGGCCCGGAACGCCGGGTCGCTGGTGTAGTTGGCGATCCCCTCGGCCCGCAGGAACGGCAGGTAGGCCGTCGACAGGTCGCGGGGCCGCCACCCCAGCTGCCAGGTGTCGAGCGTCACGACCAGGGCGCCGTACGACGCCCGCTCCGCCCGCTCGACCAGCGAGGCAGCCACGTCGGGGTCGTTCGGCCAGTAGAGCTGGAACCACGCGGACGCGTCACCGAGCTCGTCACGGACGTCCTCGAGCGTGGTGGAGGCAGCCGTGGACAGCACCATCGGGACGCCGAGGGCGGCGCAGGCCCGCGCCACCGCACGTTCGGCGTCGGCGTGCACGATCGACAGCACGCCGACCGGCGCCAGCATGACCGGCGCCGGCATGGTGGTGCCCAGGACGGTGATCGACAGGTCGCGCTCGGCCGGGATCCCCCGCAGCATCCGGGGAACGAGCCGCCAGCGGTCGAAGGCCTCCCGGTTGGCCCGCATCGTCTCCTCACCCCCCGCGCCGCCGCTGACGTAGCCCACCGCCCCCGGGGTCATGACCTGCTCGGCGGCGGCCTGCAGCTCCCGCCAGCCGAACGGCAGCGTCGGCTGCTCACCGAACAGGCCCTTGAGGTAGACGTCGTTCTGGAAGGCGGCGACAGACATGGGTGCAGGATGCACGACGTGCGCACCGGACTTGTCCTCGGAGCCGGCGGTCTCGTCGGCCAGGCCTTCCACCTCGGCGCGCTGTCGGCGCTGCAGGAGCTCAGCGCCTTCGACGGCCGCGACTGCGACGTGCTCGTCGGGACCTCCGCCGGCTCCCTGGTCGCTGCGGCCCTGGCCGGGGGGCTCAGTGCTGCGGACCAGGCCGCGGAGGTCCTGGGCGAGCCCGTGTCGGCGCAGGGAGCGGCCCTGCGGGCTGTCGTCCACGCCCAGCGACCCGCGGCGCAGGAGGCGGACGAGCCGTCCCGGCGACCGCTGGCCCCCCTGGCCGTGCTGGCCGCCGCCCGTCACCCGCTGCGGACCCGGCCGGCACGGCCAGGGGGGCCAGCACCGAGCCCATCTCGCGCGGGGTGCGCCGCCTGCACGGTGAGCGCTGGCCTGACCGCGACGTCCGGATCTGCGCGCTGCGGGCCGCCGATGCCCATCGGGTCGTCTTCGGGACCCCCGGGGCGCCCGAGACCGACCTCGGTACGGCGGTCGCGGCCAGCTGCGCCATCCCCGGCTGGTTCCGGCCGGTGCGCATCGGTGGGCGGCCCTACGTCGACGGCGGTGGCCACTCCCCCACCAACGCCGACGTGCTCGTGCCCGACCACCTGGACCTCGTCGTCGTGCTGTCCCCGATGACGCTGCTGCGGGCAGCGCCCCGGCCCGACCTCCCGCTGCGGCTCACGGTGCGCGGCTACCTCTCGCAGGAGGTGCGGCAGCTGCGCAAGGCCGGCGCCCGCGTGATCGTCGTGCAGCCGACGCAGGCGGACCTGGCGGTCATGGGGAGCAACCCCATGCGCGGCTCAGGGCTGGATCAAGTGGTCCGGACCGCGGCCGCGTCGGTGCGGCGCCGCCTCACCGCCCAGCCGTCGCTCGAGGCCGACCTCGCCCAGCGATGAGCCCCGCTCACAGATGAGACCCGGCGTACGGCGTCAGGCCGGCGTGGGTTCGTGGTCCGTCCGGGAGACGTGCCTGCGGGCGTGCGCGACGGCGTCCGGGAGGCTGTCGAACACATGGCCCTGGGCCAGGACCGGCGCCAGCGTGCCCACGGCGGCCAGCAGCCGGGTGTGCTCCGGGCTGGCGCCCTTGAGCAGGACCGTGATCCCGCGCTCGGCCAGCTGCTCGACGATCTCGCCGAGCGCGCGGGCACCGCTCGCATCGAGCATGACCACGCTGCTCAGCCGCAGGATCACCACCCGCACGTCGGTGGTCGCCGTCAGCTGGGCCAGGAACCGGGCGGTGGCGGCGAAGAACAGCGGCCCGTCCAGGCGGTACGTCAAGACGTGGGCAGCCAGCAGGGCGTGCTCGGCGTCGGTGTCCACGCCGTCGCTGGCGAGGGGCTCGGCGGTCGCCTGGGCGGTCCGGGACAGCGTCGCCAGCGTGAGGACCGTCGCGGTCGCCAGGCCCGCCTCCACGGCCGTGATCAGGTCGAACGCCACCGTGCCTACTGCCGTCAGCGTGAACACGGCGATGTCGGTGCGGGTCGAGTGCAGGACGGCGCGGACGTTGTGCCGCTCGACCATCCGGTAAGCCGTGACCAGCAGGACACCCGCGAGGGCAACCAGAGGGATGCGCCCGACCAGGCCGGAGGCGGCGTACACGATCACCGCCAGGACGAATGCGTGGGTGAGCGCCGCGAGCCGGGTGTGCGCGCCGGCCCGGGCGTTGACGGCGGTCCGGGCGATCGCTCCGGTGGCGGGCAGGCCCCCGCACAGGCCCGAGGCGAGGTTGGCCAGGCCCTGGCCGAACAGCTCACGGTCGGGGTCGTGCCGGGTGGTGTCGGCCATGCCGTCCGCGACGCGGGCCGACAGCAGGCTCTCGAGCGCGACGAGGAAGGCGACGATGAGGGCGGGCCTGAGCAGGCCGCCGGCGTGGCTCAGGTCGGGCAGCGAGGGGACGGGCAGCGACGACGGCAGGGCGCCGATCCTGGCGACTTGCAGGTGCGCGGCCCCCGCGACGACGGTGGCGGCCACCACGGCGAGCAGGCTCGCCGGCAAGGAGCGGTGCAGCCGAGGCAGCGATGCGGTCAGCACGACGGACAGCACGAGCAGGCCCAGGACCGCCCAGTGCGGCTGTCGGACGAAGGAGGCGACGGCGACCGCCGCGGCGCCGGCGGCGTTCTGCACGGCCGGTCGGGGCACGCCGAGCGCAGAGGGGACCTGCTGGGCGGCGATGACGACGGCGATGCCGACGGTGAACCCCTCCACCAGCGACCACGGGACGTAGGCGAGCAGCCGGCCCGCCCTGAGCAGGCTCGCCACGACGACGACCACGCCGGCGAGCAGCGCGACCGGGTAGACGATCGACGGTCCGGACTGCGCGACGAGCGGGACCAGGACGACGGTCATGGCACCCGTCGGGCCGGAGACCTGCAGGTGCGAGCCGCCGAAGACCGCCGCGACGGCCCCGGCGATGACGGCCGTGACCAGACCGGGAGCGGCCCCCACACCGGTTGCGACGCCGAACGCCAGCGCGAGGGGCAGCGCGACGATGCCGACCGTGACGCCGGCGGCCAGGTCGCGGGCCCAGGAGCTCCGCAGCCCGTCGTAGTCCCCTCGCCGGGGCAGCAGCGGTTGGACCGCGACGACGAGAGACCGGACGGTGGCCGCGGTCCGGCGGCGGGTCGCCGCTGCCCTCATTGCGCTGCCCTCATTGCGCTGACCGGTCGGCGCCGGCCAGCGCCACCGCGTCATCGGCGCCGTCCAGCGCAGCGAGCAGTACCTGTCCCTGCCGCAGGTTGCTGCTGAGCAGCCGGCGGGCGACCGCGAGCAGCTCAGCGGTCTGCGGGTCCCGCAGGGTGCAGAGCACCGTCGTCCTGACCCGGCGGCTGTCGACGAGGTCGGCCCGCCGGAGCAGGGTCACGTGCTGCGACAGGTGGGAGGGCTCCCACCCTGTCTGCTCCGCCAGCTCGCCCATGGTCCGGTCGCCGTCAGCGAGCAGCTCCAGCACCCGGACCCGGGCCGGGTGCGCGAGCGCCTTGAACAGCTCGGCCTGGGCCTCGGTGACAGGTCGTCCCGGAGTGAAGGGCATGACCACATACTTGCTTGCTTTGCCTAACTGTCAAGTAAGCAGGGCAGCGACCCGTCTGGTATTCATCGCTGGGTGAGTAAGCGCCGGTACGACGACAAGGGCGGGCGGGCATGACGGACTGGGACGTCGTGGTGGTCGGGGCCGGACCAGCCGGGGCAGCCGCTGCGAGGGCCGCCGCACTGTCCGGAGCACGCACGCTGCTCGTCGAGCGCGAGGAGCTGCCGCGCTACAAGCGCTGCGGCGGTGGGCTGATCGGCCCCTCGCAGCGAGCCTTGGCCGACGCGGGGCTGGACGTCGCGGAGCTGTCGCGGGACCACGTCGGGCGGGTCACGTTCACCTCCCGGGGCGGGCAGCGCTTCACCCGGACGGCCCCGGCGTTCCTGCCGATGGTCCTGCGCTCGGAGCTGGACGCTGCCCTGGTCGAGGCGGCCGTCGCAGCCGGGGCGCAGCTGCGGACGGGCGTCACCGTCACGTCGTACGAGCAGGACGGCGACCTCGTGGCCGTGGGCACCCGGTCGGGACCGCTTACCGCTCGCGCCGTGGTGGCTGCCGATGGCTCGGGCGGTCGCGCGGCAGCCCACGTCGGTGTCGTGTGCGACCAGGTCGACCTCGGGATGGAAGCCGAGCTCCCCACCCCGGCCGGCAGCGACTGGGCCGGCCACGTGCTGCTCGACTGGGGGCCGGTGCCCGGGTCCTACGGTTGGGTCTTCCCCAAGGGCGACACCCTGACGGTGGGCGTCATCGGCGACCGGGCGCAGGGCGCCGCGGTGCGGTCCTACTACCGGGCCTTCGTGGCCTCGCTCGGGCTCGACCTGTCGACCGCGCTGCATGACGGCGGACACCTGACGCGGGTCCGGGCTCCCGGCTCCCCGCTGCAGCGCGGCCGGCTGCTCGTCGCGGGCGACGCCGCGGGGCTGCTGGAGCCGTGGACCCGGGAGGGCATCTCGTTCGCCCTGCGCTCAGGCCGGCTGGCCGGGGAGCACGCGCTCACCGGCGGCTACTCCCGCGCCGTGGAGGCCGAGCTCGGTGCGGAGGTCATCGCTGGTCGGCGGGCACTCGCGGCCTTCACCCGGCACCCCGGCGCGGTCCACATGGTGATGAGGCTGGTCCCCCCGATGTGGCCGCTGTTCACCCGCCTGGTCTCAGGCCGTACGACGATGCCCGCCCAGCTGCAGCGGCGACCCGTCCGGGCCTTGGTCAGCGCCCTCGGCGGCTGAACGGGCCGGTGATCGACAGTCCGCAGCAGCGGGTCGACGCGGCCTGCGCCGCCCTGGGGCGCAGCGCCGTCGTGGCCTGCTGCCGGGATCTGCTGGCGGGCCGGCCCCCGGACGATGTGGTGCTCGCGGCGCTCGGCGGGCCGGGCCTCGCCCACGTCCTGTCGGACGAGTCCGGGACCAACGACTACTGGTTGCGGGTCTGGGGCGCTCGGGGGCTGCTGTGGGCCTGGGACCCCGTCGCCCTGCCGGAGCTGCTGGCGGGCACCACCGACCCGGCCTGGCGGGTCCGAGAGATGGTCGCCAAGGTGGTCGCCAGGCACCGCGTCGACGAGGCCCTCGACGTGGTTGCGGCGCTGCGGGCGGACGCCGTCCCCCGTGTCCGCGCGGCCGCCGAGCGCGCCCTGTCCCGCCTCGCCGCTCCCCCCACTCCGTGATCAACGGAACCGGCAGGGGCCCTCACGGGTCCGCCGTACCCCTGCTGCTTCCGTGGATCACGGGATCACGGGGGCAGGGGTCAGTGGGCGGGGGGAAACTCGGCGCGTACGGCGGGCCCGTGCTCGTCGAGGGCGGGCGCGGGCGGACGCGACGTCGGGTCGACCCACCCGCTGAGCTTGAGCGGGTTGCCCGGTACCGGCAGACCTCCGGCGTCGACGACCATGTTGCGGACCCGGGACTGCTCGGAGCCCACCGCCTGCGCGACCGTCGCGATCGGGCCGCACGGGACGCCGGCGGCCTCGAGCACCTCGAGCCAGTGCTCGGCCGGACCGTCCGCCATGGCCCCCTCGAGCAGCTCCTTGAGCGCGCCCTGGGAGACGTGCCGCAGCTCGTTGGTCGCGAACCGGCCGTCGGTGAGCAGTGCCGGCAGCCGCAGCGCCGAGCACAGCGCCCCGAACAGCAGGTCGTTGGCCGCGCAGATGGTGATGTCGTCGGTCCCCGTCCGGAACGTGTCGAACGGCGCGATCGAGACGTGCCTGTTGCCGATGCGCCCCGGGTCGACACCCGTGGCCAGCCACGACAGCGCCGCGCCCTCCAGCAGCGACACCGTCGCGTCGTACATCGCGATGTCGAGGTGGGTGCCGTGCCCGGTTGTGGCCCGCCCGAGCAGGGCCGCGCAGATCCCCCCGAAGGCGTAGAGCCCGGCCGACAGGTCCGCGACGGGAGAGCCTGGCTTGACCGGCGGCCCGTCCGGCGAGCCGGTGACCGCCATCAGCCCGCTCATGGCCTGCACCACCGCGTCGTACGCCGGCCGCTGGGACCACGGGCCGGTGTGGCCGAAGCCGCTGATGGAGCAATAGACCAGTCGGGGGTTGGCCTCGAGCAACGTGTCGGGGCCCAGGCCGTGGCGCTCCATGACACCCGGCCGGAAGTTCTCCACCAGCACGTCGGCCCGCCGGGCCAGCGAACGGACGACCTCGAGGTCCGCGGGGTCTGCGAGGTCCAGCACCACCGACTCCTTCCCGCGGTTCACCCGGGCGAAGTAGAGCGACTCCTCGCCGACGAACGGCCCGTAGGAGCGCGAGTCGTCCCCCGTCCGCGGTCGCTCCACCTTGACCACCCGAGCGCCCAGGTCGGCGAGCATCATGGCGGCAAACGGGCCGGACAGGACCCGCGAGAGGTCCACCACCAGCAGGCCGGACAGCGGGCCGGGGTGACGTTCAGGTGTCGACACGCTCACCATCCTGCTCCTGAGTGGGAACGACCCGCCCGGGTGTGGTGTTGTTGGGATGTGACCGGAACCGTGACCCCAGCCGCTCCTCAGCCCACCCTGACCCACGCCGACCGCTGCGACCGATGTGGCGCGCAAGCTCGGGTCCGGGTCGTCCTCGCGCAGGGCGACCTGCTCTTCTGCGCGCACCACGCCAAGGCCTACGAGGACAAGCTCAAGGTCAACGCGCTCCACTGGGTCGACGAGACCGCGACCGTCGAGGCCTGACCCCCGCACGTACGACGAGCCGCCCGCCCCCGCGAGGGGGTTGGGCGGCTCGTCGCGTTGCCGGGACCCTCAGCGCCCGGGACCCTCGCCGCCCGGGACCCTCGCCGCCCGGGACCCTCAGCGCCCGGGGGGCTGAGCCCACGCCGCCCACCGCCCGTCCCGGTACTCGACCGCGAGCGGGATGCCGAACGCCGCGGTCAGCAGCGGTCCGGTGAGGACCTCGGCGACGGGGCCCGCAGCCACGACCCGCCCGCGGGTCAGCAGCAGGGCGTGGGTGGTCCCCACCGGGATCTCCTCCACGTGGTGGGTGACGAGCACCGACGGCGGTGCGTCTGGGGCAGCAGACAGCCGGGCCAGCAGCCGCAGCAGGGCCTCCCTGGCCCCGAGGTCCAGGCCGGCGGCGGGCTCGTCGAGCAGCAGCAGCTCCGGGTCGGTCATGAGGGCCCGGGCCAGCAGGACCCGCTTGCGCTCACCCTCGGACAGCGAGCCGTACCTTCGGTCGACGAAGGACCGCATCCCGACCCGGCCGAGCAGGTCCGTCGCCCGCCGCAGGTCCCCCTCGTCGTAGGACTCCCGCCAGCGGCCAAGGACCCCGTGCGCAGCGGTGACCACCACGTCGACGGCCCGCTCCTGCGGGGGGACCCGGTCGTTGAGCGAGGAGCTCGACAGCCCGACGCGGGTGCGCAGCTCGCCGAGGTCGACCTGGCCGAACCTCTCGCCCAGCAGGTCGACGGTCCCCGACGACGGGTACAGCACCGCTGCCGCCACGGCCAGCAGCGTGGTCTTCCCGGCGCCGTTCGGACCGAGTAGCACCCAGCGCTCACCCTCGCGGACGGTCCAGTCGATCCCGCCGAGCAGGGTGGCGCCCTCGCGCACGACGGTCACGGCGGACATCTGCAGGACGGTCACAGCAGCGACCGTACCGACGGTGCGACAGGATGGGGGGATGGCCTACCGCTGCTTCGACGTGGACATCACCGAGGGAATCGCACACGTGCGGCTGTCCCGTCCGGACGAGCTCAACACGATGGTCCGGGAGTTCTGGTCCGAGCTGCCGGAGATCGTCACCGGCATCAGCGACGAGGGCAGCGCCCGGGTGGTGGTGATCTCCAGCACCGGCCGTCACTTCAGCGCCGGCATGGACCTGTCGGTCTTCACCGGCGGTGACCTGCACCCCGACGCCGAGCTGGGACGTCGCCAGGCCCGGATGCGCTCGAGCGCCAAGGCCCTCCAGTGGTCGTTCACGGCCCTGGAGAAGGCCCGGGTCCCGGTGCTGGCCGCGGTGCAGGGTGGCTGCATCGGCGGCGCCGTCGACCTCGTGACGGCATGCGACCTGCGCTACGCCAGCGCCGACGCCTTCTTCACCGTCATGGAGATCAACATCGGCATGACGGCCGATGTCGGCACCCTGCAGCGCCTGGGAACGATCGTGCCCGAGGGCGTCGCCCGCGAGCTGGCCTTCACCGGACGACGCATGGGCGCCCAGCGGGCCTACGAGGTCGGGCTGGTCCAGGAGGTGTACGCCGATCACGAGGCCCTCCTGGCCGGCGTCCTGGACACGGCCAGGGAGATCGCCGGCAAGTCGCCCCTAGCGGTATGGGGCACCAAGGTCGCGATGAACTACGCCCGCGACCACGGTGTCGACGACGCGTTGGACCAGATCGCGACCTGGCAGGCCGGCATGTTCCAGCAGCCGGACATGCTCGAGGCCTTCACGGCCAAGGCCGAGAAGCGCGACCCCGTCTACCCCGACCTGCTGCCCGAGCCGCGCGGGCTGTGACGTGCCCCTCCTGAGGGGCGCCGCCGCCCGTGCGGGGGCAAGATGGGACCCAGGCGCCCTCCCTGCCCCGGGGGGCAGGCGCCCCGGTCGAGAGGCGCCCACCATGGCTCACGAGCAGGACACCGTCGTCGTCACCACGGCCGGCCTGAGCCACACCGACGACCGCAAGCTGCGGGAGCGCCGCTACCTGTTCACCCAGCTGGCGAGGATCTCCTGCTTCGTGCTGGCCGTGGTCCTGCCGGTCCCGCTGTGGGCCAAGCTGCTGCTCATCGTCGGCGCGTTCACCCTGCCGTGGTTCGGCGTCATGGCCGCCAACGCGGGGCCGGCGCTGCCCCGGCGCGACGAGCGGACGGCGATCGTCGAGCGGCAGACCGCCGAGCCGCTGCGGATCGCCCTCGAGCCCGGTCGCACGATCGACCAGGAGTGAGCCTAGGCTCCCCTGCATGATCATGTACGACGCCCACGGCGAGTCCGGCTCCTGAGCGCGGACCAGGCTCGTCCCACACCGTCTCCCGTCAGCGACCACCGCGCCCAGCTCGCTGGGCTCGACCTGCAGACCGCGACGATGGACGAGCTGCAGGAGGCGATGGCCGCCGGCCGGCTCACGTCCCTCGCGTTGACGCAGAGCTACCTGGACCGGATCGCCCATCTCGACGGCCGAACTAACAGCGTGCTCGCGGTCGCGCCCACGGCGCTGGACCAGGCCCGCGGTCTGGACGCGGAACGCCGGGCGGGCCGGGTGCGCGGCCCGCTGCACGGGGTCCCGCTGCTGATCAAGGACAACGTCGCGACCTGCGACCAGCCCACGACGGCCGGCTCGTTCGCCCTGGCCGGCCTCGTCCTGCCCCGCGACGCGTTCCTGACCTCCCGGCTCCGGGAGGCCGGGGCGGTGCTGCTCGGCAAGACCAACCTGTCGGAGTTCGCCAACTGGGTGGACGAGTCGATGCCCAACGGGTGGTCCAGCCACGGCGGACAGGTGCGCTGCGCCTACCGCCTCGGCGACCCCAGCGGGTCGTCGTCCGGCTCGGGGGTCGCGGCCTCGATGGCTCTCGCGGCCGGGACCATCGGCTCGGAGACCTCCGGGTCGATCCTGTCGCCGTGCGACGTCAACGGCCTGGTCGGGGTCAAGCCCACCCGCGGGCTCGTCAGCCGCGCCGGCGTCGTCCCGCTCGCCGAGGGCTTCGACACCCCTGGGCCGATGACCCGAACCGTCGCCGACGCTGCGCTGCTCCTGACCGTCATCGCCGGGCCGGACCCCGAGGACCCCGCCACCGCACGGGCTCCCCGGGTGGACCACGTCGCCGCCCTGGTGGGGGCGACCCTCGGAGGGGCCCGGCTCGGGTGGAGCGTGACCGCCCGGGACGCCCTCGAGCCCGGCCGCCGAGCCGTGTACGACGCGGCGCTGGCCGATCTCGCGCGGCTCGGGGCCGTGCTGGTGGCGACCGATGCCCTGGACGCCGCCGGACCCCTCGGGATGGCCGCGGTCGACCTGATCGCCGAGGACTTCAAGGCCAACCTGGACCACTTCCTGGCGACCTGCGGTGCCGTCGCGCCGAGTGGTGTGCGGACGCTGGACGACGTCGTCGGGCTGGGTGTCGCCCACCCGGACCGGATGCCGTGGGGTCAGGGGCTGCTGCAGCGCAGCGCTGCCACCCCGGGAGACCGGGACGCCGCCGCCGCGCGGGCCGCGGACCTGCGGACCGCCCAGGGCGCCGTCATCGACGCCGGGCTCGCCCGTGACGACCTGGCGGCCTACGTTGCCCCGGGTGCTGCCTGGTCCAACATCGGCGCCTCGGCGGGCTACCCGTCGGTGATCGTGCCGGCCGGGCTCGCGGACGACTCGACCCCGGTCGGGCTGGCCTTCCTGGGGACAGCCTGGTCGGAGCCAGCGCTGCTCGCGCTCGCCTCGGCGTACGAGGCCGGCACCTGGCGGCGGGTACCTCCCACAGTGGTCAACCCGCAGCTGCTCGAGACCTAGAAGGCGCCGCCCCGCAGGTGCCGCGGCCGGCCGTCCGGGTCATATACGCGGTGGTAGGCGCAGGTGGCCCACAGCCGCTGGGCCGGCCCGAGCGGTGCCGGAGCCAACGGGCGCAGGCGCCCCGGCGGGCGCGACCCGAAGTGGCCGCCGTCGTGCCACGTCTGCAGGGCCCGGGCGCTGGCGGCGAAGGTCGCGAACGCCTCGTCGGGGTCGACGAGGCCGATGTCGTCGGCCGCGTCGAGGTGCTCGCGCGCCAGCTGCAGGCGCAGGTCGCGCGCGTAGGTCCGGGCCCCGTCCCCGAGCCCACCGGGGTCGGTGGGCAGGCGGGGGTCCCGGGTCGTGTCGATGATGGCGGCACTGAGCTCCGAGTCGTGGGTCCAGGAGCGGCGGTTGAAGTTGTCCGATCCGATGGTTGCCCAGACGTCATCGACGACGCAGATCTTCGCGTGGACGTAGACCGGTGTGCCGGCGTGGTTCTCGACGCCGTAGAACGCGACCCGGCCGCCCCCGGCCTTGACGATCGCCGACAGGGCGTGGTCGCGGCCTACCAGGTTCGGGGGCTGGGATACGGCGCCGTCCTGGTCGGGTTGGTGGGGAAGGACCGCGACCAGGTGCAGCCCGGGCTGCGCGCGCAAGGCCTGGACGAAGGTGTCGGCGACCTCCCGCGACCACAGGTACTGGTCCTCGACGTAGATCAACCTCCGGGCCCGCTGCAACGCCTTGGTGTAGCCGTGGGCGACGCTGCGCTCACCACGCGGGGCAAACGGGTAGCCGCCGACCCGGACCGGGTAGGTGCGCAGGAGCTGCACGTCGTGGGGCCCAGCCGGTGCCGGGTCCGGCAGCTGCGCCGGCAGCGCGTTGGCGTAGGTGTCGGTGCGGCGCAGGAGGTCCGCGACGCGGTGGAGCGGGTTGCGGCTCAGCGGCTGGGGGTCCTCCCATCGCTCCCGGAAGACCGTCTCCACGTCGCCCACCACCGGGCCGCGCAGCTGCACCATCGCGTCGTGCCAGGCCGGCCTCGGGCCGTACACCTGGGCCATCGGCTGGCTCTGGGGGTCACCGCCGTGCTCGGCGTCGTCACGTCGCGAGTGGCACAGGTCGATGCCGCCGACGAAGGCGGTGTCGCGCTCGGGCCGGCCGGGATGGCGCAGGACAATGAACTTCTGGTGGTGCGACCCGCCGGTGCGCACCCGCATGTCGAGCAGACACTCCCCTCCCGCCGCCTCGATGAGCTCCCCCAGGTGCCGGTTCTCCGCGCCGCTGAAGGCCAGCTTGTCCAGGTGCGAGCGCCAGACCAGGCCGCGCACGTCGACGCCCCGCCGGGAGGCGGCCGCCAGGACGGTGCCGACCTCGCTGTCAGGGTCCTCCGTCAGCCGCTGGTCCGGGTCGCCCCGCCAGTCGGTGAACAGCAGCAGGTCCCCGCTGCGCATCTGCTGGACCGCCGCGTGCAGCACCGCGAAGTACGTCGCACCGTGCACGAGCGGGACGGCGAGGTTGCCGGACGCGTGTGCCAGACCGTCACCGCGGCGGGTGTCGAGCCGGGTCGAGGGGTTGCGGCGCTGGGTAGGGGTGAGGAACCAGTCGGAGGCGGTCACCGCATCGTCCTGCCCCCGACGAGGCCAGGTCAGGCCTGATCGGCGGGCGCGACCGCACGGGCCGCCTTCTTGGCCGCCTGCTTGTGGGCCCGCACGGCCAGCAGGCTCTCCGGCCCGGTCACGTCGGCAACCGACTGCGTCACCCCGTCCTGCCCGTACGCACCTGCCGCCTGCCGCCAGCCGCGCGGTCGGACGGCCAGCTGCTTGCCCAGCAGCGCGACGAAGATCCTGGCCTTCTGGTCCCCGAACCCCGGCAGGGCGGTGACCCGCTGGAGCAGGTCGGCCCCCGACGCGGCTCCCGTCCAGAGCGCGGAGGCGTCGTTGCCGTAGTCGTCGGCGACCACGACGCACAGGTCCTGGAGCCGCTTGGCCATCGAGCCGGGGAACCGGTGCACGGCGGGCGGGGTGGCCATGACCGCCGCGAACTCCCCGGGGCCAAGTGCGGCGATCCGGGCGGCGTCAAGGTGCCCGAGCCGCTCCATGAGCAGCTGCGGGCCGCGG
>Ga0123336_10002977_pt1 | contig 14445 bp, 9 predicted proteins | sample SSSSmetaG_FD_96466 | JGI IMG/M metagenome (GOLD analysis project Ga0123336, IMG submission 96466) | Glacier valley bacterial and archeal communities from Borup Fiord, Nunavut, Canada, to study Microbial Dark Matter (Phase II) - ​SSSS metaG | ecosystem: Environmental > Aquatic > Freshwater > Ice... | reverse complement strand
GAGCCGAGCATCATCGCCAAAGACCGCACCACCAACAAAGTCATCGCCGTGGGCTCCAAAGCCCAGCAGATGCACGAGAAAACCCACGATAACATCAAAACCATCCGCCCGCTCAAAGACGGCGTGATTGCCGACTTCCACGCGGCGGAGGAAATGATTAAGGGCCTCATCAAGCTCATCGACACCCGCAACCGGCTTTTCCAGCCCTCGCACCGCATGGTCATCTGCATTCCGAGCGGCATTACCGAAGTCGAGAAGCGCGCCGTGCGCGACTCGGCCGAGCACGCGGGCGCCAAGGAAGTGTGGATGATTCAGGAGCCGATGGCGGCCGCCATCGGCATCGGCATCGACGTGCAGCAGCCCATCGGCTCGATGATTATCGACATCGGCGGCGGCACGACCGAGATTGCCGTCATCGCCCTCTCGGGCATCGTTTGCGACCAAAGCATTAAGACGGCGGGCGACGTTTTCAACCAGGATATTCTGGATTACATGCGCCGGCAGCACAACCTGCTGATTGGCGAGCGCTCAGCCGAGCGCATCAAAATCGAGGTCGGCTCGGCCTTGTCGGAACTGGAGAACCCGCCGCCGGACTACGAGGTGCGCGGCCGCGACCTGATGACGGGCATCCCGAAAGTCATCAAGGTGACGTACTCCGAAATCGCCATCGCGCTTGATAAGTCGGTGGCCAAAATCGAGGAGGCCGTGCTCAAAGCCCTCGAAATCAGCCCGCCCGAGCTATCGGCCGACATCTACGAGAACGGCATCCACCTGACCGGCGGCGGGGCGCTGCTGCGCGGCCTCGACAAGCGGCTGGCCGCCAAAACCAAGCTCACCATCCACATCCCCGAAGACCCGCTGCGCGCCGTAGTGCGCGGCACCGGCAAGGCGCTCAAGGACATCCAGGCGTACCGGGGCGTGCTGCTTACTTGAGTTAAGAGTTAGGAGTTGAGAGTTAAGAGTTATGTGCTGATGCCTGCTTCATGCTCAGCTCGTGCTTTTCAACTCTTAACTCCTAACTCTTAACTCTTAACTTCAATGAAAAACCTCGTTGCTTTCTTGCTGCGCTACCAGGGCATTATGCTCTTCGTGCTGCTGGAAGTGGCGAGTTTTTATTTGTTTCTGACTAACAGCTCGTACCAGCGGGCGGCTTTTCTGAACTCGGCCAACGCCTACGCGGGGGCGGTGCTGGCCCGCCGCACCCAGGTGGCCGACTACTTCCGGTTGGGAGAATTAAACCAGCAGCTGCTGGCCGACAACGCCCGCCTACGTCAGCAACTTTTCCCGCCCGACCGCGCCCGCCGCGAAGCCGACTCGTTGCCCGTGGGCCGCGACACGCTGGGCCGGCTCGTGTTCCGGCAGCTGCGCCCGAAGCCGGACTCGCTGAACATCAAGTCCCAGGCACTAAGCACTAAAAAACCCGACACGCTCCTCCTCGGCGGCGCGCGCCTGCCGGCCCACAACCCGACTTATCCACTGATTCCGGCGCGGGTTATCAACAATATGCTGCGAAGTGTGGATAACTACCTGACGTTGAACGTGGGGCTGGCCGACGGCGTGGAGCCGGGGCTGGGCGTGGTGAGCGCGGCCGGCGTGGTGGGGCGGGTGAAGGCAGCCAGCGCCCATTACGCCACGGTCACGTCCTTGCTGCACTCGAAGAGCGCGGTGGCGGCCAAAATCAAGCGCGACGGCACGTTTGGCTCCGTCATCTGGCCGGGCGAGGACTACCGCTACGCGCTGCTGGATAACATTCCGCGCCAGAACCGGCTCGTGGCCGGCGACTCGGTGGTGACATCGGGCTACAACGCCATCTTCCCGGAGGGCGTGCTGGTGGGCGTGGTCGAGTCGTTCGTGAAGGAGCCGGATAAGAATTTCTGGACCGTACGGCTGCGGCTGGGCACCGATTTCAGCCGCCTCACTTACGTCTATGTGATGCACAAGCCGCCGCGCGCCGAGCGTGACTCGCTCGAAGCGGCGGCCCTCGCGCCCGAGCCGCTGCCCGCCCGCGCCCCGAAAGCCGCGAGCGCGGCTGGGGTGAAACTCGGTGGTGGGGGTGGAGCCGGGGCGGCAGCGACGGGCGCGGCGGTTGGTGCGGCGGCGGGGGCAACCAGTGCCAAACCCGCAGCGGCGACTCGCTTGCGACCGGGAACTCAGCCCACGACAAAAACGCGGCCCGCGCCCGGCGTAAAACCCGCGTCCGGCACCCGGACTTCCGCGCCCGCCACGGGCCAGCCGGCCGCTCCCGTCTTCACCCCGAAGCGGCGCCTGCCGCGCATGCCCGGCTGATGAGTGGTGTCTGGATTATCGTGCGCCAATTGCTGCGCTTTGGGCTGTATGCCGGGGTGCAGGTGCTGCTGATAGGGCAGTTGTCGCTGTTCGGGCTGGGTTGGTGTCTGCTGTACTTAGGCTTCGTGCTGTTTCTGCCCCTGCGCACGCCGGTGGCGGTGCAGCTACTGCTGGGTTTCGGCATGGGGCTGGTTATGGACATCAGCTACGACACGGGCGGGCTGCACGCGGCGGCCGGGGTGCTGCTTGCCTACCTGCGGCCCTGGGTGCTGCGCCTGCTCACCCCGCGCGACGGCTACGACGCGCAAGACTCGGTGAACGTGCATCAGATGGGCTACCAGTGGTTTCTGGTCTATCTGCTGCTGCTGGTGAGCCTGCACCACCTGGCGTATTTTTTCCTGGAGCTAGGCTCGTTCCGCCACCCGCTGCTGACGCTGAGCCGGGCGGGGGTGAGCATTCTGTTCACGAGCACGGCGCTGCTGATTGTGCAGCTGCTGTTTTTCCCGGTGCGCCGCGGGCGGGAGTGAGGAGTGTGGCGCGAGCTTTAGCTCGACGTTTGTAATGCGGGCCGGGCCGACTGCGAGCTAAAGCTCGCGCCACACTCCTGCGCGTATGCACTTGCCCAGCTCGCGGCATCTTTGAGCCAATCAACCCCCTGCCTTGCCCATGCGCTACCTCCTTTTGCTCGGCTGCCTGCTGCTGAGCGCCGTGCTCGCCGACTCGGCCGCGCCCGGTCCCCGGCCGCCCTTTGCCGCTCAATGGAAAAAAATTGACGCGCTGCTGGCCAAGAACCTCACCGCCGACGCGGCCCCGCTGGTTGAGCAGCTCTATCAGCAGGCCCGGCGACTGAACGACAGCCCGAATTACGTGCGGGCGCTGCTCTACAAAATCCGGCTGCTCGAAAACAAGGCCCAGGATGCCGATGAGAAAGCCATCGCCCTGCTCGAAGCGGAGCTGAAAACGGCGCAGTTTCCGGCGCGGCCGGTGCTGCACTCGCTGCTGGCGGGGCTGTACGCCGACTATTTTAACGAGCACCGCTACCAGCTCTACGAGCGCACCCAGGGCGCCGCGCCTACCACCGATTCAGTTATTGCTGTCGGAGCCGACCCAGACGCGCCCGCCGCCGACGGGGGCACCGGCCTCAGCACCTGGGACGCGCCCCGGCTGGGGGCGGCCATCGCCGGCCACTACCGGCAATCGGTCAGCGACGAGCCGGCCCGGCAGCTGCGCACGAGCCTGGCCGAGCTGGGTGACCTGGCCACCGGCGGCGATACCGAGGGCCGCGCCCTGCGCCCCAGTCTCTACGACCTGCTGGCCCAGCGCGCCATCGCCGGCCTGCAAAACCAGGAACTGACCCTCACCAAACCCGAAGAGCAGTTCGAGCTGAGCCGCCTGCCCGCCGCCGCGCTCTTCGGCCCGGCGGCCGAGTTCGCGGCCCTGAAGCTGCCCGCGCCCGCCGCCGACTCGCTCAACAATCAGCGGCTGACGCTGCAACTGTTGCAGCAGCTCACGGCCCAGCGGCTGAGTCAATCCACCAATCAACCCGCTAACACGGCCGCCAATCTGGCCGCCCTGGCCGACATCGACTTGCAGCGCCTCGACTACCTGCACGGTCTTATCCAGGAAAATCCTGACCTTGCCGCCGCCTACGAGCCGGCGCTGGCCCGGCTGACGGAGACGTATAAAAGTCTACCCCTCAGCACGGAGTTCATCGCCCGTCAGGCGGAGGCCCGTAATTCGGCCGTGCCCGCCGACCCGGTGGCGGCCGTGGCCCTGGCACGGCAGGCGGAAGCCCGGTTTCCGAAGTCGCGCGGCGCGGCGCGGGCGCGGGCCTTGCGCGCGGGCATCGAGCGGGCCGACATCAGCTTCGCGGCGGCCGACGTGGTGGTGCCCGGCCAAGCCTGGCGGCTCGACCTGATAGTGCGCAACGTGAGCGGGCTGCGGGCGGCGGCGTACCGCATCTCGCTGGCGCAAAAGGAGAAATTCAACCAATACGATTCTCAGACTCCGGCCGCCCGCTACGCCCGCGTGCTGCGCGCGGCCCCGGCCGCGACCTGGACGGTGCCCGTGCCGGCCGGCCCACTCGACTATCAGCCCCGCAAGCTGGCTACGGCCGCCCCGGCGCTGGCGGCGGGTTATTACCTGGTCGTGGTCAGCGCCGGCGACAAGCCCGGCGACCCGGCCGCGCCCGGCCGCGCCACGGCCTACGCGCTGCTCGGGGCCAGCGAGCTGAGCGCGGTGAGCCGGGCCACGACGGGCGGCGGGGCCGAAGTGCTGGTGCTGCACCGGCAAGGCGGGCAGCCGCTGGCTGGCGTGGCGGTGCGGGGCGAGTACCGCCGCTACGACCCCGATGCCCGTAAGCAGGTGTTTCGGCGCGGCGCGACGGAGCTTACCACCGCGCAAGGGCTGCTGAGAGTGCTTGCGCCCAGCCGGGTTGAGCAGACTAACGAACAGCTCAGCCAGGTACGCGTCTGGCGCGGGCGCGACACGCTGCTGGTCGGCAACTATGGCTATTATCGGTCGAACGAACTGGACAAGCCCGAAACCCGCTGCTTCCTGTTTACCGACCGCGCCATCTACCGGCCGGGGCAGACGGTGTTTTTCAAAGGTATTCTGGTGGAGCGCGCCGGCAGCAAAAATCGGCTGCTGACCGGCGCCGGGCAGCAGGTGGCGCTCAAGGATGCCAACGGCGACGTGGTGCAAACGCTATCTTTCACGACCAACGACTTCGGCTCGTTTCACGGCTCGTTCGTGCTGCCCACCGGGCGGCTTAACGGGCAGTTCACGCTCGACGCGGATAAGGGCAACCAGAGCTTTCAAGTGGAAGACTATAAGCGGCCGACGTTTTTCGTGGCCCTCGACTCGGTGCCCGGCCGACCCCGGCTCGGCCAGCCGCTGACCCTGACCGGCCGGGCCACGGCCTACGCCGGCGCGCCCACCGACGGGGCGGCCGTGAAGTACCGCGTGACCCGGCGCGAGCTGTGGGCGCTGTTCGACTACGAAGATTTCGGCGGCGGCGGCGGGCGCGGTGGCTACCGGCCGGGCGGGGGGCGGGCGACGAAGGAAATCGCCCACGGCACGGCCACTACCGATGCCCAGGGCCGGTTTTCGCTCACGTTCACCCCGCCGCTGGCCCCGGCCCGCGCCGGGCGCGGTAACTGGGAGCCGGGCTTTTACTTTGAAATCACGGCCGACGTGACCGACGCGGCCGGCGAAACCCGCACCGGCAGCCGGGGCCTGAGCATCGGCCGCAACCCGCTGAGCCTGGTCCTGAACGGCCCGGCGCTGGCCGACAAGCAGCGGTTGCCGGAGTTCCGCCTGCTCGGCACCAACGCCACCGGCGAGGCGCTGCCCGCCACCGGCACGTTGCGCCTGAGCGAAGTGCGCTACCGCCCCAACCCGGCCGGCGTGCCCGGTCCGGCCCCCGAAAACAACGACACCGAGCTGCCCGCCCGCCTCGTGCAGACGCTGCCCTTCGATACCAAAGCCGGCGCGGTGCTGCCCCAGCTGCGGGCGGCGCTGGCCACGCTGCCGCCCGGCCGCTACCGCCTCGAAGCCCGCGCCGCCGCGCCCGACTCGGCCGCCCGCGCCCGGCTCGACTTCACGCTCTACGATGCCAAAGCGGCCACCGTGCCCTTCGCCACACCCGATTGGTTCGTGGCCCCGCAGGACTCGGTGCGGCCCGGCGAGCCGGCGACCGTCCTGGTGGGCAGCAGCGAGGCCGAGGCCCATATTTTGGTTGAAACCGAGCGCGCCGGGCAGCTGCTGAGTCAGCAGTGGCTCACGCTGCGGGCCGGCGAGCAGCGCCGCCTGAGCTTACCCAGTGGCTCGGTAGATGGGGCAGTGGGGGCCGGTGGCCCGCTCTACGTGCACACGACCCAGGTGCGCGACGGCCGCCTGTATCGCCACGATGCGACGGTGCAGGTGGCCGAGCCGCCCCAGCCGCTGCAAATCAGCCTGCGCACGTTTCGGGATAAGCTCCTGCCCGGCCAGCGCGAAACCTGGCGCGTGAGCATCCGCCAGGCCGATGGCAAGCCCGCCGACGCGGAGCTGCTGGCCACGCTCTACGACCAGAGCCTAGACGTGTTCCGGCCGCACGGCTTCAGCAGGTTGGCTGTGGGGCAGGCATATTACCCGGCCCGGTTCGAGTGGCGCGGGCAGTTTGGGCAGGCAAGTTGGGTGGCGATGGGCGCGCCTGGGTCGGGCGACGGGCCGCCGCCGCTGACGTACCCGATGCTTCGGACGTGGAACTTGGTCGAGACAGACAGATTCGGTAGCAGGGCTTCAGGGGTAATGCTGCGCGGCAGGAGCGCCGTTGCTGCCGCACCGATGGCCGCCAAAGTCGCGGCCGATAGCGGAGACGCGCTGAGTGAGGTTGTTGTTATGCAGGATAAAAGTAATGGGTATGTAAAGCACGAGGATATAACTGGCTCGACGACAGTTATCGCTGCCCCAGTTGCTCCCACCGTGGACCTTTCCGCTATAAAAACCCGCACCGACTTCCGCGAAACGGCTTTCTGGCAGCCGGCCCTGCGCACCGACGCGGCGGGCGACCTGACGCTGGAGTTTCAGATGCCCGAGGCCGTGACGCGCTGGCAGCTGCTGGCCCTGGCCCACGACAAGAGCTTGCGTTTCGGGCAGCTCGGCCGGCAGCTGCTGACCCAAAAGCAGGTGCAAATCGCGGCCCAGGCCCCGCGCTTTCTGCGGCCCGGCGACCGCTTCACCCTGCCCGCCCGCTTCCAGAACCTGACCGACGCGCCCACCCAGGGCCTGGCCCAGCTCACGCTGCTCGACGCCGCCACCGGCCAGGACATCACGAGCCAGCTCGTGGCCGGCCCCGCCCAGCAGCCCGTGTCGGCCCCCGCCCACCAGAGCGCCGCGTTGGGTTGGGAGCTGAAAATCCCGGCCGGGTTCGCGCCGGTGGCCGTCACGTACCGCGTCGTCGCCCAAACCAGCGGCGGAAGTCCGAAACCGAACCTCGGAAGCTCGAAACCGGACTTCGGAAGTCCGAAATCGGACTTCCGAAGGTCGAAACCGGACCTTTTACTGACAAAACCGGACCTCGGAAGCTCGGTTTTGTCAGTAAAAGGTTCGAAGCCGGACTTCGAAAGTCCGGTTTCGGACAATTTGTCACCGAATTCGTACTCCGACGGCGAAGAGAACACCCTGCCCGTGCTGCCCAACCGCTTATTGATAACCGAAAGCCTGCCGCTGCCGCTGAGCGGGGCCGGCACCCGCGCGTTCGAGCTGAAAAAACTCACCAGCACCAGCAGCCCGACCCGGCAGAACTATTCGCTCACCCTCGAACTCACGCCCAACCCCGCCTGGCTGGCCGTGCAGAGCCTGCCTTACCTGACCGAGTACCCCTACGAGTGCTCGGAGCAGACTTTCAGCCGATTGTATGCCAACCTGCTGGCGGCGCACATCTTGAAGACCACGCCGCGCCTGAAAACGGTGCTCGCCGAGTGGACGCGCCAGGCTCGGGGCGGCAGCCCGGCCCAGCAAAACGCGCTCGCCGGCAAGCTCGCCCAGAACCAGGAGCTGAAGATGCTGCTGCTCCAGGAGACACCCTGGACCCGCGAGGCCCAGACCGAAACCGAGCGCCTCGCCCGCCTCACGACTCTCTTCGACGAGGCCCGCCTGAGCACCGAAACCGCCGCCGGGCTGGCCAAATTGCAGCGCTTGCAGCTCAGCGGCGGGGCCTGGCCCTGGTTCGAGCAAATGCCCGCCGACCGCTACCTGAGCCAGCTGCTGGTGGCCGGCTTCGGCAAGCTGAAGCTGCTCGGCGCGTTCGATGCCAGCCAGGACCCGGCGGGCGGCCTGCTGCTGCGCCGCGCCTTGGCCTACGTGGACGAGCAAACCGCCCGCGACTACCGTGAAGCGCTACGCATCCAAAAACAAGCAACAAGCAGCAAGAAACAAGCAACAAATCTGTCCCCAGATGCCATCCAGGCGCTGTACGCCCGAAGCTTCTGGCCGGGGGTAGCCCTGGGCAAGGATGCCGCGCCGGCTTACGCCTACTACCGGCAGCAGGCGGCGCGGGTCTGGCCGCGGCAGCCGTTGCAGCTGCAAGGGCAACTGGCGCTGGCGCTGTTTCGGCACGATAAGCAAGACCCCACGGCCGCGCTCATCCTGAAATCACTGGCCCAAAACGCGCTGCATTCGTCGGAAATGGGCATGTACTGGAAGGACGTGCAGCCGTCGTACTATTGGCAAGAGGCCCCGACCGAAACCCAGGCCGTGCTCATCGAGGCGTTCGGGGAGGTGAAAAACGACCAGGCGGCCGTCGATGAGATGAAGCTCTGGCTCTTGCGCCAGAAGCAAGTGCAAAGCTGGCCCAGCACCCGCGCCACGGCCGATGCCTGCTACGCGCTGCTGCGGCGCGGCTCGAACCTGCTGGCCAGCACCGCCCCGCTGGCGGCCACGGCCGGCGGGCAGCCGGTGGCCTTGTCGCCCGGCCAGGCCGGCACGGGCTACGTCAAAACCAACTGGCCGGCCGCCGCTGTGCGCCCCGAGCTGGGCCGCGTCGTGCTCACCAAAGCCGATGCCGGCCCGGCCTTCGGCGCGCTCTACTGGCAGTATTTCGAGGATTTAGATAAGATTACGCCCGCCGCCACGCCCCTGAGCCTGGAGCGGCAGCTCTACCGCGAAACAGCTTCGGCCAGCGGCCCGGTGCTAGAGCGCCTCACGGCCGCCACGCCGCTACGCGTCGGCGACGCGCTCGTCGTGCGCCTCGTGTTGCGCACCGACCGCTCGCTCGAATACGTGCACCTCAAAGACCAGCGCGCCGCTGGCCTCGAACCCATCAATCAGCTCAGCGGCTACCGCTACCAGAACGGGCTGGGCTATTATGAAAGCCCGCGCGACGCGGCCACCAACTTTTTCCTGAGCGTCGTGCCGCGCGGCACCCACGTCTTCGAGTACCGATTGCGGGCGGCGCAGGCCGGCGATTTTTCGGGGGGCCTCAGCCAGGTGCAGTGCCTGTACGCGCCGGAGTTCGGGGCTAATTCGGCTGGGCAGCGGCTGACTATTGTCAGGTAGGCGCGCGGCGCGGCGGGACTGTCGGCAGGGCAGTTTTGGGCATTAAAGCCGGGCAGTTGCCAGGCATCGGTCGGGTTTGAGTTGAGCTTAGGCCGGGGCGGTTTGACTAAAATCGTGAGCCGCGTTGGCCCCGACTCAGGTAGAAATACTTGGGCCGGGGCTTGCGGGGGCAGCGACCAGGACCTATTTTTGGATTCCCTAACTATTCAGTAAGTTATTGATGCGTAAAATAATTGCCCTGCTTGCCTTGCTGCTGAGCGCCGCCGCCGCCAACGCCCAAACCGACAAAGCCCAGTCAGTTACCAAGCTGCCCGGCGAAGAAAAGCTGAGTTTGCGCGAGCGCGCCGAGCGCGACTTCCTCATGCCGGTGCGCCGCAAAAAAGCCGAGAAACCGCCCGTCGCGCCCGCCGCTTCGGCCGAGCAGCTAACCACCGCCGCCCCCGAAACCGACGCTACCGCCCACTACACCGAAGCCACCCCGCTCGCCCCCGCCAGCAGCGCCCGCGCCGAGGAAGCCGCCGTGCTTACCCGCCGCGAGGCCCGCGTCGCCCGCCTGCGCGCCGTGCGCCGCGCCCACCTGCGCAACCTGGAGCGCTTGGCCGAAGTCCGCGCCGAGCGTCGCGCCGAAGCCCGCCGCGCCGCCCGCCACCACGGCAGCCACAAAGCCAGCCGCGCCGCCAAAGCGGCCAAGCACAGCCGCGCCAGCAAGCACAGTGCCACTACCAAGCATAAAACCAGCAAGCACAGCGTCAGCAAGCACAAAGCCAGTAAGCACAGCGCCGCCAAGCACAGCAGCAAGGCCGCTCACAAAGCAAAGTCCAAAGCCAAAAAGACGACCGCGAAGCACAAGCATCGCCGGTAGCTTGGTGAGGTAAGCTCCAAGTAGCACCTCAAGGCCGCCCCCAACCAAAAAACCCAACCAAAAAACCCCGCTGGTAAAGCAACCAGCGGGGGTTTTATTTTTTCAATCGGCTTAAAACCTACGCCGCATCCGCCACGCGGACTACCAGCCCATCCAGGCCCGGCGCGAGCCGCAGCTGGCAGCTCAGCCGGCTCGTTTCGTGCAGCACGGGCAGCGTGTCGAGCATGGCCCACTCGTCGTCGCTTGGCTCGGGCAGGGCGGGACCGGCCAGCACTTCCACGTGGCAGGTAGCGCAGAGCGCCATCCCGCCGCACGTCGCCTGAATCGGGTAGTCGTAGGCCTTGAGCAGCTCCATCAGGCTCAGGCCCATGTCGGTCGGGCCAATCAGCTCGCGCCGCTGACCGGGCGTGTCCTCGACGTAGATGCGGATGTCAGTCATTTTTTAGGGTAGGAGGGTGAGAGGGTAGGAGGGTAGGAGTCAGACTAGTAGCGGGTCTGTCCCCTCCTGCCCTCCTACCCCCCTACCCTCACACCCTATAAAGAAGGTGCCCCGTTCACGGTCGTGTACTTGAGCGAGTATTTCTTGTCCGGGAAAATGTACTTGAACGCGCCCTGGCACATGAGCGCCGCTTCGTGGAAGCCGCACAGAATCAGCTTGAGCTTGCCGGGGTACGTGTTGATGTCGCCGATGGCGAACACACCGGCCAGGCTCGTGCTGTAGTCGAGCGTATCGACTTTGACGGCATCGTTCTCGATGTCGAGGCCCCAGTCGGCAATGGGGCCGAGCTTGGGCGTGAGGCCGAAGAGCGGGATGAAGTGGTCGGCCGCGAGCTGCGCCGGCTCGCCCGCGTTGGGCGTGATGGTGACGGCGTTCAGGCGGCCGTTGCCGTGCAGGTGGGTGACGTTACTGCTCAGCACGAGCTTGATTTTGCCTTGCTCGGCCAGCTGCTGCACTTTATCGGCCGAGTCGGCGGCCCCGCGGAACGTGGTGCCGCGGTGCACCAGCGTCACGTCGGCGGCTACGTCGGCCAGGAAATTGGTCCAGTCCAGGGCCGAGTCGCCGCCGCCGGCGATGACAATTTTCTGACCCCGGAAGTGCTCCGGGTCGCGTACCATATAGTGCACTCCGCGCCCGCCCTCGAAGCGCTCCAGGTTCTCGACGGCCGGTTTGCGCGGCTCGAACGAACCCAACCCGCCGGCGATGGCCACTGCTTTGGCCTCGATGGTGGTGCCGTCGGTGGTGTGCAGCCGGAACGTGCCGTCGGCGAGCTTCTGAAACTTATCCACCCGCTCGCCCAGCGTAAAGCCGGGCTGGAAGGGCGCGATTTGCTTCAGCAGGTTGGTTACCAGGTCGCCGGCCAGAATTTCGGGAAAGCCCGGAATGTCATAAATCGGCTTCTTGGGGTAAATCTCGGCCAACTGGCCGCCGGCCTGGGGCAGCGCGTCCACGACGTGGCAGCGGAGCTTAAGCAGACCGGCTTCAAAAACGGCGAACAAGCCCACCGGGCCAGCGCCAATTACGCAGATATCAGTGGTAATAACGGCAGACATAACGTCGGGTAATAAAATAAAAAGCGGGATTGAATGGGTTCGCACCCCTTAACCAATTCCGCCCCCGTTTGGATTCAGCCCGGCAGCAAGGTTTGGGCAAACGCCAGCAAATCAGCCTCCCGAAACGCGCCGGCCATGATTTGCAGCCCGATGGGCAGGCCCGCCGCGTCGGCCCCGGCCGGGATGGAAATGGCCGGCACCCCGGCCAGCGATGCCTGCACCGTGAAAATATCGGCCAGATACATGCTCACCGGGTCCTGCTTTTCGCCGATGCGGAAGGCCGTGGTGGGCGTGGTGGGCAAGACCAGAAAGTCGTACTGACGCAGCAGCTCGTCGGTTTTTTCCTTGATGAGCCGCCGCACCTGCTGGGCTTTGGTGTAGTAGGCATCGTAGTAGCTGGCGCTTAATACGAAGGTACCGAGCATAATGCGCCGCTGCACTTCCGGCCCAAAACCCTGGGCGCGGGTCTTTTTGTACAGACTTTCCAGGTCCGTCGCGTCGGGCGCGCGGAAGCCGTACTTCACGCCGTCGAAGCGCGACAGATTCGAGCTGGCCTCGGCTGTGGTCAGGATGTAGTAGGTCGGTATCATCTGCTCCAGCAGCGGAAACTCGACGGCCTCGACTACGTGGCCGCGCGCGCGCAGCTCAGTCAGCGTACGTTCGAGCGCGTCGCGCACCTCGGGCTGCAAGCCGGGTAGTTCGATGGCGTTGGCCAGGTAGCCCACGCGGTAGCTCGCGGCGGGCATCAGCAGCTGGCTGTAGGCGGGCACCGGCTCCTGGCTGCTGGTAGAGTCGAACTCGTCGGCCCCGGCCATCACTTCGAGCAGGCGGGCCGCGTCCTCGACGGAGTGCGTGAGCGGGCCAATCTGGTCGAAGGACGAGGCAAATGCCACCAGCCCGTAGCGCGAGATGCGCGAATAAGTGGGTTTGAGGCCCACCACGCCGCAAAACGCGGCGGGCTGCCGCACCGAGCCACCCGTGTCGGAGCCAATCGAGGCCAGGCACATGTCGGCCTGCACGGCCACGGCCGAGCCGCCGCTGCTGCCGCCCGGCACCCGCGCGGGGTCGAGCGCGTTGCGCACCGGCCCGAAAGCAGAGTTCTCGTTCGAGCCGCCCATCGCGAACTCGTCGCAGTTTTGGCGGCCGATAAAAATCACGTCCTCGGCCAATAATCGCCCCACGGCCGTGCCGGTAAACAAGCTTTTGAACCCGTCCAGAATGCGCGAGGAGCTTTGCAGCGCGTGGCCCTGGTAGGCGAGGACATCCTTGAGGCCGATGACCATGCCGGCAAGGCGGCCGGCCGTGCCGGCGGCGAGCTTGGCATCCACGGCCTTGGCCTGGGCGCGGGCCTCGTCGGCCCACACTTCCAAAAACACGTTCAGCTCGGCGTTGCGAGCTTCAATGTTAGCGAGGTAAAACTCCACGAGCTGACGGCAGGACGTGGTGCCGGCCGTCAGCTCGCGCTGAATCTGGGTGAGGGAGGCGTACTTGGGTTTCAAATCGTTCGGAGCGGTAAGCAGTCAGTAAGAAGTAGTTGTCAGGCAATGAGTTGGCGCAGAGCTGACGACGGGCACTTACTAGCTGACCACCTCGGCCCCGGTCGGAGCCGGCAGCTGCGTACCACGGGCGCGGGTGCCGGGCACCCCGCCCACCACCACGACGGGTGGTGGCGCGGTTTCAGCCTCCACCGCCGGCTCAGCTACCGGCAAAGCTACGGTGTCTGGGGCACCTGGGGCGCTGTCTTCGGCTATCGGCAGGCCAGGCGCGTGGTCGGCGAGGGCAGCCGGGTCCTGAGCTGTCTGCTGAAGCATTTCCGGCGCTGGCTCGTGAGCGGTGTAGGCCACGGGCACGACTGGCGGCGTGGTGGCCCGCTCAAACTCGGAGCGTATCTCGCTGCTCGCGTCTTTGAATTCGCGAATGCCTTTGCCCAGGCCGCGCGCCAGCTCCGGGATTTTACCCGGCCCGAAGAAGACGAGCACCACCACGAATATGAGCAGTATCTCGCCGCCGCCAACATCGAGAAAAAGCAGGGGCGTGGTCATAGAAGCAAGAGTAAGACTGAAAAATAGCACGGCCGCACGCGCTTAGCTGGCGGGCGTATTGGCGGGGTTGTACGGGGCGGGCGGCACCTGATTCGGCATTTGGCCGGGAGCCATCGGCGCGGCCGGGTAGCTGGCCGGCTGCGACGGATACTGCTGCGGGTAGGCGTTGGGGTCGTAGGCACCGGGGGCGGCCGGCGGGGCTTGCGCGTAGCCGGCGGGTGGGCCATAGCCGGGCTGCGGAGCCTGGTAGTTGGGGGCGGCCGGCGCGTCGGGCCGGGTAGCGTCTTTAAATTCCTTCATGCCCTGGCCCAGGCCGCGAAACATCTCCGGGATGCGTTTGGCACCGAAGACTAATAGCAGCAGAATCGCGATGAAAGCGAGGGTACCGGGATTTTCCAGAAACAACAGGGTGGACAGTAGCATGGTAGGAGTGGCCGACGGCCATAAAAAAGTGAGGTAGCCGAAGATACGAAAAACCGGAGGCTTTGGACGCGCGAAGGTACCGGCCGGCCGTAGATATTGTCCTGCCGGAAGAGGACCGAAAGCGCCGGCCGGCCGGCGCTGTTCTACTTATTCGGAGCTTGGCGTGATGGTATCAGCGGCCAAAACAAACATTTCAGAGAGAAATAGTAACAATTCGACCAAGCGGAGCTTGCAACTGGT
>Ga0123336_10002976_pt1 | contig 14450 bp, 8 predicted proteins | sample SSSSmetaG_FD_96466 | JGI IMG/M metagenome (GOLD analysis project Ga0123336, IMG submission 96466) | Glacier valley bacterial and archeal communities from Borup Fiord, Nunavut, Canada, to study Microbial Dark Matter (Phase II) - ​SSSS metaG | ecosystem: Environmental > Aquatic > Freshwater > Ice... | reverse complement strand
TAGCGGCGCGATTCCTCGCGGGGCAGGCCATCCCCGAATGTGGAACGAATACCCGAATGACGGCGGGGCAGAGCCCGAACGGGGAAGCACGATCCGAGATTGCCTGTGAAAAAAGGGCTTCCGCATCGGTAGCCTACCCGCCATTCGGGTATTCGCTCCACATTCGGGGACAGCCTGCCTGCCCCGCGCACGCCGTGCGCTGCTACACCGCCTAAACCCCCGTCACCATTACGCATTACGCATTACGCATTACGGATGGTATTGGCGTAGGACGCTGGTGGTCCAAACGGCCAGTGTGTAGAGCGCCGTCAGCCCGCCGAGCGCGCCCGCTAGCAGCACGCCGGGTTGGATGCGCCGCCCGGCCACAGCACGCGGCGCAAACCGGCCCGCCCAGTCCGCCAGCGTGATACCGGCCACCACGCAGAGCGGCGGCAGAGCCAGCAGGTTGTAGCGGATCGTGTCGCGATCAAATAGGGCGCTGGCGGCGAGCGGAATGCAGGCCACCAGCCAGCCGATCAGCACCAGACCCACGGGGCTGCGCCAACCGGGCGTGAGCGCATTCGCCGCCGGCCGGCCCCGACGCAGCAGCCCGCCGGCCGCGCCCAACGCCGCGATGCCCGCCGCGCCGCCCAGCCAACGGGCGAGATCCGCCAGCAGCGCACCGGGCGTGAAGCGGGCAGCAGGCGGGGCCGTCCTCTGCACGAGGCTGCGGACCTGCGCGATCATCTCCGCATTGAAATGGACATAGTAAAGCGCGTAGGCAAGGATCACCGCCGCCACGAACACCGCCACAAGCGGGCCGATGCGTGGACGCAGGCGCGGTGGCGCAGCGACGAGCCAGACGACCGCCACGCTGCCGATCACCCCGACTAGCGACAAGGCTACGCCGTAATGACTCAGCAGCGTCAGCAAGCTGCCCGCGCCGAACGCGGCTAATGGGCACCGGCGGACGGAACCGGCGGGCTGCTCCAACGCCGCCACCGCCGCCGCCAGCGCTGCCACCAGCGTGGCCCCGGCGAACAGGTTGGTGTGATTGCCCGCCGAAAAAAGCTGGAACGGCGCGGGGCCAAGCGCATAAAGCGCCGCCGCCGCCAGCCCGGCCCGTGCGCCCCAGCGCCGCGCCAGCGCCCATACCGGCAACACCACCAGACTATCCACCAGCGCGCTCGCCAGCAGCAGCAGGCTAATCGCGGCCTCGTTGCTGCCGCCGCCCAGCGCCGCGACCGGGGCCAGCAGCACATAATAGGCGCTGGGATAGGGCACCAGGGTGCCGTTGGGCAGTTTACCGGGAAAGAAGAAGGGCTTGCCGGACCCGTGCAACACATCCAGCACATAGGTCAGGTTGTGGGCATGAAACACCAGATCGCTGCTGCGAAACTGCGGCTGGCTCACGCCGCCCCAGCGCAACACGAACGCCAGCGCCAGCAACCCCGCCAGCAGCGTCAGCGGCGTGGGACCGGACCTAACCCCCCATCCCCCTGCCCTACTGAGGAAGAGGGAGGTTGCTATGTTGTCACGCTTCACGCTTCACGCGCGTCCGCCCCCACCGTCTGGGCCAGGAAGCGCGGGTGGTCCACCGTACTGCCGCGGCGCACCGCGATCTCATAGGCCAAGAGTTGCAGCGGCAACGTCAGCAGCACCGGCTCCAACAGCGGGTCTGTGGGCGGCACCACGATCAGGTGGTCGGCCAAGTCGGCCAGCAGGCGGTCGCCTGCCGGGCCGAGGACGATTAGCGGGGCGTCTTGCGCGCGCAGGTGTTCCAGTGTTTGGCGCATGGCCGGGGCAAACAGGCCCGCCGGAGCCAGCGCCACCACCGGCAGCGTGTGATCCAGCAGGGTCTGGGTGCCGTGCGGCACCTCGCCCGCCGGCACAGCCTGGGCCGGCAGCCCAGCCATCACCGTCAGCAGGTGTGCGCCCTGCACCGCCGCCGCATAGCCGGGGCCGCGGCCGATATACAGAAAACTGGGCGCGGCGCTATAGGCGCGGGCCGGTGCGTTGTAGGGCGCATCATCGGCCAGCAGAGCAGCGGCTTGGTCAGGCAGCGCGGCCAACGCGCGGGTCAGCGCCTGAGCGCGGGCCGTGGGCACGGTGTCGCGGGCCCAGCCCAACGCCAACGCCAGCAGCACCTGATCTACCAGCGAGCAAACAAACGACTTGGTCGCCACCAAGCCCAGTTCCGGCCCCGCATTCATGCCGATGATGCCGTCGGCCAGCGCCTCGGCGGGCGTGCCCAGCGCGTTGACGATGCCCAGCACGCGACTGCCCTTGCGTCGCGCCAACGCCAACGCCGCCAGCGTGTCGCCCGTCGCGCCCGACTGCGTGATCGCCAGCACCAGTGTGTTACTGTCCAACGGCGGATCGCGGTAGCGAAACTCGGTCGCCGACTCCACCGTGACCGGCAGCCCAGCCAGCTCCTCGAAAATCCACGCCCCGGCCAGCGCGCTGTACCACGACGAACCGGCTCCCACAATCACCAGCCGCGTCAGCGCCCGCATCTGGGCCGGCGTGTAGCGCACTTCGTCTAAATAGACTCCGCCGGTGGCCGCATCCAGCCGCCCGCGCAAGGTATGGGTCAGCGCTTCGGGCTGCGTGTACATCTCTTTCTGCGTGAAGTGCCGATAGCCGCCCAGCGCCACCGTCGCCAAATCGGCCCCGATGGTGTAGACGTGCTTCTCAAGCGGCAGGCCGGCCAAGTCGCTATAGGTGACTCCCTCGGCGGTGACGCGCGCCAGTTCGCCCGGTTGCAGCGTGGCGACGGTGCGCGTCAAGCCCAGCAGGGCTTGCTTATCCGACGCGACCGACATCTCGCCGTCGCCATAACCGATTACCAAGCCGTCTTCCTCGCCCACGCAGGCGGCCACCAGCGCGCCGGGGTCACAGGTCGCCAGCACCACCAGCACTTGCGCCCCGCCCAGGTCGGCCAGCACCGCGCGCACCGCCGTCAACAGGTCGGGTGCCCCCGCCGCCAGCCGTTCCTCGATCAGGTGGGGCAACACTTCGGTGTCGGTCTCCGAGCGGAAGCGATGGCCGGCCGATTGGAGCCGGTCGCGCAGGCGCAAGAAATCCGGCACAATACCGCCGTGGACCACGGCAATCGCTTCGTCGCAGTCGCAATGAGGATGGGCGTTGCGCTCAGAGGGCCGGCCGTGTGTGGCCCAGCGACTGTGGCCGATGGCCGCGTAACCGAGCGGCAAGCGCGCCGCCAAGCGGTCCAGCGCCAGCCGTTTGCCCGCGCCCCGCCGCACGATCAGGCTGCCGTCCGCCATCTGCACCGCCAGCCCCGCCGAATCATAGCCGCGATATTCCAGCCGCCGCAGCCCCTCAATCACCAGCGGCGCCGCCTCGCGCCCGCCCACATACCCGACAATCCCCGGCATTCGCGCCCTCCCTTGCCGCCCCATTATACCACGTCTGCCGACTGCGGATTGCGGACTGCGGATTGCGGATCGCGGAATTAGAGACGGGGGAATGGCGGCTGTAGCAGCGCACGGCGGGCGCGGGGACCGTCTGCCCCCCGCGCACGCGGATCAAGGGATGCCCGGCGGCACGCGGATCGGGGTGAGGGTAGAGATCGGGGTGAGGGTAGCTACAGGCACAGGGGTGCCGTAGGGCGACGACGGGGCGGGATCGACGCGGGGTAGCACCGCCGGCAGCGTGGCGGTGGGCGGGGGCAACGTGGCGGTGGGCGGCGGCAGCGCCGTGGGGGTCGCCGTCGCGGTCGGCGTGGGCAGGCTGCTGATCGTCACGGTGACCGCCGGGGGATCGACCCCTTTGAGCGTCGTGTGCGGCGGCAGGGTGATCGCGGGCGTGATACGGTGGGTGCCCTCACCATAGCTGCTCAGGTCCAGCGTAGCCCGCACGCTGTCGGGCTTCAGGGTCTGCAACGCATCAAACGGGCCGCTCAGGGTCACGTCCACGCGGTCGGGCGACTCCACAGTGGTCAGGCCGGGGGCCAAGCCGGTGCGGTCCAGCAAGACCGACAGGCTGGTTTTGGTGCTGATCTCCTCGATAGACACCCGCACATTGATCAGGTTGCTGGTGCCCGGCGGATAGAGGGTCAGGCTGTTGGTCAGCGTCACGCTGATGTCGCGCGTCACCGTCTGCGTCGCCCCATTGATCGACAGGGGCAGGGTTTCGAGCGAGTTCAGCGGCTCCAACACCGCAGGCAGCCCATAAGCGGTCAGGGTGGTCGGCGCGATAGCGATATCTGTGACCCGATAGCCCGGCGCGGGTGCGCCCTCCACCGGCACGCGGATCGGCAGCGTCTTATAGCCCAGCAGTTGCTGAATCGCAATGGTTACATTGACATATTGCGGGTTGAAGTCCACCCCAGTAATCTCGTGTCCGGCAAAATCAATCACTTTGGGCCGCACGTCGCCGGCCTGGGTGCCCTGCTTGCCTTCCACATCCACCTCAGCCACCAGTGCATCAATCTGGGCCACGGCGTCTTTGCGCCCGCGCACCACCACCTGGGTGGGCCGCACCTGTTGGGTTTCGATGCGATAGCCGAGGCCGGGCCGGCCCAGCGCGCGCACCTGCACCGCGAGGGTCCGTTCGGCCACCTCCTCGATCTGCACGGCAACGACGGCCGGCTCGGCGGCGGCGCTGGTCACGCCCGTCGGCGGCACCACCTCCACCGGCACGCGGTAGGTGCCGGCGCTGCGCCCCGTCAAGTCCACGGCGGTGACAAAGTCTGTTGCGCTCAGGCGGGCCAGCACATCCGCCGGCGCACCGACCGTAATCGTGGCGGTGCCCAGTTCATTGGCGAGCCGCAGATTACCCGCCAAGCCGCGCGGCGTGATCGGGATACGATTGTAGTTGGCGCTGCCGGCGGGGTTCTCCAGGTTCAGCACATAGAACCACAGCAACGCGGCGATCAGAAAGGCCAGGATCAGGCGGCTGATGCGTTCCCAACCGGGCCACAGCCGCCGCGCCAGGGAGCGCCGTGGTGTCGTCATGCGGCAACCGGCGCGACACCCAGCAACCCAGCCAGCACGGTGCGGAGCCGTTCGGGCGAGAGATTGCCGACCAGCCGCCCATTGGTGGCGACCCCAATGGTGCCGCGCTCTTCCGAGACCACCACGGCCACAGCATCGGAATGTTCGCTGATGCCCAGCGCGGCGCGGTGGCGGGTGCCGTAGTGCTGACCGCCCAACACCTGATCGCTCAACGGCAGCACCGCGCTGGCCGCGACAATGCGCCCCCGGCGAATGATGATCGCCGCATCGTGCAAGGGCGCGTTGGGGTAGAAGATCGAAGCGATCAGTTGGCGGGTTACTTCGGCATCCAACGGCACGCCCCGGTCGGCGTATTCCTGCAAGCCGGTCTGCCGCTCAAACACGATCAACGCGCCGGTGTGCTGGCGGCTAAAGCCCGCGCAGGCCGTCACCACCGCCTCCACCGTACTCGCAAGGTCGCCGGGGCGGCGGCGGGCGCGCGTCAGGTACGCCCCGGTGCGGCCCAATTGTTCCAGAGCGCGGCGGATTTCGGGTTGAAAGATGATGGGAACGCCGATCAGCAGGGCGAGGCCGGAGTTCCGCAGCAACCACGTCAGCGTGTTGAGCCGGAACAGCGTGCTCACCCCCGCCGTTGCCAGCCAGAGGATCACCACGCCGCGCACCAGCATCGTGGCCCGCGTGCCGCGAAAGACCGACAGGAGCCAGTAAAAGATCAGGGTGACGGCAGCCAGGTCCAACAGGGTGGACGGATTACTTGCGATGCGCGTAACCACCCAGTCCACCTGGGGCATGAGCCGTTACCTCCTGCCGGGATCAGCGCCCGTTCCTCCCGCTTGGTCCTGGGCCAGGCGCTGCATATCGGCCTGGAGCGCGGCCAATTGCGCGTCCTTCGCCGGTTCGAGCCGGCGTAAGCGATTGTAGAGCCGCGCCGCTTGGCCGAACTCGCGCTGCGCGGCCAACACTTCGGCCAGCGCGTAATACGACTCGGTATCGTTGGGGGCCAGCGCGATCAGTTCATGCAGCGCGGCAATTGCGTGCTGCGACTGCTTTTGTTGCAGGTAAATCTCCGCGATCTTTTTCTGCTCGCGCGTGGCATCGGCCAGCCGCCCGGCGGTAATATAGAGGTGGATCAGTTGCTGGCGGGCATCCACATCGCCGGGGGCCATACGCACCACCCGATCATAGATGGTGAACGCCTCTGTCATCTGGCCCATCTGCCAATAGATGTCCGCGCCGCGCTGGAAGGTCTTGACCGACTCGCGCCCCAGACCGGCCTTGCGTTGCAGTTCGGCCAACACCTCCAGTTCGCTCAACCCCAGGTCTATATAGCCGATTTTGAGGTAGGTGTCGGCCAGCTTCTGGCGTACCGTGATATTATTGGGGGCCAATTTCGCCATATAGCCCAGCGTTTCGATCACCTTTTCGATCTGGCCGTTGCCCTGATAGTGGCTGATCAACTCGTCGAGCGCGACCAACGCCGCGCCCAGTTGGCCCTGCAAGAAATAGAGTTCGGCCAGTTGGGTGTAGATAGCGCGGTCATAGGGCGCGTATGCTTTGGCCGTTTGCAGGGTTTCGATAGCCTTGCCGTTGTCGCCCGCCAGCACATGAGCCTGGGCCAGCGGCTGATAAATATCAAGCCGACTGGGCAGTTTGAGGAAGGGCAGATTGGGGCGCGGCAGGGGCGCAATGTCGCCCGCATTGACAGCGGTTAGCACCGCGTTAAACAGATCCACCGCCCGCCGCCCGTCTTTCGCGGCTAGGGCCAAGTGGCCGCGCCGGAAGCGCAGCAGCAGGCCCAGCGCATCCGCAGGGTCGGCGGGCAGCAGGCCCAGCCCGTTGTCGAGCGCGTCAATCTGGGCGCGCAAGGCCGCATCCGCCGTCCCCGCAGGCTGCGCTTCGAGATCGTTAAGCAGCGCCAGCGCGTAGAACAGTTCAGGCCGGTCGGCGGTTAGGGCGAAGCCGCGCAACTCGTCGCGGATCGCGCTACGGGCGGCGGGGTCCGTCGCCCAGTCCAGCAACGTCCCCAGCACATCCCACTGCGTATCGTTATGCAGCAGGGCCAGCGTGACAAACAGCCGCACCAGCGCCGGCCGGTTATCGGGGTCCAGTTGCAGAGCCCGGCTGAATTCGGACAACGCCTCGCTGGGCCGGTCGGCGCGCAACAGGTAGAGACCGGTCCGCAAGCGCACTTCGGCGCTGGCCGGGACTAGGCCACGCAGGCGGCGCAATTCTTCGAGCGCGCGCTCCTGCTGCCCGCTGCTGTTATACATCTCAGCCAAGTCCAGGTACTGCGCCACCGCGCCCTCCGTTTGGCCGAGGTCCAGCAGCAGGGTCGCCAACTTGGTGCGAATATTGACATTATCCGGCTGCAAGGCGATCAGTTCCGGGAAGACGCGGGCGGCGTTGGCAAGCTGGCCGCGCACCATATAGACATCCACCACCGTTTGCAGCTTAACAATGGCATCGTCGGTTTGATGCTGGGCCTGATAGACTTCGGCCATCCGTAGGTGGATCGGCAAATAATCCGCATCCCGATAGACCACTTCGTAGGCCGCATCAATCGCCGCCGCCCAGTGTTCCGCCGCGATCAGGCGGTCTACCGTGTCTACCAGATCGCGCGCCAGCGGGTCAAGCGGCATCCCTTCCTGCGCCAACAGACCGCGCAGACCCGGCGCGGCCCCCTCGTCGTTGCTCCCCAGCGCGGACGGCAGCGCTTGCACCCGCGCGCGCACCGCACCGCCCGGTGCAGGAGCCGGTTCCGGCGGGGCAGTGGCGACCGGGCCCGCATGATCCGCCGGCGGGTCGCTATGGGGCGCCGACGCGGCCGGCGGCTCGGTGTCTGCTGGGCCGGCCGGTGCGGCCGGCGGGTCTTTGCTGCGGAGAAAATCGGTGATCGGGCGCAATGCGCCAGAGTGAACGCCACGCGCCATGTTGCCCGCCGCCTGGGGCACGGGCGCGCCGGCTTCGACCGGGGCTGGGGAGCGCAACGGGCTGGTGCCCAGGTCACGGCGACCTGTTGCGTCCGCGCCGTTGCCCCCGATGCTGCCCAACCGGCCCAGCAGCCCCTGATCGCCCAGGTCGCGGGCCCGCGCCACCAGCGCCTCGGTGAAGCCGGTCTTCCAGCGCCGGCTCTGGAGAAACGTGGCGAGGCCGTCGTAGAGGCTGGCCGCGCGCGGCACGTCGCCGGTCGCCATATTGGCATCAGCGGCGGCGCGATACAGGTCCACCAAGTCGGCCACTTCGGCTTTGCCGACATGGGCAAGGTCCACCAACCCGACCGCCGCCTCGAAGGCGTGCGTGGCTTCGACCGCCTGCCCCGTTTCGCGGTAGCACTCGCCCAGCGCATAATGGCACGACATGGCGAATTCGGCATCGTCTAGCGCCTGGCGAAACTGCTCAATCGCCTTCGGCCACTGGCGACCCTGCTGATAGAGCAGGCCCAGATTGTAGCGCAAGCCCGGCGTGGCGAGCCCAGCCTGTTGGGCGGCCTCAAATTGCACCAACGCAGCGGAATACTGGCCTTTCTCCTGATATTGAACGGCCAGTTGATACATCTGCTCCAGATCCTGGGGCGCGAGCGCACCGCCGGCCGCGATGATCCGCAGCGTCTTTTCGTCGAACTGGGTACCGGTGGCTTCGGCTTGCCGGCGGCGCAGGCTGTAGAGCCATTCGCGCGCGGGGCTGTTGTTACTGTCGAGATTGAACGCCACCTCGGCGTATTTTACCGCCCCATCCAGGTCGCCGGTCGGCGTGTCGAAGGCCAGATGCGACAGGGTCAGGTACTCGCCAATCGCCAAGTTGCGTTCACCCATGCCCCGGTAGATGTCGGCCATGCGTTCGTGCGCGCTGCGGTTGGCCGGGTTAATGCCCAACACGCTGCGGAGCGCGGCCAGGGCTTCGCGCACTTGGTTGCTCGACAGATAGACCGTCGCCACTTGGCTATAGGTGGCCTCCGCGTCGGGGGTGCGGCCCAGGCTGACTTGGCATTCGGCGATGCGTCCCAACACAAACGGGTCGCTGGGCCGCAGGCGCAACAACCCGCCGTAGGCTTCCAGCGCAGCGGGCCACTGTTGCAGCCGGAAATAGGTCTGGGCCAAATTGGTCCGTAATTCGGGGTTGTCGGGAAACTCGTCCAGGGCGCGCTGATACTCGCGCAACGCCTTATCCCAGGCGTTCTCAAACGCATAGCCCTGCGCCCGCTTCATTGCCGCGTCGAATGCCGCTTTGTTGCCCGCCACTGCGTGCCTCCTGTGCTGGGGGAGATATTGCGCGTTGTGGCCCCAGTATACCATATCGCACGCGCGGCGTGTACCCTGCCCTATACCCCACGCCGCACGGATTGATCCGCGAAGAGACGCGAAGTAGACGAAAGATAGGCCGCGTAGGAGGCGGTGCCACCCGGCGACGGACGAATGCGGATTGCGGATTGCGGATTGCGGATTGGTGACGGGAGATGGTGTAGGCGGTGCCGCCCGGCGACCGTCCGCCCCGATCTTGCCGGTAGGCGGGCGGTCGCCGGGCGGAGCCGCCGCCTACAATGCAGCAAGGGGCGGGATGCGTCGCTGCGCTCAACTCGATAAACGGAGCAAAGGGCACGGCGACACGGAACCGCGCAAAAGCTCTGTGTCGCCGTGGCTCCGGGGTGCGAAAGGCGCGCTTACCGCCAGTCCGGGTCGGCAGCGTTGGCCCCCAGGATCGTCGTGGGCGCGGCCCCGGTCGTGAGGCTGCTCACCAGCAACGCGCCGGCCGGGTGCGCCGCCGGGTCTGCGCTGACGGCGCTGTTGCCGCCCGGCTGCACCCAGACGAAGCGGCGGCTATCCGGGGCCCAGGCGGGCGTGTAGGCGCTGCCGTTGGGTCGCCCGCCCACCATCAGGCGGTGCCGATCCGCCAGCGTCAGCACGGTCACGCCGCTATAGCCGCTGGGCGGGCTGGTCTCGTAGAGCAACTTGGCCCCGTCGGGCGACCAGAAGACGCGCTCAAAGCCGCCCTCATACTGGAAGTCGCGCAAGGTAGCGTTCGCGCCCTTGTCGGTCGTGGTGACGATCAGCCCACTGTGCCCCTGCGCCATCAACGCCACCGCCCCATTGTTCGGTGCCCAGGTGGGGTAGCGCAGGAACGTGGTGCCGGCGTTGAACTGCGCTTGCGGCTCCAGCACGCTTGTGTCCTGCGGGATATTGGGGATTTTGATCGGACTCCAGCGGTTCTGGCCCTGCGCGTTGATCATATCAATGGTGTTGGGCGCGCCATTCGGATCGCCGGCGGTCGCGGTGCCGTTGGTGGCGAAGGCGAGGCGTTTGCCGTCGGGGGCCCAGGCCGGGTCGCGCCCATCGGCCAAGCGGCGGGCATTGCTGCCGTCGGCGGCGATCAGCCAGACCTCGCTGGGGTCCTGCGTGTCCAGTTGGCCGTCGCGGTTGCGGTCGCTGCTGCGCGCATAGGCCAGCGTGGTGCCGTCGGGTGACCAGCGCACGTCGCTCTCGCCCACGCCGGGTGTATTGGTTAGTTGGCGCGCACCGTTGCCGTCGGCGGGCACCACCCACAGGTCCGCTTGCGGGCCGCTGCCGCGCAGATAGGCGATGTGGCTGCGATCCGGCGACCAGCGTGGGCCGCTCAGACCCGCCCCCGGCAGCAGCAGCCGCAGCCCCGATCCGTCGGGCTGGACCACCGCCAGCCCCGGCGTGGCCCCACGCTGGACAAAGACGATGCCGCCCGCGCCCACCGGCACCACCGTCGGCGGCAGGCTCGGATCAGCGGCAACCGTCGCGGTCGCGGCGGCGGTCACGGCGGGCGTAGCCGTCACCGCCGCAGGCACGGGCGTATCCGTCGCCGGAAGCGCTGTAGCTGCCACGGGGACGGATGTAACCGTCGCTAACGGCGCAACGGCGGTCGCTGTGGAGAGATCAGGAGCCGCTGTCGGAGCTAATGTAGGCGACTCCGCCGTGGCCGTGGCGGCAACCGTAGGCGGTGCGACGGTCGCCTGCACAGTCGGCGGCGGCGCGGTGGCTGCCGGAGGCACGGTCGCGGTCGCCGCCAGGGTCGCCGTCACCGGCACCACCGCCGTGGGCGCAGTTTGGTCGCCACAGGCCGCGAGGCCCGGCAACAGCATAGCACACAAGGCCAACCACGCCACTCGGCGACCGGCCACAGGGGAATAGGACATGAGACGACCTTTCTTCGGCTGAGAAACAAAACGCTGCCGGCGCAACGATCCCTGCGCCCACTCTATTGTAACGCAGAGTCCCCCCACTGGGTTCCGCAGTTGACTGCCTTGTGAGCGATATGGTACACTGACGCACAGCAACACTATTCCCCTTCCTCCTTTTGGGTTGGAAGCAAGGAACCCAATCTGTAGGCTCCCCTCCCGCTTTAGGGGAGGGGTCGGGGGAGGGGGCGGTCCGTGCGAATTGCGATCACCGGCACCAGGGGCACGCTGGGGGCCACGTTCGAGCGCCAAGCGCAGGCGGCGGGCCACACCGTCCTGCCGCTCAACCGCCCAGAGTGCGATCTGACCGACCTGGCCGCCTTGCAGCGAGCGCTGGGCGCGTTCAGCCCTGATTGGGTGATCAACCCTGCCGCCTACACCGACGTAGACGGCTGCGAACGCAATCCCGCGCTGGCCTACGCGGTCAACGCGCTGGGCGCGCGCAACATCGCCCTGGCCGCCAAGCGCGTCGGCGCGACGGTGGCCCACATCAGCACCAATGTCGTCTTCGACGGCACCGCCCACGCGCCGTATACCGAGTCGCACCCGCGCAGCCCGCTGGGTGTCTACGGCCAATCCAAAGCCGCCGGCGAGCGCTATGTCGAGTCGTTAGCCGGGCCGTTCTATATCGTGCGCGTCTCCTGGCTCTACGGCAAGACCGGCGACCACTTTATCCACAAGATCACCAAAGCCGCCGACGCCCGCGGCGCGCTGAACGTGGTGGACGACGAAATCGCCACCCCCACCTATGCCGAAGACACCGCCGCCGCGCTGCTCACCCTGTTGGGCCGGCCCGACCCGGCGTATGGCGTGTATCACTTGGTCAACGAGGGCGAATGTTCGCGCTACACCTACACCCAGTATATCATGGCCCTCACCGGGCGCAGCCACATCCCGCTCACGCCGGTCTCCTACACCACCTTCCAGCGTGCCGCACCCATCCCACCCTACACGCCCCTCGCCAACACCGTCGCCGCCGCCGTCGGCATCCGCCTGCGCCCCTGGCACGCCGCGCTGACCGAGTACCTAGCCGAGTTCTGAGTTCTGAATTCTGAGTTCTGAATTAGCGATCAGTCACTAACGACCGACGACCGACGACTGACGACTGACGACCGAGGGAGCGATGGCGACACCACGAGCCGGACAGAGATTAGTGCTAGACCTGGGCACGGCCACCTTGCGCTTGGCGATGGTGCTGCCCGGCAAATATAGCCCCGACGCGCCCGCTCCGGCCATTATTGAGATGCCGGCGGTGACGCTCGTGGACCGCGAACGGCATAGCGTGGCCGCCGTCGGCACGCAAGCCGCCGCCCTGGCGAAAGGATCGCTGCCCACCGGCGTGGAGATCGTGCGCCCCATGCGCGAGGGCATGATCGCCGCCTTCGATCCGGCGGTGGCGCTGGTACGGCAGGCGCTGCACGAAGCGACCGGCGGCGAACGCGCCCTGCGCCGCCTCACGCGCAAGCCGCGCGCGCTCTACAGCCTACCAGCCACCGCCAGCGACGCGATGCGTCACATCACGGGTGATGTCTTGACCTACGCCGGCCTGGGAGCCTGCACGCCGATCCCGGCGACGCTGGCGGCAGGCGTGGGCGCAGAGTTGCCGGTCAAGAGCAGCCGCTTACACGCCATCTGCGACCTGGGCGCGGGCGTGAGCGAGATCGCGGTGCTGGGCAACGGGCGGGTGCTGGTGGCGCGCAGTTGGCCGTTCGGCGGCGATTGGCTGGATACGGCAATCATCCGCGCTGTGCGCCGACGGCGCGGCAACACGATCACGCGCGCGATGGCCGAGGAGGCACGACGCGAGTTTGGCGCGCTTGATGAAGACTACAGCTACAACGGCAAGCCGGTCGCCGTAGGCAGCGACGACGGGCTGGACCCGGCCCAACGGCGCATCATCGCCCGCCGACGCAACACCGGCACCGGGCCACTGATGGCGAGCGTCGGCGCGGGCGGCAGCTTCCGGCGGGCGGGCCACAATCCGCACAGCCGCTCCGGCTTGCCGGAGTTCAATCCACCAGACGTGGCGGCGGGCTTGAGCGACGGCGCGCGCGGCTTGATTGAAGGCATCGCTCTGTTCTGGGAAGACCTTGACGGCAAAATGCGCGACGGTATCGCTGCCGAAGGACTGATGCTGACCGGCGGTGCCGCCACGCTGCCCGGCTTGGCTCCCGCTATCGCCCGCGCCCTCAGCGTGCCGGTGCGCCTAGCCGCCGACCCCGCCGGGGCCACGATACGCGGCCTGATCGAGCTGGGCAGCGATCCGGCAAACTGGGAGGCTGCGTGGTCATGGCCGCCTGCCTGGGAGTCGAGCCTCTGACCGCCCCCCGTCCCCCCCCGCCGCGCGTCTCGGTGGTCATCCCGTCCTACAACGGCGCGGCCCTACTACCGGCCTGCCTTGACGCGCTGCGGGCGCAAACCTACCGCGATTTTGAGGTGCTGGTCGTAGACGATCACAGCCACGACAACACGGTGGACTTGCTGCAGACCGGCTATCCCGAAGTGCGGCTGCTGCCGCTTGCGGCGCAATCGGCGCTTTGTCGGCGCAGCCAATACGGGCTTGCACGCCGCGCGCGGCAGCCTGCTGGCCCTGCTCAACAACGACACCGCCGCCGACCTCGGCTGGCTGGCCGCCCTGGTGGACGCGCTGGACCGCCACCCGTGGGCCGCGTCCGCCGCGTCCAAGCTGGTGCTGTTCGACCCAGCGGACCACCTCCACTCGGCGGGCGACTACTACGGCAGCGACGGCGTGCCGGGCAGCCGGGGCGTGTGGCAGGCCGACGCGGGGCAATATGACCACCCGGCAGAGGTGTTCGGCGCGTGCGCGGGCGCGGCGATCTACCGGCGCGCCATGCTGGCCGACTTGGCCGGCAGCGACCCCACTGCGCCCCTGCCGCCGGTGTTTGACCCCCAATTGACCATGTACTGCGAAGATGTGGACCTGAACCTACGCGCCCGGCTGCACGGCTACCGCTGCCTCTATGTGCCCAGCGCGCGCGTGCGCCACCATCTCAGCGCCAGTGGCGGCGGCGTGCTGGCCTCCTACTATTGCGGGCGCAACTTCCTCTATCTGCTCGCCAAAGCGGTGCCCAGCCGCACGCTGCGCCGCCATGTCGCCGCCATCGCCGCCGCCCAACTGCGCTTTGCCGTCGAAGCCGTGCGCCACGCCCGTGAACCCGCCGCCCGTGCCCGCTTGCGCGGGATGGCGGTCGGGCTGCTGGGCTGGCCGCGCTTCCTGCCCGCCCGCCGCCGCCTGTTCGCTGCGCCGGGGGCCGATGCTGCCGCGCTGGACC
>Ga0123336_10002974_pt1 | contig 14454 bp, 15 predicted proteins | sample SSSSmetaG_FD_96466 | JGI IMG/M metagenome (GOLD analysis project Ga0123336, IMG submission 96466) | Glacier valley bacterial and archeal communities from Borup Fiord, Nunavut, Canada, to study Microbial Dark Matter (Phase II) - ​SSSS metaG | ecosystem: Environmental > Aquatic > Freshwater > Ice... | reverse complement strand
TGTAGGGCGTCGCATGGTCCGGCAGCCGTGTCTGCCAATCGGCCGCGATCAGCCCGCGTTTGGCGATGGCGTCGATGTCGCCGCCCAGACCCAGCGTAACAACATCCGCCTGCAACCCGTCGATCACCGCGCGCGCCTGCGCGCCGGAGCCGCCGTTGGAGGTCTTTATGCTGACCGACCCATGGCCTTGCGCAGCCCATTGTGCCGCAAAGGCCGAATTTATGTCGTGATAGAGTTCGCGCGTGGGGTCGTAGCTGACGTTGAGCAGCATCTGCGCCTGCGCCACGATGGGCCCGCCGCACACAGCCGAAGCAACAAGCAGACCGAGGACGTAACGGCGGAGCTTCTGTTCCAAGGCGCTTCTCCTACTAAGAACGTAGGAGAACCTTTAGCAGTGTAACGAAGGGTGTCAACCGGGCGTCGAATCGGCAAAAAAGTGGCAGCAGACCCACTCAGAGCCGGCCGCCCACGCGTCAGTAACTCTCGGTCGTCACGGTTGCACCCTGCACGGCGCTCAGGGTTCGCAAAGCGGGGCGAAGGGTTTTCGTGTCGAAGAACGGCAACTGGTCGACGATGTGCGGCGAGTTGGGGCGGGAGGCGTTTCCGTAATCCAGCAGCACCTGGGCGTTCGGCCCCTGCGGCGTGAATTCCACCACCTGCACCCAGCCATCGCCGCCGATCGTGATGTATTCGCCCAGAAAGGAGGAGAAATACGGGTTCGTCACGCGGATCGGGCCGAAAGGATCGTCTGCGCCGCTCTGTCGGTCGTTGGCGGCCAGACCCGCCAATCCCTGCTGCTTGCCATCGCTAAATACTAGAACCGAGTGGTGCGCGTCGCCCCATTTGACCGCTGGGCCACCTGTCTTAGCGAAGTCGGTGCCAAGCGAGGCGTAGGCCTGGGAGAGGTAGGGCACGAGGGAGGCGGCATTGGCCAGGCCGGCCGGCGTGGTCAACGGGTTGGCGCGATCCCAAGCGGTGCGGAATTGCGGATGTGGGCTGTAGAAATTGTCGGTGGTGTCGGCGGGCAGGGTGCCCGCGGCAACCGCCGCCGTCACCAGCTGCCACCACCGTTCGAACAGGGCGCCGCCCACGCTCTCGGCGTCGCCGGTCCGGTCCCAGGCGTTCAGCAGCGGCAGCGAAGCGATGATGTTGGGGTCGGTGGAGCTTGCGGCGGCCAGCAGCAGATCGGGCAGCACGCGGTCGGCGAGCAGCATGTGCGTGGACATCTTGCCGTCGATGATGTTCTGCACCGTGAAGCCGCCGGAGGGCGGTGCGAGCAGGAAGTTCGCCCCGTGCTGCGGCCGGAAATCCATAAATTGCGGCGCCACATAGGCCGGGAAGCGCGCGGGGTCGAGCGTGGGCACTTGCGGGAAGGCGCTGGTCCAGGGCGGATTGTTGCTGTTGGCGACGAAATGGCCAGGCGGGTTCACCGCGCCCGGCAGCTGCGTCCAGGTGAAGGTGCTAGTGAACAGCTTGGTGGGGTCGCTGCCGTCCAGGATGCCGGAATATTCCGACCAGGTGCCGCCGCGACGGACCGGCTGACGGCCGCCGAATTTGTACATGATGTTTGGGCTGTGGCTCGGTCCGCCGTCATCGGCGTAGATCACGTTGAAGAACGGCATCTGCAGCATCGAATCCGCGGCCACGAACTCGGCCATCGTCTTGGCTTGGATCATGTGCCAGTACTGCGTCACCAGCGAAGGCTGATCCAGGCCTGCCACGCGCAAGGCAAGTAAGGTGCGGCCATCCGCGCTGGCCGCCACGATCGGGCCGTGCACGCTGGACCGGACGGTGATCTTCTGAGTCACGAAAGACCCATCCGCCTGCTTGACCTTCAGGCTGTCCGTCCGCACGGCCAGTGGCAGGCTTGCGGTTCCGAAATTGTAGCGGTTGCCGGTGGCGTCCAAGGTGAGCTGGTACAGGTTGGCGGCCTGGATGGTGTTGTTGGTGTGGGTCCAGCCCAGATGGTCGTTGAAGCCGATGCCGATGAACGGACCGCCCGCGAAGGTAACGCCATCGGCGTTCAGGGTGGGTGCGGCGGGGTCGCCCACCACCAGGTTCACCTCCAACCACTGGTAGACGCCCAGGCCCCGCGCGGGCTGGTTGTTGCCCCAGGGCAGATGCGGATTACCCATCAGAATGGCGTTGCCCGTGGCACTCAACTGCGGCCCGATTGCCCAGCCGTTTGATCCGGTGGGGCTCATGTCGCGCGCAGCCAGATTGGCCGCGGAGAGGCCACCTTTTTTCCACAAGCCGATCAGCAGGCCGTCGCCCCCCGGCATGCCGCTGCCGATATTGTCCTGCGCGGTGATGAAGGTGAACCAGATGGTCAGCTGTTCGCTGGCCGTGATGTCGCTCGGCACGACCGGCAGGATCTGGCGCAGCAGCGGGTCGATGCTGGACAGGTGGGATTGCGCATACTCGTTGGCGCCGGCGCAGAAGGCGGTCAGCAACTGGCTCTGCTCTGTGCCGCCCTGTTGCAGCCATTGGATGGCGCGCTGCGGGATGCCGTAGGTCCGCACGGCCGTGTCGGTGATCACGTTGGCATTGCCGTCGCCGGCGCCGAAATACTCGGCTGATCGGCCGCGGGCGGTCGCCACATTGTTCAGGATGGTCTCGGCATGTGCCTCCATCTGCGCATAGCCCAGTCCGCGTTCCACCGTCGGCACGTCCGCGCCGTAGATGTGTGGGACACCATAGGTGTCCCACCGGATGACAGGCGCCGTCTGCGCGTGGGCCGCGGCTGAAAGAAGGCAAAAGGCTCCACCTGCCAGAAGCAGGCGGCGATCATGGCGCATCGGAATTTCCTCGGTTTCTCGTTGGTAGCAGTGCAGCACCAACGGTCCGTCCACGGCAAGTGCTTGCCCCGAGGGCGCCGACAGGGAAAAAAGTTTTTTGGTCCTTTTTTACAAAAAAGGACTGCTCGCTCAAAAACCACGCCGCCCGGAAACCAGCCCCTAAACCCGCTCCATCATCCTCCTCTCGAACGCTTCGGGATGACACGACACGCCTGGCATCGACACACGCAGCTTACGCGCGTCCTTCGGGGTGCTGGTAGTGGCCCTGCCGTTCTGTGCCCCGGTCGCCTCCGCCACCAGCGTGGACTTCGAGCGCGAGCAATATCACCTTGAGCAGTGTCAGCCCGGCGACAAAATTGCTCGCCAAAAAAACGAGAGCGTTTTCAGCGGCGCTTTCTCATTCCACTCAAGCTGAAAACGCTCTAGCGGAATACCAGCCGGCGGGAGAGGTAGAAATTGACGAACATGCCGCATAGCCCGCCCACGGCAACGGGTATCACCAGATGGTCGTGGCAGAGCGGCACGGTGGCGATCAGGGTGAAATAGGCGCCACGGTTCAGCACTAGGCCGACCGAGTTGGCCAGCAAAAAGGCAGCCAGCTGGCGGTGCATCGCGCCATGCGGCACGTGCCGATACGTCCAGATCCGATTGAGCAGCCAGTTCATCGTGCCTGCCACGAGATAGGAGACGATGCCGGCGTAATAGGGTCCGAGCGCCGGTGCGGTGGCATAGACCACGCCCGTGTCCCAGCCGAAGCCCATGGTGCCGATGACGACGAACCGCAGGAATTGCACGGCGAGCAGCCGCCGCTCCGGGGGCAGGCGGGCGAGCCAGGGTTCGGCGATGTGGAGAAGAGAAATTTTCATGGGGGATCAAAAAGAAGTTGGGGGAGACGAGCGGTCTCCCCCAACTTTCCCGCCATCGCATATGGCGATGTCTTCAAGATTTTAGGTGCGCGTTACTTCAGGATGATTTCCACGCGGCGGTTCTGCGGCTCGCGCACACCCTTTGCGGTCTGGATCAACGGATTGCTCTCGCCGAAGCCATGGATGCTGATTTCGCTGCGGTTCACACCATCGCGCACCAGCTCAGCTTCCACGCTTTCGGCGCGGCGAACGGACAGGCGCTGGTTATAGGCCGCAGTGCCGGACAGGTCCGTGTAGCCGTTGACCTCGATACGCGTCGTCTGCGTGCTGGTGGAGGCAGCGGCAGCCTGGGCTACGATCTGGCGGGCGCGGGCCGTGAGGTCGGCGCGATCCCAGTCGAAGAACACAAGGTATGTCTTGGCGACGGGCGGGACGGGCGCCTGCTGAGCCTGCGTCACGATCGGCGGCGGCGGCGGCGGCGGCGCTGCGAACAGCGCGTAGCGGACACCGACAATCGCCTGGTTGTTGTATTGGCCATCGGTCTTGAAGTTGACACGGCCGCTGCCGGCGCTGGTGAAGCCCTGCGCATTGTATTTGCTGTCGGACGGTGTGGTCGTGAAGCGGTATTCCGCGGTCAGCGCCAATCCGGGAACGGCGGCGATGTCGAACGCCACGCCGGCGATCGCCTGGACGGCGTAGCTGCCATACGTGCCGGTGGTGTGCAGGAGGGTGGAGCCGCCGGCCGCGTCGGTGCCGGTGAAGTTCAGGTTGCTGAAGTGCGACACGCCGTAGCCACCGCCGACGCCGATGTAGGGGTTGATGCCGGCTGCGCCGAAGCTGGCGCCATCGAAATCATAAAGCACGTTCACGAAGCCGTGGTACTGCTGCTGATAGTTGCTGGTGGTGCTGAAACCAACATCCTCGCGCGTCGCGCCCCAGTCGCCCTCCAGCTCGATGCGGATGCCATTGCCAAGGCCGTAGCCGATGGCGCCGCTGGCGACCCCGCCGACATTGTTGGACAGCGTGGTGCGGCCGTTGGTGAAGGCCAGCGCGTCTCCATGGATCTTCTGGTCAATGACGTAGTCGAGGCCAGCGCCGAGGCTGATATAGGGCCCGGTCACCGGCTGGGCGAGCGCGGCAGCGGGTGCCGAAAGAACGCTGGCGACCAGCAACGCAACACGAAACTTCATCGAACTCTCTCCTGGTGGACCGGCACGCAAAGCTTTGCGCGTCGCCGATCAGACTGTCTTGCCATCCTACTAACAGTGTTTTGGTGACTTGTTGCCCCTCCGTAAAGCATTTTGTCCCGGCGTTGCCAGGCAGCCACAGTGTGTGTCTCCCCCAGGCAAACAGACAAAAGTTTTTCGGTCCTTTTTTTCAAAAAAGGACTGCTTGCTTTTCTCCATCAATGCAGCCGAGGCGTCCGCAGAAAAGAGCTGCGCGCCGCCGAATGCAGCGTCATATGAAGCAGCTCGTCATCTCGGCTGATGCTCATCCGTACCCGCGCCCCCGCGGTGCCGGCACTCCACACCCGGCGCCACAGCGTGGCCAGCTCGCTCACCTCGTCGCCATCCACTGCCACGATCCTGTCGCCGGCGCGCAGCCCTGCCTTTTCGGCCGGCCCGCCATCGAAGACGCCGCCCACCACCACTGCGTCGTCCGACTCCATGGCGTAGAGGCCCAGCCAGGGCCGCGGCGGGCGGCGGACATGGCCGTGCTGCACCAGTTCGTCGAGAATCGGGGTCAGCAGGGCGGTCGGGACGACCATGTTCATGTCGACACGCCGGCCGCGTTCGTCGCTTTGCTGCAGGATCAGCGAGCCAATCCCCAGCAGCTTGCCGTCGATACCGATCAGGCCGGCCCCGCCCCAGAACGGGTGCGCGGGGGCGGTGAAGATGGCATCCTCAATCAGGTATTCCCAATATCCGGCGAATTCCTGGCGGCCGACCACCTGGGTCTCGATCGTGCGCGGCCGGCCGCCGGAGCCGGCGAGCAGGGCAGGGGCACCCACCTCGACGGCATTGCTGTCGCCGATCGTCATCTGCGGCACGTCCAGTTTGCCGAGCGGCTGGATCAGTCCGAAGCCGGTCTCGAAGTCCACAGCCAGCGCATGACCCGGCACCGCCCAGCCATCGTTGGTGGTCAGCCAGATGGTCTCTGCCTCCATGACCAGGTAGCCCATGGTCAGCACCAGGCCGGCGCCGGAGCCTTCCTTGATGCAGATGCCGTTGCCCGCGCGTTCGGTGCCCAGCGTTCCGGCCGTGAACGCGTCGCCGGGGATATTGGCGCGCAGGCCGACGACGCTCCGCAGCGCCTCCTCCAGGTCGAAGCTGTAATCGGCTGGGCGCGGCTGCAGGTTCTGGGGGATGTCCGGGGTCTTTGCCATGGCTTGAATGCTTCTTCACGGCCGCCTTCGAGGCGGCGGTTCCGGGGATGGTTCTGGGGCGGCCCGCTCTTGCCGGGGCCGGTGCGGGCGGCGGAGTATCGGCTGGATCGCATGTCAGGCTCAATGCCCCCTCACCCGACCGACGGCGCCGCTGGCCCGCGGGGCTACATTCCCGTGCTGGACGGGCTGCGCGCGGTGGCGATCCTGCTGGTGCTGGCGGCCCATGCCGGGTTGGAGCGGGTGGTGCCAGGCGCGTTCGGTGTCACGCTGTTCTTCTTCATCAGCGGCTATCTGATCACGCGACAGTTGCTCGTGGCGCTGGCACGGACAGGTCGCGTCAGCCTGGGCAATTTCTACCTGCGGCGCGTGCTGCGGCTGGCGCCGGCGGGCGTGGCCTATGTGGCGGTGTCAGGACTGGCTTATGTCGCGCTGGGCGGGCGGATCAGTGCGCTCGGCTGGCTGGCGGCCGTGTTCTACGGGGCCAATCTCTACGATCTGTGGATCGGCTACCGCTCAACGCTGGCCGGCATGCGCCACCCGTTCAATATCCTCTGGTCGTTGGCGATCGAGGAGCATTTCTATGCGGTCTGGCCGCTGGCCTTGGCGGCCGTGTGGCGCTGGCGCCATGCGGCCTGTGGTCTGCTGGCCATCTGCCTAGCCGTGCTGGCGTGGCGTATCTGGCTGTTCGGGCATTGCACCTGGCATTTTTCCGCCGTTTGCGGCCGTGTCCAGACAAACCCGCTGTGGCGTTACAACCGACTGTATCAAGGCACCGACACGCGCATCGACTCGATCGCCTGGGGCGCCTTGCTCGCCGTGCTGGAGCATAGCCGGCCGCACACTCGAATTTTGGCCCGGCTTTGGCCGTTGGGGGCCATTTTGCTGTTCGCGAGCCTGATTCCGTTGGGGGGGGAGTTCACGCGGCAGGCCCTCCGCACAACGGTCCAGGGCGCGGGCCTGGTGCTGCTGTTTCCACATCTGCTGCAGGCGCGTGGGTGGATCGGCCGCGCGTTGTGCGCACCGACGGCGCTTTTGATCGGGCGGCTCAGCTACTCACTTTATCTTTGGCACTGGGGCGCGTTTGCGGTGGCCGATCGCGTGGCTGGTCAGGCGAGGCCTTTGTGGCTGGCGGTGGCGCTTCCGCTGGCTGGTGGATTGGCGGCTGCTTCGTACTTCCTGGTCGAGCAGCCGGTGCTGCGGTTGCGGCGGCGGGTTGGGAGTCATGCCGTTTGACAGGAAGAAAGTAGTCCTTTTTTGAAAAAAAGGACCAAAAAACTTTTGTCTGTTTGGTGTTCTACATGCGGTGCAGCGCGCAGAGTTTGTGGCCATCGGGATCGCGTAGATAGGCGAGGTAGAGTTTGCCAAGCGAACCCTCGCGGACACCTGGCGGGTCTTCACACGTGGTGCCGCCGGCCGCGATGCCGGCTGCATGCCACGCGTCCGCCTGGGCCGGTGTGGCGGCCGCGAAGCCGATGGTGTCGCCGTTGCCGCAGCTTGCGGCCTCGCCATTGATCGGCTTGGTGATGGACAGGATGCCGCTGGGCGTCATGTAGAACATGCGGTGGCCGTCCATCACGGCCTGCGCCTGCACCCCGAGCGCGGCCAGCGTGGCGTCGTAGAACGCGCGGGCGCGATCCAGGTCGTTCGTGCCGATCATGATATGAGAAAACATGCATCCTCCTGTTTATGATGGGCCGGCCCGCCGCCAGTCACGGCGGCATTGATGAAGATCGGCGCCCGCTCAGTCATAACGGGAGGCAGCGGAAAAGGAAGGTGCCAGCGTCCCGGATCGTTCCACTGGCACTGTGCCATGTGGATGCAGCGACTCCTCCGGCGCGGCTCCCGCAGCGCCGGAAGGCGCTGCCGCGACCGCCGCGCGGCGTGGCTAGTTTGGCTTCCGCCAGCTTACGTCGTGAAGACGAACGACCGGTATACGGCCGACCGAAAGCGTGCTGTCGCGGATCTCAAAGCGCAGCCTGACGCCATGCCGGCCAGGGGTGGCGGGCATGACGGCCAGAAGTGCCTGGACGGTGGCCGCCAGGCCCGGGGCAATGACGCCGCCTGCGGCCAGCGCATCCAGCGCCGCGGCGCTGCCCTCCAAATCGACGCTGCCGTTGCCGAAGGGCTGCAGGCGATCATCAAGCCCGAGCGTGGCGGCCGCCGACAGAAGCAACGGACCCCAGTGAAGAGAGACGCCGCTCAGTTCCAGCCTTCCGCCCGCATCGCGCCAGGCGCGAGCCTGATTTTCGGGGGTAGAGCCGGTATCCGCCTTTTCGCCGGGAATGGAAGTCAGCCCCACCGTGCCGCCGAAGGACGCGACGAAGCCACCCAGCGGCCAGCGGCCGATATCGGGCAAACCGACGCCCAGCGACGTGAAGTCCAGCCTGGCCGCCTGCCAGGCCGGACCTGCCTCGCCCGCATCGGCCACTGCTAGCGAGAGGCTGCCGACCCGGACATCGGCTGGATGGCCGGAGCCCAGGAGTCCGGCCGTCACGTCCCGCGCCTGCACCAGGCCCCCGGCGGGCTGCAGGAGCAGGCCGATGCGGGCATCCAGCGTTGCTGCATTCAGTACGATCTCCGGCGCATGCGACAATCGCAGATGCTGGGTTCCGCCAGCCTCCACCGCCAAAGTCGCGGGATGTGCCAGTGCCACGCGCAGCGTCAGATGCGGGGTGGCCCAGGCAAGCCCGCCCGGCAACAGTCGAGCGCCGCCAGCCAGGTGCACGTCATCGATCTCGAGCGTGGCGGCGAATGGCCACCCGCTTCGCCGCCGTTCACCAGTGGCGACATCCCAGCCATGGGCGCGCGCCTGTGCGATCCAGCGATCGGCGCCACGGTCCAACTGCGCCACGCCGATCCGCCAAGCCAGGCCATCCATCGCACCGAGTGCAACCACGACACCGAGTGCAGCCATGGTTCTACGCATGACAGGACGCCTTCGTCCATGCCGTCGCCCCTGTAATCATCCACATGGGAGGATCCTCGTTTTCGAAATTGCGAGACGGGCGATTGCAAGAACGGCGGACACCCGCGGTCACGTTCCTGTGCACATCAAAATAACTCATCAAATACAGAACACTAGCTAGTATTTTCCACGGCGGGCGGCGTTTTGCGTTGTCCGCATGTGCTTCGGAACTAGCGTCAAGAATCGTGATTTGCGAGAGTGTTAACCGTTTCCTGCGGTAACGGCGCCGCGAGCCGGCGCGTTTGCTCCACAAGTTTATCCACAGGCGCAAACGCATCATTTTCCGTCCGGCGCCAGAAGCCCTCGACCTGCGCCAGCAAGGCTGCACGGGGTGTGCCGGCGGGGATGGCGGGGCCGATGGCGACGTGAATAGTGCCGGAGCGGCGGCGAAAAGGGTCACGCGCCCAGCACCGCCCGGAATCGGTGGCAACGGGGTGAACAGGTAGGCCAAGACGGACGGCGATCGCGGCGAAGCCAGGCTGCAAAGCCACCCTTTGGCCAGGCGGCACGCGCGTGCCCTCGGGGAAGATCACGATCTGCCGGCCTGCCCGGATGGCGCCCGCCGTCTCCTGCAACAGCTTGCGGAGTGCTGAAGCGCCCGCGGCGCGATCCACGGGGATCATGCCAGCGAGTGTCAGCAGAGGCCCGAAGAGAGGAATACGCGTCAGCTCCTGCTTCATGACGTAGGTCGTTTGCGGCACCAGGATCATCCAGACCAGCGTGTCGAACTCGGATTGGTGCTGGCTGGCGATCAGCGCCGGCCCATGGGAGGGCAGGTGTTCCTGGCCAGTCACGACCAGCCGGATGCCGCAGATTGGCCCCATCCCAGCGAAGACCGCGCGCACCCAGGCCTTGGCGAAATCCAGCGCGCGCGCGGGCGCCACCAGCCGCACGCCCAGTCCGGCGAAGCAGAAGGCGAAAGTTACGCCGTAGAACCATAAGGCAAAGGCGGCCGCCCGAAGCCACTTGGTCATGCCTGTCCTCCGCCAAGACGGCCGAGCCAGATCTGGGCGGCCAGCCATTTCGTATATTCGCCCGCGAGCAGCCGGAAGGTTGAAAAACTCCCACCCCGCCGCAGCGCCGGTGGCAGGACTGGCGCAGGTATCAGCGCCACACCGGGCAGGCTGCGCTGCAACTCCGTGATGGCACGGCGCATGTGGTAGCTGGCGGTCACCACCAGCAGGGACCGCAGGCCTTCCGACTTGACCCAGGATGCTGTCTCGTCCGCGTTGCCGGTCGTGGTCGTCGCCTCATGGCCGAGGGTGATGCGGGACGCGATCGGCGCCGGCTCGATGCCGGTGCCGCGCAGCAGGGCGGCAAGATCGGCGTTGTGGCCGACGCCGGAAATCAGCAATACCCGCGCGCGGTCGCGCTGCAACAGATGGATGCCGGCCACGATCCTGTCGGCGCCGCCTGTCAGGACCACGATGCCGTCCGCCCGCGTGTCGGGGTTGCTGGCGACCTCAGCCTCGCGCACGAACGAAGCGAAGCCGACCAGCCAGCCCAGCACCAGGCAACAGGCCAGCGCCCGCAGCACGCGCCTCATGGCAGCCGCGCCAGCCAGCGCCGCACCGTCGCTTGCGCTGTCAGCCAACCGATCAACCCCGCGGCCGGCGGCAGTCCCGCCAGCAGCCACCATGTGCCGGCCGGCAGAAGCATAGGGGCGGCGGGCGGGGCGAATGATACGGTCAGCCGGGCCAAGCCGATCAGCACCGGGATCGCCAGCAGCGTCCCTGCGACCGCGCCGCCCGCCGCCAGAACCGCGATGCGGCCGGCAAAGCGCGCGGCGATCATGCCGTCCGTAGCGCCCAGCCCATGCACGATCTCCACTGCGTCCCGCCTGGCGGACAGGCCGGCGCCCGTCGCCAGCGCTACGATGGAGGCCGCAACGCAGGCCACCACCAGCAGCACGGCACCGGCGCAGTCCTGTAGGCTGGCCGCCAGCTCGCCGAGCCGCGCCTGCCAGACGACACCCTGCATCACCAGAGTGCCGGGTGCGGCCTGGTCCAGGCGACGATCCAGCCCGGGCGGCGGATCGCCCGGCAGGGTAAACACCGCCGGCAAGGCCATAGGCAGCCGCGCGGAGTCGTCCCCGAGCCAGGGCCGCAGCACGTCGGAGAGCTCTGCTTCCGCCAGTCGTCGGGCGGCCGGCCCCAACACGGACGCCACCGAGTCGGCGCGGGTGACGGCGCCCGCCGGCGCGGCCGGATCTGGCACCTGCACCGTGACAATGCGCGTTCCGCCGGTGCGCCAGCGCGCGGCCATGCCGGCCGCTTCCAGCCCGCCGGTGCCGGCCAGCGCCGCAAGAAGGGCCATGGCGCCGACCAGCACCGGCAGCATGAAGCCGGAGAGCGCGCGGCGAAGCCCGAGATCGTCGGCGCGACGCGGCCTCAGGGTGGCGACCATCAGGCCGCACCCTCCATCAGCCGGCCGTCGTGCAGGCTCAGCGTGCGAGCCGGATGCCGTGCGACGAGGCCTACATTGTGAGTGGCCACGATGATGGTGGTGCCGAGCCTGTTCAGCTCCGACAGCAGCTGCATCAGGCGGTCGGCCTGCGCCCCGTCCAGATTGCCGGTGGGTTCATCGGCCAGCAGCAAAGCCGGGCGGACGATGACCGCGCGGGCAATGGCAACCCGTTGCTGCTCACCGCCGGAGAGTTCGGCCGGCAGCGCGTCGGCACGGCCGGACAGCCCCACCCAGCGCAGCATTTCGCCCACATCGGCGCGAAGCTGGCCCTCCGGCCGGCCAGCGAGGCGTAGGGGAAGTGCCACGTTGTCGAAGGCGGAGAGGTGGGGAAGCAGCCGGAAATCCTGATACACCGCGCCGATCTGCCGGCGCAGCGCCGGCAGGGCTGCGCGGGGCGCGCGCTCTATCGCCACGCCCAACAGGCTCAGCCGTCCCGCGCTCGGCCGCACCGCCAAGGTCAGCAGTCGCAACAGACTGGTCTTGCCCGCTCCGGACGGCCCGACCAGCCAGCGAAACGCCCCGCGCGGCAGCACCAGGTTGAGATCCTGCAGGACAGGCAGGCCATGTCCGTAGTGGAGGCCAGTCCCGTCCAGCCGGATAACATCGTCCACGGACTCTCCAGACCACCCACTCGAACTGATAAAAGTTTTTGCTTCTTTTTTCAAAAAGAAGTCTTCCTTCCTTCCCTTAATCTAACGCCCTGGCAACGAAATCCCTGCAAGATCACAGCATGCGTATCGTCTGCCCCGGCTGCAAAGCCACCTATGAAGTGCCCCCGGCCCTGCTCACCAGCGGCCGCAAGCTGCGTTGCGCCAAATGCGCCAACGATTTCCAACCAGATCCCGTCGCGTCTCCCCCTGAAGCTGCGCCACGACTGACGCGTCAGCCCGAACCTTCGCCGCAAGCACTCGTCCGGCCGGGGCAGGAGCAGACCCGCCCCCTGTCAAGGCAGCAGCGCACTTTAGCACGCCCGGTGGCGGCTGGCTGGGCGGCGAGCCTGGTGGTGCTCGTTGGGCTGGGCTGGGCGAGTCTGGCCTGGCGTATGCCGATCATGCATGCCTGGCCTCCCTCGACGCGGCTTTATGCCGCGCTGGGCTACGCCTGACCCACGCGCAGGCCGGTCAGGCCCGCTTCCAGCAGCCGCGCCAGGTCGTCGCGCGCGAGCGCCACGCAGCCTTCCGTGGGGGCCAGGTCCGGCGCGGCACAATGCAGGAAGATGGCCGAGCCCCTGGATTTTTCGACCGGCGCATCGTTCCAGCCGAGCACGCCGATCAGGTCGTAGGCGCCGTCGGACCGCCACAGCGCCTCGTGCCGACCTGGATACGGCAGGCGGACCGCGCGGTTATAGGCCGGATCGCCAGGTTCGTCGCACCAGCCGTCCTGCGGGCAAAGTGGTTCGGTCGGAACGCTGGCGAGGGGACGGGCGATGCGGTCGGCGCGGTAGAGCACGCGGCGCAACGGCAGAAGACCCGCCGGAGTGGCGCCGTCGCCTTCCTGTTTATGGGCTGAAAGGCCGGCGCGACCGATCGCAGCACGTAGGGTCTGGTTACCGAAACGCAGGATGCCGTCAGCACCGACCGCGGCAAGGCTCATCCCAGAAGATGGCCGAAGCGGCGGGCTTTCGTTTCCAGATAGGCGTCGTTCTCGCCGTTGGCCGCGATGGCATGACTGATCCGCCCCGCCACCTCGATGCCGTGGCTGGCGAGGCCGGCGAGCTTTGCCGGGTTGTTCGTCAGCAGCCGGACGCGGCCGATGCCCAGATCCCGCAGCATGGTGGCGGCGGCCGCGAAACTGCGCTCATCCGCGCCGTAGCCCAGCGCACGGTTGGCATCGAGCGTGTCCAGCCCGGGCCGGCCGCCCACCCCATCCTGCAGCGTGTAGGCGCGCAGCTTGTTGACTAGGCCGATGCCGCGGCCTTCCTGCGCCATATACAGAATCACTCCGGCGCCTTCGGCTTCCATGCGGCGCATTGCTTGGTGCAGTTGCGGTCCGCAATCGCAGCGGCGGCTGCCGAGCAGGTCGCCGGTGAAACATTCGGAGTGGATGCGGACCAGCGGCGTCTCGGCGGCTTCCGGGTCGCCGATCAGGATGGCCAGGTGTTCGATGCCTCCGTCCGGCGGCCGGTAGGCGACGATGCGCACGTCGTCGGCTTCTTCCAGCGGCACGCGGGCGCTGGCGGCGCGCTGCAGCGTTTCCGCCATTAGATCGGGATAGGCGAGCACGTCGGCGCCGGCCACCTGCAGCAGATCGCCGCCTATGGGTTGTGCCGGCGCCAGCAGCACGGCTGGTAGCAACCGCGCCAGTTTCGCCAGCATGAGGGCAGCATCCTCCGCCTCGCTGCCGGCCGGAACGGCGTCCCGGCGGGCCGGGTGCGTCTGAAACAGTGTCGGATCGGCCAGAACCCGCAGGCCCGCGGGGTCGAGATCGCCTGGCCGCATCTGCACTGCTACCGTGCTAGGTGCCCCGGACACAGCAAGGCCGAGATCGGCGGCGCGCGACTGGGCCAGGATGAGACTCGCCGGTCCAAGGCTTGAGGCCGCGAACTCCGCCAGCGTGCCAGCGGTTGCCGTCTCCACTGCCACCGCAACGAACGAGGCCCCAGACGAGATGATGCAGACTGGCACACCCCGGCGGATATCACCGAGTGCCCGGTTGACCGAGCGCGCAAGCGTTGTGCTGGGGCGGGGTGGCATATGGTTCATCGGTCGCTCTGCCCATAAGTCGTGGGCGTCACCCCGTAAACAACCCTTCGTGCCGCACCGCCCCAGGGCAAAAGTTTTTTGGTCCTTTTTTCCAAAAAAGGACTGCTTGCTGCCTATCGGCAACGATATTGATGATAGTAGCACCCCCCCGGCCGCCCGGGCGCTTCCACGATGCAGCCGGCCAACGGGACGGCAAGGCTGAGCAGAAGCAGTGTGGCAATGGCACGGATCATGGTCGGTCTCTCCTATAGGGAACTCAGTCCAGAAACGT
>Ga0123336_10002972_pt1 | contig 14458 bp, 23 predicted proteins | sample SSSSmetaG_FD_96466 | JGI IMG/M metagenome (GOLD analysis project Ga0123336, IMG submission 96466) | Glacier valley bacterial and archeal communities from Borup Fiord, Nunavut, Canada, to study Microbial Dark Matter (Phase II) - ​SSSS metaG | ecosystem: Environmental > Aquatic > Freshwater > Ice... | reverse complement strand
GCCAACCTCTATGGTTGGCGTTTACTACGGCGCAAGACGCCACATTTCTTGTCTATCCTATGGTTGCGGGGGCAGGATTTGAACCTACGACCTTTGGGTTATGAGCCCAACGAGCTACCAGACTGCTCCACCCCGCGACTGAGCATGAGAGTATAGCACACAAGGATCAAATCCGCACCCATCACAGTCCCGCGGCCTCCAAGGTTTGTGCGAATCGTGCGCTGTCCTGGTAGCCCATCACGCGAGCCGCTTTCACTTCGAGTCCTTGCGCATCGAAAAACAAGGTTCCCGGCGGACCGAACAAGCCGAACCGCCTTAGAAGCGCGCGATCGGCCGTGTTGTTTTGAGTGACATCTGCCTTAAGCAACATGGCGCCACGCAAGCGCGCTTGGATCAACGGATCGCTGAGCGTGAAGGCTTCCATTTCTTTGCATGAGACGCACCAGTCCGCGTAGAAGTCCAGCATCACGGGCCGACCCGCCGCTCGCAGCGCGGTGTCCAGCTCGGTCACATCGCGCACCACCGTGAACTGCAAAGCCATCGAAGCCGGCTTGGCAGTCCACTGTGCCCACGGTCGCAGCGGATCGGCCCCTCCGCTGGCAGCGGCCGCCCATTGCAAGAGCCCAAAACTTGCCAAAACGATCGCCACCGCTCGCCGCACGAACATGGCACCCGGACTAGACTTTCGCCACAGTAAAACGGCTGCGGACAAAGCCAATGCACCCCAAAGCGTCATCGATATCCATGACGGGAGAACGGGTTGGATCGTCCACACCGCCACCATCAAGAGCAAGACACCAAAGAAGCGCTTGACGTCATTCATCCACGCACCCGTTTTTGGCAGCCACGCTCCCGCCGAGGCGCCAAGCAAGAGCAAAGGCACGCTCATTCCGGCGGCCAGAGCAAACAAAGCCGAACCGCCAAGCGCCACATCGCGGGTTTGGCTCAAATACACCAACGCGCCGGCCAACGGCGCCGCGACGCACGGGCTCACGATGAGGGCCGAAACGCCACCCATCACAAAAACACCCATCAGGCGACCCGCTGGAAGCCGGTTGGAAACAAGCGTCAAGCGTCCTGTGAGACTTGCAGGCAATTGCAGTTCATAGACACCGAACATCGACAGCGAGAGTGCCACCAAACCAAGCGCAAACGCGCCCAGCACCCATACGTTTTGCAAGGCCGCCGCCAGACCTTCACCCGCCAGCCCTGCCGCCACACCCAACGCGGTGTAAACCGCTGCCATGCCCAAGGAATAGCTTGCCGCCAGCAGCAAACCGCGCCTTCTTGAGACCACTGCATCTTGTCCAACGATCAGCGCCGACAAGATGGGCAGCATCGGCAACACGCACGGCGTCAGCGATAACAACACTCCGGCGACCAAAAAAACGCCGAGCACCGTCCAAAAACGACCCGTTTTCAATGCCTGGTCGATTCGGGAATCGTCTGTTAACGAAGCCGTGTTGATTCCGGACGTGCGGGCGACGCTTGCCGCCGCAGAGTCCGTGAGCGCTGTTTTTTGCTGATTGACCGCTGCTTGCAGATTAACGTCGCGCCCCGGGGCGACTTGGAGGGTGCCGTCACCGCCGAAGCCGAGCAGACTCACATTCGCGTTCAGCTGGGCGGGCGGATAGCACAGACCTTTGTCAGCGCACCCTTGATAAGTCACCGCGAGCTTGAACTGGCGCGCCGCCTGCGCCACGGGAATGACGATTCGGATCAGGTCGCGATGCGTTTCCACCTGCTTTTGAAACGTCTCATCGAATTTGACTTTGCCCGCTGGCACTTGGACGGCACCCAGCGTCGCTCCGATCGCCTCGAACTGGAATTGTTCACGGTAAAGGTAATAGCCCGGCGCGATTTGGAATTCGACTTCGATCGTGCGTTCGTTCAGCACCCGCGCCGTCGATTTGAACGCGAGGTCAGGTGGCAAAAAGTCTTCCGCGGCGCTTGAAGCGTTGCCGATGAGCAGTCCCGCGGCGATGACGAGGCACTTCCAAATCACACCAAGATTCTTCATGAGGAGATGACCGTTGTCGCCAACCTTGGTTCCTTACTTACTTTCCGCACAAACAGAGCGTGCTCCAGGAGAGAACGCCTCGCCCCATGAAAAAAGCCAGCATGTGCTGGCCTCTTCGATATCGCGACGATCGATGCGTCCTCTGCTGAGCCGCTCAATCTTCTCAAACCTCAAGCCGCCGCGTCCTCGGTGCTGTCAGCCACAGACACATCTGGTCGGTCAACCAGTTCAACAAACGCCATGGGCGCGTTGTCACCCACGCGGAAACCCATTTTCAAAATGCGCGTGTAACCGCCAGGACGCGCCTGGTACCGAGGACCGATCACATTGAACAGCTTGGCCACCACATCGCGATCGCGCGTTCGGTCAAACGCCAGCCGGCGATTGGCCAGGGTCGGTACTTTGGACAAAGTGATGAGCGGCTCCACAACGCGGCGCAACTCTTTGGCCTTGGGAACGGTGGTTTTAATGGCCTCGTGCGTTATGAGCGAATTGCACATGTTGCGCAACATCGCCAAGCGGTGCGATGAGGTTCGGTTGAGCTTGCGGAGTCCGTGACGATGACGCATGGTGATGTTTCCTGTGACTTGATTTTTAACTAACTTATTGAACCCCGGCCGTGTCAGGTACCGGGGTGTTGACGATCAAACACGTGTTGCGTGCTTGTCATTCCATGACGGCTTGAGCGCCGTTTCTTTGGGTATCTACAGACCGTTTTACCGTCAGAGCAAAGTCGGTTAGCGCTTGTCCAAGCCTTGAGGAGGCCAGTTTTCCAATCGGGCACCCAGAGCCAGGCCGCGTGAGGCCAATACCTCTTTGATTTCGTTGAGCGACTTGCGACCCAGATTTGGAGTTTTGAGCAGCTCGGTTTCGGTGCGCTGAACCAAGTCGCCTATGTAGTAAATGTTCTCGGCCTTCAAGCAGTTTGCGGAACGCACAGTCAACTCCAACTCGTCGACTGGGCGCAACAAAATAGGATCGAACTGCGTGCTGCGTGGACTTTCACGTTCGATCATGCCAGCCAGTTCGCTGCCCTCCAGCTGGGCAAATACTGCCAGCTGTTCAACCAGAATTTTGGCGGAAGCGCGGATCGCTTCCTCGGGCGAGATCGCGCCGTTGGTATTAATTTCCATCACCAGCTTGTCGAGGTCAGTGCGCTGCTCCACGCGCGCGCTTTCCACGGTGTAGCTCACCCGAGCCACTGGAGAGAAAGATGCGTCCAAGACAATACGACCAATCGACTTGGTGGGCTCGTCGCCAAAGCGGCGCATGGTGCCGGGCACATAACCGCGGCCTTTCTCAACTTTGATCTGCATGTCCAACTTGCCACCGTGCGAAAGATGAGCAATGACATGGTCGGGATTGATGATCTCGACATCGTGGGGGGTTTGGATATCGCCGGCCCTGACAGGTCCTTCGCCCTCTTTGCGCAGAACCAAGGTGACCTCGTCGCGATTGTGTAAACGGAACACCACGCCTTTCAGGTTCAACATGATGTGAACGACGTCTTCCTGCACACCGTCAACCGTGGAGTACTCGTGAAGCACGCCAGCAATCGTGACTTCGGTTGGCGCATACCCGACCATGGAAGACAGCAAGACTCGGCGCAGCGCATTGCCAAGAGTGTGACCGTAGCCGCGTTCAAACGGCTCCAATGTGACCTTGGCTCGGTTCAGGCCGAGAGGCTCTACTTGAATGGCTTTGGGCTTGAGCAAATTTGTTTGCATGAGGTCTTTCTTTCAATACCCTCGGATCGTTACACCGATAAGGCTGAGGGACCAATAGGCAATGGCCGAAGGGCCATCGAACTTAAAAACACCGAGGGCTGCGCACGCCGCCCAAAGGAAACGTTCACGCAACCAACCCCCACATCAACGCGAGTACAACTCGACGATCAAAGCTTCCTTGATGTCGGCACCGAATTCATCGCGGTCAGGCGCTTTCTTGAAAACACCTTCCATCTTGGCGCCGTCGACCTGAACCCAGGCAGGCATTCCCTGCCCTTCGGCCAATTTGATGGAGTCAGCGATGCGCAATTGTTTCTTTGCCTTTTCGCGCACAGACACCGCGTCGCCTGCCTTCACCAAGAATGACGCGATGTTCACCACCTCGCCGTTCACGGTGATTGATTTGTGCGACACCAACTGACGTGCCTCCGCGCGCGTTGAGCCAAAGCCCATGCGGTAAACCACGTTGTCCAACCGAGATTCCAGCAACATCAACAAATTGGCACCAGTGTTGCCCTTTCGACGCTCGGCTTCGGCGAAGTAGCGACGGAACTGTCGCTCCAAAATGCCGTACATGCGCTTGACTTTTTGCTTCTCGCGAAGCTGCAAGCCATAGTCGGACGTGCGCGTACCAGATGTGCGCCCGTGCTGTCCAGGCTTGCTGTCGAATTTGACCTTGTCGCCGATTGGACGGCGCGCGCTCTTCAAGAAGAGGTCGGTGCCTTCACGGCGTGAAAGTTTGCCCTTGGGGCCTAGATAACGTGCCACGTTGCTTCCTTGGTTGGTCTGACGCAGGACGGACACTGTCGTGTACGGCTTACGCGAGTCTGGCGAGTGTTCTTGTGTGCGCTCAGACGGTGGGCTTCAAACGAGCCTCGCGAAAATCGCGAGGGTACGTAAAAAAGTCGGCCCTGCCCCAAGGGCAGGGCCGACATGGACAATGAAACTCAGATGCGCCGACGCTTTTGCGGTCGGCATCCGTTGTGAGGCACAGGCGTCACGTCAGAAATCAGGTTGATACGGATACCCAACGACGCCAGAGCGCGCACCGAGGACTCGCGACCGGGGCCCGGCCCCTTGATCCGAACGTCCAGATTCTTGATGCCTTGTTCTTGCGCCGCACGGCCGGCAACCTTGGCAGCAACCTGTGCAGCAAAGGGTGTACTTTTGCGCGAACCCTTGAAACCTTGACCACCACTGGACGCCCAAGACAATGCGCCGCCTTGACGATCCGTGATAGTGATGATGGTGTTGTTGAACGACGCGTGGACGTGGGCAATTCCGTCAGCAACATTCTTGCGGACTTTTTTGCGCACGCGCTGGGCGGCGGTATTGGGGGCTTTTGCCATGTGGACGCTCTCTTTACCTTGACGTTTAACTTAACTCTTGCTCAGACCCTGGACGCAGGCGACAGAGACGCAGACGGTACTGGACCGAACCTTGTAATAAACTTATTTCTTGACCAGCGCACCCGACTTGCGGGGGCCCTTCCGAGTACGCGCGTTGGTTTTAGTTCGCTGACCGCGCACAGGCAACCCACGACGATGCCGGAAACCGCGGTAGCACCCTAAGTCCATCAAGCGTTTGATGTTGATGGACATCTCGCGCCGCAAATCGCCTTCGATGGTCATCCGACCGATTTCTTCCCGGATTTTTTCAAGGTCGCCGTCGGTCAGATCCTTGATCTTACGATCCAGTGGCACACCGCTCGCCACGCAGATTTTCTGCGCGGTGGTGCGACCAATGCCATAGATCGAAGTCAAACCGATTTCGGCGTGCTTGTGGGGCGGAATATTGATACCGGCGATGCGTGCCATGGGCGTTCTCTCTTACGTGATGTCTTGGAGTCTTCGAGTCAGTCGAAAACAACCTGTTTAGCCTTGACGTTGCTTGTGTCGAGGGTCCGTGCAAATTACACGAACCACACCTTTGCGGCGGATGATCTTGCAATTCCGACACATTTTTTTAACTGAAGCTGCAACTTTCATAATTTTCTCCTAAGCCCGATCGAGGCGCGTCTTCGTTCAAACTTATTGGCACAGAATAGGCTGCCCACTTTTATTTCGCCCGAAAAACGATCCGAGCCCGAGTCAGATCGTAGGGAGTCAATTCAACCGTGACCTTATCCCCCGGCAAAATCCGAATGTAATGCATGCGCATTTTTCCGGAAATATGCCCCAGCACCACATGGCTGTTTTCAAGCTTCACTCGGAATGTGGCATTAGGCAGATTCTCAAGAATCTCGCCTTGCATCTGTATGACATCGTCTTTCGCCATGCGGTCGCTTTTTGTTTTTCTCTTATTTATAAAATCTGGATCGGATAGTCAGCTGGACTTAAAATTAGCTTTTTTCAGAAGAGACTCGTATTGCTGACTCATCACATAGCTCTGAACCTGCGCCCAAAAATCCATCGTTACGACAACAATGATCAGCAAAGAAGTTCCACCAAAATTAAATGGCACGTTATATTTAAGTACCAGAAACTCTGGGAGCAAGCAAACAGCAGTGATGTATATAGCTCCTGCCAACGTCAGCCTAGACAGTATTCTGTCGATGTGCTTTGCCGTCTGTTCACCAGGCCGTATCCCAGGAATGAACGCACCACTCTTCTTCAAGTTATCAGCCGTTTCCCTGCTGTTAAAAACAAGTGCTGTGTAGAAGAAGCAAAAAAATACAATCGCTGCAGCGTAAAGCATCACGTAGATTGGCTGCCCTGGTGAAAGCAGTCCAGCCACGTCCTTCAACCAACGCATCCCATCGCCAGTTGCAAACCAGCCGACTGCAGTTGCTGGCAGCAAAATGATCGAGGAAGCAAAGATCGGCGGAATGACGCCCGACATATTCAGCTTCAACGGCAAATGGGACGATTGCCCGCCATAGACTTTGTTGCCAACCTGTCGCTTCGCGTAATTGACGAGTATTTTTCTCTGACCTCGCTCGACGAAAACCACAACGAACGTGACGAGCCCGACCACTGTAATGATCAACAACGCCGCAATAATACTCATCGCGCCTGTTCGAATTAACTCGAAGAGTCCACCAACTGCGCTAGGCAAGCCGGTCGCGATACCTGCGAAAATCAATATCGAAATACCGTTTCCTAAGCCTCGCTCAGTGATCTGCTCGCCCAACCACATCAAAAACATGGTTCCGGCTACTAAACTGACCACTGCTGTAAGGCGAAATCCGAAACCGGGACTAATAACCAACCCTTGTGATCCTTCGAGCGCCAAAGCTATCCCAAGAGATTGAAAAAGTGCCAAACCCAGCGTACCGTAACGCGTGTACTGGGTTATCTTCCGTCGACCTGACTCGCCTTCTTTTTTCAAAGCTTCCAACGTCGGAACCACATACGTCATTAACTGCATTATAATCGACGCAGATATATAGGGCATTATCCCCAAGGCAAAAACCGTAAATCTCGAGAGCGCACCTCCCGAAAACATATTAAATAAACTCAATATACCGCCAGCCTGTCCTTTGAAAAGCTGAGCCAATTGGTTCGGATCTATGCCTGGGACCGGGATGTGGGCTCCGATCCGGTACACAACCAGCGCCAACAATAGGAACCCCAGGCGACGACGGAGGTCACCGAACTTCCCGCTCTTGGCCAGTTGATTAGCGTTAGTTGCCACTGCGCAGTGTCAATTTAGAGTAAGCCGGTGAACAACAAACTCGACTCAGGCAACGGTGCCGCCCAAGGCTTCGATCACAGCCTTGGCACCTGAGGTAGCTACCACGCCTTTAACAGTCAGTTTGCGAGTAAGCTCACCAGTTTTGATGATCTTGACCACCTTGGCAATCTCGCCCACCAGGCCTGCTTGCTTCAGAGTCAACAAGTCAATCTCATCAACGCCCAGGCGCTCCAAGTCAGTCAACGTCACTTCTGCGTTGAATTTCAAAAGTTGCGATTTGAAGCCGCGCTTCGGCAAGCGGCGCTGCAAAGGCATCTGACCGCCTTCAAAACCGACCTTGTGATACCCACCGGCACGCGATTTTTGACCTTTGTGTCCGCGACCGGCCGTCTTGCCTATGCCAGAACCAATGCCACGGCCCACACGACGCTTGTAATGTTTGGAGCCATCGGCTGGCTTGATGCTGTTGAGTTCCATGCTCATTCCTAAAGGGGTTGGCCTGCGAGAGCGTGAGCTCTTACAGCACCTTCACAAGGTAAGAAACCTTGTTGATCATTCCGCGCACAGCTGCAGTGTCTTCCAACGTGAACTCGCTGTTCAGCTTGCGCAGACCGAGCCCGCGGACCGTGGCGCGGTGCGATTCACGTGTTCCGGCGATGCTGCGAACCAGCTTCACGGTAACCGTGGCTGAAGTCGAAGTTGACGGCATCTTTTTGTCAGTCATGTTTTTCTCCTGGCCCATCACATCAATTGAAGATTTCTTCAACAGTCAAGCCGCGCTTGGCAGCGATGTCGGCCGGTGTGCTGGTGTGCTTCAGTGCGTCCAACGTAGCGCGCACCAAGTTGTAAGGGTTCGATGAGCCCAGACTCTTGCAGACGATGTCGGTCACACCCATGACTTCGAACACCGCACGCATCGGTCCGCCAGCAATGATGCCGGTACCTGCTGGCGCAGGTGCCATCAAAACGTGCGAAGCGCCGTGCTCACCCACCACCTTGTGATGGATGGATCCATTCTTCAACGAGATTTTGGTGAGGTTGCGGCGCGCAGCCTCCATGGCCTTTTGGACCGCCACTGGAACTTCCTTGGCCTTGCCCTTGCCCATGCCGATGCGGCCATCACCATCTCCCACAACGGTGAGAGCGGCGAAGCTCAGCGTGCGACCGCCCTTCACTACTTTAGTGACGCGATTGACCGCGATCATTTTTTCTTTCAGGCCGTCGTCGTTGCCTTCGGTCTGCATGCGGGGTTGAAACTTTGCCATATTCGAATTCCTTGTCGTTGCCGATGTCTGTGCGTGCGCTGTTGAGCGAGGCGCTTAGAACTGGAGGCCCGCTTCGCGGGCGGCTTCTGCCAGCGCTTTGACGCGGCCGTGGTACGCGAAACCAGCGCGGTCAAAAGCAACTTTGTCGACTCCAGCAGCTTTCGCCTTTTCGGCGATTCGCTTGCCTATGATCGTCGCAGCGGCAACGTTGCCACCTTTACCAGTGGTTTGACTTTCATCAGCCATCGCCTTGCGAACTTCCGCTTCGGCTGTGGATGCAGTGGCCAAAACTTTGCTGCCGTCATCAGAGATCACGGTGGCGTAGATGTGCAAGTTGGTGCGAAACACCGTCAAGCGCGCAACGCGTTGGACTGCGATGCGAGCACGGGTTTGGCGCGAACGACGGATTCGTTGATCTTTTTTATTCAGCATGACATTCGCTCCTTACTTTTTCTTCGTCTCTTTGATCGAGACTTTTTCGCCGACGTAGCGTATGCCTTTACCCTTGTACGGCTCAGGAGGACGGATTGCGCGAACTTCAGCAGCAATCTGCCCCACCACTTGACGGTCGGAACCTTTGATCACGATTTCGGTTTGCGTCGGGCATTCCACCTTCACGCCTTCGGGCATGTCTTTGCCAACAGGGTGAGAGAAGCCGATTTGCAAATTCAGTTTTGAGCCTACAGCCTGGGCGCGGTAACCGACGCCGACCAAGCTAAGCTTCTTCTCGAAGCCCTTGCTTACACCGTCAACCATGTTGGCCACTAAGGCGCGCATGGTTCCTGACATCGCGTCTGCGGCTACGCTTTCGTTCGCAGGAACAAAAGTTAACTTGCCGTCGGTATTGCTGACAGTCACGAGTGCATTCACAGGACGCACCAAAGTGCCGAGAGCACCTTTGACGCTGATCTGCTCAGCCGACACCGCTACATCAACGCCTTTGGGCAAGGCAATGGGCATTTTTCCTACGCGGGACATTTTCGTTTCCCTTTCTTATGCGACGTAGCAGAGCACTTCGCCGCCGATACCGGCTTGGCGCGCTTTGCGGTCGGTCATCACGCCCTTGGGCGTGGTGACAATGGCAACACCCAAGCCGTTCATTACGTTGGGAATGTCGTGACGGCCTTTGTAAACGCGCAAACCTGGGCGACTGACGCGCTCAATGCGCTCGATCACCGGACGTCCGGCGTAGTACTTCAGCGAGATTTCCAGCTGCGGCTTGCCCGCTTCGCCGACAACCGCGAAACCGTCTACGTAGCCTTCGTCTTTCAAGACCTGGGCAATCGCGACTTTCAGTTTGGATGCCGGCATCGACACCGTTGGCTTTTCAACCATCTGTGCGTTGCGGATACGGGTCAACATGTCGGCAATGGGATCACTCATGCTCATAAATAAATCTCCTGATCGTGCGTGGCAGGGCTGGCTTACCAGCTGGCCTTGACGATGCCGGGAATGTCGCCCTTGAAGGCGAGTTCACGAATCTTGTTACGGCCCAAGCCGAACTTGCGGAAGGTACCGCGCGGGCGACCGGTCAACTCGCATCGGTTGCGTTGACGAGTGGGGTACGCATTGCGCGGAAGCTTTTGCAGCTCCAAGCGCGCGGCGTACCGCTCTTCGTCAGATTTTTTCGCGTCGTTCGCTGTGCCCTTTAGCTCGGCGTACTTTTTGGCGTATTTGGCGACCAAGAGGGTGCGCTTGAGTTCGCGCTGAATGAGGGAAGTTTTAGCCACAGGGGCCTCAGTTCTTGAACGGAAATTTGAAAGCTGCGAGAAGCGCTTTGGCTTCGTCGTCGCTCTTAGCGGTGGTCGTGATGCTGATGTTCAAACCACGCAATGCATCGACCTTGTCGTACTCAACTTCGGGGAAGATGATCTGCTCTTTCACACCGATGTTGTAGTTGCCGCGGCCGTCAAACGCACGACCAGAAATGCCGCGAAAGTCGCGCACTCTTGGCAAGGCGATGGTGACAAAGCGGTCCAAGAACTCGTACATCTTGATGCCGCGCAAGGTCACCATGCAACCGATGGGCACGCCATCACGTATCTTGAAGCCGGCGATGGCCTTCTTCGACTTGGTCACCACGGGACGCTGACCGGCGATCTTGGTCAGGTCGCTGACTGCGTGCTCCATGACCTTCTTGTCCGAGACCGCTTCGCTGACGCCCATGTTCAACGTGATCTTGCTGATGCGAGGCACCTGCATGACCGACTTGTAGCCAAATTTCGTGACAAGCGCCGGCGAAATTGTGTCCCGATAGATCGCGTGCAGGCGAGCAATTTGTTGTTCTGCCATGTCTTACCCCTTACGCCTTGATCTGCTCGCCGTTGGACTTGAAGATGCGAACCTTCTTTCCATCGTCGAGGAGCTTGATACCGACACGGTCGGCTTTGCCAGAAGCGGCATTGAATATGGCAATGTTCGACTGGTGTATGGACATGGTCTTGTCGACCACGCCGCCCGTTGTGCCCTTCATGGGGTTGGGCTTGACGTGTTTTTTCACCACGTTCACCCCGTCCACCATCACGCGCTGCTCATCAACGCGCGAGGTCACCGTTCCACGCTTGCCTTTGTCACGTCCGGTCAACACGATGACCTGGTCGCCTTTGCGAATCTTGTTCATTTGCCGTCTTTCAAACTGGGCTCAGAGAACTTCAGGAGCGAGCGACACAATTTTCATGAAGCGCTCAGTGCGCAGTTCACGCGTGACGGGCCCGAAAATGCGAGTGCCGATGGGCTCCAACTTGGCGTTCAGCAGGACCGCAGCATTGCCGTCAAACTTCACCAGCGAGCCATCTTGCCGTCGAACGCCCTTGGCGGTGCGAACCACCACTGCGCTGTAGACCTCGCCTTTTTTGACGCGACCACGTGGCGCAGCTTCTTTGATGCTGACCTTGATGACATCGCCAATACCGGCGTAACGGCGCTTGGATCCACCGAGCACCTTGATGCACATGACGGATTTCGCACCAGTGTTATCGGCGACGTCAAGTCGCGATTGCATTTGAATCATGTTCTATGTCCCCAACTTGTACCGCTGACTCGCATCCTAAAAAAGAAGCCAGTCGCAGTCAGTCTTGGGCCCGTAGTGGGAAGGCGCCGCAGCGCTTTCTTCCTTTTTGGGCGGATCTGGAGTCCGCGTTCGTGTGATAGCGAGGCGAATTTCCAGCGAAGTCTCACATTATGCAGTTTTTTCTAAAACCAAGTCAAGCGGTTCTTGCAAGAATTCAGAAAGAACCATCTGTCCTTGCTGCGCAGCGATTCCATCAGCCGTTACTGGCCTCAGCCTGAGCCTGAGCTAACATGATTTCAGCGTTGCTGACCTCGAACTTACCCGGCGCTTCGATGTTCAGCGTCTTGACGGTGCCGTCAATCACCAACATGGAATAGCGCTGCGACCGCAATCCCATGCCTCGGCCGTTCAAGTCCAAGGTCAGCCCTGTGGCTTTTGTGAAGTCGGCGCTTCCGTCGGCCATCATGCGCACCTTGCCTTGGGCGTGTTGATCACGACCCCAGGCACCCATGACGAAAGCGTCATTCACCGAAATGCACCAAATTTCGTCAACGCCTGCCGCCTTGAGCTCGGCCGCGTATGCGATGTAGCCCGGAACGTGCTGGGCTGAGCAGGTCGGCGTGTAGGCACCCGGCAATGCAAAGATGGCGATCTTCTTGTCTACGACGGTTTTTTGAACGTCGAAACTATTGGGCCCCAAAGTGCAGCCATTGCCTTCGACTTCGATGAATTCTTGCAGTTGTCCTACAGGCAGCTTGTCACCAACTTTCAACATCGCGTTCTCCCAAGTGTCAAGGCTTAAAACAGAAAACGGCCGACACCTGTTTCCAGGCAAGCCGACCGTTCCTCGAGTGGGCAAAAATCAGCCCGGCAGCTCAAGTCAAACGATGATGGCCTTTTCAACCAAGCGGGTCACCATCCAAGCCTTGGTTTTGGAAATCGGACGGGTCTCCGAAATCTCCACCACGTCACCCATCTTGTACTCGTTGTTCTCGTCGTGCGCGTGGTACTTGCTCGAACGCGCAACGATCTTGCCGTAGAGCTCGTGCTTGGTGCGGCGCTCGATCAACACGGTAATGGTCTTGGCGCGCTTGTCGCTCACCACTTTGCCCACCAAGGTGCGCGTGTTCTTCACAGGCTTCGCAGTTTCAGCGCTGGCTGCTGCCGTGTTTTGCTCGCTCATTTCGTCGCTTCTTTCTTCTTCTGAGCCAACACAGTTTTGGCACGTGCGATATCGCGGCGCGTGTTGCCCAATTGCGTGTGACTGGTCAGCTGTTGTGTGGCCTTCTGCATGCGCAGACCGAAGTGGGCCTTTAGCAAGTCAGCGACTTCCTTTTGAAGGCCAGCAACGTCCTTGGCGCGGAGTTCAGATGCGGTCATGAATTTCTCCGTTCGGGCTCAAGCGCCCACTTGGCGCGCGACAAAGGTGGTGCGCAAAGGCAGCTTGGCAGACGCCAACCTGAACGCTTCGCGTGCCAGCTCTTCGGGAACACCGTTGATTTCATAGAGCACCTTGCCGGGCTGAATCTCAGCGACGTAGTACTCAGGATTGCCCTTGCCGTTGCCCATGCGGACCTCAGCTGGTTTTTGCGAGATCGGCTTGTCCGGGAAGATCCGTATCCAAATGCGACCACCGCGCTTCACGTGACGCGAAATAGCGCGACGCGCCGCTTCGATTTGACGCGCAGTCAAGCGACCGCGGTCAATTGCTTTGAGACCGAAGTCACCGAAAGAAACCTTGGCACCGCGCGTGGCTACGCCAGTGTTGCGGCCCTTCTGTTCCTTGCGGTATTTTCTGCGTGCAGGTTGCAACATTTTTATTCTCCTTTGGACTCGCCCGGCGTGGGCGGCGCGGCTTTGCGCACACGCTTCACAGCGGGGGTCTTGCTTGCTTCACCGGCAGCATCTGCCGGTTTCGCTGAACTTGCGTCGACAGGCGCTGCAGCCTGACGTGGCGCGCCACGATCAAAGCTGCCACCGGGACCACCGCTGTTGCCACCACCACCGCCTGGACGGCCGCCACGACCGGCGGGCGCGCCAAGTGCTCCGCCAGGACGTGCGTTACGACGTGGACGGCGGTCGTCATCCGCACCCGGAGGTGTGACGATGCCAGGTGCGTCGCCATTGGCCAGACGGTCACCGCGGTAAACCCAACATTTCACACCGATGATGCCGTAGGTCGTCTTGGCTTCAGAGAAGCCGTAGTCGATGTCGGCCTTCAAAGTATGAAGCGGCACGCGACCTTCGCGGTACCACTCGCAGCGGGCAATCTCAATGCCGTTCAAGCGGCCCGAAGACATCAGCTTGATGCCCTGAGCGCCCAAACGCATCGCGTTTTGCATCGCACGCTTCATGGCGCGGCGAAACATGATGCGTTTTTCGAGCTGTTGCGTGATGCTGTCGGCTATCAGCTGGGCATCGATTTCTGGCTTGCGCACTTCTTCGATGTTCACAGCCACTGGCACGCCCAAACGGCGTGTCAGTTCTGCTTTCAAGCTTTCAATGTCTTCGCCTTTCTTGCCGATCACCACGCCAGGACGCGCCGAGAAAATGGTGATGCGTGCGTTCTTGGCGGGACGCTCAATCAAGATGCGCGACACGGCCGCGCTCTTCAGACGGATCTTGAGGTATTCGCGGACGCGCAGGTCTTCGGCCAACATGGTGGCGAAGTTTTTGTTGTTCGCGTACCAGCGCGAAGACCAATTACGGGTGACCGGCAGGCGAAACCCGGTCGGGTGAATCTTTTGTCCCATGGTGTTCCTTGAGCCTCAGTTGCCGACGGTGATGTAGATGTGCGCAG
>Ga0123336_10002970_pt1 | contig 14462 bp, 12 predicted proteins | sample SSSSmetaG_FD_96466 | JGI IMG/M metagenome (GOLD analysis project Ga0123336, IMG submission 96466) | Glacier valley bacterial and archeal communities from Borup Fiord, Nunavut, Canada, to study Microbial Dark Matter (Phase II) - ​SSSS metaG | ecosystem: Environmental > Aquatic > Freshwater > Ice... | reverse complement strand
GGTCACGTAAGCGTGGAACAGCAGATTGCGCGGTGAGTCGATGGGCCAGCCGGTGATGGAATTCCACAGGTCGAATGCGATTTGATGCGGTGCGGGCAACACCGGGCGCTCCATGTTCCACGTGAGTGGGGCCAGGTCGAGCAGCGTCCAGTCGGGTTTGTCTGCCAAGACGCGTTCGATGACTTGAGGCGCGTTCAGCCAGATGGCGGCGGCGTACCAAATGAGGGTGATGGCGGCCAGCACCACCAGCACGGGGAAGCTGCGTTGCCACATGCTCGGTGCGAGTGTGGGACTTCCTTCGACAGGCTCAGGACGGTTGGAAACCCACCTCAGCCAGAACGGGGTGGGACGGGCCGGCACGATGGCCTTAACCATGACCGTCCGCCAGCGCGAGCCGCACGCGATGCGCCAGTGCCGCGAACTCGGGCGTGTCGCGAATGTCGAGTTGGCGCGCGGCGGGCAGGGTGGAATCAATCACCTCGACGATGCGCCCTGGCCGCGGAGACATCACCACGATGCGCGACGACAAAAACACCGCTTCCGGAATGGAGTGCGTTACGAACACCACCGTGCGCCTTGGCTTGGTTCCGTCGCCGTGACCCGCGCGGCTCTCATTCCGCCACAGTTGCAGCAATTGCTCGTTCAAACGGTCCCGCGTGATCTCGTCGAGCGCGCCGAAGGGCTCGTCCATCATCAACAGTTGTGGCTCAAAACCCAAGGCCCGCGCAATCGACACGCGCTGCTGCATGCCGCCCGATAACTGCCACGGGTACTTGCCCTCGAAGCCTTTCAAGCCGACGTTGGCCAGCTGCTCCATCGCCACCGCACGCGCCTGGGTTTTGCTCTGGCCGTTGATTTCCAGCGGCAAGCACACATTGGCCAGCACCGTGCGCCAAGGAAACAGCGCGGGTGCTTGAAACACGTAGCCATAGGCGCGCTTCAAACGCGCCTCAGTTGAGCTCATGCCGTTGACGCGCACACTGCCCGTTGATGCTTGTTCGAGGTCGGCAATCACGCGAAGCAGCGTGGTTTTGCCGCAGCCTGACGGTCCGATGAGGGAAATGAATTCGCCCTCCGCAATGTCCAGGCTCACGCGGTCAAGCGCGGTGACGGTGTTTTCAGTGGACGGGTAGACGACCGAGACGTTTTGAACTTGAACGGCGGTGGGAGCAGCGGCGGTGGGAGCAGCGGCGGTCACAGGCACGACGGGCACAGTCAAGCCGTCACCGAAACTCGTGCCGGGTTGTTCTCGTGCGTGGTCCAGTTGGCGTAGTCGGCCGACACCACTTTGCCGGTGCGCTCGTCAACTTGCCCTGGCTTCAAGGCATGCAGCGTGATGCACTGTGGCACCGGGCACACCGCCACGCACAGGTTGCAGCCCACGCATTCGGCGTCCACCACTTCGAAGTGACGCTTGCCGTCCTTCATGGCGGTGATGGCTTGGTGCGAGGTGTCTTCGCACACCACATGACAACGGCCGCATTGAATACACAGGTCTTGGTCGATGGCCGCTTTCGAGATGTGGTTCAGGTTGAGCTGGTTCCAGTTGACGATGGACGGCACGGCGCGGCCTTTGAAGTCGTCGATGCTTGCAAAAGCTTTGTCGTCCATGTATTCGCTCAAGCCGCTGCACATGTCTTGCACGATCTTGAAACCGTAGGTCATGGCGGCGGTGCAGACCTGCACATTGCCGCAACCCAGCGCGATGTATTCGGCCGCGTCGCGCCACGTGGCAATGCCGCCGATGCCCGAGATGGGCAGGCCCGCCATCTCGGGTGTGCGCGCAATTTCAGCGACCATGTTTTGCGCGATGGGCTTCACTGCCGGGCCGCAGTAGCCGCCGTGCGAGCCGGTGCCGCCCGTGTTCGGATAAATCAGCAACGAGTCCAAGTCCACGCCCATCACCGAGTTGATGGTGTTGATGAGCGACACCGCATCGGCTCCACCGCGATGCGCTGCCAGCGCGGGCGGTTTGATGTCGGCGATGTTGGGCGTGAGCTTCACGATCACTGGCAGCTTCGTGTAGTGCTTGCACCAGCGCGTGACCATTTCGATGTACTCCGGCACCTGGCCCACGGCCGAGCCCATGCCGCGCTCGCTCATGCCGTGCGGGCAACCGAAGTTGAGCTCGATGCCGTCGCAGCCGGTGTCTTCCACCATCGGAAGAATCGCCTTCCACGCCTGTTCTTCACACGGCACCATGATGGACACGACCATGGCGCGGTCGGGCCAATTGTGTTTCACGCGTTTGATTTCAGCCAGGTTCACTTCCAGCGGTCGGTCGGTGATGAGCTCGATATTGTTGAAGCCGATCAAGCGACGGTCTTGTGAATACATGGCCGCATACCGTGGGCCGTTCACGTTGACCACTGGCGGACCGGCTTCGCCCAAGGTCTTCCACACCACACCGCCCCAGCCCGCTTCGAAGGCGCGCACGACGTTGATTTCTTTGTCGGTGGGCGGTGCCGAGGCGAGCCAAAACGGGTTGGGGCTTTTGATGCCGGCGAAGGTGGTGCTGAGGTTGGCCATAGTGATTGTTTGTAGATGAGAACTTCGGACGGTTCACACAAGTCCGTTCGGGCTGAGGTTGTACTTCCGACTGCCCTGAGCTATCGAAGAGAGGCTTGCGCGGCTTCCTTCGATACTTCAGGACGATCGGGTTACTTATGCAACCCGAACGGGCTTATGCGTGGCTGTAGGTTCACTTTGGTGTCATGTGATCAGGCGTTTGCGAGAAAATTCCGGGGCGCCCGTCAACACGCTGTGCATGGCCTCCGCCGCGATCTTGCCGTGCTCGACGGCTTCCACCGTCAGGTTTTTTCCGCCGTGCGTGCAGTCGCCACCGGCCCACACCAAAGGCAGTGAAGTTCGGCCTTGCGCATCGACCGCAATGCGACCTTGGGTGAGCTTCAACGTGGCCGCGCCGAGGTCGGCTTGCACCAGTGTTTGGCCGATGGCTTTGAGCACCATGTCGGCGGGCAGCGTGAAGGTGTCGCCGGTCTCGATGAGCTTGCCGTTTGCGTCCGTCACGCTGGCAAAGGTGGCGGCCGTCACGTTGCCGCTTTCAGATTGGAGCGACTTCAACACGCCGTGGGTTCGTATCGTCACGCCATTGGTTTGCGACCATTGCTGCTCATGCTTTGAGGCAGGCATTTGCGCCTGCTCGCGGCGGTAGACGATGGTGACTTGTTCGGCACCGAGTTTTTTCGACTGCACTGCCGCGTCAATCGCCGTCATGCCGCCGCCCAGAACCACCACGTGTTTGCCCACCGGCACCTCGGCGGATGACGCGGCCTGGCGCAGGCCCGCGATGAATTCCACCGCGTTGCCCACGCCTTCGAGCGACTCATCTGTCATGCCTTCTGTCAAACCCAAGGCGTTCACACCGCCCAAGCCCATCGCCAAAAAGACGGCGTCGAAGTCAGCGCTCAAACCGGCCAGCGTGATCTGCTCTCCCAGCCGCATGCCGTGCTTCACGGTGATGCCGCCGATGGACAACAACCATTCGATTTCATGCTGCGCAAAGTCGTCCACTGTTTTGTAAGTGGCCAGGCCGTATTCGTTCAAACCGCCCGCTTTGGGCAGCGCTTCGAACACCTTGACTTCATGGCCGAGCAAAGCAGCGCGGTGCGCGAACGACAAGCACGCCGGGCCCGATCCGACCACCGCCACGCGCGTGCCGGTGCTGGCGGAGCGCGTGAACAGCGGCGCACCCGGTTTGGCAAAGTAAGCGTCGGTGGCGTGGCGTTGGAGCAGGCCAATTTCAACCGGCTTGTCCTCATTCGTGTTGCGCACGCAGGCCTGTTCGCACAGCACTTCGGTGGGGCACACGCGGGCGCACATGCCGCCGAACACATTGGCCTCCAGGATGGCCCGCGCCGCGCCGCGCAAGTTGTCTTCACTGATGCGGCGGATGAAGGACGGGATGTCGATGCCGGTGGGGCACGCCGTGATGCACGGCGCGTCGTGACAGTAGTAGCAGCGCTCAGATTCGATCTGCGCTTGGCCGGGCGTGAGCGGCGGGTGCGCGTCTGCGAAGTTGGCGGTGTATTGGCAATGGGTAAGGCGGGCGGGTTGGAGCGAGGTGGGCATGAATGGAGTCCTGCAAAACAATGAATCTGTCTTTGCTCCCTCCTGTTGAAGGCGGAGGGTTGGGGTGGAGGTGAAATCGTTGAACACGCTCGGTGTGTTTCTCACGCCTCAACCCCCATCACTGGCCTTGCCCCGTCGCGGGGGGAAGGTTCCAAGATTTAGCGCATCACGGCATGCGGTTGATTGGCCGCCGCCTGCCGCTTCAACGCATCGAACACCGGCGCAAACGCGGGCCGTGGCACGTACTGCCCGGCCCCGCGCTCGGTGCGCAACTCACCTTTAACCCACACCACTTTTCCGTGCGACAAAGTGACCACCGGCAAGCCCGTCACCTCACGCCCTTGAAAAATGTTGTAGCCCACTTTCGACACCGTCGTGGCGCTGCTGATGGTTTTGCGCGCCGTCGGGTCCCACACCACCAAGTCGGCGTCGCTGCCCACGCGCACCGCGCCTTTGCGCGGGTAGATGTTGAAGATTTGCGCGGCGTTGGTCGAGGTGACTTTCACGAACTCGTTCGGCGTGAGCTTGCCGCTGTTGACGCCTGCGTCCCACAGCACCGGCATGCGGTCTTCCACGCCCGCGCAGCCGTTGGGGATTTTGCTGAAGTCGTCTTTGCCCGCGCCTTTTTGGTCAGCACAAAACGCGCAGTGGTCGGTGGCGGTGGTGTGCAAATGGCCCGATTGCAAGGCACCCCACAAAGCGGCCTGATGGTGCTTGGCCCGAAACGGCGGGCTCATCACATGCGCTGCAGCGGTGTCCCAGTCTTTGTTTTGATACACCGACTCATCAATCGTCAAGTGGCCTGCCAACACCTCGCCGTAAACCCGCTGGCCCAATGCGTGGGCTCGCATGATGGCGGCCACGGTGTCTTCACTCGACACATGCACGATGTACAGCGGTGTGCCCAGCACCTGCGCAATGCGGATGGCGCGCTCGGCAGCTTCAGCTTCCACGGCAGGCGGGCGCGACAGCGGGTGGCCTTCGGGACCGGTGATGCCGGCAGCCACCAAACGCTTTTGCAGTTGAAACACCAGCTCGCCGTTTTCGGCGTGCACCGTGGGAATGGCACCCAATTCCAGGGCACGGCTGAAGCTGTTCACCAGCACTTCGTCGTCGGCCATGATGGCGTTTTTGTAGGCCATGAAGTGCTTGAAGCTGTTCACGCCGTGCTGGTTCACCAGCGTGCCCATGTCGGTGTGAACGCTGTCGTCCCACCAGGTCACGGCCACATGAAAGCTGTAGTCGGCGGCGGACTTTTGGGCCCAGCCGCGCCAGTTGTCCCAGGCTTCCATCAAGCGCTGTTTGGGGTAGGGGATGACGAAGTCGATGATCATCGTGGTGCCGCCCGACACCCCTGCGGCGGTGCCGGTGTAGAAGTCGTCCTTGGTGACGGTGCCCATGAAGGGCAGCTCCATGTGGGTGTGGGTGTCGATGCCGCCGGGCATCACCAACAGGCCGCCCGCGTCGATCACTTCGCAACCGGCCGGTCCTTGCAAACCCGCGCCGATGGCGGTGATGAGCCCGCCTTGGCACAGCACATCGGCGACCACGCTGGTGTCGGCATTGACGACGGTGCCGCCTCGAATCAGTACGCTGTTCATGTTTGATCTCCTTGATTTTTACGGTTCAAGCAAAGGCATCAGGCCAAAGCGGCGGCGTTCGCATTCACCGTCGGCAATTCATTCGCCTTGGCCAGCATCGCGTGCAACAACACATTGCCCCCGGCCGAGATCCACTCCGGCTTGGCGTCTTCAATTTCGTTGTGGCTGATGCCGCCGATGCAAGGCACGAAAATCATCGCCGTGGGCGTGACCTTGGACATGTAACAAGCGTCATGCCCCGCACCCGAGACGATGTTGCGCGTGCTGTAACCCAGCTGCTGCGCACCCGCGCGCACCATGGCCACGCAGCTCTCGTCGAAGTGAACGCAGTCGTACTGGAAGATTTGCTTCAGCTCGTGTTCAAGGCGGCTCTCGGTCGCGATGCGCGCCACGCCCAGCTTCAATTCGGCGTCCATCTTGGTGAGTTCGTCGTTGTCGGGGCAGCGGAAATCAATCGTCAAAAACACCTTGCCGGGAATCACGTTGCGCGAGTTCGGGTAGTTGTTCAACATGCCCACCGTGGACACCGCCACCGGGGCGTGCTTCAAGCCAATTTCATTGACAAGCTGGATGATCCTGGCGGCCCCTAACAATGCATCGCGCCGCACCGGCATGGGCGTGGGCCCTGCATGCGACTCCTGGCCGGTGAGCACCAATTCATACCAGCGCTGGCCCTGTGCGTCGGTGACCACGCCGATGGTTTGGCCCTCGGCTTCCAGGATGGGGCCTTGCTCGATGTGCGTCTCGAAGAAAGCGTGCACCGCACGGCCGCCCACCGGCACGGTGCCTGCGTAGCCAATGCGCTTGAGTTCTTCGCCCATGGTTTTGCCGTCGGCATCGGCCCGCGACAGGCCGTAGTCCAAGGTGAACACGCCCGCGTAAACGCCTGAGGCCACCATGGCTGGAGCGAAGCGCGAGCCTTCTTCGTTGGTCCACACCGAGGCTTCGACGGGCCGTTCGGTTTCTATGCCCAGATCGTTCAGCGTGCGTATCACTTCCAAGCCCGCCAGCACGCCGTAAACGCCATCGAAGCGGCCGCCCGTGGGTTGGCTGTCGAGGTGGCTGCCGGTGCTCACTGGGGCGAGCGCGTTGTTGCGTCCGGGGCGCCGGGCAAAGATGTTGCCCATGAAGTCGACGGTCACGGTGCAACCGGCCTCCTTGCACCACTTGACGAAGAGGTCGCGGCCTTCGCGGTCAAGGTCGGTCAGCGCCAGGCGGCACACACCGCCTTTGGCCGTGGCACCGATTTGGGCCATCTCCATCAGGCTGTTCCACAAGCGGGTGTCGTTGATCTTCAATTCAGCCATGACCAGCTCCTGAGTGTTGAATCAAACAGCGTTATGCACCCAAGCGAGGCGCACGTCTACTCTGGCAGTGAGCATGCAACCTGCGTGCCAGTTTGACCATATGGACAAACACCGATCCCGCTGACAGACTCGGCGCTCGGCAACAGCCCCGACGGGAAACCCAGTGACGAAGAAAAAAGCGGCCGCTGCCCACGCCCCCGCCCCAGCCCTCGCCATGGCCGCCGTGGCGAACAAGCGGGAGGCGGTGCTTGCGGCGGCGCTGGGCCTGTTCTCGCGTTACGGCCTGCACGGCACCAGCGTCGACCAAGTGGCGGCGCGCGCGGGGGTCTCAAAAAGCAATCTGCTGTATTACTTTGCGAACAAGGAAGAGCTTTATGTGTGCGTGCTGCGCCAGTTGCTCGAGGTTTGGCTTGCGCCGCTGAACGAGTTCAGCGCTGACCGCGACCCGCAGCAAGCCATTGCCGACTACATCCGCCGCAAGCTGGTGGTCTCGCGCGACAGCCCCGACGCCTCGCGCCTGTTCTGCCTTGAGATGGTGCAAGGCGCGCCGCTGTTGCGCGGCGAGCTCGATCGCGAATTGCACGACATCGTTGAACGCAAGTCGGCCGTGATTTGCAGCTGGATAGATGCCGGGCGCTTGGCCCCGGTCGATCCGCAGCATCTGATCTTCATGATCTGGGCCACCACCCAGCACTACGCCGACTTTGCGGTGCAGGTCCAAGCCTTGACCGGCGAGACGCTGGCGAACCCGGCATTCTTTGAGAAGACGGTGGCCAACGTACAGGCGTTGGTGTTGAGGGGAGTGCTGGTGCGGTAGCTGAGGCAGGTCTTTCGGCTCGTTGGCCGTGACTGGCACTCATGCCCTTTCCAAAGGCTTGCGGCCGATGTCCGACAGTGCGTGTTGACAACGTCCATTTCGTGCCGGGCCCGTGCTTCAGTACTGCACCTCCAAGAACACCACTTCGTTGTTCGCCGCAGGCCAGCTGCGCCCGACGATGCGCTCTCCGTTGAACTCGCCCACGACCGTGCGCATGCCGTCCTCCATCAGTTTCAACTTGGCCACCGCCACACCGGCCACGCCAGCGGGAATGCCTGCGGGCGGGTTCTTGCCGTCAAGGCTGATGCTGTCGCGCGGCAGACCGAAGTAGCCGCGCGGGCGGGTGAAGCTGAGCACGGCTTTGGCGTCTTTATCGGCGTCGGCCAGCCGCTCAGCGCGCAGGTTGACGATGTCGGACGAGCGTGCAAACGCCGAGCGGTAGTAATGCGTGGTGGCGTAGCCGGGCATGGCAATCACGAACTCGTGCGTGGCGGCGGGGCTGGTTTTCAGCGGGCCCCACAGTCCGTCAGCGGCGATGGTTTTGTTGACCAAGGCCTCACCCACACGTTCACCTGTTGACGGGTTGGTGACATAGACCGTGACCTGCGCGCCCACCAGCGGCAGGTTGTTGACATAGCCACCCTGCAGGTTGTTCAAGCCCTGCCCAGACACCTTGCCATTGAGCACCACGCTGGCTTCAGGTTTCACGTCAGCCGCGGGTGCCTTGCCCGTGATGAAGCGGTAGGCCGCCTCAAACGCTTTGGGGCTGAATGAAGTTTCGCGGTGATCGATGCCCGCGATGACCACGTTCTCCGCGCCCTTCAGCTCGGGGCCCGCAAAGGTGACGTTCGTGGGCGTGCCTTTGGAACCTATCCACACGCCGTCGGGTTGGGCGAATTTGTCGTTGTTGTCCGAGCGGATGGTCATCCATTTCGGACCCGGCGTGACCTCATGGCCGTTCGGCCCTTGAGGCGCGTTCAGTGCCGTCAAGAACGGGCCTGCACCGTTGAATTCACCGCCCGGTCGCGTCTTGATGTCGGCCCACACGCCGTGGTTGGGCGTGCCGCCCAAGATGGCGTGCGACACCTTTGCCGCGCCGCCGCCGTTGGCGATGTAGTTGCGCACCGCGTTGCCGCCGCGCGAGTTGGCGAAGAGCACCACCTGAGTGGCACCGGTGGCCTTCAACACCTTGTCGACCTCGACCGATAGGTATTGCATGTGCTCGGCAGTGGAGGTGCGGCCGTCTTGCGCCTTGCTGTCGTCGTCACGTGACAGCGGGTAGGGCACGTCGATGGCGTGCAGGCGCTCGCGCGGCCAGCCGTTGGACTCGAAGCGCCAGAGGGTGGTGAGCCAAAGTGCGGCGGTGTCGCCGTTGCCGTGGACGAAGACGATGGGGGGTGGTGGGTTTGAGGTGACGGTGGAGCACGCGCTGAGCAGGGTGGCTGTGGCTGTGGCTGTGGCTAAGGCTAAAGCGAGCATGACCAAGCGACGGGTAAAAGGCTGATGCATCAAAAAGCTCCGTAAAAAAACACAAATCGGATGGGCCTCCCCCCGTCAAGGGGCGGGGGCCAAGAAATGAGCGTCGGCCATGTCGTGTGCGCAAGGCAACGTTGGCAAACCCGGCCCCGATATTCCGTTTGCCGCACGCACCGCATTCAACACCGCACGCGCCACCACTTCGGCGGCCAACGTTCCGAGCACGGTGGTGTGCACTTCCAATCCACTGGCCCCGGTGCCCAGGGCAAACAGCGTGTCGCCGTCGGTCAAGGTGTGCACGGGGTTGATGCTGCGGGCCAGGCCGTCGTGCGCCATTTGCGCGATTTTGTTGGCTTGCACTTTGCTGATGACGGCATCGGTCGCCACCACGCCAATGCTGGTGGCGCCGCCAGGCAGTAGGTGCTGCAAGGACTCGCCGTTCAAGATGGCCTGAGTGGTGCCAACCATGCTCAAGCCATCGGCGCTGCGCGCTCCGGCCACCACCGCGCCGCTGCGTGGATCGACCACGTCGCCGACTGCGTTCACTGCCACCAAGGCCGCCACGGTGACGCCGTTGACGCGCACCGAGGCGCTGCCGATACCGCCTTTCATGGCGCGCGCGATGCCGAACAATTTGCCCACCACCGCGCCCGCACCGGCACCCACATTGCCTTGTGCCTCGGGGGTGTTTGCGGCGTTTGTGCAAGCGGCATAGCCTGAAGTGGCGTCGGGCCGTATCGACGCATCGCCAGTGAAAAGGTCAAACAAAATCGCCGCCGGTACGATGGGAATGCGCGCCGGGCCGACTTCCACGCCGACGTTGTTTTCTTCGAGCCAACGCATCACGCCGCCTGCTGCGTCCAGCCCGAACGCGCTGCCGCCAGACAGCAAGATCGCATGCACGTGCTCCACCGCGTTCAGCGGCGACAACAGTTCGGTCTCACGGGTGCCCGGTGAAGCGCCTCGCACATCCACACCCGCCACCGCGCCTTGCGGCGTGAGCACCACGGTGCAGCCTGTGGGGCGTCGCGCATCGGTGAAGTGGCCCACGCTGAGCCCGCGAACGTCGGTCAGCGAGCCCGCCAGCAAATCAGCCATGTGCATTCGACCGGCGCACGTTCATGGCGTCCGTTCGATCATTTCGAGTCGACCGCACACCACGTCACTTCAAGGACTCAATCAAGTCCACGTATTCCTGCATCGCTTCGCTGGCGGCCTTGCCTTTGATCTCATTCCATGCGTCCCATTTGGCGCGGCCAATCATGTCGGTGAAGCCAGGGCGCTTGCCGTCCACGTCGCCCCCGCTGCCTTGTTTGTACAACGCGTAAAGCTTGAGTAGCCTCGCGTTGTCGGGCTTTTCGGGCAAGTTTTTCGAGTCGGCTACGGCCGCTTCAAAAGTTTTTTTCAAGTCGGTCATGAAGGGTCTCCCGTGGTGGTGGCTGGGTGAGAACGATCATTTACTTCACCGCATGCGCAGCGCATGCTAACAAGCACGCCAGGCCTCACAAGGGCAGCAACTTCCTACGGAGATCCACCCATGTCTGATGTCGAAGCGCCCTCCGTCGAGGCCGCGCAGGAGCGCCAAAAAGCACGTCCTCCTGAGCGCATGTCGCGGGTCGACACCGCCTGGCTGCGCATGGACAACGATGTCAACCTGATGATGATCGTCGGTGTGTGGCTGCTGACTCCCGCCATCACGTTGGAGGCACTGCGCGAGCGCATCAGCAGCAAGCTTTTGAAGTACGACCGCTTCCGCCAAAAGGTGGTGCAAGACGCGATGGGCGCCAGTTGGGTGTTCGACGAAGACTTCGACATCGAGCGCCATGTGCTGCACGACAGCTTGCCCCAAGCAGCAGGGCAAAGCCGGCGTCACGCGCTGCAAGCACATGCTGGTGAGTTGGCCAACACCCCACTCGACCCCGACCACCCGCTGTGGCAATTTCATTTGATCGACGATTACGAACGTGGCAGCGCGCTGGTGGCACGCGTGCACCACTGCATCGGCGACGGCATCTCACTCATCTCGGTGATGATGTCCATCACCGACGGCGGCATCGACCCGCCCAAGCGCAAGAAGCGCGTGGTCAGTGAGCAGGACAGCGACTGGTTGTCAGATGCGGTGGTCAAGCCGTTGACCGATCTGGCCAGCAAGGCGATCGCCATGTACGGCGGCGGTATGAGCAAGTCGATGGAGATGTTGGCCAATCCGAGCCAGCCACTGTTCGGATCCCTCGACATGGCGCGCACCGGTGCCAAGGTGATCGGTGATGTGGCGGCGCTCGCGCTGCTTCCTAATGATTCGCCCACGCGCCTCAAAGGCAAACCCATTGGTCAAAAAATAGTGGCCTGGGGCGAACCCATGCCACTCGATCAGGTCAAGGCCATAGGCAAAGCCCTGGACGCGTCCATCAACGACGTGCTGCTGGCGTGTGTGAGTGGCGCGATCGGCGAATACCTGCGCTCGCTTGGCGACGACCCCACCGGCCTGGAAATACGCGCTATGGTGCCGGTGAACTTGCGTCCTTTGGAAAAAGCCTGGCAGTTGGGCAATCGTTTTGGCTTGGCCCCGTTGACTTTGCCCATCGGCATCGACAACCCGGTAGAGCGTGTTTATGCGGTGCGCCAGCGCATGACCGAACTGAAAGAAAGCTACCAACCGCTGTTGGCGTTTGCGGTGCTGTCGGTGGCCGGGCTGATGATCAAGCCAGTGCAAGACGCCATCTTGGGCATGTTCGCCAAAAAGGCCACGGCCGTGATGACCAATGTGCCCGGTCCGGCGGTGCCGCTGAAATTTTGTGGGTCTACCCTGCGCCAAACCATGTTTTGGGTGCCCGCGTCAGGTGACATCGGAATGGGCGTGAGCATCTTGTCCTATGGCGGCGGCGTTCAGTTCGGCCTCATCACCGACAAGCAACTGTGTCCCGACCCGCAAGCCATCATCGACCGCTTTGTACCTGAATTCGAAAAGTTACTGCTGCTGACGCTGATGCTGCCCTGGGGCGAGTGATTGCCGCTGGGCGCATGAAAAGCGCCCGGCTCCGCTTTTCAATGATTTTCCGACCGAGGCATCGGTCTTGCTTTGTGTCGAGCGCACACACAGCTTAAAAATTCCACCCCGTTCACTCAAGGTTCACTCAACTTCGGAGCCCCCATGGCCTTCTGTTTCGTCACCACCCGCCGCCTGTTCGCGGCTGCCTTGTTCGCGGCGATTGCAACGTCCACCGCCCATGCTCAAACCGCGCTGGACGACGTGATGAAAGCCAAATTGCTGAAGGTGGCGGTGCAAACCGACGCGGCGCCTTATGGCTTTGTGGGCACCGACCTGAAGCCCATGGGTCTGGACGTCGATCTGGCCAACTACATCGGCAAAAAAATGGGCGTGGCGGTGGAGTTGGTGAACGTGGTCAGCGCCAGTCGCATTCCGTCGCTGCAGACCAAAAAGGCCGACATCGTGATTGCCACCTTGGGCAAGAACGCTGAGCGAGAAAAGGTGATTGATTTCACCGCTGCCTACGCACCGTTCTACCAGGCCATCTTTGGTCTGAAGTCGATTCCGGTGAAGAGTTTTGCTGACTTGGCCGGTAAAACGGTCGGCGTGGTTCGCGGCGCCATGGAAGACCAAGAGCTGATGAAGATGGCGCCGCCCACGGTGGACATCAAACGCTTCGAAGACTTCAACGCCACCATCGCTGCCTTTGTGGCGGGGCAGGTGCAGTTTGTTGGCATGGGCGCGTCGGTGGCCGGCAACATGATGGCCAAGAACCCGCAATTGGCCAGTGAATACAAACTGCTTCTCAAAGAAAGCCCTTGCTACATCGGCGTGGCCAAAGGTGAAGACGCGCTCAAAGCCAAGGTGAACGAAATACTGGCCGAAGCCAAGAAATCGGGCGAACTAGACCGTTTGTCCAAGCAATGGTTGGGGCGTCCGGCGGGCGATTTGCCTCTGTAATTTGCGGCTTCGTGACCGCGTTAGCGCCGAGATGAAAATTCAGTTCGACTTCGTCGCGGTGCTCGCAGAGTGGCCGTTGCTGCTCACCGGTGCGGGTTGGACTTTGCGCCTCACCTTCGCGGCCACCGTGGTGGGCCTGCTCTTGGGCATCGCGTGTGCCTGGGTGCGAGCCCGAGGTTTCGGCAGCGGCGCAGGTGTCGGTCCAGGTATCGGCTCAGTCCGCGGATCAGATGGCAGCATCGCGCCCGCTTGGTTGAAGACCGTCGTGGGTGCGTATGTGGAGTTGATCCGCAACACACCCTTCATCGTGCAGTTGTTTTTCATTTTTTTCGGCTTGCCCGCAGCAGGCATCCGCTTGTCGGCCGAATGGGCTTCGTTTTTGGCCATGGCCATCAACCTGGGCGCTTATGCCGCCGAGATCATTCGCGCCGGCATCGAGGCCACACCCAAAGGTCAAATCGAGGCGGCGCAGAGTTTGGCGATGAGCCGTGCACAAACCTTCTTCAAGGTGGTGTTGCCGCCTGCGCTGAAAAAAGTGTGGCCCAGCCTGGTCAGCCAAATCATCATCGTGATGCTGGGCTCGTCGGTCTGCGGGCAAATTTCCACGCCCGAACTCAGTTCCATGGCCGACCTCATCCACAGCCGCAACTTCCGCGCCTTCGAGGCGTTTATCGTCGTGGGCGTCATGTATTTGCTGCTGTGCATCGCGCTGCGGCAGCTGTTGAACTGGATCGGGTCGACCTTCGTGTTCGGCAGATCCGCCGGCAGCTGAAGTCAACCCATCGGCATGGTCGACTTCACGCTCTGGGACATCTTTCGTAACCTGCTGTTGGCGGGCCGCTGGTCGGTGGCTTTGTCGTTGATCGCCTTTCTGGGCGGCGGTGTGGTGGGCTTGTTGTTGTTGGTGCTGCGCCTTAGCAAGCTGCCGGGCGCACCGCGTTTTGTCGCGGCTTACGTGCAGGTGTTCCAAGGAATTCCGCTGCTGGTGCAGTTGTTCCTGGCTTACTACGGCTTGGGCCTCGTCGGCATCAACACCTCGCCTTGGGTGGCGGCGGCCTTGGGTTTGACGCTGTACGCCAGCGCCTTCTTGACTGAAATTTGGCGCGGCTGCGTCGCGGCCATTCCGCGCGGTCAGTGGGAGGCGTCCAGCAGCTTGGCGATGAGCTTTCACGAGCAACTTCGCCACGTGATCTGGCCGCAAGCGAAGCGAATCGCCATCG
>Ga0123336_10002969_pt1 | contig 14464 bp, 26 predicted proteins | sample SSSSmetaG_FD_96466 | JGI IMG/M metagenome (GOLD analysis project Ga0123336, IMG submission 96466) | Glacier valley bacterial and archeal communities from Borup Fiord, Nunavut, Canada, to study Microbial Dark Matter (Phase II) - ​SSSS metaG | ecosystem: Environmental > Aquatic > Freshwater > Ice... | reverse complement strand
TATGCCCGATAAAGAATTTAAAATCATACACAGTGAAAACGGAGTTACTGATGTAGAATTTGAATGTAGAGAAGATGAACATATGGCATCTTTGACATGGTGCGAAGAAAACTGTAATAAGTATTCACATTGTCAACGTATTGCAGATGCTAATGACGAGCTGGTAGAGTGGGAAAATGAAGAAAACTGAAATTAAGATTTAGTTACCATGAAGGGAAGTGTAAGAATGCTTATTAAGAAGGATACACATACCATTATTAAAAAAGATGATGCAGAAAAATACTTAACACAACAAGAGAGAGCTTCAATTGGTATTTTTCTTGGGAAAATCGCAGACGGAAGAGTAAAAAATGGAAAGAAACCATTTAATCATTACCATGTTTGCAATATGGATGAACCGTATGCAGAGGAAGTATTAACGTTGATTTTACAAGGAGAAGAAGAGAATACAGAAAAAGACTTAAAATTTACATGTCCTTGCTATGAAATTAAGAGACTAAACTAAAATTCAAACCATTACGGTGAATCCGCCGAGATGGATGTTAAGATTTAGCAAACGAAAGGAGAGATATTTATATGGTTTATGATTGTATAAAAGAATTTTGGGTTGATATTGTAGATGGAGATGGACGAACAGAAAAACAAGATGGTATGCATATCAGAAAAGGTTCTATGTGGAAAGTGGATAATGAAGCAGTAAATGTAATGGGCACAGATATACACTTGGATGAATTAACTGGAATGAATTGGTTGGAATTATCGAAGGAAAAATTAGATAATTGTTTTAAAGTAATTGAATGTGAAGAATCCTGCAAAAGCAATGTAACAAGTTGTAATCATTGGAATACAGATAAATGTAAGGTACACAAGTGAACTAAAAAGCAGAAGATAAAAAATTCATTATTAAAGTTTCATTTCTGAGGTGCAAAATTGGAAATCACATTAAAATTCACAGTGGTTTTCACATCAATTTTTGATTGGATAAATTAAGATTTAACGAATAGGAGCTACAACATGGGCGTATTTGTATATTGGCCTGAAACAAAAAATTTAGGTTATGCTCAGACATTAGAATTTATTTTTAACAAAGATAACTTCTACAACGCCGTAATAGACACAACAATTTGTACTAAGTGTGGTAAGACACAGTATCATAGCTTAATACACTGCAATTGTGGGGGCAAATTTGTAACAGCCTCTTATTCAATTAGTGCTATTATGGACAGGATTAAAACACGTGAACATGATAAAGCGCACTATGATTGGGTAATTAGTAGTTTTAGAGATACCCTATACTGTGAATTTAGTTTTCTACTGGAGACCAGATTACGTAAAGAATATAGTGGTGATGTGTCCAGTAAAGTTAATCGTGATTTCTATACAAGATGTCGTGCGTTAGTTAATTGAGATAGGATAAAAAACAATATGCGGGGGTAAAATATATGAGTTTTCATGACAGTTATGAAGGTCGTTTATGTGAAACACCAGTACATCCTAAGTTTGTAGAGTTTGTGGAACATGCGAAACAGGCAACTGAAGGTGTTGAGTTAGAGGTTAAGCAATCATACAAATGTCAATCATGTAATGGCCAAGCTGTTGCATACAGAGATGCTGAAGGCAAAATACATGCTAGATGCAGTGGATGTGGTGAGGGTGTCAATTAATAGAACTATGGAGGAATAAATTATGCAAGTGTTGTGTGTAAACCGTGACTGTGTTCACTGCACTGGTGAAATGAATAATCAAGGTATGCGGCCGTGTAACTTAGAAACGATTGTGATGGATAACCATGACAAGAAAGTATCTGATAATAATACCTGTTGTATGAATTACGATAACGGGAAAGGTGTTAATGAGTACACTATACATTAAACCATCAATAAGTGTTATAATCAATTTGCTACCGCACGGCGGTGGCTTTTTTTAATTATGATTTTTATATACTTAGTCTATATTATCGGAGAGGATAAAATTATGAGAAATAATGTTATGTTATTTTTGAAAAACGAAAGAGGTTTTTATGCCACATCGTTAGATAAAAGTGAAAAGATGATTTATTTTCAAAATAGAGAGTCTACCTTCAAAGGCGCCGGATTATTTGAAACATCAGTGTTATTTGAAAAATCTACATACACGATGATGAATTGTGATAATATGGTTAAGACAGCCAGAATGACAAGGCGAGATGTCATCAAAACATTTGGTAATAACGCAGTTAGCGTTGTTGAATATGAATTACCGACAGGCCAGTATTTATATAAGATTAAAGTTGATGGGTCGGTGTCGTACGTGTATGCTGACGCAGAAACTAATGAAATCTGTACATTATACGATTCAAGTGTAATATCGCGATGTAAATATTACAGCAGTCGTGGTTATTTGTGTGATGATAAATCATACACGCAGATGTTATCAGAGCTAGAGAAGTTTAATAACACATCAAACATTGAGCTTGGCGAAGTTGATATTTTAACAGACAATATCGTAGCCAAAATAGCATCAAAGAAAATTTACGATATGCTTAGATTACACTCAGACGTAAAAGTGTGGGTAAATAATGACATCAATCGCGTCATTGTATCAGAAGAGCGCAATAGTAGATTATTTGGGTATGAAGGTACTGTATGCCTGTATTGTGCTATAGCTGGTGAGATTGTAAATACCGGGTGTGAATACGGCATAAAAGATATTAAGACAGAATTGTCAGGGTATGTGAATGTCACAAATAAGGTTTCTGATTTTTGTGAGAAGCATTATGTTGCGATTAAATATAACATGTCAGAAAGAAACTTTAAACTGCATAAACCATCAGAGTTTGATTTTGAAACATTGGCACATGATGCAGAGGTTGACGCCTCAATCAAAAAGGCAGATGCCGATATGAAGAGTTTTGCAAAATATGTTTCTGCAAAGAATCAGGATTCACTTGAAAAACTAAAAGCTATGAATTATAGGTCTTATTGTAGAATTTAAGACCTATAATTTAACAAATATTGTGGATAGGACGGTATGATGATTATGAATGATTTTATAGCGGGTTTGATGGTTATATCAATATTTGCAAGTATACTGGCAAGCATTGCTGTCTTTTGCTTTATAGCTAACGCAAAACGCAATGACGCATCAATAGTCAGAGAATAACCAGCGCGCTCAATCTATGAAACAAAAGAAGAAGAAGATATAGAGAAAAAGCAATGGAAACCAAGTCGAAGCAGATTAAAAAATTTAAAATAAAAGAAAGAAGGAAAAAATATGAATTTTGATAAGTTTAGAAAAGCGTTAGCCGAGCATTTTGCTAAAATCGTAGAAGGTGCAACACATTTATTTGAGGTAAATTTGGATAAGGGTGTTTTGTGGGAAAAATATCTCAGCAGCTTCCCAGCCGGAACAAACGAGCTATACAGAGAGCGTACAGAACATGATTGCTGTGCTTGTAGACACTTCGTCAAGTCATTCGGCAATGTCGTTGTTATCAAAAATAATCAGGTCTATACGATTTGGGATTTAGAATTAGAGGACGCAGCTTATCAGGCCGTGGCAGACGCATTGTCAGCATTTGTTAAGGCTCATGTTGTATCTAATGTATATGTGAGCAAATTCGACACTGTAGGCGTTGATTTCAGTCATGAAAGCCTTGAGAGTGGAGAAATTCTTACTTGGACTCATTTTTACTTAGAGTTGCCAAGCAGATTTGTTGACAAAAGCCAACGCTCAATTGGTGACATTCAAGGCGAGTACAGAGACCCTCGAAATGTGTTCAAACGCTCTTTGGATGAAATTACTCAAGACAGCGTAATCACGTTGTTGGAGTTAATCGCTCAAAATTCTTTGTATAAAGGTGAAGAATCTGAGGGATTACTTCAGACATTCTTGAAATACAAGAAAGAGTATGATAAATTATCAGTAGACGAAGCAATGCTGCTGACAAGTGGTTTAGGTGAAGATGAAAAAATTGAATTGCGATTAGACGCTGAAAGAATCAAAGGTTTGTATGCTTGGGAAAATTCAGTCGTTATGAGTGAAGCTGTCAGTAAGATTAGAGGTACAAGTATCGGTACATTGCTTGTTGATATCAGCAATGATATGGAGTTAAACGAAGCCGTAAAAGCTTATGGAAAAAAAGTTGACCCATTGAACTACAAGCATCCTAAGAATATTTATACAAAGAAGCAGCTTGATGATGCCAATAAGACAATGGAGGCCGAAGGTTACAAGCCAGCGTTAGCAAGACAGTTTGCTACACCTGATGACATTACTGTCAACAATATTCTGTTTATGAATAAAGATTCCGCAAAACGCATATCAGGTGCAGGCGATATTTTTGCTCAAATGGAAAAAGAAGCCGTAGTGAATCCAAGGAAATATGCAAAAGCGGAAGAGATTTCAGCTCAGGACTTTATTGACAATGTTCTACCTTTTGCAAAAGAGATTGAGGCATTTGTTGAGAACAAGCATGATAAGAATTTCGTATCTCTGATTGCACCGGTTAACAAAGATGCAAAACACATGTTCAAATGGAATAACGGGCTTAGTTGGGCTTATACTGGTAATATCACAGACAGCAGCATGAAAGCCAATGTTAAGGCTGCCGGTGGTAATGTCAGCGGCGTGCTTAGATTTTCTATTCAGTGGAATGAATCAGGTCACGATGAAAGTGATATGGATGCATATTGTATTGAACCAAACGGAAATAAAATTTATTTCAGAAGCTGCAAAGCGCCAAGCGTATCCGCATTAGGTGGACAATTGGATGTTGATAACAGATATCCAATGGGAAAAGTGGTTGTAGAAAATATCACTTACGCTGAGAAGTCAAAAATGAGACCGGGTGTTTACACGTTTTACACCAACCAGTATGACGCAAAGGGCTCAAAAGGCTTTAAAGCCGAAGTTGAATTCGATGGGCAAATATTTGCATGTGAATACAATAAGCCTATGCGAAAGGATGAGAACGTTTATGTCGCTGAAGTTACTCTCAGTGAAGATGGAGAATTTACTATTAAAGAGGTATTGCCCGGAAGTTCAACAATTACATCAAGAGATATCTGGGGTGTAAGCACAAACCAGTTTGTTCCTGTATCTGTTGTTTGTTACAGCCCAAATTACTTTGATGCACAGGACGGAATTGGTCACAGACATATGTTCTTAATGTTGAAGGGTTGTGTTAACACTGAGAGCCCGAACGGATTCTACAACGAATACATTAAAGAAGACCTTATCAAAAAGCATAAGAATGTGTTTGAGTGCTTAGGCGCAAAGTGCCATGTTGAAGATTCTGATGACCAGTTATCAGGTATTGGATTCAGTATGACAAAGAGAGCCGAATTGACTGTAAAAGTTAAAGGCAACACAGAGAGAATCTTGAAGATTAAGTTTTAATTATCAAAATAATCACACGCAGTCTATAGTAGGCTGCGTGAATTATAAAATAAAATTCAAAATAGGAAAAGGAGAAACACGATTATGAGCGAAGTAAATATTTTTGCATCAGCAACAAGAAAAAAGGTTAGATTTGACCACAAAGGCAGCATTTCCATTGAAGAGCTTTGGGATTTAAAGTTAGCAGACCTTAAATCAGTATATCAATCTTTAACAGCACAGCTGACTAAAGACGGTGGCGAAGATAACATCTTCGGTGATACCGGTAAGTCAAAAGAGGAAATAGAGAAGGCAGAATTACTGAGCCTTAAGATTGAAATTGTGAAGCAAATTGCTGCCGTTAAGAAAGAAGAAAACGACGCAAGAGATAAAGAAGCCGCTAACAAAGCCCTTACTCAGAAGATTCTTGGTATTAAAGCTAAGAGAGCAGACGCAGCGTTGTTAGACGCATCTGACGAAGAACTAGACGCAATACTTAAAGACCTAGAGTCTTAAAAACATATTATAGAATGAATGTATGACATCAAATAAGCGGTCGACTTTGATGGTTGGCCGCTTATTTTTAAATGATATCTAAATAATATCAGTGACTAATGATAAGAGAAATTTAAAGAGAAGGTATTGATTGAATGGACAGAAGCGAGTTAGTTAAGTCATTAGCTGGGTTATTTGAGGGCCCAGACGACGAAAGAAGTTCTACGATTGAAATTAGACAAATTGAAAAAGCGAATTATAAAACGCTTATAGTTAAAGAAAGAAAATTCATTCAGACTAACCAAGACTATGAGTCTTTTATTAATATCTTAAAGTGTTATAATACTAGAAATTTGAATTTTATAGCAAGTAAATTGGAAAAAAATAAAGAAACGTTTTTTGTAGAATTTACAGATGAGGCAAGAACTAACTTTTTAAATGACATCAAGGACTTATACAGAAGATTAAAGAATTGTAATTCAAAAAATATAATGTTTGTAGAGCACATGATAGTCGAATGGTCAAATAAATTATTCGATGACATTAATCAGAATAAAACAGACGGTAAATAAGTTGAAAGGTTGGTGATTTTTATTAAATATGAAATTAAAGACTTGAAGCTTGGCAATATTGTGTGGGCCTGTGCATTCAGTCTTCAGGATAATAAAGAAGGAATGCATTTGTTTACGAAACCGGTAAAAGGTATGATGACATTAGGTAATACAGAAGACTATAATGATAAGTTAACAAAACAAGTTGGATATCCGCGCTTATCATACTTTGTACCATTTAAGTTACGTTCAAATCAATCATCATATGAAGATTTAGCATGGTCAAAGGCCGTTGCTATTAGTGCTCGTAAATATGCAAGTACAGAACAAGAAGCTGTTGATAGATATAATTCTATGATTGAAAGTCAGATTAGCTGTTTTAAAAACAAAATTCGAGAATTAGAAGATGCGAAAGTAATTTGACTCTCATGTTGGTGGCAAATGAACAATAAATTATAAAAGAAAGGACGATTACTATGAGTAATAAAGTTTACGACTGCACATTTATTATTGGCCGTTTTCAAAGCGGTGTTCCGCATATTGGGCATGAACATATAATTGATACAGCAAGAAAGATGTCAGATAGGACGCTGATGTTTGTTGGAAGCGCAACAGCTCCGAAATCGTTAAGAAATCCATATCCAATCACAACCAGAATCAACATGATGCGTGAGTTATATGACGACAAAAATATCATCATCGCTCCACTTTCAGACCTTACTTCTGAAGCTGATGAATCATATGCTTGGGGAGATTACTTGATGGGCAACATAGACGATTACATCTATAAACAGCCTGATTGTATGGTGTACGGTCTTTCTGAAGAAGAAAGCGGAAGAGCAACCAAGTGGTTTGATGCGAAAAAAGCTTCGACAATGAGCTTTATGATGGTTCCAAGACAAACTGTCCCAATCAGCGGCACTATGCTACGAGAGATGATGATTCGAAATGACCGAAAAGAATGGATGAAATGGGTTAATCCAAAATTCCATAAATATTATGACATACTTAGAGAAGAGCTGATGCGTGTTGCTGAATGTAGAGAACTTGAAAAGAAGTTCTTACTTGAGCAGGCGACGAAATCAATTATATAATACATATTGATTTTCAGTAGATTTGCGTGTCAAAGCGCTTATCTGCTTTTTATAACCATGAAAGATTGGTTAATAATGATACGACAATCGCACATTGTTAGTTTATAATTTAAAGAAAGGGTAGTAAATATGAAATTCTATTTAGATATATTTATAAGTGCCGTATTAGTGATGGTGGCATTTATGATTACATTAGCTATTGTAGACGTATTTTTTGTTCGATTGTCACGTAAGATAATGTGTCGAAAACTAACAAATAAGCAAAAAGAGATATACAGATATTTTATATTTGAAAATCACTCATGCCGCGAAACAAAAGAGGAATTTGACCTTGATGATTCGTTTACATCATATGTTGAGTCTGAAGATAAAGGTGTTAATAAAAATAGTTATTTTTGTAGTGACTGCGGATATTATACCGGATGTAAACAAACGGCAAAAGATGGTGACAATTTGTTTAAAAGAAAAATATTCAAATCATATTTTGAACAATTGTACAAATAAGAGTTGGTAAACAAGAAATAATTTAATATAAATAAACGTAACGTATTAATCGTATTAATTAAATCAATGGAGGGATTATAGTGAGAAGTTTAAATGGTGATTTATCACAAATGTATGAACAGAAAAAGTTTTTGGAATTGCGTGGGTTTAAATTAACTGTGAATGGTGGTATCCCAAGCATAGATGGCTCGGACTATCCACAAGCTATAAAACTGCTCTATACATATCAAATCAGCGGTTGGTGGAACTACAAAGAAGACTTAATTTTACTTGACATCTGTACGGAAGAACAGTTTATTGAAAGGTTAGGTTGAAAATAATGACAACGATAGAGGCCATAATATATATGAACACACATACAGATGAAATATGCGAAATGATTTTTTCTGAAAATGATGATAGTTACATAGAAAACTTATTTTTGATGATATCTTTTGGAATCAATGGAAGCAAGCATCTATTGTGTTTTGAAGAACCGTTGGTTGGTTGCGTTCCTTATACTGTGTCACAAAGAAATACTATTCCGATGGAATGTACGTGGGTTTTAAGTAAGCACGGAAAACAGTATGTACAAAATTTAATCGAAAAGCTTGGTTGTAGGAAATAATGGAGGATACAGCGTATGAATAAATTAAAATTATTATTTGTGTTGATTATAATTACATTTTTATTAACAGGTTGTTCTACTGTTAAGATTGACCATAGTGACAAATCTATTGTTCAAATGCAAGTTGAGGATAAAACAGTAGACGAGGATTACATTACTGTTATTGATAAGCATTATATTATAGAGCTTAGCTATAAAGATTCAATGTATGTTATTAAGAATGAAACAATATTCAACAGCGTAAAGGTGCTTGATAATATTGATGTGATTTACACAATAAACTATGATGCTGAAGATAATATAATCAGCGCATATATAGAACCAGTGATGCAAAAAGAATAATTTTGCAAGAATTTGTGGAGGAATAAAGTTATGTTAAATATTAAAGATAAAGTAGTTATGAACGATAAGTATCATGTTTCTGAAAAGAATAAAGATAAAGAATTTGTTGTTAGAACAGAGCCTCAGGATGTATGCGGAACAATGTGTGTATGGCTTGAAGGGTTCTCTGGATGTTACGCTGCAGATGGTCTCACAAATATAAATTAGAATTCATGATGGAGGTATTGCTATGGACGGTAACGCGTATGATGTGTTAAATCAAAAATATCAAGAAGGATTGTCTCAAGGAATTGATGATTCTGAAATGGTTGAATATCTTTCGGATAATTCTGATGAGGATATCCAAGATATATTGGATTTTGTAAATAGTAAATAGTAGATAGAATTATAATAAATAAATTGAAAAGTATGAAAGGAAAAGCAGTTATGAGTACAGACGTATCACCGAATACACACAGGGCAAGATATGAAAGGATGAAAGACGGAGAACATTTTGCATTTGGATATGACCCAAATATGGAATATCAGAAAACGAGTGATGTTGAATCAGGCGCGTGGGTTTTGGTAACTAGGACTGTTCCTGTAAATAATGGGTGTAGGCCTCATTTGTTCGGAATTTACTGGGGTATTCCAAAACAAGATGCATACGATAGACAAACATGCGTAGTACATACAACAGAAGATGTGACGTTACTTAATCATGAATTCACTGTGATAAATGACGCAAAATTACAGATATACAGAGAAGAGGGTTGGGAACTTCACGAAACAGGTGCTGATACTAGTCAGCATTTGGACATGTCGCTTATAGAAAATGGTAGAAACTTATGTGAAGAAGAAAGAGAAATAATTTGGGCATTGCAGTTGGATGGTTTATCTGAAATGCAGGCTTGTGAAGAATATTTCTTAAGTAGACATACAGACTACAATAACTTTGCAATATGTTATATACCGAACCAAGATGTCTTTGCTAAATGCGTGAATGCGTTTGGAACACGATAGACGAAGGACAATATGGCGCGAATAATGTTCTTAGAAAAGTTAAAAGACTTTGAGTTATATGATTTGATTGAACATTTGGTAATCTTTGAACGCACAGGTGATTCAGAAAACAAAGTACTAAATGGATATGCGAATATGTTATATATTGAGAAAGATAAGAAAGAGCGATTATTGTGTCTTCTTCATGACGTAAATAAAGAAGCTGCAGTCAGATGGAGACGATTACAACTCAAATAAGATAAGAAAGAGGATGATTATTATGAGTAATAGCGTATACGGAATGGCAATCAATAATGTCGCAAACTACGTAAACAATACTTTGCCTAAAGATGCAAAGAAAGATGGTTATTACAAAAAAGAACCAGCTGCTTTTGACGTTTTCGAGGCTTCAAGTGTATTATCCGTTGTTTTTTGCAAAAACAAAGAAGAAATAGTGGCTGATATAATCAAAGCTCAATCGGATAAGGAGAGTTAGTATGGCGCCAGAATGTCATGTAAAAAATACAGCAGACGATGGCTATAAATCGCCTGTAAGGAAAGCAAAGGATGATGGTACGTACATTGAATGCGCATTATCGAAAGACGATATTGGAAATTTACTACAAGGTAAATCTATTGTGATATCGTTTATGAATGAAGAATATGGGTTGGCCGGCATGATTGATATCATGTTGTCAGCCGGAAAAACAGAAATTAGTGTATCTGAAAAATTAAATAACACGATAACCGGCGAACCAGTATAAGGAGAGATGAATTATGGCTGAATTAAGAATTAATGCATTAAATCAATTGAAATTATTGAAACAAAGTACATTTAAAGACCCATTGTGTTTCTTGGATGAGGACATTCAGAATGCGCAGCGTGCAAAAGCTGAGAATGTGAAAGTTACAACAGATTATTTTGGAAAAAAATTAGTCATTTTTAATAATGGCGCAGTTTTGGACGACCCACAGAAACTATTTTCTATCGCTGAAAGCGGCTGGGACGATGAAACTGTGAAAACAGAAAATCCGTTCGGTATTGGATTCTTTTCAAATATCGTTGTAAGCAACTTGATTACGATTAAGACCGGAACAAAATTAATCACTTTTGATGTTGATAAAATGTTGATTGAAGGTGATACCACAGTAGATGTTCAGGAAACAGATGATTCATTAGAAGGATTTGAGCTGACGCTTCACAACTTTGATTTTTACACTTGTGGTGAAAGTCGTATTAAAGAAAGAGTTCAGACATTATCTGATTTTATTCATGAGTTAGAGATTGAATTCAATGGTGAATACCTATATCACCGTTCATTAACTGAGCCTGATGAAAACGTAACATTTGCAACAAGCGTTAAGAATGATATGTGCGAAGGTTGGATTGGCGCCGGCTCAAATTGGTCATGGAGTGAGTATCCTGCAATTTATTATAAGGGAAGGTTTGTAACTAATTTAGAGAGCATGCCTTACATGACAGGTAAGCTGCACATAAATGACGGCGTTTTAAACCTTGTAGCACCGGACAGAAAAGACATCATCAGAGACGATAAGTTGAAAGCCTTTCAAGAAATGGTTAAAGAGTTGGCTGAAACTTTCTGTGACAAACTTGTGCTTAATGATAAGAATGATTTATCAGAGTATTCAAGCTGTGTTAAGCGATATTTCAACGCAGAAGCTGTAAAAGATAAGTTAACATTTGTTACTTTCAAAACAGAAGATGCGCATGCTATGGATTACTTATCCGGACTGGCTGACATGTGTGAGAATAACGACAAAATAAAGTCTGTTGATGATTATGAAATTATTTTAAAAGAAGAAAAGAATAAGGTTGCCGGTGTTGATGAGAAATCATCCATTCACGTAAACGTAGGTAGAAATTCATATAATGACGATTATGAAGAGGATGAAGAAAAGTCTAGTTCTAGCTCAAGCTCTAGTAGTTCAAGTGGTACGGTTAGAGTATCTGACCCATTGGCAGCAATAGGTGCGAGCTCTGATGATACAACAAACATTAAAAGCGAGATACTCAAAAGCTCTAAAGAACCTGTGTTCTATCTAAAATTTAAAGATGTAAAGGAACTGAAACACAAGCTTGCTATTGCAAGACATTATAACCTGAGAATCATACTTGCACGTAATGATGTTGAATATTCAGTGCTGGAAGATATGAAAGAAACGGAAGATGGTTCGCCTGTTGTTCATATAAGCTCACTTAGAGAAGATATTGAAATTAGTGGTAGCATCGACAATATCACATTGAATGGCCGAGAGAAAAGAGCAGCTACTCTATTTGGTATGATTTCTACAATGATGGATTATGAGGAAAATATCTTTGTTATCGGCGATGTTCATGTGACAAAGACTGTTGAAATTAAAAGCATCAACGCTAAGAAAACAGTTAATGACAAAAATGTTAATGTGTTATATAGTAATGAATATGACACAATCTTTATTGACAGAAAAATCATCAATGACAGAAAGCTAACACCAAATCTTAGCTCGAAACTTAATCTTAGCGATGTACAGTTCATTATTGGAAATCTACACAATATTTCAAAAGCATTGGTTGGTTTTGCAAAGATGAATCGTTACGGTAACGTAGACGAAAAAGAGATTGATGAGGTTAAAGATACAATTCTTAGACTTATAAGTCTATACGAGCCAACAAAGTCAGTTCCAAGCATTAACGATGAATTTGATTCTGAAGTAAAGAATAAGCTCACACGAAAAGAGAAAAAGAGAGTGGAGCTAAGAGAGAGACGATTAAGTAATAAGTAAACATGCTGCTGCACGCAGCAATAATTGATGCGTGCAGCGTTTTCAAGAAAGGAATGGCATATGCTTGAAAAAGTATTATTATTTTTGCTAAATATTAAGCAAAAACGACTAAGAAAAGAATTAGATATTGCCGCTTTTGAATATGATTGCGTTTGTCTAACAAAAGAACAAACGGTTGAGGTATTGAACATAAGTGGTGAAAACCAAATTCACATAAAGAACATTGATGACTTGAAAGAACTATTGACAAAAAATAAGAAATAATAAACAGGAGGTATTTGTTATGAATAAACGATTTACAAACACTCAACGACAGAAAGCAATGCCGTGCGATATAGTGCAGGAAATCCTCAAAGCAAGAAACGCGATACTTACTGAAATGAGCATTGAAGATAGTAAGCTGTATTATGATGGTTTATATCGTGAGCATTTTATTGCTGTTGATAGTAATATTGTAAAATACGAGGTTAATAAACCGGTTGAAAATGAAGACTGTGATTTAGGCAGTTGCGTGTCATTTTTAATGCAGCATGGGAATTTAAAATCTGATGTGGAAATTCATTCAACTAAATATTATTTAAACCAAGAAGGCAGATATAAGGGAGTATGCGATTTTAGAAATAAAAATAACGACGTATGCCAAATCGTGGTATTTTGTGTGCGTGCAGAAGAACTTGATATCAGCATAATTCAGGTATTATATTTTGATGGTGAAAAGTTATGCTTGTTTACGCCATACAAAGGAAACAGTGTGAATGTGGTATTTAAGACATGCATTGGCGACGAACGGTATTCGAATGCGTATTTTGAATTAAGAAAAAGCGTAAAAGAGAATAACGGAAAGCACAGTATTGATGAATTCTTAGATACAGGTTTAATAGAAATGATTTATTCAGATGGATTACCAGAAGATGAAGAGAGCGATGAGTATTTTGAAAAAATGGCTTATGGGTATGCTAAATTTTTAGGCTTATCTAAACCAGAAAACGCTAAAATTGATTATAAAATGGTATTTTCAGAAATGAAAGACATGTTATCATAACGGAAAAGCTGTATATAATTATATCAGGCTGGTGTGATTGAAACAATTTATGCTGTAAGAAGCATTACGAATAAGTGAAATAGTGTCGCATGTGACGTTTGTTGCATGCGACAATTGTTATACTGGAGATATATATTTCTAAAGAAAAGATGATGGACGAACTATGGATAAGATGAAGTTTGGCGATGTAGAAGAGTTTGTCGTAGAAGAAGAAGAACGATTTATTGAGGTGGATGATGTAACTCTCGAAAAAGATGAAGAAAACGCTCTGATAGTATCTGGTTGGTGGATATATATTCCATCACTAGATTTATACATAAGAGAAGGTGTTTCGTGTTTCGTGTTTCGTGTTTCGTGTTTCGTGTTTCGTGTTTCGTGTTTCGTGTTTCGTGTTTCGTGTTTCGTGTTTCGTGTTTCGTGTGCTTATGATGAAGAAGAAAAGGTATATTCAGCTGATTTTTCTGTGACAGTGGTAATGGTTGGTGAAAACCATGAAGATGGTTATCTGTATTATGAGCAAGATGGACTTGTAATAAGCTTAGCTAATTATTTAAAAGGAAAAATTGGTTTAGATGATATAGAAGCATTGGCGTGTGAATTACACATACCTGATGTGACAGCAGCTGAGTAAAAATAGCAAATGAATAGGAGGATTATTTGTTTATGAATATTATAATTACATCAGGCGGCGTGATTGAACCAATAG